>Ga0209415_10005353_pt1 | contig 23098 bp, 12 predicted proteins | sample PeaSoiSIISIP2007_FD_187696 | JGI IMG/M metagenome (GOLD analysis project Ga0209415, IMG submission 187696) | Peat soil microbial communities from Weissenstadt, Germany - SII-SIP-2007 (SPAdes) (version 2) | ecosystem: Environmental > Terrestrial > Soil > Wetlands > Peat | place: Germany... | reverse complement strand
GGTGGTCGTGGCCGGATCCCATCCAGTGCCCGGTGATCAGCCACAGTTCGTAGTAGAGCAGCCATTGGCTGGCCCACGGCAGGATCGTGTCGACCAGGAGCATGGACTCCTTCCACTGGCCGGGTAGGTACAGGCACAGGTCGCCGTTGGAGTACACGTGCGGCAGCGAAGTCGCGCCCGGGTGCAGTGCTAGTGGCGGGTCGATGATGGCGACTCGGGGGACGCGGCGGTGGCGGTATGTCAGCCGCGCGGTGTAGCGGCGGCTGGCGGGCGTGGGCTGCAAAACGGCGGTGCAGCGCAGTACTCCCCCATGTACCGTTCCCTGTGCTTCGGGTAGGGCGCTCTTGATCGCGGCGAGTTGCAGGCCGAGGTTAATCGCGCGGGAGGTGACCATAGAAGGTGTGCTTGCGCAGCCGGCGCCCGGTGGACGAGGCGGAGGCGGTGAGCAGCCCGGTCGTCCCCATGCGCAGCTGCTGCTTGTTCATCTCGGTGGCGTAGCGCAGGTAGGACTTCGTCACGGGCTCACGGTCGAAGGTCTCGGCCAGCCTGCTGTAGACGGCGTCCAGTCCCTTGCCTTCCATGCCGGCCAGGTCGTTCATGGTGGCGGTGATCTGGTCGTACCAGCGGAAGAAGGCCTTGCGCCGCTCGGGGTAGTCGTTCCACTTGTCGGTGAAGTTCTCCTCCTCGTGGGCGGGGTTGGGCACCCACCACTTGTCGTTGCGCCTCTCGACATACTGGGTCATGTTGTCCAGCACCCCGCGGACTGCAGTGAACAGATCGGGTTCGCCGTCGTAGGCGCGTCCGGCCAGGGTGGTGATCAGAATCGACGGCGGCCGGTTGTCGAGGTCGGCGGCGAAGGTGATCATGCAGTGCCACTTGAGGATCTGGACGACGCGCTGCAGCGGCGTGCGGGTCCGCCACGTTGGCACGTCGGCAACGCTCGCGTGCCGCTTTTCCACGAGCCGCCGGGTTATCTCGGAGCGGGCCCTGAACCAGGCCGCGTAACCGATCGGGTCGCTGTGCTGCCACCTGAACAAGTTCTCGTCGGTCAGCAGGATGCCGGTCGGCGGGTGCTCGTCGTCTGGAATGACCGGCAGGACGTCCAGGTGAAAGCCCTGATACCCCAGGGTCCAGCAGCGGCGCCGGGATTCAAGGCTATGTGGTCCGTCGGCGTGCCCCTGGTCGGATTTCCACTTGCGGTAGTCCTCGAGGAGGATGCCGATGCGTTCCTTGAGTTCGTTCTGAGTGATGCTTTCCCGGGCCAGCAGGAGCCAGATGACCAGGTCGATGTCGTACTCGCCCCCCGGGGTGGCGGGCCGGACCACGGTGCCCAGCAGGAACGACCCCTGAGGGTAGACCTGACTGCCGGGGTTGCCGTGGTCGGCGAGCCAGGCTCCGACTTCCTCGTAGGCGGTGACGGCGGCCTCGCGGAGGTCTTCGGAGATGTCCAGGACGTCGACAGCGCCGTCCAGGAGCATCGAGAGCATCTCGGGGAGTGAGTCCATGTCATTCCTCACGCTGCGGGTAGAAGGGGGCAAACACCGGTGCCCGGTGGTCGCAGAACAGGCGGTGCACGGCCGGGGAGGCGTCGCGGCTGACGTGGCCGGCCAGCCCGTAGAGCACGTCGGTGTCGACCTTGTCCAGGGAGACAGCGCCCGTTGGCACGGTGGGGTTGAGGCGGAACACGTCGTCTTTGCCGATCAGATGGCGGATCTGCTTGGTGGCGCTCCCGCTCTGGGCGCGCATCAGCACCTCGACCGCGTCGCCCGCCCACGCCAGCATGCCGCCGCGATCGAGACGGCGTCCCCGACGGCGGACGTCGGTGGTGGTGCCGAGGCTGAACACCCGGATGTCGTCGAGCGGGACGCCGAGCGGTCCCGCGGCCTCGATGAGGGCGACCATGGCCGGGTTGTTGGCCCACAGGCCGCCGTCGACCAGCCGCGCCCCGTCCAGCGGATGAGCGGGGAGATACGTAGGCGCGGCCGAGGTGGCGAGGGCGACGTTGACGGCCTTCTCCCGCCAGTCCCGCTTCAGCGTCGGCAGGTGCGGGGTCCGGAACAGGTAGACGTCGTCGGCGGCCATGTTGTAGCTGGTGATCACCAGCCGCTTGGTGCTCTCGCCGAAGGTCCGCTCACCGAAGACGCCGGAGAGCGCCTCCTTGAGCGGCTCGCGTCCGTACTTGGCCCGGAGAAGTCGCCGCAGGGAGCGCGTCCGGGTGCGGTCCCTGAAGATCCGCGGGCCGTGCTCGGTGTAGAAGGCCGTTATCTCCTGGGGCGACAGGCCCAGCCCGAGGCCCAGGGCGATGATCCCGCCCGTCGAGGTCCCGGCGATCAGATCGAAGTGGTCGGCGATCTGGGTCCCGAGATCCTCCTCCAGGCGCGCGAGGACCGCCGCCGAGAACATCCCCCGAAAACCACCACCGTCTAGGGACAGGATCTGGAAGCGTCCTGCCATATCCGCACCCCCGGCCGGGTCGCTGCCACGTCGGCGCCGACCCGAGCGGACCAGACGCCACTAACAACAATACTTAATATCACGTCACTTATTTCCGCGTGCTGTTCTACGATGAAAGTGTACAGTTTCCTTAGGGTTCCGTCTCGACGTTCCACAGCCTTGTGATCCGCCAGGATGGGAGCAAGATCAGCGAAGGGGAGCGATGAGCACGCAGGCGTTCGAACGGGCGCGGCTCCGCACCGCCCGTGAACTGGCGCGGCTGAGCCAGGCGCAGCTCGCCAGCGAAGCGGGAGTGACGCCTGCCGCGATCAGCCAGTTCGAGAGCGGTGCGGCCCGGCCGAGCCCGGAAACCGTCGCCGTCCTAAGTGAAGTCCTGAACGTCCCTATCGCGTTCTTCCACGAGGAGATCCAAGAAAGCCACGATGGGTTCTTCCGCTCTTTGCGGCGCACATCGGTCGCCGATCGCAGGAGAGCCCGGGCGATCGCCTACGTCGCCCACGACGTTGCGGTGCGCGCGTCCGCAGCAGGCCAGTTTCCCGCGACCGATGTCCCCGTGATTCCGGTAAGCGGCCTGAACGCCGGCCGGGTGGAGGTCGAACGCGCCGCCGCACAGGTACGGGCTCAGTGGGGCATCGCCCCCGGCCCCGCGCCCGACATCACCGAACTCCTCGAGGCGCATGGCATCACCGTCATCCGCCTCCCCCTCGGCAGCAACGACGTTGACGCATTCTCCCTGCCATTCGCCGACCACCCGGTGGTCGTCCTGGGCACCGACAAGGACGACCGTGCCCGTTCCCGCTTCGACGGTACACACGAACTCGGACATCTCGTGATCCACGGAGAGCAGATCTGGGGCGTCAAGGAAGTCGAGACACAAGCGCACCAATTCGCAGCAGGATTCCTGCTGCCCGCCGAGCAGATCTACGACCAGCTCCCGACGACAGCCGACTGGCCCGCACTGTTCGAACTCAAACGGCACTGGCAAGTCTCACTAGCCGCCCTGCTGATGCGCGCTAAGACCCTGGGACGCATGACCGAAGCCACCTACCTGTCAGCCATAAAGACCGCATCCGCCAGAGGCTGGCGACGCATTGAACCCGTCCCCCTCGGCCAGCCAGAACAACCAACCAGGCTCCTCGCCTATCTCGCCTCCCCAGACAGCACCGCCGCGAGGGTCGTTCTGCCACCCCAGATCCTTGAGCGTATACAAACAGCGTCTACGGCCTGACGAGGCAAGGTCGGCATCGCCCGTGGTGTCGACAGAACCAACTCAGGCTGAGTCGACGGCTCTACAGCCTGTCGCTCCTAGCCGAAATGAACATCGGTGACCAACGCAGACGCGGGCCGAATGCGGAACCACGTCCTTCCCGCATGACGGTTTCCGTCCGGTCCGTGCACGTACTCAGCCGCAAGTACATCGGAGGTACATTCTCGCCCGGACCTGCCATTATCGCATCGGCCGGGGCATCCGCCACGCTGCCGGTGGCGCGGACGGGCCGCACACGGGCCACCATCCCAGGGATGCCGGGAAACCCCGAGCTGGCCGCTGTCACGCCCACACAGCGGCGTCATGGGCCTGACGGGCCTTTACAGCGCCAGTGCTGACGAACCCGGTCCGCAGCGCTGACAACACCGGCGCGGGCACGCCGCAGAGCTAGTGTGTACCCCATGGCGTTGCTGCGGCGCGCCATTGCGCCGCCCGGCCGGATCGCCGGAGCATGCGAAATCCATCCGCCGGCGGCTGACAACATTCACCGCCGCTAGCGGCGGCCCAGCGGGGTCTGGTGGGTCACGGGAACTCATAGAGTTACCGGGTGAATCAGCGGGGGCCTGCAGAACAGGCAGAGCTTTCTGAGCTGACCGAACGCGCTGCCGGGGTGCTCGACAGCGCCTTGGCTGCCGGCGACTTGCAAGGTATCGCCGACGCCGTGGTCAACCTGGCCGATGCGCTGATCAAGCAGGCGGAGGCGGACGGATCGGACGGCCCTATCGACCGTGCACTGGACCTCCTTAATGCCAACGGCCAGCACTTCGGCACTGACGATCAGCAAGTCCGTTTCCTCCAGCGGAAGGGCCAGGCGCTGCTGCTGAAGGCGCAGCGTGAAGTCGATAAGTCCGTGATGCGAGAGGCTGTTAAGGTCAGGCGGAAGCGTGCCCGGTTGACGCCTCGGGGCCGCCGGGGTTACGGCGAGGGCATGCTGGAGCTGGGTATAACGCTGCTTCACAGCGGAACCATGTTCCGGAACATCGCTCAGCTGGACGAGGCGGTCACGGTCCTTGAGGCGGCGGAGAAGCATCCCGATGGCTCAGCCGACCGCTCCCTGGTCTTGACGTCCCTGGGCAATGCCCAGCTCGAGCGCCTACTGCGCTCAGCTGGCCGCAGCCAGGCCGAGCTGGACGCTGTGATAGCGGACCATATGGAGGCAATGCACGAATGCGTGCCCGGCAGCCAGAACGCGCTTGTTACCGAGTCGGATTACGGTTCGGCTCTTTTCCGTGCGTATGAGCTGACCAGGAACCGCGACTACCTGGATTCGTCGGTCGGCCGGATGCGGCATGCCGCCGAGCAGACCCCGGCAGGGCATTCCAGGAAATCCGAGCGGCTGAGCAACCTTGTCTCCGTGCCGGTCGCCCTGTTCGAGTGCGATGGCGACCCCGCTACGCTCGACGAGGCCATCCGGACGGGCCGGGAGGCTGTCGCCGCTGCCAGCCCTCACCATGCCCAGTATGCGACCTGCCTGTTCGGGCTCGCATACGGGTTGTTCCGGCGCGGGGAACTCCGCGGAACGCTGCTTGACTTCGACGAGGCCGCCGTCCTGTCAGGCCAGGTAGTGGAGGCCACGCCGCCGGACCACACGTACCGGGCGATGCGCCTTACCCTGCACGCGCAGGCGCTGTGCTACCTGCCTTCTGCCCCGAAGCTGGAGAATGCCGCCGCCGACCTTGCCCAGGCCGCAAGCCTGCTCCGGCATGACGATCCGGACCGCGCAGTGATCGAGTCGAATCACGCCGCGATCCTCGAAGCCCTCGTCAGCATGCCGGGCAGCGGCGCGCCCATGGCTGTCTCGCGAGCGGCGGAGGCGGTCCGCCTCGCCCGGAAAGCGGCCGACGCCACCAGGCCGGAACATAGCGAGTACTCGAACCGGCTGCTGAACCTCACGATTGCATCGGCTACGCTGGCCCGGCTCCTCGGTGACGCCGCTGTTCTCGATGACCCGATCACGCGATGCCGGGCGGTCAAGGCCCCGGAGCCGACGGACGTGTCATCGACGCTGCTCACTGCCGGCCTTGCTCACGCGTTGGCTGTCCGGTACGACCTCACCGGGGGCCCGGAGGATGCGTCGGCTGCCATCGAGGCATACCAGCTGGCCGCTGGCGACGCCCGGCTGGCGGTGTTCAGGCGCCTCCACGTCGCACAGTCCGGCGCGGTCCTTGCCGCCCGCTGTGGCGAGACCGCCGTGAGCCTCAGCTTGTATGCGCTCGCGGTCGGGCTGCTGGACTTGGCGGCGTGGCGGGGCATGGAGCGGCGGGACCAGGAGCGGATGCTCGCCGGGTACGCGGGAATCCCTTCCGACGCCGCGGCTGTCGCGGTCACCGCCGGGCAGCCCGAAACAGCCGTGGAGTTCCTCGAGCGGGGGCGCGGAGTCCTGCTGGACCGGCACGTCGATGACAGCGCGGAGCTTGCGCTGCTGTGCCAGGCGGACCCGCATCTGGCCCGCGAATTCGAAGATCTCCGGCACGACCTGGACAGCATCGTCATGCCGGACCTGGGCGCTGACGATTTCGACCTCCCCTACCGCCCGCGGTGCCAGGAAAGCGAGGCTGACCAGCGCAGCGTCCTCGCGCGCCGGCTTGAGGGCCTGATCAGCGAGATCCGCACGCGGCCCGGATGCGCAGGCCTGTTCGGCCCGCCAGTCTTCGCCGCGCTGCAGGAGGCCGTCGGGCAGCGCTCGGCCGTGATCATCAACGTCAGCGAGTACCGCTGCGATGCGATCATCATGACCTCCGCGGGGGCGGCGGCCGTCCCGTTGCCGTCCCTGTCCAGGCCGGACGCCGAGGACGCCGCCGAGTTCTTCCGTGACACAGCCCAGAACGCAGTGCAGTCGGGCTGGGTCGGCTCTACCGCCCGGAACGGAATCACGACCCGGCTCGCATGGCTCTGGGAGACCGTGTGCGAGCCCGTCCTGCAGCATCTCGGCATCACCGCGCAGGCCCCGGCGGGCAGCAGCGTGCCGCGGGTCTACTGGTGCCCGGCGGGCCCGGCGGGCTTCCTGCCGCTCCATGCCGCTGCCCGTCACGGCCAGCCGGAACCCCAGGCAGTCATTGACCGGGCCGAGTCGGTGTACATCGCCAGGCTGCGCGCCCTGGCCCCGGCCGGGTCCGGCGAGCCTGCCGAAGACGAGGTAACCACGCCGCCCCTGATCGTGTCCATGCCCGAAACCCCCGGACAACCGCTGCCGGGTGCCCGCGAGGAGGCGGAAAACCTGATGCGGGCCTTCCCCGGCGCAGCGCACCTGACCGGGCCGGACGCGACAGTGGATGCCGTCCTCGCCGGCATGACAGCGCACTCCTGGTTCCACATCTCCGCCCACGGCACCACGGACGAGCGCACTCCCGTTAACGGGGGCATCGAACTGGCAGACGGCCGCCTGACCATCCGCGAGCTGCTGGAACGCCGCCTGCCCGGTGCTCGCTTCGCCTTCCTGTCCGCCTGCTCCACCCACCACGGGTCCGCCGCCATCCCCGACGAGACCGTCACCACCGCCGCCGCCCTGTGCATCGCCGGATGCGAGTACGTCGTCGCCACCCTCTGGCCGGTCGCCGACGACCACGCCGTAGACTTCGCCGCCCGCCTGTACGGGGAACTGGTCACTGCCGGGAACGGGACCCCGGCCCTGCACCCGGAGGGCACCCCCCGGGCTATGCGCGAGGTCTGCCTCGCCGTCCGGGACGCCTACCCGCAGCACCCCGAACGATGGGTCCCCTTCGTTTCCGCCGGCTCCCTCTAGGCCTGCGCCACGCCAGCCCTGGCATCCGCGCTTCGTGCGGGCAGGCCCGGTTGGCTGCCTCGCCGTCAGAACATGTCTTCTGCGGCGTCGAGGAACCCGAACTGCCGCGCCATGTACGTGAGCGCCTTGCGGGCCTGGGACCTTCGCTCGTCCAGGCCGAGTTGCGGATCCGCGGTGATCGTGACCGCCATCTCGCGGATCTGGCCCCGGTCGCTGTGCCCGAGAGGGCTGAGGTCGATGTAATCGCTGAGCTCGGGTTGGCGGTTCGGGGTGCCGTCGTAACGGGCCTCGGCGATGAGCCGCAGCTCCACCGTCGGGGGGTACGCCCAGCGCCTCCCGGCGAGATCAGCCGCTATCGCCGACGTGAGCCGACCGGCCGCGGTCTGCCAGGCGGCGGTGAGCACCTCGGCCACTTCCTCCACCGACAGCCGCAGGTCGTGATGGCGCGGGGCACCGGAGGCGGTGAGCGCATCGGCCCACGCCTGGAGGTCTGCCAGCCGGACATCGGCGCAGGTGACCACGGAGGAGTCCATCTGGCCCGGCAGGGCGACCATGACCTCAGCGGACAGGGCCGTCGCCCCGCCCAGCGCGGTGATCACGCTCGAGTAGCTCAGGGCATCGGCGGCGTTGCGGTTGGGCCCGCGTTGCCATATACCCGCCGACAGCGCCGCGCCGCGGCGGGCGGACAGTGCCGTCACCGCACCGGCCAGGTGACTGACGGGCAGGTCCTGTTCCAGCTCGAGGCGGCGGTCCGGCTCGATCGCGAGGTCGCCCGCGTTCGACCACGGGAAAGTGGCGACAGCGCGCAGCCGAAGCTGCTGGACTGTCCGGTCGGACGTCCAGTACGCGGCCGAGCGCGTCATGTTCATGCTCAGCCGCGTAGACGGGATCCAGCGCCAGTCTCCCGTCCGCGAGGCACGTGCCAGTACCCCCGCCCCCCACTGTCCGCCTTCCAGTTGAATGGTCGCATCGCGTGCGCTGATCACGCGGGTTTCCCGCGGATCCGGGGCCGGGAAGCCGACGGCCGATAGCGGTTCCCCGCCGGGGAACCCGGCACCTGCCTCCTGCAATGCGTGCCATACCTCTCCTGCGACGGCGACCGGCCGCCGCCGCGGCAGGGCGCAGATCACCCAGCCGTATGCCGACTGCCCCGGGTCGAAATGCTGGACAACGCCCGGGCCCTCGGCGTAAACACCAGAGGCAGGCTCCCCCACCCGGACACCTGACCTGACCAGGTCGTCACGCGCTTGGCGGAACGGGCCCTTCCAGCCGGGCTCAGGTCCCTCGCCGACCTGGAATGCCGGCTGGGGAGGCGGCGCATCCTGGCGGGCTGCCGTAACTGCCTGCTGGATCAGGCTGCTCAGGTACTCCTCGCTGGGCCCGCCGGTCGCCGTCCACCCGGCAGCCAGCAGCCGCTGGATCTCGGGTTGCGGCAGCCAGACTGTCGCGTCGGCCTCGCGGACTGGCACGGCGACCGAGAGCCGGCTCGGGCCGGCTGTCCCGGCCGGGCCCGGCACCACGTACGGCAGCAGCGCGACCGGCTGCGCAGGCACGTCGATGACCAGGATCCCGGTTTCGGGGTCGGTGTGCACGAATTCGACGCTGAATCCCCTGGGTGCCGGGATGACCCGCTCGCGGATGAGCTTGCGGTACCGGTCGAGGTCTACCAGTGCGCGGCGCACCGGGCGGACCTCGTCGATGATCTCCCTGTCGTAATCCTTCCTGGTGGTGTAGCCCACCAGGATCATCCCGCCGGTCCCGGTGGTCGCGAACGCCGCCACGTCCTTGGCCAGTTCCAGTGCCTTAGCCGGGTCATCCAGCCGGTACACCCCTGCCTTGACGTCAAGCCAGCCGCACTCAGCCAGCCCAAGCAAATCAGCAGGCGCGCCCGCCCGCAACGCCGCACGCGCCCCCCCGATGTCCTTGACCAGCACCCGCCAAGTATCACCGCTCTGGCCACAGGCCGCGAGACGGAACCGGCCGGCCGGCATCGCAATCGAAGCTCCTCGAACGACCGGCCGGTCCCGTATCGCCCCGCCCTGGAAGTATCGCGCTTGAAAACACGATGCCTGCTGACGGGGTATGCGCCATCCTGGGGACGTGGGTGATCTCTTCAGCTCGTTGTCCGATACGGAGCACGTCGGGGACCTGGCATTCGTTGGCCACTACGATGGCGACGCCGGGCTGGCGGAGGGCTTCGCCGAGGCGGCAGAGGCGGTCTTCTCCGCTTGGCGAGACCAGGAGTGGGCCAATGACCGCCTTCTTCTTCCGATCGCCTACAACTACCGGCACGCGCTGGAACTTGCGCTGAAGCAGGGCATCCGCCAGGCCGTAGAATGCTGCTGGCTCAACGGCGGCGATCCGGGACTGACCCCTCAGGCCCTGGAAGCGCACTTCAAGCAGAAGCAGCGGCACCGCCTCGGACCGCTCGCCCAGCAGCTCGCCGGGATGCTGACTGAACTGAACCTGGGCCAGCTACCGCCGGACACCTCGCGCTTGCTCCGGGACCTGCACCAGCTTGACCCTGCCGGAGAGTCTTTCCGGTACGACGGGCCCCCTCACAAGACCAGCGCTAGCCATGTCGACGTTCCCCGGCTCGTAGAGCGGTTCCGTGCCGCGTTCGCCATCATCCACGGCGGCGTGCTGACCGCGCTGCATGAGCATGCCTCCTTCCTGCGGGAGATACGCACGGAATACGGCCCTTGATACGCGTCCAAGCGTGACTGATGCTCTGATCGCGACGCAGTCAGTGGTGCCGGAAGTAGGCGCCCGTGGCAGCGCGTTCTCAGCGGCGCCCTTCACCGCACGGCGGAATTTGCCGGGGGCCGGTCCCGGCCGCGCGGCCTGGGTGGTTCACCCTGTCAGGGCGTCCAGAGCCTGCGCCTGAGGTCTTCCCGGAGCAGGTCCCTCAGTGACGCCGGGTCGTCTGCATGCTCGCTGGGGATGCGGATGGTGCGGACGCCGCAGCGATCCCAGTGGCGGTCGCGGGTGTGGTCGTCGGCCTTGCGGGTCGCGCCGAAGTGATGCGGTCCGTCGACCTCGATGACGACGGCGCGGCCGTTGCCGATCACGACGAAGTCCGGGGTGCGCACGCCAGCGTCGCGGAGCCTGGCCCCAGGCAGTGGCAGGACAGCGATCGTGTTCTGCACGGGGGACTCCCGCTGGAGGTCCTTGAGGATCCGGTAGAGGGCAAGCTCCGCGCGGCTGGCGAACATGAGGCCGTCCTCGCTGGGATGTCCGCCCTCGGCGCGCTCGACCCGAGCCCGGTTGCCTCCCGGCTGCTCCAGGACCCTGGCAGCGCCCGCCCGCCAGTCTGCCGTGAGGGCTGGCAATACCGGCGTGGTCGGCTCGATCGCGAGCGATACCACGTCGTCGCGGCCATGATGGACGAGGACCGTCCTCAGCACCTGCCAGATGCGGTCCCGGATTTCGTCGGTGAACTCGGCCGTGATCCGGGGATCAACGGTCAGAACGGCTTCGCTGCTTGACTCGGTCCAGTTGTCTCCGGGGGTCGGGTGGTAGTAGCCGCCGTCCGGGCGGAGTGTCAAGGTCGCGGCAGTGATGAGTCCCTGGGCGAGGGCGTGGCCGCCGTCGCCGAGGATCTGGCACGCCTGCCCTAGTACCAGGTCGAGCTTGCCGGGGTCCCCGTCATCGATCTCCAGGCGGATCATCCGGCTTGGTCCTCCCGGGATCCGGACCCCTGCGTACAAAGGCCGGCCGGAGATGAACCCGGTGGCCCGTAGTTCCCACCCGTCTGGCGACAGGAGGCTGTTAAGGCGGGTGACCAGGGCCATGGCCTTCCCGGTGTCCGGCTGGACCACGGGGTGCGCCATGTAGGCGAGGAAGTCGAGCAGCACCTGGTCCGGCCCGTCGGCGAGCTGGAACCGCGGGTCAGTGAAGAGCCAGGCGTCGTCCCAGTCGTCATTGGCAAGACGGTGCCGGCCAATATCCTCCCTGGCGGTGGCGTGGCGGCGGTCAGTCGACGGCAGTGAGTCAAGGTCGTAAAGATGATCAAGGAAGCTGATCTCATCGAGTCGTCCCCACCACGGCTCTGCCTCGTCTCGCAGGAAGTCGAAGAGGTCCCTGCGAGTTACCGGGGTAACCTCATGCGACTGCACGGGTGCTGGTGCGGGGAGCGGGGGATATGCCTGAGCCACACAGACAGGATGGCACCGGATACTGACACTCGCACCGCAGAATGGATGCACGTCAAGATTGCGCTGACTGGCAAGTAAATTTGTCGGTCACCTGGTCAGACGGCGTGCGCCTGGAAGTGCGTGGATGCCAGGTGTCGGCAGGCGGCATCCTGGTCGCGATCCAGTCGGGTGCCCCAGGGATCATGTCCAGCTGAGTGGTTGGAGTAGACCTCTGCGTGATCTTGGCCGGTGACCCTAGGCGATCAGGGCAGGCAGCTCCGCCTGTCCGCGATATTTCAGGATGCCGGCGCGCTGTCGCCGTCTCCCTTGTCACCGGGTTCAGGCTCTGGCTGAGCGTCCGGGGTCCCGAGGGCGTCGCTGATCCGCTTGTTCGCGGCGTCGGCTTGCCCATCGATGCAGTGCGCGTAGATCTTCAGCAGGATCGCGACGAATCCTCCGGCTGGGGCTCGCGACAACGGGCGAGTGCTAGGTTGCCAGACGTGGCGAAGCGACCGTACTGGGTTGAATTTCCTGACGCGACACAGGACGGCTTTCTGGTTCGTAACCACAACAGTCCCAGCCTCGAGAGCGCTATTCAGGATGCCCAGCACACCCTGGGCTGGGTACTGAAGTCTGACGGATCGTCGGGCAATGACGCCCACATCGCGGTGATCACCAACCGGGACACCGGATACCGGTGGATCCTGCGCCGCGGGTCAGCGACCGTGGAGTTCCAGACTCCCGGCATGCTCGCCGAGCAGGTCGCTGCCGAGCACCTGGACGTGTACCTGTCAGTCGAGGAAGCTGAGGCCCTAGCCGACGCCGCCGAATCCGCGGAGATCCCTGACAGTCGGAAGGCTTCGGTCGCCAGGCAGGCCGCCGGACAGATCCGGCTACTGGCCGGCCAGGTCCGGGAAGCACGCCGCCGCGCCGACACCACTGCCGACCGGCACGCAAGCCTGCGGCGTGCATGGTGAGCTAGTTGACCGGCAGTCCCAGTCAGCCGAGGGGAGTGAATCGCCTCCGCTTCGCGGAATCCAACAGGCACCTGCAAGGCAGGCCCTCGTCCGGGCACGTCGGCGAGATGCCGAAGGCGAGCACGCGCGGGTCGACGCGAGGTATACGACAGGTACACCGCTGGTACATCCCGGGCCGACGCCCGTCGCCCTTGATTCACTGTCCACAACGCGATATACGAGCGTGTGCCGCTCTCTGCCTCAGTGCCCCTCAGCCACCGGACGTGGCAGCAAGGGTACCTCGCATAGTTCAGGTGCGATCGGTTAGTTGCTTTATGGCGTCTATGGCGGACCGGCCGAGGACTCGGTCGTCGGTGAACGCGTGCAGCAGTTCGACGGTTTCCGTATTTCCGACTGCGCCTAGCATGTCGACGATCTTGCGGGCACGGTCTTCCTCTTCGGGTCCGGGGAAGACCGAAGTGAGTGCGTCCCTGTGCTGGATGCTCCACTCGAGTATCTGACGTGCTTCATCGGGGAACCCCAGGATGATGCGCGCGATTACCGGTCTTCCCTCCTGGTCATAGGAGCTGCTGGACCAGTAAAAGTGAAACAGGGGATCTGCCGCAGCGGGCAGCAGAGGGCCGGCTAGCAGCTGCCAGTGCGAGGCGCATCGTGGTGCAGTTTCCTCCTCACTTAGTCCGGGCCTGAATAGCCAGAAAATTATTGCCCCGTAGCACTGCCATGCCGCCTCGTCGTCCGTCTGGCAGCTGGCAAGCTGCGGAGGTTCGTCCATGTGCAGGGCGCAGCCCTGCATCGCCAGCAGGTAGCTGGCCGTGGACCCCTGCGGGTAGAACCCGCTCAGTTCCAGGCGAGTCGCCCAGTGCTGAAGGGCCGGCAGCGCCGCGCGGTCCGCGGACGTGACCAACTCCCGAAGAATCCAGTCGTTGGTGAGCCCAGGCGTCAGCGGCCCGAGCGCGGCAATCGCGAATAGCCTCACCTTGTCGGCCGGATCCAGTGACTCGATCGCAGTGAAGTAGGGCTCGCTGATGACTTCCTCGAATTGACTGGAGACGATGCTGTGCGCCCGCTCGATGGAATCTTCGTCTCCCGGGCCGCGTAGTATCTCTTCGATCTCGGCCTTGAGATCGCCGTCGTACTGGAAATCGACCAGGCCGTATGCGTGGAGTATCTCGACCTGCAGCGTTGACAGGGCCCAGTTGCCGCTCAGGTCGATGCTTTGCAGGTACGCGGCTATCTCGTTCCCGAGGGGGGTGCCGCGGGTCTTGTTGACGAACGTCCGGATCGTGTTGAGTCCTTCGAGTTGCACGTGATACGCACCGCTGCCGATGCAGAGCCGCAGCAGGCGCAAGGCCAGGGCGGCGGCGTCCATGCCCTTCAGCATGGCGAGGAAGTCGGCGAGCAGCATCAGGCGGCCGTGCTTTTCCGGGGTCGCCGAGCTAAGGAATGCCGCTATCTCGCTGCTGCGTACCTGGGGTCGGCTGCTGCGCGCCGGGAACATGTGGTCGATGCGGGTGAGGTCTGTTGACGCCAGGATTATCGCTGCTGCCACCTGCGAGCGGGCGTTGCCGCCCGTGCCGGCAAGCACCGTTGCGACCACGGCCGATGCGGGCGGCCGGCGGCCCTCGAACCGTGCCTGGGCCTCCGCCGACCGCCGGCAGGCGGCGTCGGTGGCGTCGAGAAGCTGCATCACCTCGGGCAGGAAGAGGCTCTCACGGGCCAGGGCACCAGCTGCGGCCAGGAGCGCGCGGTCAGCTGCCGAGAGCTTGCGCCCTCCGGCCACAGAGAGCTGGTATTCAGGGCGGACCGTGAATGTCGTACTGGCTAGCCCTCGCGTAACAGACTGGAGCAGCTGGTGCGCGGCAAGGCGCGCCGCGCGTGTCGCGGCTGCCCCGGATTCGCCGCGTAGCGCCCGGGCGTACAGGTGCCAGTCGGCGAGGCCGCCGAGCAGCTCCCCGGCCCGCGTGACGTCTGATTCGAGGTCAACTGTCACCGGTGCCAGGTCCTCGTGCCGCGGGCTGCGCAGTGCTTCCAGGAGGTCAGGCAGGTCACGATTGCCCAGGAGGAGCCCTTCTGCGGTGAGGAACCGTCCCAGGAGCTCGTGCGAGAACGCGACCCTGCCGTGGCGGCTGGCCGTGATCGAGGAGTCCAGTACTTCGTCGAGGATGTCCCGGGGCGCCGAGTGGTCGGCCAGGTACCGCTCAACCGTCCGCTCCGCCTGGTCGATCGGGAGTGAGGTCGCCAGCTCGGCGTCCATCGCCAGGGCGAGTTGCCGGAGCGCGCCGCGGGTGTGCGCCGGATGTGCTCCTGTCCGCAGCCTCCGGCGGACGAAGGCCGAGAAGAGGCTTGTCCGGGTGACGGTGCCGAGGAGCTCACTTGCGCACTCTGCCGCGATGGCCAGTTCGTACGCTGTCGTGAACGGCTCGCACATGCTGGCGATCTCCGGCGCCCCGTAGGAGCTGAGGATCGCCTGGCGGTCTTCAGCGGTCAGGTGCCCGATGCGCATGACTGTCCCGCTCAGGTTCTCAGGCATCGTGACAGATGCCTGGCTGGTGATCAGGGTTACCGCCTGGGAGCGGCGGCAGTAGGAGCTGAGATCGCGGAGCAGGCGCTCTTGCAGCGCCGGGGGGCACTCGTTGAAGCCGTCGATCACCAGCAGGATGGCCTGGCCGCCGATGGCCGCGGCTACCTCCAGGTCGCGAGGACTCGCGGTCGTGAAGGCCGCCACGGCCCTGTCCAGGAGCGGGGACAGTCTGCCCTCGTACATGGTGCCCTCGATCAGGACAGGCACCAGCGGCCCGTCCGGAATCCTGGCCAGCAGGTTCCTAGCCAGGTGGCTCTTCCCGGTTCCTGACGGCCCGGTGAGTTGGACGTGTCGGCGCTGCTGCAGCGTGTCGAGGAGCCAGGAGGCCGACAGGCGCCCCTCATCGGCCATGAGCGGCAGCGGGACCAGCTCATGCAGTTCCCGTGAGTAGAAGTCCCGGAAGGAGCACAGGTAACTGCTCACCCGGTCCTGCGCGGCGGTCCTGCTCGGCTCCGGGGACGGCGGCTTGTCGGCGTCGGCCAGGCCGAGCATGCGGACCAGTGCTGTCCAGTGGCCGGCGCTCCAGCCGGGGTGCCTGCCCGGGGCGGCCAGGAACCCGACGAACTGGGCGTAGCCCATCGTCCGGACCTTGTAGTCGTCGGGGACCTGTGACTGGAGGTCCAGGCGGGGGAAGACGCAGATCACGCTGTCGATCTGCCGGTAGAACTCCCTGCCCGGGGCAGGCTGTGGCACGGAGCTGTCCATCTTGGCTACAGCGCTCATGTCATCGCTGATGGCCATCTTGCATGTGGACGCTTGCGAATAGGGATTGCGGCGATCGATCTCCTCAAGCGTGCCGTCGGCCCGGCGGGCGGACCAGAGCCCGTTCGTGCCACCGACAAGGAGCGGAGGGTACCGCTTTAGCTCGACATGGCACGCATGGGTTTTCGTGATGACGAAGAAGTCGACTTGCCGTGACGAGCTTACGGTGAAGTAGTTCGCCAGGATGACTGCCGGGATGCCCCGCCGCGCGAGGTCTTCCCTGAGCTGAGCGAGGAACTCTGCTTCCGATCGCTCCGCCGGCGGCTCCCCCCAGAAGACCTTGATGTCAGCTGTCATCTCCACCTGCCGTGGCACGGAACGCTTCCCATGCTATTAGCGGAAGCCATCTAACACTGCTGTTCGGGCGGTACGCCAAGCCGCCGGCCATGGTCCCGGCCTCTTTCAGGACCCCCTTCGCGGGGCACCTGCCCGGCTACCTGGCAGCGAGCGAGGCCACGGCACCCGGGCAGGCCGGACGAGCACGTGTACAACGAGCTTCTCATGGCGCAGTGGCGCGCCTTGCTCGACAGCCCGGCGTCCCGGGACGAGCGGCTCCTGCACGCCTTCCTCCAACGCCACCCGTCACTCCTGCCGGTTCCGCCACAGTCGACGGGACTCCGGCCACGCCGCGTACCCTCTGGGCATCATCACCCGGCCCAAGCTGCCCGGCCTCAGCGACCGTGAGCACGACTTCATGTGGCCGGCCACCGACAGCGAGTCGCTGTACCCCGTCCTGATCGAGATCGAGACGCCGCACAAGCAGTGGTTCTACGGAGACCGCGCCGAGATCCACAGCGACCTCACCCACGCTCAGGGCCAGCTCGCCGAGTGGCGGACATGGTTCAGCCGGGGAAGCAACCAGACGCCGTTCCTCGACACCTATGAGATCCCGCTCGACCTCCGGCGCCGCCGCCTGAGCCTGCGCCTCGTCTTGATACACGGCCGCCGTAGCAACTACGAGAATTCGCAGCTGAGGCAGATGAAGCGGGCCGAGGTGGCGCGCGAGGACGAGCGGCTCGTGTCCTTTGACCGGCTCACGCCCGCGAAATGAGGCGTCCTGTACTTCTGTCTGCTGAAGAGGCAGGAGGGGTACAAAGCCGCCGCAGTCCCGCCGTCGCTGACAATCTTCAACAACGGGGAAGATTACTGCGTCACGCAGGGCTGGGAAGAGGCACTCGATGACTGCCCAGACATGCCCGCAGCCCGCCGCGATTACCTGAAACGCGAAATGCGCCATCTCATTGACAGCCCTTACGCACACGCCGAGAAGACCGGAACTATAAAAGTCAGGAGTCCTCACTGGCTCTGAGGAAGAAGGCAGGATGGCTGGAAGCCGCGTTCCCGGCAGCGCGTACTGACCAGAGCAAGCCAGGAGCGCTCACACACCAGGTGGATGACGTCATCCTGGTGCTCACCGCGCGGGAGGTGGGATAGTGCCTGATATGCTGCCGCGGTCCCAGGCTGTCCCGTCATCTTCCCCGCAGGTAGCCGGACGGTCCGCGAGCCAGAACGCCGAGCACTAAGCGTGAACCGTTGAGCTTGCCGCCTGCGCCGACCGCGGGCTTCTGCTGGCGGGCCTTTGAAACCGGCCAGTGCCGTGTGCCTAGCGGTCCAGCAGCGCCAGCTGGTCCTCGAGCCCGTAGCTGCGCGCGAGGACCATGGCGTCGATCAGGTTCAGGGTGCGGGCAGCAAGGGCGGGGTTGCGGGTTTCCCGCGCGTAAATTCCGATGACCAGCCTGCCGAGGATGCTGGCGGCATGACCGCCGTTGCCGCGAAGGTCCCTGGCCTGCGAATGGTGCAGCTCGAAGAATCGCTCGGCTATCTCCAGCACCGTGCCGGAGATTTCACCCTTGTACTGCCCGGCCGCGTTGATGACCTGGGACGGCTCGAGGGTAAAGGTTCTCGCGTGGCAGGCAGCGGACAGCAGTCGGCGGGCTAGATCGTCGTGCAGAGGGGGCAGGAAGGCGAGGACGTGGCCGGCCAGGCGTGCGAGGTCGTCGTCGGGGTCGTCGAACAAGGCGACCAGGACGGAGGCGAGTTCGTCGTTTACCTCGCCGGTCGGCAGGAGCCGGGCGATCGCGGCGGTGATGCCGCGCCGGAACGGGAGTTGCCTGGCGGCGAGCCCTTGGGTAAGGGCGAGGGCCACCGGGTCCTTGCAGGCCGCCGCGGTAGCGACCATGGCGGCGTTGTGAGCAGCCTGGGTGGCTGCGGCCTTGAGGTTGGCTGGGGCGTCCCCGGCTGTTGCAGTGTCGAAGAACGCGATCATGCGGGCGACAACGGGTTCGGCGATGTCGTACCGCGCCCAGCACAGCCGGAGTAGCAGGTTTCGCAGCTGAGAGCTGGCCAGCAGGAGCCGGGGGTCGGCGGGCAGCGGCTCTGGGCTGGTGTCAGCCGCGGTGCCGCCGCTGTCCAGGGCTTTGGCGAGCAAGGCTGCGACGGCGTCGGGGCCGGCTTTGAACTGGGTCAGGGACAGCTCGATGACCAGCGCCCGTACGGCCAGGGCGGGGCTGCTGGCCAGCCGGCTGAGGTCGGTGGCTAGGAGCGCGGCGGCCTGCGGGAAGGCCGGTGCGAGGAGCGCCAGTGCCCGCAGGGCCGGGTACTCGGGCCGGTTCAGTGCGCGGGAAAGCAACTGGTCGGCGATCTTCTCGCCCGCGATCTCAGGCGCCTCGGATTGCTCCGGTTCTTCGCCGTCGCTGCCGTCACCGGGCTGGGCTGTACCTGCGAGAGCGGGCGGCGGCTGGTCCAGGAGACGGCGAAGCAGATCGAGGAGGTCGTGTTCGGTTACCCGGGTGGCGTCGAGCAGCGCGGCGTCAACGTGGGGCGCGGCCCGTTCGATCAGCTGGCCGATCTGGATGGCGGACGTGCTGAGCTGCGTTCGCGCAGCCCAGGCGGCCCGGAGCGACTGCTCCGGGGTCGCGCTCTGGCGCAGGCCGAGCAGGATGTGTGTTGTGTAGATCGGGTTGATGGTAGATGGCAACGTCTCGAGCATGGAGGTGAACCGGCTCGGGTCTTCGCTGGAGACGGCGGTGATCACCTGGGCGAAGCTGGTGGCACCTCCGCGCAGGCGGCCGTCCGGCTGCGGCTGCCAGTCCTCGGATGACCAGCGGCGCATCGCGTTGGCTAGGTTGGCATCGCTCATCCGGCGGACTTCGTCGGCGGTGATCGGGGGAAGCACCGTGGGGTCGGGGGGCTGCTGCCCGGCCGGGGCGGCTGTCACGGGCGGCGGGAACTTGCGGCGAAGCTCGGCTTTGCGGGCTCTGGCCTGCTCGGTGAGGTTCTCGTCGGGCACCTCGTACAGGAGCTGCCAGGCGGCTCTGCCGTATTGGTGGCGCTGGCCGGCCTCATAGCTTGTGGAGTAAGCGGCGGCGCGCTCCTGGATGGCGCGTGTCTGTTCTGCGGGCAGCCCGGTGCATACCTGGGCTAGGACCTTCGCGGAAAAGTTCCGGCCGTGACCGTACCATCCCTGCTCGAGCGCGTATGGGCCGGCCTGCAGCCAGTCCGCGGCATCGTCGAGCAGGTCCGGGTGACCGGAGGCGAACCCGGCGGCGGCCAGCAGCTGCTCGGTGGCCAGGGGCGAGTCGGCCATGTCGCGTACCGCGGCGAGCGTGACCGGGTCTCCCTGGCCGGCGGCGGCCTCGACCGCCTGTGCGAGGCGGACGAGCAGGGCCTGGTTGGCGTCGTAGCCGGAATCCGGCTCGGGCGGCTCCCCGAACGCCTCGTCGCGCTCCCCGTTGAAGCCGGTTCTCCCGGTTCGGCTCGCTGCGCTTGCCTGCCGGACCACCGGCAGGATGTTGCGGCTGAACGCGACCGGGTCGCCGGCTGCGAGGGAAGCAAGGATCTCCGGCGCGCTCATGCTGTCTCCGAGCAGGAGACGGGCCCGCGCCTCGTGCATCATCCTGACGTAATAGGCGATCTCTTCCCGCGTCGTGACGGCTTCGACGGCTTCGCCGGCCTCGCCCGCACCAGGGCTGGCGGGGTCCTCGACTGTTTCATCCCGCTCTTTGCCGGCAGCGCCGTCGTCCGCAGCGGAGCTGGCACCGGTCCCGGTGGGTTCCTGGGGCTGGTTGTAGGCGCCGTCGGCGGTCAGGAGTGCGAGGCGGCGGCGTAGCCACGCTGCGACCAGCAAGGTCCCGGAAGCGGCGGACTCGCCTTTGAAGCTGTGCATGAGGGTGAAGAAGTCGCCGCCGCGCAGTGACGGGTGGCGTACGTCGTCGTCGAGGGCGCCCGCGTCGATCGCCGCGGTCATCAGGGTGACCATCTGACCGCTGCGGTCCAGCGGCGCTGCGTTAAGGACGCGGACGAGCCGTCCGGCCCAGCCGTCCTGCCCGGTGTACGGGCGCAGGAGGCATGCGACCTCGTCGGGGTGGCTCCGCGCCATCAGCGTGCACATCCAGGTGCCGAGTTCTGCGGTGCCCGGGGCGGCGAGGTAGCCGCCGATAATGCCCTTTCCCAGCAGCAGCCGACTGAACCCTGGTGCCTGCGCGGCAAGCCAGCAGGCCTGCTCGGCGAGCGAGCCGGCTGTCGCATCGCCCAGCACGCCCAGCGCTTCCCACTCATCTAGGCCAGGATCGGGCACGAGCGTGACCAGCGCTGTCACCAGTTCCTTCAGGTGCGGCCGGATGTCGCCCGCGGCGAGGATGTCCCGCACGTCGGCAAGGTACTGTTCCCGTTCTTGCTCTCGTTCCAGCGCCAGTATCTGGCGGACCTGGGCCCGGCGGAACAGGTGCTGCTCGCCGCCGCGGAGCAGGCTGAGCAGGGGGCGGCCGCTGCGCATGTGCTGCTGCGCGTACGCGTAGTCGAAGAACGCCTCGTGGGCGAACGCGATGCGTCCGCCGTCGCGGCGCAGCCACCCGGCGCGGACCAGGCTGTTCACGGTGACCGGGTGCTCGCTGAGCTTGGCCGCACCAACTGAGAGGTCCTGCTGCTCGCTGAGCAGCAGCGCCAAGCGATCCGACACCTGGGTCACCGGCGCACCGGGCTGGCGCGCCTCCGCCTCCTCGAGTACGGCAGCATAGAACCTGTCGAACAGCTGGAGCCGGGTCCTGATCCCCGCCGGGTCGAGGCGTCCGCGCTCCTGGAGCATGACGAGCATGCGCAGGTGCAACGGCGTGGACAGCAGCCTGCGCAGCGAAGGGGTCAGCCTGGCCAGGTCGATGCCTGCCGCCTGCAGCGTGTTGTCGACGTCCTGGCCGGGCAGCGGGCCAAGGTGCTCGACATGGTGGCCGTCGGCCGACTGACCCTTCCGGGCGACTCCGGCGAGGAGAGCGAGACGGTCGTCTACCTCCAGGTCGAATGCCCGGCATGCGATCATCACCTTGATCCCGAGGGCGCGGGCTTCCCGCATGGCCTCGGTGACGGCCTCCAGGCGGGCCGGGTTGCGGCCCGACCCGGTACCGAACGCGTCTACTTGGTCTAGGACCAGCAGTGCAGGGCGGCCCGCAGCTACCCGAGACAGAACTGCGGCGGGCGGCCCGGGGAGCCGCATCGCCATCCCGAGTTCCTGGGCGTCACGGAACCCGTCCAGCCGGTCCAGGCGGGTCGCCAGCACGACCTGCGGGCAGCCGGTGCCAGGGCCGGCCGCGGCCCGGGCCTGCAGATCTTCCAGGACCTGGCCGAGCAGGGCGGACTTCCCATCCCCGGCTCCCGCGGTCACGATGATCACCTGCGGTCCGCCGGGTACGGCAATCAGGTCCGCGATCACTCCGGCGGCGGAGCGGCGGATCTCGGTCAGCGGGGCCCGGTCCTCCGCGATCCCGTTCCGGTAACGGGCGGTCTCGTCATGGACCCGGTGGTGGACGTCCTGGTCACGGCTCCAGTCGGTGGGATGGAACCCACACTTTTCCCGCAGGTAGCCCCATACCTCATCGGCTGTCAGTTCCGCCGCCAGGTGATCGTCGAGGAAGTCGCCCAGGCGCGCGACCACGTCACCGGGCGGGGCGTTGACTAGTGCCCGGGCGTGAGCGCGCAGGTTCTCACGCAGGCTCTCCTCGTCGGTGTTCCCGGCGCTGACCCGCTGGAGCCGCCGCCACGCCTGTTCGGGGGTGGCGTCTTTCCAGGCGCCAAGCAGCGCATCCCATGATGCTTTCTTGTTCCTGGCCGCGACGAACGTCTTTTCGAATTCCTGCAGGCTTCCGGCCGTCCGGGCGTCGTCGCTCAGCTGCTGCAGGTGCGATGCGGAAAGCGCTGAGAAGAACTCACAGCGCGCATCAGGCTCCTCCGCCAGGCGCTGACCGAAGGCCGGGATGACTCCGCGGGAAATCAGAGTTCTGATGGTCCATTCTTCGTCTAGCGACTGCTGCCGCTTGACCTGCGTGTAGGTGCGGGATCCGGATGCGGACTGCACCCACCACTCGAAGCTGTCGTCGCCCGGCTGCTCGAGGCGGAACAGGACGGAGTCATGCTGGTCATCGAGGAGCTGCAGGAGACGCCCGATCGCGATTCGGCCCTCGTAGCGGTTGCCGATCTTGTCGGGCAGCCCTCCCGGCGGCGGCATCGTCCCTCCTGTCCTGGCTAGGCGTCAGCCGACCGGGCCGCGAAGGCGGCACCTGCGCCGTGACCTAATCAAGCGTAGGCGCTCCGGCGTGCAGACTTGCCTCTTAGAGCCCGGGCCGCACAACCGCGACGACCTTTGTCGAGGATGGCGGCATTGTCGGCCGGGAAGGCCTAAGTAGGCCGGGTTCGGCGGCATCGGCCAGGAGTGCCCGTCAGTCCGCTGCACGGTCTTCACCGTGGCGGACCACCAGCTCGACGAGATCAGCTACCGGATCAAGGCACTGGCCCCCGACGTCATTGTCGATGAGCAGGTGCGCAGGCTGCACGCCGAACGGGACCGGCTCAAGGCCCTGCCCGCCGGGCCTGACCGGTGGGACGAGCAACTCACCGGGGACCTGTACGCCGACATCTACCAGGCGCTCCCCGCCTCCGAACGCGGCGCGTGGCTGACCTCGCACGGGTTCGTGGTCCACGATACGAAGAAACAGGTCAGCGTGATCCAGGGAGACGTGCAACTGACAGCTCGCCTCGGGTGACCGTCGTCTGCTCGGGGATGAAGGCCCAGCCTTTCCAGGTCGCGGTGATCACCTCCTCGCAGGATGGGCAGGCCTGGCTGCTGGTCTCCTTGCCCGGGACCCACGCGCCCTCGAACCTGCTGCCGCAGCCGGGGCAGTCCAGCGGGGAGTG
>Ga0209415_10005352_pt1 | contig 23104 bp, 18 predicted proteins | sample PeaSoiSIISIP2007_FD_187696 | JGI IMG/M metagenome (GOLD analysis project Ga0209415, IMG submission 187696) | Peat soil microbial communities from Weissenstadt, Germany - SII-SIP-2007 (SPAdes) (version 2) | ecosystem: Environmental > Terrestrial > Soil > Wetlands > Peat | place: Germany... | reverse complement strand
AATTGCACGAACGCATTCGCAGCTTTGCCCACCAGATCGCCGATCATCCGATAGAAATAATCGCGGGCGTCCCCGAAACCCTCGAATATCTCGGCGAGCGCCACCACCTCATCATGATGACCAAAGGCAACCCGGCCGAACAGAGCGGCAAAGTCGAGCGCTCAGGGTTGAAAGAGTATTTTTCCGCTGTCGAGATCGTAGCCGAGAAGGACGAATACACTTACCGCTCGGCCATCGCCAAGTACGCGCTCTCGGCAGACGTGACCTGGATGGTCGGCAACAGCCCGAAGTCCGACATTAACCCCGCCCTCGCCGCCGGCTTGCACGCTGTTTTTGTACCCCATGGCAACACCTGGATTCTCGAGCACGACGAACTGGCAACCGCCCCGCCATCCCAGCGTCTGCTGGTAGTAGATCAGTTCAGCGATCTTAGACAACACTTCTAGGCTGCAAACGGCCCATACTCATACGCACAAATAACTGCCCTTGCATCTCCCAATCGCAGGAGACGCAAGGGCAGTTAGCGTAAAGTAAGTTGCCTTCTTACTGAACCGTAATATCAACGGCCGCGGAAGGGATGCCGTTTGCGATCACTACCAACGTGCTCGCGCCGGTTTCGATCGTCGTCGGAACGTCGAAGTTCGTCGAAACTATGGCCGTTCCAGTAGCCACGCCCATGCTGCTATGGTCGTGGGTTCTGGCGTAGAACACGTGTTTCGTGCTGTTGTTCGTGATCTGTACCAGCGGATAGTTGGTGGCGTATTGGAACTCATCTCCGAAAGTATTGGCCTGCGACAATCCGTTGAACTGCGTGCCCGAAATCGCGTAAGTCGATCCCGGAGTTACGCTTGTCGGATAAGTCGAGATCGTGGGCTGCCACGAGCTCTGGTAAGTGCCCGTGGAGGTATAAACTTGTGTGGTTCCGCCGCCTACCAGCACTTGGCCGTTCGGCAATATCATCAGACTACCCGGAGTAAACAGACTTTTTGTCAAGGTCGTCCCATTGAACACATAGGAAGTTCCGGAGTCGCCTTCCACCAGCACGTCGCCATTCGTCAGAAGAACAGCAAACGAGTCGCCGGCATTGTCACCATCCGGGAAAACCGGTCCGACCGTCCACGTGTTCGTGAGGCTGTCGTAAATGGCCGTATTTCCAGGTCCGTTGTTCTTCGTATAAGATCCGGTGGCGAAGACCGTGCCGTCGGGACGAAGGATAGCTGGCCCAATTTCCCCAGGCGGGTAATAACACTTGTTTTTAGGAGGATACTGAAGGCAGCCATCGGGCGACGGCGAATGCAGGTCAACGATCGTGCTTCCGGCCGTCGCCCACTTGGGTTTCGCGGCCGTAGCGTCATAGATCTCGGAGTTCGGAGCGTCTTTCACATCCATCGTCAGGACCGACCCGCTCGCCAGCAGGGTCCAGCCTTCCTCGGCGTCGAAATCGGCTTTGCCCTTGGCACTCACCGTCTTCCACGTCATAGTCGTGGGGTCGAGTTCGCGCAGTTGCGTGGTGAGCTTGTTTCCGATCAAATAGTCGCCGTTCGCCAATACCGTCGAGGGCGAGTCCCCAATGTTCGTCCACCCCTTCGGCGGCTTGACTGTGGTCCAGGTATTTTTCACCGGGTCATAGACGGCGCCCTGATTGGTGAGCGTAAACGACCCGCCGCAGTTAGAGTACTCACCACCCTCAAGCAAGACGCGTCCATCGGCCAAGACTGCGGAAGATGTGGCGTACGGCGCATATCCGGAGGGAAGGCTCGCGAGTTGCGTCCAGGTGCCGTTGACATAGCTGCCGGTGTTGTCGGGCGTGAGCCGCCAAAAATCGGAACAGTTGCCCCCTTGAACCATCACTGTGCCGTCGGTCAATTGGAAGCTGTAGATGATTCCATCCGGCGGTTGATTCTTAAGCGTTGTCAGCGTCTGTGCCAGCGTGCTGCCGGACACGATGAGCAGAACCACAAAAACTGTGAGAAGAAACTTCTTGGACAAGATACACGACCTTTCTTGAGAGCTGCCACTGGCAGCGAGCACAGAACTTTTCCACAGAGTTGAACCACTTTGCATTTTGGAGCCCTCCCCGGGGCGGTAGGCGCAGGCGTTCCATAGTAGCAAAAGTCGCCGGGAATGGGTAGAGATGAAAAACGGTGTCAGAGGCGGCGTTTGGGCTTTGGCGGGCTCGATTTTCGAGCACGCGGTCATCTTGGTTCAACACAGGCCAAATAGACACAAGCCGGGAGCCCGGAATTTCTTCCGGTCCCGGCCTGCGCTTCTTTCAACTTGGCAGCCGACTCAGTTGCTCGGAGTCGTGCTGGCGTCGGCGGTGGTGGCTGTGGTCGTCGTGGCTGGCGCTGCTGCCGCCGCGGTGGTCGCAGCCGCTGCGCTGGCCGCGCTGTACCGCGTGAGCCGCGGATAGAACGGAGTCACCTCGAAGGGCATCTTGTCGCGCGCCGAAGTGATGGCCACCGGCTGCGACTTCACGATCTCCACTTTGTCGTCCCACGGGTTCAGTTTGACGCGTCCGCCCAAAGGCAGCGCGGCAATCTGGTCCAGCTTGTTCCAATCAAGCGCCGGAGCCGAGGTGGCGAGTTGCGCCAGCCGCGTCACCGTGCCGTTTTCCGCAATGTTGTTGCCCAGGTGCGCTTGCAGCAGAGCGCTCAATTGCGGAGCGCGTGCCTGCAAGGCCTTGATGAAGAGTCCAGCTGAGTCCAGCTTCTGCGCGTACGGTGAAGCCTTCAGCATCTCGATGGCCTTCTTGTCGGCGGCCGTTTCCTCTTCGGGAATGTGTTTGAAACCAAGGTTCTGGTAAGTCACTTCGTCCGAAAAAAGCATGCGGTCATTGAACGCGTACTGGCTGCCCAGGTTATGTCCGAGAACAATGTGCGCCAGTTCGTGCGAGAGCACCATGGCCAGGCTGCCCTCGTCGGGAAGCACATCGATCAGCCCGCGGCTTACCACAATCGTGTTGCCGACGCTGAAAGTTTCCAGCGGAGAAGTCGTCAGCACCCGCGTCCGCACTGGTCGCGGCAGTTCGATGTTGTTGGTGATTTCCAGGTTATTCACCACGGTTTGCAGAATCTTGTCCACGTCGCCTTCCGGCGCCAGCAACCCGGCACGTTGCAGCCGTTCGACCACGTTGTCTTCCGCCTGCTGTTGCCATTCGCGCTCAGCGGCCAGCGGAGTCGCATCCTGGGCCGACGGCGTATCGTCTTTCACGCTATCCACGCGGATGTTGGTCAGTTCGTCGTTTGCAGGACCTGTCTTCAGGTTGTATCCCCACATGCGGGTCTGCGCCTTGAACGCGATCTTGTTGATGTGTCCCGCCGTGAAGTCGCCTTCTTCACTGTAGATGTACGACGGCACCCAATAACCCGGAACCAGATTCAACCGCCAGGCGTCCATGTGGAAGTAGTAGTTGTTGCGCTGAGGACGCGCATATGTGCCATTCAGGCGCACAATATTGAAGTCCTGATCCTCGACCCAGATGCGCCCGAGGAAGCGTCCGCGGCCAGCATCCTTTTTCGGCGTCAGATCAAACACCAGGCAGCGCACGTCGCCCAGAAATTCGCGGCGCACGTAGTGGAAGTCGTAGTGCCCCCGGTCAAAATCGTTGCGGTCGGCAAAGATCATCCACGAGAAACCCAGCGGCTGGTACTGGAACTTGAACTTTTTCGTGAACTCGCCCAGAAGATGCTTCTCCATGCTGTCGTTTTTCGTGTCTTTACCTTTGCCGTCAAGATAGTCGCTCCGGTCGATCGATTCGCTCAAATCCATGCGGCCCAGAAAGTAATGGTCGTCCTGTGGAATCGGCCCCAGCTGAGGATCCTGCGTCAGGTTCTGGAGATAGGTCTCCACCACGGGAGTGCGGGGCGACAAAAACTTGATTAGTTCCTTTTCACGCAGGATCACGCGGTCGACCACCTGATCCATGGTGGTCGGCGGTGCCAGATTGGCCGGAGCCTGACCGGACTGCGATTGCGCCGGCTGCGTTGCCGCCACCGGCTGTGGGTTCTGCGGCGCGGTCGCCGGCTGCTGGGCCGCTGCCGTCATGGTTACCGCCAGCAGAGCCAAAACCATCAAGTTCATTCCGCTTACAAACTTGCTCATAAACTTCCGCATGACTCTCATCTCCGTTTTTCAATACGCCAGTTGAAATACCACGTGCACAATTGCCGTCGAATCCATCGCCTGCCCGTTGCGCTGGGCCGGCTTGAAATGTATCTTGTTGGCCGCGGCGATCGCGGCTTCATCGAGTCCATGGCCCAAGCCCCGCACCACGCGATTCACGTGCAGCTGTCCGTTGGCCGCGAACTGCACTTCCAGCAGGACTTCGCCTTCCAGTTTCAGATTTCTCGCTTCCTGCGTGTAAACCGGATTCGGCTTGAAAGTGATCTCAACCGGTGTGGGCGGCGTGCTATCCACGCGCTGAATGTGGGGCGTGTTCTGCGCGATCTCCTGGGATCCGAAGCTCGAGGCCTGCACACTGCCGCGCCCACTTCTGCGTCCGTCTCCCTGTCCTCCGGTGGCAACCCCATTACCAAAATCGGCGCTAGCCACGGTTCCCTTAATACCTTTGGCGCCGCCTGACCCGTTCCCTTGGCCCGGTCCCACCGGCATATCGAACGAACCCGCCACGGCGGCGATCAGTTTTCCGTTCGGCTTGCCGTTCTCACTCGGCTTCAGTCCATTGGGATCACCGAACCCGCCCGTCTGCACTTTTGAAATCGGAGCATTCACCGTCGGCGTCGCCGAACTTCCCCCAAAATCTCCGGTATGAATCGGCACCGGGCGCGCTCCACTGACCGGAACCAATACCGCCGGCGCGAAGTTATTCATCGCTACCTTGGGCGGCTCAATTTCCTGGGGATGCGGCTTGGGGGCGTGGACCTCTTGCGGTACCACCAACTTCGGTTTCTCGAATACCGGAGTCGGCGGCAGTAACTTGGCATGAACCGGCAGCGGTTTGGGCTTGGGCAACGGCTCCGGCCTCAATGCCGGCCGCGGGATCAACTCCGTTACGTGATAGTTCACGCTCGGCAGAATCGTATCGGAGGTCATAACTCCGATGACCATCAGGAGCAGAATCAGGCCGGTGAGAAGCCCGTAACTGGTGGCAAAAGTCCGCCAGTTCCACTTCTTTTCCGGCAACAAACCGAGTTGAAAACCGCCGTCGTACGTAGGCATTCCCATGACTCCAAAAGGGGGCCCAGGCTGGGGAGAGCGCTTGGGGTTGGAGTCTTCACCTTAGGGGAGTTTGGGCACACGGTAAACGTGTCCCTTGCGCGTGTCCTTTGGTAACCATGCTTCGTTTTTCAAGGTTACGCGGGTTGCCGATTACTTCGGTGCTGCCGCCCGGCACCGCGCAAAGAAGTAAAACACCGGAACACCCGCCAGAATTGCCAGGCATCCGCCCGCCGAGCTTTTCAAATTGTCGGTGAACGTATAGTAAAGAAGTGCCGCGGAAACCAGCACAAACAGCGCCGGAACCACTGGATATCCCCACACCCGATAAGGCCGCTCGGCCTGTGGATCACGCCGCCGGAAAACGAACACGGTGCTGCCCGCGATCATGTAGAACATCCACTCCGCGAAAATTGCCAGCGAAAAGAACTGCCGGAAACTGCCGCCCAGCAGCAGAAGAACGATCGCCAGCCCGCACTGCACCACAATCGCCACTGACGGGGTGTGGAAGCGCGGATGAACCTCCGCAATTGCTTTGAAAAAATAGCCGTCGCGCGCCATGGCAAACGGCACGCGCGCTCCGCTCATGATGGTTCCGTTCAAAGTCACGAGCATCGAAACCGCCATCCCTGCCGTCACCAAACTCGCGCCCGCGCGCCCCAGCACCAATGCCACCGCGTCCGATGCCGGACGTTGCGATACCGCCACCGCCGCCGCCGGCAGCACGTACTGCACCGCCGCGTTCACCAGGATGTAGAGCGCGCCCACCGTGGCCACGCCCCAAATCAGCGCCAGAGGAATATTGCGCTGCGGATGCCGTATCTCGCCCGCGACCATGTTCAGATCGTTCCAGCCGTCGTAGGCCCAGAGCGCAGCCACCAGCGCGGCGAAAAATCCAGCCACGCCGCCTTTTGCCCCAACAAATTCGGTAGCGAAGTTCGCCCACGTCCCGCCGCGATAGGAAAAGCCGACGACGACAATTCCGAGGATGATGGCAACCTTGAGCAAGGTGAAGAGAAACTGAAATTCTCCTGCCCGGCGCACGCCGATGTAGTTCAGCCACGAAATCAACAGAGTCGCTGCGATTGCCACCAGTTGCCCGTAGTTGACGGTGACGGGATGCTTGATCCAATCGTGCGAGAAAAAAGAAAAAACCGGAAAAGTTTCCAGAATTCGCACCAGCCCAGTAGTGACGGTGGCAATCGAAGCCGGCTTGGCGATGAGAAACCAAGTCCAGGAATAGAGAAAGCCGGCCAGTGGCCCGTAGGCGTCGCGAACATAAACATATTCGCCGCCAGCTTGCGGCTTCATCGCTCCCAATTCGGCATAGGTGAGCGCGCCAAAAAAGGAAAGCAGCCCTCCGACCATCCAGGCGAGATAGACAAGTTGCGCCGAGCCGACCGCCTGCATCATTTCGGACGGAACCAGAAAAATTCCGCTTCCGATGATCGTCCCGACGACTACGGCGCCAGCGTGCGAGAGCCCGAGGTCGCGTGCCAGTTCCGGGCGGGAATTGAAGCCCTTTTCGCGTTGGTCCATATTTTCTTGGCGGCAACTTTTCTAACCGCCGAGTTCGCCGAGAACGCCAAGAAAATCTGCCTCAAACCACTTGGTTTGATGATAAGACTCTGCGTCCTCCGCGATCTCCGCGGTTCAAGTTTCCTGTTCATGGCGCAGCAACACGCTCGCCGCGTAACCAATTCCAAACGTCACGGATGTCCCAATGGCGACCCACCACGTCCAGGCCACGCCCGACCCGAGCCACAAGTAAAGCTCGATCGCAAGTCCCGCAACCATGCCCACCATCGCTCCACGCTGGTTGGCGCGCCGAGTCAGCACTCCGAGCAGAAACACTCCAAGCAACGCCCCATACGCCACCGATGCAATTTGCAACCCAACCTCCACGACGCGCCCCACTCGATGCAGCGCCAGCACTGCCAGCCCGAAGAGCACGAGCGCCCACGCGACGGTCGCCAGCCGCGCCATCCGCAGCCGCGCCGCGTCGCTCAGCACGGGACGAGAGGCGGAACGAAACCGCAGATAGAAATCCATAATCGAACTCGACGACAGTGAATTCAACGCCGCGCTCAAATTCGACATGGCCGCCGCCAGAATCGCGGCGATCAGCAGCCCCGCAATCCCATGCGGCATCCGGCTCACAATGAACGTGGGATAGATTCTGTCGGCCCGTCCAAACGCCGCGGATGGAACCCGGTAATAAGCAAACAGCATCACGCCAACGAAGAGAAATAGCCCAAACTGAAAAAATACAGCCACGCCGCTCGACAGCAGCGCCAGCACCGACTGCCGCTGGTTCCGCGCCGCCAGCAATCTCTGCACGATGAGCTGGTCGGTGCCATGACTGGCGGTAGTCAGAAATGCGCCGCCGAGAATCCCCGCCCAAAGCGTGTACGGCCTCGCAAAATCCAAGTAAGGCCAGTGCGTGAGAAGGGAAGCGTCGAATACCTGGAACTTGTGCAGTCCCCCGGCAATCGCCTCAACGGATCCCCATCCATCAGGCACGAGATGCAGAATGGTGACGAGGCCGACCAGCGTTCCGCCGACATAAATAAAGGTTTGCACCACATCCGTCCAGATCACCGCCGCCAGCCCGCCCTCGAACGTATAGATCAAAGTCAGCAGCGTGATGATCGCAATCGAAGCGACCTCGCCCGTGCCCAGCGCAATCGAGACCACAATCGACACGGCGTAAACCCGCACACCCTCGGCTGCCGCGCGCGTCAGCAGAAACAGGCCCGCCGTCAGCGTCCGCAGCTCCGGACCAAACCGCCGCTCAATCAGTTGGTAAGCCGTATACAGCTCGCCGCGAAAATATTGCGGCAGCAGCACAAAACTGATGATGACGCGCCCGATCACATAGCCCATCACGACTTGCAGAAAAGTAAGATTCGAATCATAGGCCAGTCCAGGAATGCTGATGATGGTCAGCGTGCTCGTTTCCGCCGCCACAATCGAGAGCGCAATCGCCCACCAGGGAATATCGCGGTCGGCGAGAAAATAATCCCGCATCGTCCGCTGACGCTTGCGAAAGCGCAGCCCGAACAGCGTTATGCCCGCCAGGTACGCCGCAATAATCAGCAGGTCGATTCGATTTAGTCCCAATCAATTCCTTATAAGTAGAGACGTGGCTCGCCGCGTCTGCCGCAGCCGGCGGTTGGCTGCATTGTACAAGCATGTTCGGAGTCCGGAGCCGACAAGCGAACCTGTGTTAGAACTACCCCAATGCCCTACTATCTCGCAATCGACGGCGGAGGCACCAAAACGCGCTGCCTGCTCGCCGACGAAACGACCGTGCTCGCCAATGCCATGGCCGGCGGCAGTAACATCGTTCGCCTCGGAGAGCAGCAGGCAAAGGAAGCGCTGCACACTGCTATTCGTAAGGTCTGCACCACTGCCAAAATTTCTCCCGCTCAGATCCGCGCCGTCTGCATCGGCGCCGCCGGCGCTGCCCGGCCCGATATCGCTGCGAAAATTCGCAACATCCTCGGCGAGCTAATGACGGGAGCGACTCCCGCCAACATCGAAGTTGTCGGCGATGCCGAGATCGCCCTCGAAGCCGCCTTCGGCGCGGGGCCCGGCGTGATCACGATTGCCGGTACCGGTTCCATCGCGTATGGCCGCGACACTGTTGGCCGCATTGTGCGCGCAGGAGGCTGGGGCTTTGCCATCTCCGACGAAGGTTCCGGCCACTGGATCGGACGCCGCGCCATTTCCGCCATCCTGAATGCCCGCGATCAAGGCCAAGAGACCGCGCTCACCGCCATGATCTTCCAAGCCTGGAAAATCGCGACCATCGACGAGCTCGTGCAGCAAGCCAACTCAACTCCGCCGCCCGATTTCCCGCGCCTGTTTCCCGTTGTCCTGCGCGCTGCCGACGAGAACGATGCGATCGGCCGCGATCTTTTGGCGGAGGCTGGTGCAAAGTTGGCGAACCTTGCGGCCATCGTACTCCGCCGCCTTGCGTCCCAAACTTCGGCCGCCACGCCCGTGGCAGCTCCGCCCACCGTGGCTGTGCTTCCCGTTGCAATGACGGGCAGTGTCTTTCGTCAGTCCGCTGTCGTGCGCCAAATTTTTTACAATACGCTCGAGCAAAGCTTCCCCGGTATCGACGTACACCAAGATCTAGCCGATCCCGTACAAGGCGCGCTCGCCAGAGCAAAACGAAAGTAGAGACGGGACTAGCCCCGTCTGACAAAGGCTGATCACGCAATGTCTGAGCGTAAGGTATCCGACAGCAAAAGGTCCGAAGCCAAGCTTCTCGAAGAGGACACCGCGATAGCTCCAGCGGCAGCAGCGCCGCCGGCGGCCCCCGTGGATCTTCTCCGTACCGCCGCCGATCCCGCGCTCACCGAGAATTTGGCGCTCTCGCTCCTGAAGCGCGCCGACTTACATCCGGGAGTCATTGAGCAACTCGCCAGGAACGCCAGCGCACTCAAGAGCCGCAAAGTGAAGATCGCGCTGGCCAGCCATCCGCGCACGCCGCGCCACGTGTCAGTGCCGCTCGCGCGCCAGTTCTACACTTTCGATTTGATGAAAGTTGCGCTCGCGCCCAGTGTCCCCGCCGACGTGAAAGTTGCCATCGACGATGTCCTGATCTCGCGGCTGAAAGCTGTCACCCTAGGAGAACGGCTGACGCTGGCGCGCCGGGCCTCTGGCAGAGTAGCCGCAGCACTCCTGCTGGATTCGGAAAATTCCGCCAAAATTCCCGATGCGAAGCCCGCCGATGCGAAGGCCGCAACCCGCGGTGCCCGAGTGCTGGCAATCGCGCTCGACAACCCGCGACTCACCGAAGCTCTCGTCATCAATTCCGTGCTAAGCCACGCCGCCAGCGCACCGCTGGTGCAAATGGTGGCGCGGCACGAGAAGTGGTCTCGCCGCAAAGAAGTCCGCGCCGCACTTCTGCGAACCGAACACCTTTCGTTAGCGCGCGCCCTGGAGTTCAGCCAGGAAATCCCCGCCGAGCGTCTGCAAGAGATACTCGGCAATTCGCGGCTCCCGGAAAAAATCAAAGACCAACTACTCCGCGAAAAGCTCGCGTAGGAGCGGACGCATTCCGTCGGCTCCGCTCAGAACCCGCCCATCTGAGCGAGGCGTGGCAGCGCACTCAGGGCACCCAATCCGCAATGAACACATTCGTCTCCCGCGACGCTTTCCCATTGCGATGCGAAATCCAAACCAGCTGCTTGCCATCCGGACTGAACATCGGGAAGCCATCAAACCCGTCGTAAAAGGTGATCCGTTCGAGGCCGGTGCCGTCCACGTTGATCGCGTACAGCTCGAAGTTTCCCATGCCGCCGGTAGAGCCCATGTTCGTCGCGAAAATGACCCGCTTTCCATCCGGAAAAAACGAGGGTGCAAAACTCGCCGCATTCAAATTCGTAAGCTGCCGCTTCCCGCTTCCATCGGCCTTCATAATCCAGATCTCAAGCGTGGTCGGACGGATCGTATTCTGCGCCAGCAGTTCCTTGTATTCCGCAATCTCCTGCTCCGTTTTCGGATGGTACGCGCGATAGACAATCCACTTCCGGTCCTTGGAAAAAAACGGACCGCCGTCATATCCCAGCTCATGCGTAAGCTGCTTCACATGCTTGCCATTCGCATCCATCGAGTAGATGTCGAGATCGCCATTGCGCATGGATGTGAAAACAATCTTCTTGCCATCCTCTGAAATCGTAGCCTCGGCGTCGTAGCCGGGAGTCGTAGTAAGCTGCGTCAAGTCCGACCCATCCAGCTTCGCGGTGAAGATATCAAATCCCGGATACACCGCCCACACATAGCCCTTGGAATAATCCGGCCGCGGGGGACACTCCGTGCTGGCCAGGTGGGTTGAGGAATACAGAATCCTGTCGTTGTGTGGAAAAATGTAGCTGCATGTCGTGCGCCCCTTGCCGGTCGAGACCATTCGCTGGTCCGTCCCGTCCACATTCATGATGAAGATCTGGTCGCACTGCAAGTTGTCGCGCGTCGATTGAAATATCAGCCGCTTGCCGTCCGCCGAAAAATAGGCTTCCGCGTTCGACCCGCCAAAAGTTAGCTGGCGCACATTCCGCAGATGCTTTTCTTCAGGCATAGCCAGTTGCGACGCAGTCTGGCTAGCCGCCGCCTGAGCAAAAGCGATGCGTGCCGTCAGCATCCCGGCCAGCAACGCTAAATTCAAAAGCCGTCGTCGATTTGGCATAGGAGGAAAAGTGTAGCAGGGTTCGTGTGACGCGGGCGCCCTCGCCCGCGGGTTAGCAGCGCCACAAGCCAAAGGGATAAGAGGTAACCCGCGCCTCAGAGACGATGAGCGCCAACCTTGGCGCGAATCGCCGCCATCAGCTCCACCGTAGTCGTGACGCCGATTCCGTATCGTTCTCCGCCGCGCACAATCGGGCCGCCAATGGCATCCAACTCAAGCTGCCGCCCTGCGGCCACGTCTTTCTGCATCGAACTCTGTATCCCCGGCGGAGAGCTTTCGAAAAGCGTCCAAATCTGCGCCGCATCAACCTCCGCGCCGCTAGCGTTCGCCACGGCGCTGACCTCGCTGACCGCGGAACTCAACTTCGCCTTCCACTCCATGTCCGCGAGAATTCCTCCCACGTTCATTCCCGAGGCCGATGTCACGAGCGCTATCGGCCCGAGAAAGCAGAGTTTGCTCCAAAGCAGCGTCTGCTCGTTCGGAATGAACTTGCAAGTAAATCCGAGTTCGCCCAGTCGTGCGACAATGGCCTCAAACAGCCGCTCACCGCTGGCAGCAAGGTTGAAGCGAACAAACGGAGAGCGTTGAATGAATCGTCCCGGAGCAATTCTCTCCGCTTCCACCGCAATGGTTCCCGGGACCACGTGCTCGGGTCCAAACCGTGTCCGGAGCACGGCGACGTGATCCACTCCATTGAGCAAAGGGACCACACAACCGGGCAAAGACTTCACCGCTTCCAAGGCAGATTGCAGTTGATAAGTTTTTGTTGCGATCCACAGCACGTCAACCGGTTCTGTGAGCGCCCCGACGGCCCTCGCCGGAGCAGTAAGAGATCCCGATGGCCGCTCGAGCGTCAAGTTCGCGGGATAGCTCGCCAGCTTCTCCGGTCGAACCACCACCGTGACGTCTTCGCCGAGCGAAGCCAGCACAGTCCCGATCAACCCTCCGATTGCCCCCGCTCCCAGAATTGCATGTTTCATACCGGAACTCCCCGAAAACTATACGACGTGCTAGCTTTGGATGCACGCCCCGCAATACTCGACGCTCCTTTACGCTGCGGCTAAGAATCTGTCACACTGGCCACTGACCACCGTCCACCGACCACGGAGTCCCATGGGCAAGATCCACGTCCTTCCCGAGAGAGTCGCTAACCAGATCGCCGCCGGCGAAGTGGTCGACCGTCCCGCGTCGGTGGTGAAAGAACTGCTGGAGAACGCTCTGGACGCGGGTTCCACGCGCATTCGTATTCAGGTGGAAGCGGGCGGCAAGAAGCTGATCCAGATCACCGACAATGGTTGCGGCATGGTGCGCGACGATGCCATGCTGGCCTTGGAGCGTCACGCGACTTCTAAAATCAAGGACACCGCCGACCTGCTCAGCATTTCGACCCTGGGATTTCGCGGCGAGGCGCTGCCCTCGATTGCGTCCGTTGCCCGCCTGCATCTGGAAACCCGCTCCGAAGAGGAAGCTGCCGGCACGGTTCTCGAGATTAATGGCGGCAAGATACTCCGCGTCGAAGAGGCCGGGCTGCCGCTGGGCACTTCGATTACCATTCGCGATCTTTTTTTTAACACGCCCGCGCGCAAGAAATTTCTGCGATCGGAATCGACCGAGCTCTCCCACATTGCGTCGCTCGTAACCCACTACGCGCTAGCGCATCCCGAGAAGCATTTCGAGTTGCACTCGGCGACGAACGCCTTGCTGGTCGCGCCGCCCGTGGCCGATCATCGCGAGCGTGTCTACCAGGTATTCGGGCGCGAGACCCTCGACCAGTTGATTCCGCTAGCGGCGGTGCAGCCATTGGAGCGCCTGGGCCTGCCGCAGCCCCCGCCTTGGCGAAGGGATCCGAACAAGTGTGGCGCGGGCGCCCCCGCCCGCGAATCGTTGTCCAGCAAGTCACCGCAGGCAGGCTCACCCCGTCCGCCGGCACCGGGAATCCCGGCTGAAACTCTCGAGCCGCAAGATTTCGGCGAAGTCCGCCTGCACGGTTTCGTTTCTAAGCCCGAAATCCAAAAGCTGAATCGCAATTCGATTTACATTTTTGTGAATGGACGTTTGATTCGCGACCGTCTCATCCAGCACGCCATTACCGAGGCCTATCGCAACATCCTGCCGCCGACGGTGTTTCCGGTGGTCCTGCTTTTTATCGAAATGCCGACTGCCGAAGTCGACGTGAATGTGCATCCCTCAAAAACCGAGGTGCGTTTCCGGCAGCAGACGGTGATTCACGATTTTGTGCGCGAGTCGATAAGGGCGGCGCTGATGAAGGCGCGCCCCGTGCCGCAGTTCCTGACCGAGATCGGTGCGCAGCCCTCGGCAAGTCCTAGCCTCAGCAGTCCCGGGCGAAGTAATCCTCACTTTACAGCCGATTCGCGAACCGGCAACGGATTGCCGCGCGCTCCATGGCGCGACTTGTACCCGCCGGCGACGGAGGGCGGATTCGCGCTGCAAGCGCCTGCAGTTCCCGCAATCGCCGCGAGCTTCGCATTTGAAGGAGGAGTTGCCGTCGAAGCCAACGCCGCGGTATCGCTCGCGCGAGAGGCAGGGTTCTCTCATCAGAATGTCGATCAACAGGCGAACGCTCAGCAGCCAATTCCTGACCATGGCTGCGCGCCTCCGATCGCCCAGGAGCCGCAACCTGTGCCCACATTAGAGTCGCTGCGCACGCTGCGGCCCTTGGGCCAGATTCGCAATTCCTTCATCCTGGCCGTCAACGAAGATGGCCTTTGGATCATCGATCAACACGTAGCCCACGAGCGCGTGCTGTTCGAGCGCATCCTGCGCCAGCGCGCGGCGCAGCGGGTTGAGAGCCAGCGTTTGCTCATGCCGCTGGTCATCGAGCTAACTCCGGCGCAGCAACCCATCTTCAGCGACATTGCCGAAGAACTGGCGCGCAACGGTTTTGAAGCCGAGCCCTTCGGAGCGCGCAGCGTAGCCGTGAAAGTAGCTCCCGCGGGTGTGGACGCGGCGCAGATCGAGCATATGCTGAACGAAATCTTCGAGCAGCTCACCCGCGAAGATCAAGTAATCAATCTGGAAGCGGTGAGAACGCGCATCGCGGCCTCCATCGCATGTCACGCCGCCATCAAAGTCAACATGCCCCTTGAACAAAACAAAATGGAATGGCTGCTCGGGGAGCTGGCAAAGACCGAGCATCCCATGTCGTGTCCTCACGGCCGACCGGTGGTCCTGCGCTATTCCATGCAGGATATTCAAAAGGCATTTAAGAGGATATAGTGCGTTTGTTATTCGCGATTCGCTGTTCGCCAAGAGCGAGTAGCGAAAAGCGAGCAGCGAACAGCCAACGACGAACAGCTGTGTTCTAATCAAACTCATGACCGACGCGGAACTCCTGCAGGCGCGCACGCAAAAGTGGCGGCTCGACGGCCAGCCCGTTCGCACTCTCGACGACGCGCGCGCTTTCCTCGAGTCGGTCGGATTCTGTCTGATGTATCCGACGCGCCCCGCGCTTCTGCTGCCGACTTTCATCGGAGCCTGGGTTGGCGCCGATGACAAGCTGCCCCTGCGCCAGCACGCGTATGCCGATCCGCGCGCGAAAGAGGCGACGGAACTCATGGTGCGCGCGCTGCGCGACCACGCCGCCTACGAGGCTCCGCTGATCGACGAGAACAACGCGTTCCTGCTGACGGCCTCGGTGTTTCCTTATTTCTATGCGCTCGTCGGCGAGCGCAATCCGAAGCAGCCGCCCGCGACCGGCCCGCGCTCTCCCTATTCGCCGCTGGCCTGTGACGCTTTCGAAATCATCCGCCGCCGCGGCCCCATTTCAAAATCGAAGTTGGGAGAGATGCTGGGCGGCTCGGTTTCAAACGCCGGCCTCGATCGCGCCCTAAGCGAACTCTGGGGCAAGCTGCGCATCACGCGCGTCGACTACACCGCCGCGGAAGGTTCGGTGTGGGACGAGTTATCGCGCTGGGCTCCCGATAGCGTGCGCGAAGGCGTTGGGATCTCGGTGCCCGAAGCGCTCTCGGCGCTGGTCTCGAAATATCTCGATTGCGTCGTGGCCGTTGACGAGGGCGAAGTAGAAAACTTCCTGGCCAACTTCGTTCCCCGCACGCGGGTGAAAGAAGCCATCCATGCCTTGCTGGCGGCGCGTGAGTTGAGCTTCGTGCATGTCGGGAGCAAGTCGCTGCTGCAAGTGACTCCGCCAAAACAAGTGTACGTGCCCAAGAATCGCCGGCCGGAACGAGTGGGCTGAGACTTAGACAGCGGAGCGGAAGGCGCTCTCACTGGGATTTGTGAAAACAATGTTGCACTTCCGCCGAGCCTTCCCCTGTGTTCCTCTGTGCTCCCTGTGGTGAAGCTCTCCGCCGCAACGTGTACAATTCTCAGTTCGCCCAATGGCCCCTCCTTCTCAACGCAAACTCATCATCGCCATCGACGGCCCCGCCGGAGCCGGCAAGAGCACCATCGCCTCCCGCTTGGCCCGCAAACTCGATTACGTGAACTTGGAAAGCGGAGCGATGTACCGCGCCCTGGCGCTGCGGGCGATCGAGTGGGACGCGTCCTTTGATGACGAGGATGCGCTGCTGAAGCTGGCGCATGATTCACGCATTGTCCTTGAGCCGACCATCGGAGGCAATCGCGTCCTAGTCAACGGCAAAGACGTTTCCGCGCGCATTCGCGAGCGCGATGTGAGCGAGGGAGCGTCCCGCGTTTCCGTTCATCCCAAAGTGCGCGAGTGGATGGTGGCGAAGCAGCGCGAAATGGGCATCGGCGGCGGCGTGGTCATGGAAGGGCGCGACATTGGGACCAAAGTCTTCCCCGATGCCGATTTGAAGATTTTTCTCGATGCCGATCCCGTGATCCGCGAGCAGCGCCGGCTTGATCAGCAAAAGGTAAGGGGCCCATCGGCCGAGAGCATGGCCGCCGAACTTCGCGAGCGCGACCGGCGCGACCGCACCCGCGCCGCGTCTCCGCTGGTGGCCGCCGCGGATGCGGTGGTGCTGGACTCGTCCCACTTGAGCGAGGACGAAGTCGTCAACCGAATCGAAGAGTTGGTGGAGCAGCGGCTGGCGGCGAGGCGCTAGCCTGCTCACCCTATCGGGCGTTTCGCGTCGAATGGTTGAGGCCACCCTATGAACCGCGCCCGCCGGGCTGCCGTAATCTTTGTATTGTTGTTCTCTTCGCTGGTTGCGAACTCCCAGCCGACAGTGCCAACTTGGCCCACCGCGTCCGCTGCCGAGAGCGGTCTTTCCGATGCTCGCCTGCGCGCGCTCGATGCCGCCATGCGTTCCGGGGAGTTCAAGAAGATTGGCAGCGTCCTCGTTGCCCGGCACGGCAAGCTGGTGTACGAGGGCTACTTTGACGGCGACGCCGCCACTCTTCGCGACACCCGTTCGGCGACCAAGAGCATCACCGATGTACTGATCGGCATCGCCATCGACGAGCACAAACTCAGCGGAGTAGACGCGAAGATTCTGGCGCTGCTGCCCGAGCGCGCCCACAAGATTCAGAACCCCGATCCTCGCAAGTCGGCGATCACGGTGGAAGATTTTCTGACCATGAGCTCTCCACTGGAGTGCGACGACTGGAACGATGCGTCGCGCGGCAACGAGGAGCGCATGTATGTGGTGGAAGATTGGGCGCAGTTCATTCTCGATTTGCCGATTCGCGGCCGCATGCACGTAGGCGAGCAGGTGGAAGCGCCTCCTTACGGTCGCTATTTCAGCTATTGCACGGGAGGAGTCTTCACCTTGAGCGAAGTGCTGGAGAAAGCGACCGGCGCGCGCACTGACCGCTATGCCCGCGAGAAACTGTTTCAGCCGCTTGGCATTACGAATCTGGAGTGGGTGTATTCCCCGATGAATGTTCCGCAGACGGGCGGCGGATTGCGTATGACCAGCCGCGACCTGCTGAAGATCGCCCAACTTTATCTCGATGGTGGCGAGTGGCAAGGGAAGCGCATCGTGAGCGAATCGTGGGTGCACAACTCAACGCAACCGCATGCGCGGGCCGACGAGTGGACCGAATATGGCTATCTCTGGTGGCTCAAGACATTTAAATCGGGAGAGAAAAGTTATCCGGCATTCTTTATGTCGGGCAACGGAGGGAATAAAGTCGTCGCAATTCCAGCACTCGATATGACCGTCGTCATCACCAGCACGAATTACAACACCCAGGGAATGCACCAGCAGACGGAGAAGATATTGACCGACTATGTGCTGGCGGCGGTGGAGTGAACCCACACATCGCACAGAACGCGATGTGCGGGGCACCCGCTATAGCGTCTATGACGTCGTCGCCGCTGCCCCGCTACTTCTTCACCACCCCAATCCCCAACTCCCGCAGTTGTCCCTCCGCCACCGGCGTGGGCGCTTCCATCATGAGATCTTTCGCGGCGGCGGTCTTGGGGAAGGGAATTACTTCGCGCAAACTCTCCGCTCCCGCCAGAATCATCACGATGCGATCGAGGCCGAGCGCAATGCCGCCGTGCGGAGGCGTGCCGTATTCCAGCGCTTCCAGAAAGAAGCCGAAGCGCGAGCGCGCTTCTTCTTCCGTCATGCCGAGCGCATGGAAGATTCTGCTCTGCACATCCTGCCGGTGAATACGAATCGAGCCGGAGCCCAACTCCGTGCCGTTGAGCACCACGTCATAAGCGAGAGCGCGCACCATGGCTGGGTCGGTTTCCAGTTTGTCCATGTCTTCATCGTGCGGGCTGGTGAACGGGTGATGCGCGGCCATCCAGCGCCGTTCGCCTTCGTCATACTCGAACATGGGGAAGTTGGTCACCCACAGAAAGCGGTAGTCGCCTTTCTGGAAGAGTTTGTGCCGGTCGGAATATTTTTGCGCCAGCGCCACGCGCAGTAATCCCGCCGAGGCGTAAATCGCCATTTCCGCGGGCGTAACTTTGCGCTTGCTGGCGGGATGCTCGTCTCCCTTTGCGCCCGACTGCGCCGAGCCCACCACCAGCACCAGCAGATCGTCCGGCGCAGCGCCCGCTTTGGCGCGGACTTTCTTACCCGCTTCCGCAAACTTGGTCTCGATGCGCTTGAAGTCTTCGAACACGCGCGCGCCGCCCTTCGAAACAAACAGCGGCTTGATATCGTCGCGCTCTTTGCGGGAAAGCTCGCCCACGTGCGGAATGCGGATGGCAATCACCGGCAGGTCTTGATTTATGGCTAGCCCTTGAAGCTCACCCGGCGCAAAGCAATTCGCCACGTCGGTAAACGCGGGCAGGCGCAAGTCGGGTTTGTCGATGCCGTATTGCCGGATGGCATCGTCGAAATCCATGCGCGGAAAAGGCGTTTTGATTTCGTGGCCGGCGGCTTTGAACGCCGCAGTCAGAAAGCCCTCGACCACTTCCCAAACCCGCTCCGGCTGCGGATAACTCATCTCCAGGTCGATCTGGGTGAATTCGGGCTGGCGATCGGCGCGCAGATCTTCGTCGCGGAAGCAGCGCACGATCTGAAAATATCGGTCGAAGCCCGAGATCATCAGAATCTGCTTGAACAGTTGCGGCGACTGCGGCAGCGCGTAGAACATTCCGGGCTGCACGCGGCTGGGGACGAGATAGTCGCGCGCGCCTTCGGGCGTGGACCGGGTCATGAACGGGGTTTCGATTTCAAAGAAACCCTGCGAAGCCAGGTTGTCGCGAATCGCGAGCGCCACCTTGTGCCGCAGCTCGATGTTGAACTGCATGGCGTCGCGGCGCAGGTCGATGTAGCGGTATTTCAGGCGCATCTCTTCGTTCGCCAGGACCGTGTCCGAAGGCAAGAACGGCAGCGGTTTTGACACGTTCAGAATGCGCAGTTCTTCCACTACCAATTCGACTTCGCCGGTCGGAATATTGGGATTGATGGTGTCGGCGTCGCGTCGCTTGACGGTTCCGATGGCCGCGATCACAAATTCGTTGCGCAGCGCCTCGGCTTTTTCGTGCACCGAGGCGTTCAGTTCGTGGTTGAACACGACTTGCGTTATGCCGGTGCGGTCGCGCAGATCGACAAAGATGATCTGGCCGAGGTCGCGGCGGCGGTTCACCCATCCCATGAGGACAACTTTTTTACCGGCATCGGAGAGCCGAAGGTCTCCGCATCGATGAGTTCGTCTGAGGTCGCCTAAGAAGTCGAGCACGAGTTTCCTTGTCTTTTGTCGATGAGCGGACCCACACATCGCAGACCACGCGATGTGTGGGCACCCGCTTTATGCAGAACCGACAATTATAAATGGCGGGTTCGGCTCTGGCCTCTCGGCTTTTGACTCGCGGCTCGTGACTCGGGGGTTGCAGCTCGCTTTACTTCGCCTTCGTCTCCTTGCCCTCCATCCAGAGCGTCCAGTTCGTGCCGTCGGAGGACGCTTCATATTTGTAGTTGTAGGCCGTGGGCGACAGAATCTTCATGGTGAAGCGCCCCTTCATGGTTTGCGCGCCCATCTTCCAGTCGTTGACCCAGGTCCAGGTGTCGCCCTCGACCGTGGCCTTGGAGTGCGTTGCCTCGCCCATGCTGTTGAATTCGTCGTAGGTGTAGACCTTCTCCTGCGAATCGTAGCCCATGTAAGCCGTGCTGCTGCCGGGGGGAAAGCCGGCGCCATTGAATTTCGAGTGAAGAACGACGAAAAAGCCACCCTCCATCCACTCCATCTGATCGTCCGCGTGATACTTCCCTCCTGGCCCCATGGGGCCAGGTTTAACGTCTGCGTCTGAGCTCCAGTGACCGGTAAAGTAGTCCAGCTTTTTAACCTCGGGGCCGGGCTTGGGCATTTCCATTTGCGCGAAGGCGGCGCCGGCGAGGAGAAGCATTCCGAGCAGTAGAATTGATGTGCGCTTCATAGACAAGAACTCCTGGAATTGGATTTTTCGAGAGGGAACCAGCGGCTGCCGATGTTAGAACGACTCGGCGCCGATGTCAATGAGCTTTGAGCTATTAGCTACGGGCCGCGAGCTACGAGCCCTTTTCTGCCCCCGCAATTCGCTTGGCGAGTTCGGCGCGCGGGACCGTTACCTGCTCGCCGGAAGCCATATGCTTAAGGGCAAAGGCGTCGGCTTTCACTTCGTTTTCGCCGACTATCAGGATGTAGCGGGCGCCGATTTTTGTCGCCGTCTCGAACATTTTCTTCAGCCGAAAACTGCGATCTCCTAGCTCGATCACGAGGCCCTTCCGACGAAGGTCCTTGGCGAGCCGCAGACCCTCGCGATTCATGCCTTCACCGACCGGCGCGATATAGGCGTCAACGTGCACCGTTGCTTCCGGCATTCGCTCTTGCAAGGCCATGACGAGGCGGTCTTCGCCAATGGCGAAGCCGATGCCGGGCGCAGGTTGTGGACTACCTAGCAGCTCCGCAAGCCCGTCATACCGGCCCCCGCCTAGAATTGCGTTCTGTGCGCCTAGCGCCCCATGGGTAAACTCAAATGCAGTTCGAGTATAGTAATCCAACCCACGAACAAGCTTTGGGCTGAGTTCGAAAGTGACTCCCGCCTTCTTTAGAAGCGCCTGGACATTCTCAAAGTGCTCTTGGCTTGCAGGTCCCAGATAGTCGCGGATTAGTGGCAACGTCTCAATAATCGGCTGATCTTCTGGGACCTTGCAGTCGAAGACTCGGAGCGGGTTCGTGACGGCGCGGCGCTGGCAGTCCGAGCACATCCTCCCAACCACGGGATCGAGCGCCTTCCGGAGCGCATCGTTGTAGACAGCGCGATCTTGCGCATCTCCCACCGAATTGATCTTGAGCGTAAAGTCAGAAATGCCGAGACGCCGCAGCATAGTATCCAGCATCTCCAGCACCTCCGCATCGCGTATTGGACGCTCACTGCCGGAGCTCGTTGGGCCGATGACCTCGGCGTCAATTTGATAGAACTGGCGGTAGCGTCCCTTTTGCGGGCGCTCGCGGCGGAACATTGGGCCGATCGAGAAAAACTTGTTCAGGCCGCGCTTGCCAAGGTCGTGCTGAATGTACGCCCTGACTATGCCAGCTGTATTTTCCGGGCGAAGAGTCAGCGACTCTGAACTTGAGAAGTAGTTCCCGGCAAAACCTTCAATCTCCACGTCTCCGGTCGCAACCCAGGGGGACGTTTTGGCCGCTTCATCAGGAACTACGAGTCGGGGTAGGATGGTATGAGTGCCGAATTCATGCGAGTACTCGCCTTTGGCGATGTCACGTGCTTTTCTTAGTCCGATTATCGCATCGGAGGAGACCCTGGGCCCAAAGGCCACGAATTCGACGCGGCCGGTCAAGAGGCTGGGTTGAACCTGAATGCCGCGCCAAACTTGCAGTTGAACCCCCAATTCCTTCAGTTTCGCTAAGAAAGATGGATTGCCCTGCACATTAACGCGGCCAGCTTGGACTTGGTGTGGATCGTCGGACTGGTTCGCCCTTAACCATTCATCAATAATTCTTTTTTCATTGAATCGTTCGCCGTCGCTCCAGGTGAACATTTCTTTCGAGACGATGTCGGTCTCTTCCCCTACGCCGCGCGCGAACAGTTCGGTGGACTCGAAGATCGGAGTACGGATTTCGTGGAAGTTGTAGGCGCGGAAAACGTCGCGGACGGTGGCTTCGACGAAGTTCCAGAGCGCTGTGTCAGGCGGGAGAAGGTCGCGGGTTCCTCGGGGGGATTTAATCATTTCGTCGTTCGCTAGTCGTCGTTCGCGGTACAAAGCGAGACGGGGCAAGCCCCGTCTCTACCAGTTTAACGTCGAACCGGCAGATTCGGGCAAATGGACGAGATTCTCCACAGCGGGAGATACTACTCATCGGGCCGAATGCCATGCGTCGCGTACAGTTCATCGAATTCCATGATCAACCGTGGTTCCCGTCATTCCTGCGAGATTATGTTACCGATGCGCTTCAGTTTGGCTTTAATCTCTTCAACGTCTACGCGCCCGTCGCCGCGCTGCTCGAACGCGTCACGGAATCCACGAGAAGCCGATCGATTGTCGACTTGTGTTCAGGTGCCGGCGGTCCATGGTTAGAACTCTCTAAAAAGCTCGATTCTCTCAAATCGCCAAAAAACGCCTCGGCCCTACAGATCTGTCTCACCGATAAATACCCGAACCTCGGGGCATTCGAAAAGGTCAGGGCGGCTTCTGAGGGACGCATTCGTTTTTATTCGGGATCGGCGGACGCGACCAAGGTTCCTCGCGATTTGAAGGGGTTGCGAACCATGTTCACATCGTTTCATCATTTTTTGCCCGACGCTGGTCTCGCCATTCTCCAGGATGCTGCCGATGCCGGCGAAGGCATCTGCATATTTGAGATACCCAAGCGCGCTCCGTCGGCGATTGGCCTCACATTCGGTTTTGTTCTGGCGCTGTTTGCCTGCACGCCCTGGATTCGTCCGTTTCGCTGGTCGCGGTTGCTCTGGACCTATTTGCTTCCGATCATTCCCTTTGTGTTGCTCTTCGATGGAGTCGTGTCCTGCCTGCGGACATATCGGCCAGCAGAAATGTTAGACATTGCCGATCGACTAACGGCGAGCGACTACCAGTGGGAGGCCGGCGAACTGGCGACCGGAATTGCGCCGGTTACTTACTTGATTGGTTGTCCGCGCGAACCGTCCCGGGAACTCATGCGATAAGCTCTTGAGCCGATCGTCAGCCCGCTGCCTATCCGGCCTTTCGCTTGCTTTCTGCTCCCACTCTGGCTTCTGCTGCCAACTCATAGCCCAAAGCGGCTGAGTAAATTGCCCGCTCAAAGAACTGGTCGAGCAACTGCAACAATTCCTGTTTGCCGAAGACCTCGATGGGACGGTCTGGATAGGAGTCATCCAGAATG
>Ga0209415_10005351_pt1 | contig 23104 bp, 26 predicted proteins | sample PeaSoiSIISIP2007_FD_187696 | JGI IMG/M metagenome (GOLD analysis project Ga0209415, IMG submission 187696) | Peat soil microbial communities from Weissenstadt, Germany - SII-SIP-2007 (SPAdes) (version 2) | ecosystem: Environmental > Terrestrial > Soil > Wetlands > Peat | place: Germany... | reverse complement strand
CCGTCTGGTACGGCGACGAGGCGGTGCGCGACAGCCCGGTCGAGCGCCGCGGCGTTGGCTACGTGGCCCAGGGCTTCTCGCTCTACCCGCGAATGACCGTTTGGCGCCACCTGATGTTCGCCCGCGGCGCCTCGCCCGAGCTCGCCTCGTACTGGCTCGCGCACCTGCAACTCTCGGGGCTCGAGGACCGGCTCCCCGCCGAGCTCTCCGGCGGCCAACGCCAGCGCGTCGGACTCGCCCAGGTGCTGTGCTCGTCGCCGAAGGTGCTGCTGCTCGACGAGCCCTTCTCCGCGCTCGACGTTCCCGTACGCCTAGAACTGCGGCGCGAACTGCGGCGACTGCAACGTGAGACCGGCCTTGCGACCGTGCTCGTCACCCACGATCCCGCCGAAGCCGCGTTCCTCTCGGACGAGCTCATGGTCATCGCGGACGGTGCGCTCCTGCAGTCGGGCCCGAGCCGGTCAGTGTTCGCTCGTCCGGTCTCGCCCCGAGTCGCCCAGTTGGTCGGCGTCGAGAACCTGAACGCGGGCACGCTTTCATCGCCGACCTCGATGCGCTTCAACGGCTCCACCGTTGGCGTCAAAGCGACCGACATTCCGGTTGGATCCCGCGTGCAGTGGAGCGTTCGCCCCGAGCTCGTCACGGTCTCGCCCGTGGGTGTCGGCGCCAGCGGTGGCGAGTCGAGTGCTCTTGTGGGCACGCTCACCGACGTCGCGGACAGCGGTACGGCGTACGACCTCTTTCTCAGTCTTGGTGGGGGCGTCGAGATCCTGGCCCGAACGTGGGCAGCCCCCGACGTCGCGGTGGGGGCGACCTGCGTTGTGGAACTGGCTCCCGAGGCGATCGCCATCTGGCCCGCGTCGGAGGAGGCAACTAAGACCGTTGGCTTGACGGTCGAGCCGAGCGGCTGAGCGACCTGCGCCGTTCAGAACTTGTCGGGGATCTCTACGCTGACGTTCGTCGCCTTAATAACCGCGTCGACGACCATGCCGGGGGCGAGCTCAAGCTCGTCGGCGGCCTCTCGGGTGATGAGCGAGACGAAGCGATGGGGGCCGGCTTGAACGTCGACCTGCGCGACGACCTTGTCCTTCACGACTCGGGTCACGATGCCGACGAAGCGATTCCGCGTCGACTGGGCGCGGGGACTCTTCGGCTTCGGCGAGTCCGCGGTGTCGATCGCCGCCTTGGCGAGGTCAACGCCTTCGAAGTAGCGTTTGCCGTCGCTCGCGACTGTCGTCTTTATCTTGCCAGCGTCGGCCCAGCGCCGGATGGTGTCGGTGCTAACGCCGAGGAGTTCAGCGGCCTGGGCCGCGCGGTACTTTGCCATGACCTGACACTACTTATCGCTAGGGCCAGTTCTCGTGCGAGGATCGCCGCTCAGCCGCCGATCATCGACATCGAGCGCGACGGTTGCAGGAAGTTGGGCTCGTTGATGGCGTGACCCGGGAACTTCTCCCACACGGCCTTACGGAACACCAGGGCGGCGGCGTCGTCGGTGCCGCCACTGCGAAGGACGTCGCGCAGCGAGAACTCGTTGTCCGAGAACAGGCAGTTGCGAATCGCACCGTCCGAGGTAAGGCGTACACGATTGCAGGTTCCACAGAACGGCTGGGTGACTGACGAGATGAGGCCGATCTCGCCCTGGCCATCGGTGAAGGCGAATCGCTCGGCGGGCGCGGAGCTGCCGTTGTCCTTGGGCGAAAGCGGCCACACGTCGTTGATGCGCTCAAAGATCTCGTGCCCGGGCACGAGTTGGTTGCGGTCCCATTGGCCCGAAGCGTCGAGGGGCATGAACTCGATGAAGCGCACGACGCGGCCGGACTCGCGGGCGAAGCGCGCGAAGTCGAGGATCTCGTCGTCGTTCTTTCCGCGCAAGATCACGACGTTCACCTTGAGAGGCACGAGACCGGCCGCTTCGACGGCGTCCATCGCCGCGAGCACCGTCGCGAGGTTGCCTCGGCGTCGGATGGCGTTGAAGCGTTCGGGTCGCAGAGAGTCGCAGCTGATGTTCACCCGCTTGAGCCCCGCGTCGGCGAGTGACTGCACGAGCGAAGCGAGCAGCATGCCGTTCGTCGTCAGAGCCAGATCCTCGAAGCCGATGGCCGAGAGTTGGGTCACCAGCGCTGTCAGATTCTTTCGCACGAGCGGCTCGCCGCCGGTCAGGCGCAGCGCGGTGATACCCAGGTCGAATGCGACCTTCGATACCCGGGCGATCTCCTCGTACGAGAGCAGCGCCGAACGGGGAAGAAACGTCATGTCCTCATCCATGCAGTACACGCAGCGCAGGTTGCACCGATCGGTCACCGAGATTCGCAGGTCGCCGTGAACCCGGCCGTAGCGGTCGACGAGCGGACCCTCGAGGGGCATTCCCGCGTAGGGGTCGCGTGAGGCTGCGGGGCCCTCGTCACGCGCGCGGGGGTGGGGGCGCACCGAGACGGCTACCGCGTTCGGGTCAGCGTTCGTCACTGTTGCACATGCTAACGGCGGCTCTCGTTCGTGACGGTCGAAACGATATGCGTTACCTGGCCCATGACTGGGCCGCGAATGCCACCTCGATGCGCTCAACTACGTGCTCTCGACGAGACGTCCCCACTGGCCCGACTTGCCGCCTTCCTTCTTTAACAGCACCAGGTCGTCGATCCAGGCATCGGGGTCCGCGTCCAGCAGTGCGTCGAGAAGAGAGAGTGCCGCAAAGGCGCAGGCCGTGAGCGCTTCCATCTCAACGCCCGTGCGCTGGGTGGCCGTCACGCTCGCCGTCACGTCGATGCCATCGGCGTGCGCGTGCAGTTCGACGTCGACGTCGTCGAGGTTGAGCGAGTGGCAAAGGGGGATCAGTTCATCGACGCGCTTGGCGGCGAGCACGCCGGTGACGCGTGCCCCCAGGGGCGCGTCGATCCCGTCGGATCGCGGGCCGAGGGTCTCGAGGTCCACTCCGGTGACCACCCGGCAACGGGCGAGCGCCTGGCGCCGCGTCGGTCGCTTGGCCGAAACGTCGACCATTCGCAGCTTGCCCGCGGCGTCGAGGTGGGAGAACGAACGGTCCACGGTCACCCTTCCTTCTGCTCGTGGCGCTTGGCGGTTGCCTTCGTTACGGTACCGCCTCGGCCACGGCGAGACTTCGGCCGTCGAGACCGATTTGCGTTCATTTCAAGCCGCCACCACCGTGGCGTCGGCTAGTGCAAGGCTGGAGGGACCAGAAAGGGCTCGGCCCACTAGACCGTGTAACGATTTTCGTTTCCCGAGAACGGTATAGGTGGGTAGGAGCATTCGAGGTGAGAGTGGTGAGAAGCCGTGTCGACCGACGCTAAGGACGTGACGCCCGTCACCCGGGCCAAGCCCGTGGCCGTCGGGCGGCGGGTCTTTCTCGGTCTGGCCGGCCTCGGCGCGCTCGGCATCGCCTTTGGCTCGAAGGTCCAGAACGCCGTCGACGGCGCCCTCGGCCAAGGTCTCGGTTTCCTGCCCTTCGGCGACCACTTCCGCATCTACTCGATCACCGGCGGCTTTCCCGAGGTCAGTCGCGAGCGGTACCGACTGAAGGTGAGCGGTCTCGTCGACCGGCCGACGACCTTTACCCTGGCGGACCTCGAGGCGATGCCCAAGACCTCCTTCGTGAAGAATTTCCACTGCGTGACGGGCTGGGAAGTCCCCAACGTGGCCTGGGAGGGGGTCAAGCTCTCACACATCCTCGACACGGTCGGCGTGCAACCCGGTGCGGTCGCCCTCAGCTTCGACTCCTACGACAACGCGGACACCGAGAGCCTCTCCCTCGATCAGGCGCGGTTGCCCGACGTCATCGTTGCCTACAAGATGCTCGGCGCCAACGTCACGACGGCCCACGGGGGACCGGTGCGCCTCTACGTTGCGCCGATGTTCGGCTACAAGTCGCTCAAGTGGCTCTCGGGGATCCGCGTCGTCGACACGGTCGAGCCGGGCTTCTGGGAAGTCAACGGCTACCCGGTGAACGGCTGGCTCGACGGCGCGACCGGTCCGACCGACCCCGACCCCAGCTTCACCTAGGCCATGACCGTCACTGAAGCGAGGACGAGCGCCGTGCGGATCCTGCGCTTTGACCGCGTGCAGCGGGGCGCCCACTGGGCCAACGCCGCGCTCTTTGGCGTCTTGATGTTCACGGCCATCCCGCTCTACTTCGGGTCGTTCTTCGGCATTGTCTTTGCGCGCCACACCATCGCCGAGATCCACCTCTGGTGCGGCGTCGCGCTGCCCGTGCCGATCATCATCTCTCTCATGGGCCCGTGGGGCAGGCAGATGCGCCGCGACGTGCGGCGCGTTAACTACTGGACGCGCAGCGAGCTTCGCTGGCTGCGCACAGTCGGACGCGCCCCGCTCGAGGCCGACAAGTTCAATCCCGGGCAGAAGCTCAACGTCATCTTCATCGGCGCGATGATCGTCATCATGTTGGGTACTGGATCGATCATGTGGTGGTTCCGGTTCTTCCCCGTGGAATGGCGCACCGGGGCCACCCTCGTGCACGACGCCTTCGCCTACGCGATCTTCGCGGTGGTGGTCGGCCACATCGTGATGGCGGTGACCCACCGTGACTCGCTCAAGTCGATGTTCACCGGAAGTATCAGTGAGAAGTGGGCCGCCCGCCACGCTGCCCGCTGGCTGAAGGAAGTTGCCGAGGAGTCGCCGAGCACCGACTGAGTCGTGAAGTAGCGATTCTCCCGCGTGGCTAGGCGAGCCGACGCCCCCGGAACGTGGCCGGCGGCTCACGTCGGTTGCTGGGGCGCATCAAGCTCCTAGCGCACGACTGAGTAGCCGTGGTCACGTTCGCGTCGGATGGATGGGACCGGTGCTGTCGCGCAGCGACCGCGCGCTCACGTTGGCCTCGAGCGCGATGATCTCGGCCACGATAGCGATTGCCGTCTCTTCGTGTGTGCGCGCGCCGATGTCGATGCCGATAGGCGCCATGACTCGCGCGAGCGCCGATTCGTCGAAGCCCTCTTCGCGCAGCCGCTGCATGCGCTCAGCCGTGTGATCCCGCGATCCCATGACGCCGAGGTAACCCACGCCCGTGCCGAGGGCGGCGACGATAGCCGGCACGTCGGTCGTATGGTCGTGCGCGAGCACGCACACGGCGTCGCGAGGCCCGAGATGTTCGCCCACTCGATCGAGATAACGCTGCGGCGAATCGACGACTACTTCGTCAGCTCCGGGGAATCGCTCGCGGCTGGTCGAGGTCTCTGAGGTGTCGCAGACGGTGACTTGGTAGCGCAGCAGCTTGGCGGCGCGCACGAGGGCGGCCGTGAACTCGGTAACTCCGAAGATCACCATTCGACGAGGCGTGGTGAACGTCTCGGAGTCGCGGTACGTCACCGGCGTCGCGTAGCGGGGGTCGTCCTGCAACTCCCAGTAGGCCTGCTGGAGCCAAAGGGCAATCGGGCCGGCCCTCCCGTCACCCACTGGGCGCCCGTCGAGGATGGTGATGGGGATCACCCCGCCGCCGGTGCTCGAGAGGAAGACCTCCTCGGCCCGATGCATCATCCCCACCGAGAGATCGCCCACGACCATCTCGGTCTCGCTCGCGGTCACCAGCTCGATGACGGTCTTGCGAGTGACGCCTTCGAGCACGCCAACGGCCGGCGTGTGAACGCGCCCGTCCACCACCGCGAAGATGTTGTACCCCGCGCCCTCGGTGATGAGACCGTGGCCGTCCGTGAGAGCCGGCAGCAGGGCCCCTTCGTCGTAGGCCTCGAAGAGGGCTCGCGTGAGGTCGCCCCAGTGGAAGTTCTTGATGGTGGGATCGACCGATCGTGAGGAGATCCGCTCCACTTGCTGCACGATGGCGAGGGCGACGCCCTTCTCCTGGTCCTCGGGCCTCACCAGCCAGACGTAGGGAACGGAGTACGCGTAGAAGCGAGCTTGCAGCTGGCGCGGGTCACGCACTCCCTGAGGGGCGATGCCGCGCGTCAGTACGACCTCCGAGTAGGTGTCGCGCAGCCCAGAGAGTGCCACCGTTTCGATGAGGATGTCGCGCATTTCGCCGAAGGTGAGCGAAGGTTCGAGGCGGAGCTTGTGGCATCCCCGCTCGAAGCGCGCCATGTGGTCGTCGAGGCGAAAGAGATTGCCGTGCCAAGCCGAGACCACGTCGTAGGTGAGATCGGAGTGAAGGAAGCCCCAATCCATGATCGGTATATTTGCTTCGGCGATCGGGACGAACTCGCCGTCGATCCAGGCACAGCCGCCGGCGAAGGGGTTCACGTCCGTCGCGCTCATGTCGCGAGCCTATCCATCGATTGGATCAAGGGGGCCGGCCTCGATGGGTGGCGTTCGGTCATCAGCGTCGTATGCCAGAGCGATCGCTTGGGGTCTTCAACTGTCGATTGCATTGAATTGCCTCAATGCCCAATGCAACGACAAAGGACTCATTTCAGAACCCGAGTCATCGCGATCGGCCAGTCGGGGTCCTTACCATCATTGTCATCATCCTGCTCTGGTTGGTCGTTAAGGGCAGGCACGACGAGCGTGTGCCCGATCTCGCCGCCGCGACGCTCTTTGTCCTCCTCGCCTTTCTGAATTGGAGGGCCGGACCGCATGTCGCAAGGAGCGGCGTCGTCGTGCGCAATGTTTGGCGAAGTCGCAGAATTTCTGTCTCTGAAGTCAAGGGAGCCGTATTCGTCCGATCAACGAGGGGTACCGACCGGGGGATCATCGCCGTGGAAATGGCACGTGGGGCCAGAGTAGAGTGATGGCCCTCCGACGTTGACCGGTGCCGCGAGGAACCTGCTCGAACTATCACTGGAGCGATTGAACGAATTCAGAGTCAGTAACGAAGTTCCTCTTTCCGGACTGACGCTGCGCTTCCTGAGGTCTGCGGGTGCGCCAAGATTCGCCCATGACCTTTCGCAGGTTGTCCTGCGGGCTCGCGATGACCGTGCTGCTTCTCAGCCTGGCTGAGGGTGGCGCTAGTGGCGGGACGTCGTCGAAGATCAGCGTGACCTCGCCGTGCGGCGTGGCGGGGACGGCCACCTACAGCCACGTCGTGTGGATCATGCTCGAAAACGTCGGCTATGCGGTAGTTGGATCGCCCAGCGCTCCCTACTTCAATCACCTGATCTCGGAGTGTGGCCTCGCTGCGAACTACTTCGCGATCTCTCACCCGAGCCTGCCGAACTACGTGGCGCTGACCTCAGGATCCACTCAGGGAATCGCTGACGATGGCGAGCCGAGCGTGCACCCCCTCGGATCGCCGAGCCTTTTCTCCGAGCTCGGCTCCAACTGGCGGGCACTGGTTGAGTCGATGCCCGAGCCGTGTGATCACGTCACGAGCGGCGACTACGCCGCACGGCACAATCCCGCCGTCTACTTCACGACCATCGCGTCATCGTGTCAACACAACGACGTTCCCCTGACACGCCCCTTGAATCTCAGCGCAGGCTTCACCATGATCGTGCCCAACATCTGTGATGACATGCACAGTTGCTCAGTGAGCGTCGGTGATTCGTGGCTGAGGCGGATGGTCCCATCGATACTGGCCAGCTCCCAGTATCAATCGCGCTCGCTGGTTCTGTTCGTCACCTTCGATGAGAACGATTCAGGTCCAACCAACCATGTTCCGACGCTGGTCATTGCGCCGTCGACGCCGACGGGAGTCCGCGTTAACGATAGATATTCGCACTACTCGCTCTTGCGCACGACAGAAGCGCTCCTGCACCTCGCGCCACTTGGCGGGGCGAAAACGGCGTCGTCGATGGTTGGCCCCTTTCACCTCTGACAGATTTCGAAGGCTACGCAGCGTCGGGGCCGCGCGTCGTGGAGTTGTGAAGGTTCAGCTGCTCACTGTCGGTGGTCGCACCGCTTTCTCGCACTCGTCGCCTCGTCGATCGCTACGCGGGCGATACAAAATATCTGCTTCGTCGCACCTGGCAGACGAACGTCAGCTCACCTCGCGCATCAGAAGCGGCATGAGTCGACCGACCTCCTTCACCGCTACCGTCGGCACTGCTTCCGGGTGAAGCCACGCGACGAAGGACTCGGTATCAAAGGCGCCCACGACAACGGCGATGAGTGAAGCGACGATGGCCTTGAGTACTTCGTCGCCAACCTCGCCTTCAGCGATCAAGCCAAGATCTGACGCTGAGTCCTCGCAAACGAAGGCGTTGAGTGGGTGACCGGTGGCGCCGCGCCGGAGGAGGCCAGCCGCATCTTCGCTGCTCGTGCCAACGTCGACCCATCGAACGACGCGATTGTCGATGAAGGCGACATCCGCTCCGTGAGCGAAGCGATCGCCCCGGCGTTGCACGTCACTTTCGACGAGCAGTGTCTTCGCCCCCTGTTCCCGAGACCATTCGAGGAACTTCACTGCAACGTTCATCGAGTCGGAGGTCTTGACGTATTTGCCTGTGGAAAGCGGTTGGACCTGCCGTCCCTTGAACTCGGGCGGCACGAACAGCACCGCGGCGCCCGGTCGCCACAACTCCTGTGACACCTTGATCGCGAGCGGGGTCCCTTGCCGCAGGCATCTGCCGACCCAGGGTTCTGCCACGTCCGAGCCAATGACAAGACCAAAGGGAGCCGCCATCTGGCTGACATTACGGCTTGAGTCGAGCGACTGCCAGTCCCAGAAACGGGTCGACGGCGTCGTATCGGCAAAGTCCGGTAGAGCGAAACGGGCGATTACCAGGGATTGCCAGCAGGATGGTCATTTCGCGTCGCATACCTGAGCCATCGCGTCAAAGGAAGTTTGATGCATCATTGATGAAACCTTGATGGAATGCGAATACCGAACGTCAAAGCGCCGATGCAACCTTCCCCAAGCTCCTTGAGGCGACCGCCTGGAGTCAGGTCAATCCTCGCGGTTGCTCTCGTGCTTGCCGGCGTCCTTGCTTCTAGCTCCAGTCGAAGTGTCGCCGCGACCTCGACCACGAGCGTTGTCCCGGTGGTCGCCTGCCCCACCGAGTTCGGTGCCGCAGTTTCGACGGACCGCGCGAAGATTCCCGACGTCGCGACCGTTGACCTCTCATCCATGGCCGCGCGCTCTGTCGCCGTGTACACCGATTGGGCTCAGCAACAGACCGTACTGGGGCCTCGCGGATGGCACTGCCACGCTCTCTACGGCGCCGACGGCAATGGTGGCATAACCGTCTACGCCCCGCGCGAGTCGCTTCACTACGACGGCGTCTACCTGGCCAATAGCATGTCGCTGCAGGCGATCAGCGTGGATTGGAGCCTGGCGTGCGTGGAGTGCATCCTCAGTCAGGCCTGTCCGTTCTTCTCTCGCGGCGGAGCCCTCTACGACGAGCTTGGCGCGATGGGCGGTGCAGCCGTTTGTGAGCGGCCAAAGGGGGAGGTCGTCGTGAAGGCCGGCAGCACCTTGGTTTCGTTCCTCGACCCATCCGGCGTCACGGGTTCCGCCGATCCCTCGGGTGGACGGCTGGCCGCGCTCGGAATCGTCTATTGGGGCGGTCCACCGAAGGCAAAGGGCGGACACACGGGTACGCACGGCAGCGTCATCGTCACGTGCACGTTGCCATTACGCGAGAGTCGAATCTGCAATGAGTCGTTTTCGTACTTCGAACGACACGACGACGGCAAGTTGGCGTCCTAGCTAGCCAAAGAGCGGGGCTTCCTCATTGCGGTGGTCATGCTCAAGGGTCGATCTTGTGATCCAGGGCCTTATGCTGCGCTCTCGTGGGCATTGGCTAGTGTGCGACCTGAAAGCGAGGTGAGGGCGCAACGCTCCACCGGCACATCACCACCGCACCTCCGTCGACACGATTCCGTCGTGTTTGCCATCTCGTCGCTAACCGCCACGACGCTCATCGCAATGCCGGCGAGCGCAAGCCAGCACGGACCCCCCGCGATCCTGTTCGCCGCGGGAGCGCCGGTCGTCGCGGTGCCAAATTCTCCGGTGGGCAAGCAGCTGACGTGGCTGCTCGGCGTCGGTCCGATCCTGCCGCTTTCGAGCAAGAAGGAGTCCGCTCACTTCGACGTCGCGTTCATCGCCGATGAGCCCATCGCACAGTTGAACGACGCATTCGCCACCCTCGGCGAGATCATCGTGCACGGCGAGGACATCCGTCGTCCGCTCGGCTTGGAGCATCGCGTTCCACTGGAGGCGCGCGTCGCGCTCGCCGACAACTGCAAGAACACGAATCTCCTTATTGGGACCAAGCGTCGCAACGCCGGACTGCAACTGCGCGCGACGGACGCCCTCTGGATGCACGGCGGGAGGCCCGAAGTCGCAGGACCGCTGCCGTCGCTGATTCTCGCCATGACGGGACGAAAGGGCGCGCTGGTTGACCCCTCCGGTGACGGGGCGAGTGTTCTCGCAGCGAGAATGTGATTTATCTGCAACGAACGGACCCTTGAAGGTGCGTAAGCAGTATTATTTTCGGCCGAGCGACGACGGTTACGACGCCTGGGATGTCGATCATCTCGCCGCCCTTGCCGCGGCCCTGCCCGTGGTGGAAGTTCCCCTGGCCTCGATCCGCGAGCTCGACACCGGCCACTGGTTTGGGGCGCAGAACGAACCGACGACCGTTCGCGTCATCGTCAGTCACGAGCGACTGATCAACGAGGCCGATCTCTCGTTTCCCATAATCCTCGGCACCGACGGCCAGGTCATGGACGGCATGCACCGCGTCGCGCGCTGTCTACTCGAAGGGCGAGCGACCGTCGCCGCGGTGCAACTGACTGAACAGCCGGAGCCGGACTTCCGCAACGTGCGACCAGAGGATCTTCCCTACGACTGACGTTCAGAGCTCATCGCAACAGATCGTCAATCTGCCCAATCGCCAACTTCATGCCTTCTTCCATGCCCATCGCCAGCATCATCTCCATCGACGCCACCGTCTGGAACGTGGTCACGGCTTCCATGCGTGTCGTTGTCGGGGACGGCTCACTCAGCTCGGCGCGAACAGTATTGGAGGGAATTGACGGATTCGGCTCGCCGGAGTCATCGGCGATCCCGTTCTCGAACACGAGGCGGTGCGGTGGCTCGGCGATGAGCACGCGCCACCAGCCGTGCGGCTGATCGCCCTCGGGTCCGGTCATGAAGTAGGACGAGGTTCCCCCTGGGGAGAGATCGTGACTTTGGAACGTGGCCGGGTAGGTCGGTGGCCCCCACCACCGCTCGAGCTGTCGCGGAATCTCCCATAACTCCCAGACCCGCGTCACCGGCGCGTTGAACTCAGCGGTGATGGTGAGGGTCAGTTCGGTGGGGTCCTTTTCAACGTTGGTCACGCCCATGGGATTCCTTCCTCTAGTTGGCTCTGCAGAACTTCGTCGAAGCGTTCGAGCCGGCCGCGCCACTCGACTTCTAGCCGCTCGAGCAGGTGGAGTGCGAAGCTAATGGTGGGCGAGTCGCCGCGCACCCACTGCTCACGGCCTCGACGCTGCTTCGTGACGAGGTCGGCCCGCGCCAGCACCGCGACGTGCTTCTGGACTGCGGCAAAGCTCATCGGGTAGTGCGAAGCAATCATCGAAACCGACTGTTCGTTGCGAAGGCAGCGTTGAAGGATGTCGCGACGGGTCGGGTCTGCGAGCGCGTGGAACACCTCGTTGGCCCTCTGCTCAGCGGCCGAACGTGCAACCATATGGTTGTACGTTATCAGTTGGATGACAGGCGAGTGGGCGCGTTGCGTCGTCGGTCGCGCGGGCGAACGATCTTCTGCTTGACATTCCAAGCACCTCCTGTGTAGGGTTCGGTCGTAGTACCGATGCGGTTCATTCACGACCCAAAGGAGTTCGAGATGCCAGCCGATAAGCCAGCCGACAAGCCAGCGGATAGCACGAAGAAGACCACTGAGAAGGAAGCGGCCTCGGAGGCGGCGCGTGCCCAGAAGCAGGTGATTGACGCGATCAAGCGAACCCAGGAGGCGACGCTCGAGATTGTGAGCGCGTGGAGTGAGAGCGTCTCGAAGCTGACCGACAAGTTGCCCGAGATGCCCAAGCTGCCGCTCGTGGACAAGCTGCCCAAGCCCCACGAGCTCTCCGACCAATTCTTCGAGTTCGCGCAAGAGCTCATGCACTCCCAGCAGGAGTTCGTGAAGAAGTTGATCGACGCCCTGCCCGGACACGAAAAGCACGACTGACCGCTCAACTTCCCCTTGACCAGGGGAGACAGTTACTCGATGGTGAAGTCGACTCGGCCCGCGCCGGTGCTTGACATATCTAGCAATTGGGGTATATACTTTACTTAGCGCGGAGTTGCCGTGCCAGACGTAAGAAATGAGACCCCCCATGGTTACGACAAAGACCACCACCACTGAAGTACCCGAGTTTGCCCAGAAGATCCGCGACCAGTGGCTGTCGGCTGTCAAGCAGAGCCAGCAGTTCTCCGTTGAAGCCGCGCAGAACTTCGTGAAGGCCGCGTCGGTCCTGCCGGTCGCCGATCTGCCCACCGTTCCTGGTGTTGCGGACCTGCCCAGCGCCGAAGCCGTCACCAAGTTCGCCTTCGACTTCGCGGCCGACCTGTTGAAGGTTCAGCGGGCCTTCGCTTTGGAGCTCGCGAACGCGCTGGTTCCAGAGAAGACCCCCCAGTCCGCCTAACGGAACCAGTTACGATGCTGAGCACGGAAGATCGAGCGACGGCATCGGAAAATGATCCCCGCCAAGTGCTGGGAAGCTTCATCCGGGCGCAGCGACAGATAGCCAATCTGTCGCTGCGCCAGCTTTCGGCGCTCACCGAGATCTCCAATCCCTACCTCAGCCAGATCGAGCGCGGGCTGCACGAACCCTCGATCCGCGTGCTCAAGTCCATCGCGGACGCCCTCAACGTTTCCTCGGAGATTCTCTTCGAACAGGCCGGGTTGATTAACGCGTCGGACAAGTCGGTTGAGGCCACCGAGAGCGCCATTCGCGCTGATCAGCGGCTCACCGAGGCCCAGCGCCGCGCGCTGCTCGGTGTCTATCGCAGCTACGTCGAGAGCAACCGCGAGGAAACCTAGGGAATCCTTCGATGACGCCCGCCGGCCGATCTCAGTTGTAGCGGGCTCTCAAAATGGCACCGGACCCGGGCGCAACGCCCAAAATCGATGCCGTTCCGCCGCCGCTCGAAAGCGTTTGTGGTGAACTTCCTGGTGGCGAGCCGTACAGCACCGCTCTTCTCGCCCAGCACGTAGCGTTGTATTCGGCAATAAGGCGACGCAGCATGCTTGACATGCCAAGCGAGTGGTCAGTACTGTTACCTTCACACGCCGTTAACCGTCTAGAAACTGGGGATTCAACTTTGGCCGCAGAGAGCAACAAAGCCTCAGGCGCCGGCGACGAGAATTCCGATCTGGCGAACCAGTTACTGGGCGCCCTGGAGTCGAGCCAAGAGGCGACGATGCAGTTCGTCAGCGCCTGGTTTAAGGGCGCCGGGGAGCTCGTCTCCCACCTGACCGAGATGGTCACCGTGCCCAAGACCGAGGCGGTCCCCGCGCCCGCGGAGCTCTTCACCTTCGCCCAGGAGCTTCACGCCTCCCAGCAGGCCTTCATCGAGAAGATCACTCGGGAGGCTGATCCCGTCTCGTTCCTTGGGGCGCTGCGGGCAGCCCAAGGGGCACTGTTGAAGAAGCCGGCCGAGGTCGCCGCCGCGAACAGCCGACTCCTCATCGGCCTCGACGCGGCGGTGCGCGCGACGCTGGACTGCGCCGCGGGCGCGACGCCGACCGCTCCCATGGCCCCGCCGGCGGGGGACAAGCGCTTCAGCGACCCCGCTTACGCAGAGAACCCCTTGTTCTTCCTCTTGGAGCAGGAGTACCTGGTCGGCTGCCAGTACGTGAACGAGCTGATCGACGCCGCGCAGCTCGAAGAGACCGAAGACGCCAAGGCCCGCTTCGCCGCGAAGTTCGTCCTTGACGCGCTCGCGCCGACGAACACTCTCCTCGGCAACCCGGCCGCACTGCGCGAGGCCTTCGAAACGGGCGGCGAGAGCCTGGTGCGCGGGGCGAAGAACATGCTCGAGGACCTCGCCCACAACCGGGGCTGGCCGAACCAGGTCGACAGCTCGGGCTTCGAGCTCGGGGTCAACCTCGCGGCGACGCCCGGCGCCGTCGTCTACCGCAACGAGCTCATCGAGCTCATCCAGTACGCGCCCCAGACGGAGAAGGTCCACGCGGTGCCGCTGCTTTTTTCCCCGCCGTGGATCAACAAGTACTACATCCTCGACCTCGCCCCGGGCAAGAGTCTGATCGAGTGGGCCGTCCAGCACGGCCACACCTGCTTTGCCATCAGCTACCGCAACCCCGACGCGAACATGCGCGATCTCACCCTCGAGGACTACCTGCGCCGCGGTCTTTTCGACGCGCTGCGCGTCGTGCGCGAGATCACGGGCGCCCTCGAGGTGAACACGGTGTCGCTCTGCCTTGGGGGCACTCTCACCGCACTCGGGCTCGCCTACAACGCCGCCGTCGGCGACGACTCGATCAAGTCCGCGACGCTGCTCAACACCAACACCGACTTCTCCGAGCCCGGCGTGCTCGGACTGTTCACCGACGAGGCCACCATCGCCGAGCTCGAAGAGCAGATGGCCGAGCACGGGTACTTAGAGGGCGACACCATGGCCCACGTGTTCGACACCCTTCGGGCGAACGATCTGATCTTTCAGTACATCGGCAACAACTGGCTGCTCGGCAAGCAGCCGCCGGCCTTCGACATCCTGGTGTGGAACGCCGACTCCACGCGCATGCCCTTCAAGATGCACACCCAGTACCTGAAGTCGTTCTACGTGCGCAACGAGTTCGCCCGGGGCGAGTTCGAGGTCGATGGTCGCAAGCTCTACCCCAAGGACGTCAAGGTCGACACCTACGTCGTGGCGGCGATCAACGACCACATCGTGCCGTGGGTCTCGAGCTACAAGACGGCGCAGATCTTCTCTGGCCCCAACCGCTTCGTGCTGAGCACGTCCGGCCACATCGCCGGGGTCGTCAACCCGCCGAGCCCCAAGGCCAAGTACTGGACGAACGAGGCCCGTCCCGATGACGCGGAGGCGTGGAAGAACGCGGCCAAGCTCGTCGATGACACGTGGTGGGACGACTGGATCGAGTGGATCGGCGAACGGGCCGGAGCGGAAGTGGCGGCTCCCGAGCGCCTCGGCGACGCGAACTACCCGCTCATCGAGCCGGCCCCGGGCAGCTACGTGCGGGTGCGCGTATGAGCCTCACCGCAGAGAGCGTCAACGCGCGCGTCGTACAGGTGAGGGGCCACGAGGTCTCGGTGCGCGTGCGGGGCGAGGGAGAGCCGCTGCTCGTACTCAATGGTCTGACCCGTTCGAAGGAGGCGTGGTCCCCCTTCACAAATGCCCTTGGCGAGAGGACCGTCGTCAGCTTTGACGCGCCCGGCGCCGGCGACAGCCCCGCGCCCATGCTGCCGCTCTCCATCGCCCAGCTGGCCGAGGTCGCCCTCGCCGTGCTCGATGAAGTGGGGCTGGGCCCCGTCGACGTCCTCGGCTACTCCCACGGCGGCGCCGTCGCCCAGCAGTTCGCGTTTCAGAGCCCCGAGCGGGTCCGTCGGCTGATTCTGGTATCCACCTCGTGCGGGGCGGGTTCGACGATGGGCAGTTGGGGCACGTTCGACAGCCGCGCCGTCACCTCGAAAGCCGTACTGCGCTCGGACGTGCTCTCGACGCTCTGGCGCGCGGTCGCGATCTCCACGTGGTCGAGTATCCCGTTCCTCGGTGCGATCAAGGCCCCAACCCTTGTCGTCTGTGGGACGCAGGACCGTGTCGCGCCCCTCGCCAATTCGCAGGCTCTCGCCGCGCGCATTTCCGGCGCCGAACTCGTCACCTTGCCCTACGGACACGACCTGCAGCGTCCCGAGCCCGCCGAAGCCTTGGCCCGCGTCGTCGAGACGTTCCTCGGGCGCGGCGCCTGGGAGGACCCGCTCGCGGGGTCGTGGGCAGATCGGTTCGATAGCCCGGCGTTGTAGCCAACCCCTCGCAACGAAAGAAGGAATTGAACATGGAAGAACTGCGCTTTGACGGGCGTGTCGCGATCATCACCGGAGCCGGCGGCGGCCTCGGGCGCTCGCACGCGCTCACCCTCGCCAGTCGCGGGGCCAAGGTGCTCGTGAACGACCTCGGCGGGGCACTCGACGGCAGCGGATCGTCGGCTTCGGCCGCCCAGCGCGTCGTCGACGAGATCGTGGCCGCGGGCGGCGTCGCCGCGCCCAATCACGACAGCGTCGCCACGTGGCGCGGGGGCGAGGCGATCGTCCAGAGCGCGCTCGACGCCTTCGGCCGGGTCGACGTGTTGATCAACAACGCCGGGATCCTGCGCGACAAGGCCTTTCACAAGATGGACGCCGAGATGATCGACCAGGTCATCGACGTGCACTTAAAGGGCGCCCTCTACCTCTGCCAGCCGACCTTCACCCTGATGCGCGAGCAGGGCTACGGAAGGATTGTGAACACGAGCTCGGCCTCGGGGCTCTTCGGTAACTTCGGCCAGGCCAACTACGGGGCGGCCAAGGCCGGCTTGGCCGGTCTCACCCGGGTGCTCGCTCTCGAGGGTGAGGAGCACGGCATCACGGTCAACGCGATCGCGCCGATCGCCCATACCCGCATGACCGAAGGGATCCTCGGCGAGCTCGCCTCGAAGGTCTCACCCGAGTCGGTCAGTCCGCTCGTCGCGTACCTCACCAACGAGGAGTGCACCGTGAACGGGAACATCTACTCGGTCGCCGGCGGACGCATCGCGCGAATCTTCGTTGGCGAGACCTACGGCGTGGTGCTGAAGGATAACACGCCCGAGGCGATTGCTAACCAAATCTCGCGCATCGACGAGCTGGACCCGACGCGCGTGCACGAACCCTCCTCGCTCGACAGCGAAACGATGATCATCGCCAAGGCCCTCTCCGACATCTCCTAACACCGTCGTCGGCGTTTGTCGGCCCACCGGCAACTCGGTAGGGTGACGCGTAGGGGGTGGTCGAGATGGCCGAGCAGAAAGTTGCAGTAGTAACTGGCGGTACCCGGGGGATCGGCAAGGCCATCACGATGGCTCTGGCCGGAAGTGGCGCGCACGTATGGGCGAGCTACCTGTCCAATCGCGACGCGGCCGAGGCGATGCGCGAAGGGGCCGGTGACCTGGCCCCGTCGATCAGCGTGCACCAGATGGACGTCGGCGAGCCCGAGGCGTGCGTCAAATTCATCAACGAGGTCCTCGAGAAGAGCGGCCAGGTCGACTATCTGATCAACAACGCCGGCATCAACATCGACCGGACCGTGCGCCGAATGACGGTCGAGGAGTGGCACGCCGTCATGCGGATCAACATCTCGGGCTGCTTCTACATGGTGAAGGCCACGATCGAGCCCATGATCGCGCGACAGTCGGGCCGGATCGTCAACATCAGCTCCATCATCGGCGAGACGGGCAACGTCGGCCAGGCCAACTACGCGACCGCGAAGTCCGGCATGCACGGGCTCACCAAGACCCTCGCCTTGGAGCTCGCGGGCAAGGGCATCACGGTCAACTGCGTGGCGCCCGGCTTCATCGACACCGACATGATGGCCTCGGTGCCCGAAGCCGTACTCGAAAAGATCGTGGCGCGCATCCCCGTCGGGCGCCTCGGCTCGCCCGAAGAGGTCGCCTACGTGGTGATGAGCCTGCTCGATGATCGCGCCGCGTACATCACGGGGGCCGTGGTCCCCGTGAACGGCGGACTGGACATGTGATGATCTGCACTTGGGCTGGCGTTGATGGCCCGGCACGAGGGGTCGTAGGCCGCTAAAGGCTCGATAAGAAGTTCGAATTGTCGGATCGTTGCGAATGAGTTGGGCACTTGTTGCGTTGGCTTGACTCTGATGGGGTACGTGAAGTGCCGACCGCAAGGGCTACCACGAGAATCACGGTTCCTCGGAATTTGCCGTCGCACACCCGGTTAAGGGGTGTGCGCGGTGTCCGACCGTTCTTCACAAGCTCGAGAGAATCTCGAGACCGAGCCGAAGGGCGAGTCTATGGTTACCGTGACACACCGGACGTCGGTGGGCGATCGCTTCCAGCAGTGGAGCAAGGTCGAGCTGCCCAACCGAGTCCCCAAGATTTCTTGGAGTGTTGGCAACCTCGCCAACAACCTGAGCATCCTGTTTCGGCGCCTCGCGCTCGTCTCCTTCATCGAGACGATGATCGCCTCGTACTTGGTCCACCGCGCCGAGGAGGCGTCGATCGCGGTGAACACCAACGTGGGGGCGATCCTGGTGCTGGTGGCGGGCCTCTTCCTGACGATCCTGCTCTGCGCCGCGGCGTGGATGCTGTCGGAAAATTAGCTTGCATAGACCAATTAATTCGTTGAGGTCGGGGAGCTCGCTCGACTTGCCCGAGTCGGCTCGTTCCTACTTGCCCCAACCGCGCCGCGAATCCGAGACACGAGCGTGGTCGATCCTGACTAGTGGTTTGCTCTTTGAAGACGCCGACGTCGTCACGCGAGAGTGCGGTCCCTGGTAAGACGTGGGTCGGGCAATTCTGAGGAGGGCTACGTGGTGGTGCCAAGAACGGTGCCGCGTTGAGGCGTCCCCAGCGCGCGGTACTTCGCGACCTCCCCCAGCGTGTCCAGATTTACGAAGTCGGTGCTCGCGACGGTCTGCAGAACGAGGACACGGTGCTGAGCGTCCTGGTGAAGGCGGAGTTCATTCGCCGCTTGATTGCGGCGGGTCTGACATCGGTCGAGCTCACGAGCTTCGTCCCGGCGACGTGGGTACCGCAGCTCGCTGACGCCGAAGAGCTGGTGCGGGCTCTCGGGCCGCTGTCGGGACGACACCCAGTACTCGTGCCCAACGAACGGGGATTGGAGCGAGCTCTCGCCTGTGGCGTCAACGAGATCGCGGTGTTCGCCAGCGCTACCGAGAGCTTCGCGCAGCGCAACCTGAATCGCAGCGTCGAGGAGTCCCTCGCCATCTACGCGCCGGTCGTCCGCCGGGCCATCGACGCCGGGCTCGCCGTGCGCGGGTACGTGTCGATGTGCTTCGGCGACCCGTGGGAGGGCGACGTTCCGGCGAGCCAAGTCGTGCGAGTCGCGCTCGAACTGGCGGAGATGGGCTGCGATGAACTCTCCCTCGGTGACACGATCGGCGTGGCGACGCCGGGCCAGGTCTTCGAGGTCTTGGGCGAACTTGACTCGCGGGGGCTCGAGTCCGGGCGGCTGGCCGTACATTTCCACGACACGTACGGCCAGGCCCTGGCCAACACCTTCGCCGCCCTCGAGTACGGGGTCACCACTGTGGACTCGTCGGCTGGCGGGCTCGGCGGATGTCCGTATGCCAAGAGCGCCACCGGTAACCTCGCCACCGAAGACCTCGTGTGGCAGCTGCACGGTCTCGGCATCGACACCGGCGTCGACCTCGAGGCGCTGTGCCGCACGAGCCTTTGGATGGCCGATCTCCTCGGGCGCCCGAGCCCGTCGCGCACCGTCGCGGCGCTGGCGTCGAGTCTCGAATAGATCGTCCGTGGAGCGAACCGGTTTGATGCTGTCAAAAGTGCGAAAGGGAGTGCGATGAGGTTGGTGCGAGTAGGGGAGTCGGGTCGAGAGCGCGCGGCGGTACTTGGTGCGAGCGGCGAGGTGTTGCGCCTGCCCGACACGATCGGCGACTTCAACGCGAGCTTCTTCGAGCGAGGCGTGGCCGATGAGGTACGACGCCTGCGCGATTCGGGCACGCTGCTGCCCATCGGAGCCGAGCCCTTGCGCTTCGGCCCCCCGATCGCCAAGCCGGAGAAGATCATCGGCATCGGGGTGAACTACCGTGACCACGCGAGAGAGACGGGAGCCGCCGTCCCCACTGAGCCGATCATCTTCATGAAGGCACCGAACAGCATGGTCGGCCCGAACGACGAGATCCTCATCCCGCGTGGGTCAACGAAAACCGACTGGGAGGTTGAGCTCGGCGTCGTGATCGGTCAGCGGGCCCGCTACCTCGAGAGCCCCGACGAGGCCAAGTCGGTCATCGCGGGTTACTGCGTCAGCAACGACGTCTCCGAGCGCGAGTTCCAGCTCGAGCGCGGTGGATTGTGGGATAAGGGCAAGAGCGCCGAGACCTTCAACCCGCTCGGGCCGTGGCTGGTGACGGCCAACGACATCCCCGACCCCCAGAACCTGCGCCTGCGACTCAGCGTTAACGGCGAGGTGCGCCAGGACGGCACGACGGCCGACATGATCTTCGGCGTCAACCATCTGGTCTGGTACATCAGCCAGTTCATGGTGCTCGAGCCGGGTGACCTCATTAACACCGGCACGCCGTCCGGCGTTTCCAACGGTCACGACGACGTGCCGTTCCTGCAAGCCGGCGACGTGCTGGAGCTTTCCGTCGACGGTTTGGGCACCCAGCGCAACGTGCTCGGGCAGGCCTAGGAACGCCGACGTAAGTTGGCGGGAGAGAGCTAGGAGGCTGGCGTGCCAGAGCCGATTCGCGTAGCGGCGGTCCAGCTGACCTCTGGTTCGAACCACGAGGAGAACGTCGAGCGCGCCATCGACCTGACCCGGGCGGCCGCAACCGAGGGCGCCACGTACGTCCAGTTGCCCGAGTACTTCAACTACCTCGGCCCGGCCGAGGGCTACCCCGAGGTCGCCGAGACGATTCCCGGGCCAACGACGACGCGCCTCGGTGAGTACGCCAGGGATCGCCGCATCACTCTGCACCTGGGCAGCATGCTCGAGATCGGCGGCGTCCCGGGCAAGTACTTCAACACGAGTGTCGTGCTCAATAACGCGGGCGATGTGCTCGCTACCTATCGCAAGGCGCACCTCTTTGACGTCAACGTGCCGGGCACGAGGACCAGCCACGAGTCCGACACGATTCTGCCCGGCGAAAGGCTGGTCGTCGCCGAGTGCCCGGGCTTTCGCCTCGGGCTGTCGGTCTGTTTCGACCTTCGCTTTCCCGAGCTCTACCGGGCGCTCGCCCTGATGGGCGCCTCGGTGCTCGCCATCCCGTCGGCCTTCAACGACGTGACTGGGCTAGCCCACTGGGAGGTGCTGGTGCGAGCGCGAGCCATCGAGAATCACGCCTTCGTCGTCGCGGCCGCCCACGCCGGCACGACCGCGGAGGGCATCGCGACCTTTGGGCACTCGATGATCGTCGATCCGTGGGGCGAGGTGATCGCGGAGTCCTCGAGTGACGGTGAGGACCTGCTCGTGGCGACGCTCGACTTGGAGCAAGTGGCACGGCGGCGTTCACAGATTGACGTGCTGCGCCTGCGCCGTCCCGACCTCTACGGCTCGGGCTTCGGTCCGGGCTGATCGATCGGCACGAGGCGCTTCAGCTGGGTGACGTGGCGCGGCTGCAACTCGGCGAGGCAGGACACGCCAAGCAGTCGCATGGTGCGCGTGATCTGCTCGGAGAGGATCTCGATCGCCCGGTCGACGCCCTCGCGGCCCCCGGCCATGAGACCGTAGAGGTACGCGCGGCCGACGAGGGTGAACTTCGCGCCGAGCGCGATCGCGGCGACGATGTCGGCGCCGTTCATGATGCCCGTGTCAACGTGGACTTCGAGATCCCGGCCGACCTCGCGGACCACTTCAGGCAGCAGGTGGAAGGGAACCGGCGCCCGGTCGAGCTGGCGACCGCCGTGATTGGAGAGCGTGATGCCGTCGACGCCGAGCGTCGCGAGCTTCTTCGCGTCCTCTAGGTTCTGCACGCCCTTCACGACAACCTTGCCCGGCCACTGGCTCTTGATCCAGGTGAGGTCCTCGAAGGTCACGGTGGCGTCGAACATGGTGTCAAGAAATTCGCCGACCGTGCCCGACCAGCTCTGGAGCGAGGCGAAAGTGAGGGGTTCCGTGGTGAGAAAGTCGTAGGTCCAGGCCGGCTTCGTCAAGGCGTTCGCGACGGTCGAGAGGGTGAGTTGGGGCGGGATGGTGAGCCCGTTTCGCTTGTCGCGCAGTCGTGTTCCTGCGACCGGCACGTCGACGGTGACGAGCAGGGTGTCGAAGCCGGCCGCCGCCGCGCGCTCGACGAGGGCCATCGAGCGCTCTCGCTCCTTCCACATGTAGAGCTGGAACCAGTTGCGGCCGAGGGGGTTGGCGGCCTTCACCTCCTCGATCGTCGTGGTGCCCAGCGTGGAGAGCGAGAAGGGAATGCCCGCCGCGCCGGCGGCGCCAGCCCCGGCGACCTCGCCCTCGGTGTGCATCATGCGAGTGAAGCCCGTCGGGGCGATGCCAAAGGGCCAGGCGACCGGACCATCGAGCACTGTTGACGAGGCGTCGACAACCGAGACGTCACGCAGGATGTCCGGATTGAACTCGACGTCCTGGAACGCTTGGCGGGCCCGGGCGAGCGAGAGCTCGCCTTCCGCGGCGCCGTCGGTGTAATCGAACGGAGCTCGGGGGGTGCGACGGCGCGCGATATCGCGAAGGTCCCAGATGGTGAAGGCGGACTGCAGCCGGCGGTGCTTGGCGTCGAGACTCGGCGGTCGTAGTCGGATCAGCGGCACCACTTCACCGAGCCGGGGAAGGTGCCGCTTCATCGGCGGCGAGTCATTCGCCATTTACAACCTCGAATGCTGACGGTACTCGGTGGCCCGCGACCGTTGCACTACGTGCCGACGTAGTACTTGTCGGCGACGGAGAGGGCGCGATCGAGTCGGGCCAGGCCCTCTCTCGCCTCGTCGTCGGTGATAGTGCACGGCGGTACAACGTGCAGCCGGTGGAAGTTGTTGAAGATGAACAGGCCCTCGTTGCGGCACGCCGCGAGGATCTCGTTCATCGCCGGTGAGCTCGAGCCGTACGGGGCGAGCGGTTCCTTGGTCTTGCGGTCGGTCACGAGCTCGAGCGCGAAGAACACCCCCAGTCCTCGCACTTCGCCGATGATCTGGTGCTTGGTGGCGAGCTGCTCGAGCCCGGGGCGCAGCACTTCGTCGCCCACGCGCCGGGCGTTTTCCACGATCCCTTCGCTTTCCATCGCCTCGATCACGGCGACCGCCGCCGCGCAGGCGAGCGGGTGGCCGGAGTACGTGAGACCACCGGGGTAGACCCGGTCGTTGAAGCTGGCCGAGATCGCCTCGTTGATGACGACGCCGCCAAGGGGCACGTAGCCCGAGTTCACGCCCTTGGCGAAGGTCACGAGGTCGGGCTTCACGTCGTGATCTTGGTAGGCGAACCACGCGCCGGTTCGCCCGAAGCCGCACATGACCTCGTCGGCGATGTAGACGATGCCGTAGCGATCACAGATCGC
>Ga0209415_10005349_pt1 | contig 23107 bp, 13 predicted proteins | sample PeaSoiSIISIP2007_FD_187696 | JGI IMG/M metagenome (GOLD analysis project Ga0209415, IMG submission 187696) | Peat soil microbial communities from Weissenstadt, Germany - SII-SIP-2007 (SPAdes) (version 2) | ecosystem: Environmental > Terrestrial > Soil > Wetlands > Peat | place: Germany... | reverse complement strand
GTCCGCGCACCCGCCGGGATCACCACGTTGACCTGCATCACCCCCGCCACCAGCCCGGGAGCCTCGCCGGCGTACGCAATGCTCGCGGGTTGTCCGTCGATCAGCACCGCCACCGGCAGGAGCGGAGCCGGAGTCACTTGAGGAGGCGGCAGTGTCGCCGCCGTCACGCTGCCGTCGGCCTGCGCCGGACTCGTGAGGCCTTCGCCCGTCATATAGATAGCCACCGTCGAGCCCTTGGCCGCCGGGTTCGAAGGAGAGTTCGCGCTGTAGTTCTGGTTCGAGATCGCCCCCGGCCCCGTACCCGAGGCGTTCGCTGTGAAAATGCCAGGGGCCGTCGCAGCTAGCTGTATGCCAATGGCATTGGATGTCTGTCCCAGGAACTTCACCACCACCGGCTGGCTCCCGTGCAGTTGGGCGACTTCATACGGCACCACCGCCGAAACCTGCGTGTTGCCGGCAAACACCATCGGGCACGGGAATCCCGCGACCAGCACCTGCACTCCGCCGAGCGTGGTTGCCACCTTTCCCGTGGAGTCCAGCGCCAACGTCACAAACGGCGTCGGCCCCAGACCCGTGCCGAAGATTGTGATGATCTCTCCCGGCGATATCGAGGTCCCGAGATAGCTCGCCGCACTCCCCACCTGGGTAATGGTAATCACCGGCACGGTCACTGTCAGGGTGACGCTGACGGTAGTCGAACCCGAAGCGCCGCTCGTTCCCGCAATCGTGACGGTGCCGTTGCAGGTGCCTGCATTCAGGCCTGCTGGATTCACCGACACGCTGACGTTGTTGGTGCCCGTCGTGCCTGTGGGCGGCGACGCCACCAGCCAGTTGCTCGAGCAGTTGCCCAGCGATACCGTCGCGCTAAAAGCCAGGCCCGCGGTTCCGCTGCTGACCGTTACCGTCTGTGGCGAGGGCGCGGTACTGCCGGCGGTGTAAGTGAAAGTCAGTGAACCCGGGCTCGCCGATACGACATTGTTCTGCACGCTCAGGCTCACCGAAATCGTGACCGTACTGCCGCCATTCGGCGAAAGCGTGATCGTGCCGGTGTAAGAACCCGCCCCCAGGTTGGATGCGTTCACGTTGACCGTCAAGGGGGTCGGGGTGGTCAGCCCCTGCCCGTTGGTAAGAGTGGTGCCGTTAACGCTCGCCGACAGCCAGCTCCCGCCGCTGCTCGTCGAAACCTGGTAAGTGTAACCCACACCCGAAGTCGAACTCGACACTTGCACGGTCTGACCTGCCGGTGTGCTTCCATTCACTTGCGCGGTGAAGCTCAGCGAGCTGGTACTTAGACTGATATTCCCGCTTGCGCCCGAAGTCCCGACGGTGAGGGTCACCGCCACCTGCTGCGCCGTACCGTTCGTATACAGGTAAATCGTGCCCTGGTAAGTCCCGGCATTCAGGCCCGATTGGTTCACCGAAACTACCAGGTTCTGGCTGCCGGTGCAGGACGTGCACGACAATATGGATAGCCAGTTCCCGGTCTGGACGCTCGTGCTCACCGTAAAGAAGGTGCTGTTGGAAGGCGCCGTCACGGCCAGAATCTGCGTCGGCGGAGTCCCGCCATTTTGCGGGCCGGTAAAGGTCAGGGACGAAGTCGAGAGGGTCAGCGGACCGCTGCTGCTAGTGCATGACGTGGCGCTGCTGCCGGTGATCAGCACCGTCACCGGAATGGTCAACGGACTGTTGGCCGCGCCGGCCGCCGTCGCCGTGATGCTGCCCGTGTTGAGCCCGTTGCACAACCCCGTGGGAGTCACCGTAACGAGGTACGATACCGGCGTGTTTCCGTTGTTCGTCGGGCTGGTCAGGGAGAGCCACGGTGTCTGCGTCGAGGCAGTCACCTGCTGGCTCGAGTTGTCGCTGGCCGAGATCTGCAGCACGCTCTGGTAGTTCGGGGTGGTCAGGCTGACGGTCCCCGGGTTCGCGTAAAGCACCATTCCCGACGTAACATTCAGACTGACGGTTACGCCTAGCGTGCCGTTGGACGTGTTGATGGTGACGATGCCCTGGTTGCTGCTGCCCGCGCTAAATCCCTGCGGGATGACGCTGACGAGCACATTTCCGGGCCCGTTGCCGCTGGTGGTGCTCAGGGCAATCCAATTCTCATTCGCACTGGCGGTGAAACTTCCGCTCGCCCCGATCAAAATGGTCTGTGCCGGCGGAGTTGTCGATTGGCCCGCCTCATAGTAGAACGAGAGCGAGGTCGGCGCCGCGATGCTGGAAGTCGTTCCGCTGCCGCCCACCACCAGCGTCACGGTGATGAACGCAAAGTTATTGCCGCCCGACGACAGGGTGATGTAGTCGGTGTAAGTCCCCGCCCCCAGGCTGCCCGGGCTCACCGACACCACCAGGTTCTGGCTTCCGGTGTAGGTGCAGCCGTTGCACGGGGTGGCCACAAAAAGGGAGCCGCTGGCGGCCTGAAGGCTGGCCGTGAACGTACTGCCGCTGCTGGGCGCCGTGACTGCGATGGATTGGGTTGCCGGCACCACGCCGACGGGCGTGCTGAACGAGAGCGAAGTGGGGCTCACCGTGAAACCCCCCGAGCTGGAGCCCCCGTTCAGGGTGACGGTGAACACCGCGAAGTCGGCCGAGTTGGATGGATTGGCTATTGTGACTTGGCCGGTGCTGCCCGATGCCGGTATCGCGTTCACATTCAGGTAGACTACCAGTGGGTTCGAATTCCCACTGGTCGTGCCCGTCAAGCTCGTGACGTTGGAAACGCCGTTCTGACTGAGTAGCAGCCAGGCCACCGAGCTGGTGGCAATGAATTGCGTCTGGGTGCTGCTGTTGACGTAGACGCTGGCGGACGTTTGCCCGTTTGGATACTGAAAGGTAGCGCTGCTGATATTAAGCGAATACGAGGTTCCCGTGGACCCACTGCTGTTCACGGTCAGGAAGATGGCCAGCGTGGCGCTGCCGCTGGCACTGGGGTTGCTCACCGTCACCGTGCCCGAGTAGCTGCCCACGGTAAAGCTCTGGGGATTGTTCAGCGCGATCGAAAAGCCGTTGCTGACCTGCTGGTTCGTTACCGACGACCCGCCATTGTTTATGGAGATCCAGTTGGTGCACCCGCTACACGGCGAGCTCTGGGGCGTGAACGTGGCGTTGTATGTCGACTGAATACTGCTGACTAGCTGGATGGAATTGCCCGAGGATTGCGTGTTGGCGCTGCCTACGGTCGACGTGAACGAGTATGAGGACTGGCTAAACGCGAAGCCTCCACCCGATGTGCCCCCTCCATTTACCACCAGGGTGACGCTGATCGTGACCTCGTCGGCTGAGTTACTGGGATTACTCACCAGCACCTGGCAGGTGTAGGTATTCGTCGGCAGAGCACTGGCGTTGTTCAGCGTGAGGGTGAGGTTGCCGGAGTTCTGTTGACTGAAGATCTCCGTAGCTGCCGACCCGTTCAGGAGTAGAAAATTAGTGCTGTTGCAGTTCGTCACCGTGGCGTTGAACGTGGTGACTCCGGCGTTGTTGAAGATGACGATCTGCTGGGACGTCGGGCCCCCGGGATAGGCGAGCGACACGCTTGTCGGGTTCGTCCCGCTGTAGGACGAGCCACCCGAGCCGTTGACGTTCAACGTTAGCGGAATGACGGTCGTTGCCCCGCCGTTGCCCGGGACGATGGTGATCGATCCCGTCTGCTGAGTCGTAATGTTGGTGGCGTTGGCGAAGATGCTCATGGTAACGGAGCCGTTGGCGCTCACCGTCGAGTTGCTGACCTGTACCGACGATAGCCACGCGGTCCCATTGGGCGGGGTGGTCGAGAAGCTGAACTGAATCGGCGTTGCGCTGGTCGTCGACAGGGTGACGAAAGCCTCCACCGACTGATTTGTGGACGTGTTCAAAACCACCGAGGGCGGGTTGGCGGTAATGGCGCCGCCCGTGCCGCTGCCGGACCCCGGAGTGAACGTGACGCTGATCGAAACATTCGTTCCCCCGCCGGAGGGGGAAGTGGGGTGCAAGGTGATCGAACCATTGCAGGTGACCCCGCCGTTCGAGCAACCCGTATTCGAAACCGAGACTGTAAAACTGTCGGGAGCGTTCCCGCCCCCGCTGACGCTGAAAAAGCCGCCACTAGGCGTGATCGTATACGGTCCCGAACCCCCAGTCGTGACCGCCACGTTCAGGTTGGTTCCCGAAAGCGCAACCGGATTCGGGGTGGCGCTTAACTGCGATTGAGAGCGCCCGGGCACCGCAACCAGCAGCGCTAGAGCGAGAAAAAGAGCGATATTCTTGATGAGCTTGTGAGCAGCGTCCATGATTGTTCCTCGGCCAAATTGATGATACACCATTGTCCCGTGGGAAAAACAGACTCCGATCTCTGTTTAAATCGAGTTCAAACGAGATGTGGACGCGGCTTCACCTATCTTATACCTATTTTAAGATCCGGAAGAGATTGCTGTAGTCGTCTGTCCACAATCGTACAGTTCGCTTGGTCTCGATGGGTGTGGAAGCGTTCATTTCCGCGTCGTCAAAACCAGCCGCCGGAGACGTGATCAGCACCCAGGTGGCGCCGAAAACGTCCTGCGATTCGTCGTCCTCCGTATCCACCGTCCGCGCCACCGTTCCCGTCGCCGCCGTTTCCCCCGCCAGCACCGGCTGCAAGTCCAAAAACCGGTTGGAAATGTGCACCGCCAGTATCCCGTCCGGCTTCTTCAAGTGGCGGAAATAGAGATCCATCGCCTCCTTCGTTAACAGGTGTACCGGGATCGAGTCGCTGGAGAATGCGTCCACCGCCAGCACGTCGAAATTCTCGTCCGCCTCGCGTTCCAGCGAAAGCCGCGCGTCCCCCATAGCCACCTCCACCTTGGCCTTCGAATCCGGCAGAAATGTGAACTCCGAGTACGCCAGCCTCAGGACCAGCGGGTTGATTTCGTAGAACCGGTAGTAGTCGCCCAGGCGCCCGTAGGCCGCGATGGTCCCCGTGCCCAGCCCGATTATTCCGACCCGGATCGCTCCGGTCTTCTGTTTCTCGCGGATGGCAATCCCCACCCCCGTGTTCGGACCGTAATACGTGGTCGGCAGATCCCGCCGCGCGGGGTTCAAGAACTGCTCGCCGTGGTTGATGGTGCCGTGCGTCAGCGTCCGGGTCGCATCGAATTCCGTCGGCGCGCCCGAATCCCTGACCCGCAGGGCGCCGTAGAAATTGCGCACCGTCAAACGGTAGCCGCTGGTCAACTGCCGGACGTGGAAGGCCAGGTATCCCAGCAGCACCAGCACCACCAGCTCGCTCCCAAAAGCCGCCCATCGCCCGCGCATATGCCCGGCGCGCAGCACCATTAACACCACCACCCCCGCCACCAGCAGGACCGCCACCAGCACGTAGTTCATGAATGCGTCCGGCTCGTTCCAGTGCTTCACGACCAGGTTGATGGCGGACCTTGCCGCCACCAGCAACTGGCCCCGCACGCCATACGCGAGGGCGCCGACGAACACCAGCGCGCAGGCCCCGGCGATGGTCCGCAGCGGATCGAGCAGGCTGCGGAATTGGTCGCGCACCACCAGGAGCGCGAGCAGCGCGCATGCCGCCATGCCGATCTGCAGCTCATAGAGCGCGTTGAAAACGTAGGGCGCCACCACCCCCACCAGCAGGCCGCCCGTTGCGCCGCCCGCCGAGATCATCAGGTAGAACTGTGTCAGGTATTGCGGATGCGGTTTCAGCCGCACCAGCTCCCCGTGGCAAACCATGCAGCATGTGTACAGGCCCATGGTGAACAGCGGCACCAGCACCTTGATCGGAACATTGCCCGTCGCATCCACCGTGTCCGCGTAGGCCATGCTCGCCAGCGCCACCCCCAGCAGCGGCAGGTAGGCGCTCCGGTTATACCACCCGCTGCCCTCGAAGCACAGGATAAAGGTGAGCAGGTAAACACTTAGAGGCAGCACCCACAGAAACGGAATCGCCGCCACGTTCTGCGAGAGATGGTTAGTGATCGCCAGCAGCATTACCGAAGCGCACGCCGGCAGCGCCAGCCATAGCACGGATTGCCGCAGGCCCGGCCGTGCCGCCGGTTCTGTGCCGGCGGCCTCCTCCACCACCGGGGTGGTTCCCGAACGGAACGCGGTGAATCCGCACAGCGCCACAAACACGATGTATCCCGCCGACCACATCCACGACTGCTGATGCGTCGTAAACATCGGCTCGAAGAGGACCGGGTAGCTCAGCAGCGCGAACATCGACCCGGCGTTCGAGAGCGCGTACAGCCGATAGGGTATGGCGCCCTTGAACCGCCTCGCGTACCAGGCCTGCAGCAGCGGCCCCGTGGTGGAGAGCAGAAAATACGGCAGCCCCACCGTAATCCCGAGCAGCCGCAGAATCGCCAATGTCGGCTGTTCCGTTCCCGAGGGTTTCCACGCCAGGCTCGGATAGATCGGCAGCGCCGCCGCGCTGGCCAGCAGCAGCACGCCGTGGACCACCATCTGCATCCGCGGCTTGAGATACCGGATCACCGCATGCGCATACAGGTATCCCAGCAGCAGGACCAATTGGAAAAAGAGCAAGCACGTGGTCCAGACCGCCGCGGATCCGCCGAACCACGGCAAAATGATCTTCGCGATCACCGGCTGCACCTGAAACAGCAGGAAGGCGCTCACCAAAATCGTTAATGCGTAAAGAAGCATGAATCCAATCCCTAACCAGTTCCCCTATCCCCGGCCCGACCCTAAACCCTGGCCCCACTCACCGGCCCCTATCCCGATTCCCCATGCCCCCCGGCCCCGACGCCCGGAGCGTTCCCCAAAGCCCGGCGCCGATCCGCGACGCCTGAGCCCCGGCCCCCGCCCCTTGGCCCTGGCGGCCCCTACTTGTACGCCGCCACGCCCGTGACCCTCTCCCCGATCACCAGGGCGTGAATGTGGTCCGTCCCTTCATAGGTCTTGACGGTTTCCAGGTTACAAAGGTGTCGCATGATGGGGTATTCGTCCGTGATTCCGTTCGCTCCCAGCAGATCCCGGCTCAGCCGCGCGCAATCGAGCGCGATCGCCACGTTGTTCCGCTTCAGCATCGAGATGTGCGCCGGCTCGATCTTCCCCTGGTCCTTCAACCGCCCCGCCTGCACCGCCAGCAACTGCGCCTTGGTGATTTCGGTAATCATCCAGGCGAGTTTCTCCTGCACCAGTTGGTGCGACGCAATCGGACGGTCGTCGAACTGCTTGCGGACCACTGAGTACGCCCGCGCCGTCTCGTAGCAGTCCATCGCCGCCCCCACGACGCCCCATCCGATCCCGAACCGCGCCTGCGACAGGCACGATAACGGCGCCTTCAACCCCCGCGCGCCCGGCAGCCGGTCGCATTCGCTCACCCGGCAATCGGAAAACGAAAGGCTCGATGTCACCGACGCCCGCATCGACCACTTCCCGTGGATGTCGGAGGTTGAGAATCCGGGAGTGCCGCGCTCCACCAGGAAGCCCACGATGCCCTCCGCTGCGCGCGCCCATACCAGCGCCACGTCGCTCATGCTGCCGTTGGTGATCCACGTCTTTTCGCCGTTCAGCACCCAGGCATCGCCGTCGCGTTGCGCCGTGGTGCGCATGCCCGCCGGGTTCGATCCAAAATCCGGCTCGGTAAGGCCGAAACATCCCACCGCCTTCCCGCTTTGCATCCGCGGCAGCCACTTCTGTTTTTGTTCCTCCGACCCGTACTGGAGGATCGGGTACATCACCAGCGCGCCCTGCACCGAGACGAAGCTGCGGATCCCGGAATCGGCGCGCTCCAGCTCCTGCATGATGAGCCCATACTCCACGTTGCTCATGCCCGCGCAGCCGTAGCCCTCGAGGTTCGCCCCGAAGAATCCCAGCTCCGCCATCTCGGGAATCAACTCGGTGGGAAACTGCGCGTCGCGGTAGCAGTCCCGGATCAGCGGCACGATCCGCTCGTCGGCGAACCGCCGGGCCGTCTGCCGCACCATCAGCTCCTGCTCGCCGAAAAGCGAGTCCACACAGAAATAGTCCACGCCGCGAAAAGCCATTTTCAGTTTCTTTCCATCCTATTTGAACACAGGTGGGCGGCTACCCAAGCGGCTCGCCGCCGCAGAGGGAGAGGATGGTGTTGAGGAGGGCCTTGAGCTCGCGGCATTCGTTCGCCGCGATGCTCAGGTCCTGCCCCTCCAGGATCTTCCTTGCGTCACGAGGCTTCGAGTAAAACCGCTTTTTTCCTGTGGCAAAGATCTCGGTGATTCGGTACGCCGGGGGTTTCGTGTGGTTCAGCAGTTCCGGGCTCCGTGAAGGCTTGGCCCGATTGCTGCCGCTGAGGGTTTGGATTCTCTCCCAATATGGGATGAGCCACGCCTCGAAGTCGTATTGGGCTGCGTGAGGATAGAACTTGGTTGTCGACCCGACCCAGTCGGACATCTTCTTTTTGGCATCCGCGGCGTCCGCGAACTCCCTGGTACCCGTATACACATCAGTGAGTGCGATGACGGCGTCCGCTCCCTCGGCGAGATGACGTTCCACCACTCGCTTCAATTTCGCTCCTGTTGGAATCCGTCCGTCATGCTTGTTGGGAGAAAATCGCGGCATGTTCCCACGCAGTCTCTTCTGCAAGAAGCCTCGTAACGGCTCGAGGAACGCCTCCTCGGTTTCACCCTCGACGATGAGGACGATCTTCAAGCGCGCTCTCCCAAACGCCCCATCCGCCATACTTCGTCGAGCGTGTATTCATCGAGCCACCTGTCGAGGTCGAGCTGATCGGCCCACGTCAATTTGGCGAGACCGTCATCCGTCATATCCACGACTACGACTTCTTCCGGGCGGAGGAACCGAACCAACCTATCCGAGTGCGTCGCTACGATGATTTGCGACCGCAGGGAGCCTTCTCGGAGGAGGTCCGCCAATAAGCTCAGCAACCCGGGATGTAGACTTACCTCCGGCTCGTCGATCAGCGTGACGGCCGTAAGGGCTGGACTCTGCAGGAGCGTCGCGAGCCACAAGAACCGAAGCATGCCCTCCGAAAGCTGGTGGGTGTAGAATCCTTCCCGAAAGTCACTGTCGCGCCAGATCATCGCCAAAGTTCCGGCGGCCACAGGCGGAAAGTCCAGACGCTCAAATCCGGGGAAGGCCGCGCGCAAGCCGTCCCGGACAGCCTCAAACCGGTCAGGATCCGTTTCCCGCATGGAGTACAAGCAGGAGATGAGATCCTCTCCGTTCTGTCCGGGTAGCTTCGCCGGCCGCATTCGTTGCGGCAGCCTCACTCGCGACCCGGGACCAACGTCCAGAGCGTGATAGAACGTTGAGGAGGCCAGCCGCTGTCTGAGGTCTTCGGGCCCCTTTAACATCTTGGGCACCTGGGCGAGTGAGGTTTCCGCGTGATCGTGTTCCCACGTCGGACGTTTGAAGGTCTTCTCCTCGATCTCGTAGTACCTGATTTTCGTACCGTGCGAGTCGATATGCTTGGACAGGCCGAAAGGAGGACGGGCTCGCTGCTGGGTCAGGGTTTCGATTTCGATTTTGTACGCCGCACCAATCGGAACGATCGCGAGATCGTATTGGAGAGGTGCGCGGCCATGCAGTTCCATTGAAAGACCGAGCGACAAGCGCTCCGCCCGTCCAGCCGTGAGGATCTCCGCCAGCCCTCCCAGTTCGCTAATCTTCTCATCCAACTTGCCCTGTGCCGACGCGGCCAACAACGAGAACACATCCAGCAGCGATGTCTTCCCGCTCCCGTTAGCCCCAATCAAGACACACAGCGGCCTGAGATCCAATTCAACCCCGCACAGCCGCCGGAACCCGTCCACGCTCAAATGCTTGAACATAACGAATACTTGAGCATAACCCGCCAAAGAAAAACCGGGGGCCAGACACCGTGCCACGAGTGTCCACCCCCCGGTTTTCGGACCTGAAAAGGGAATTGGTCCTTAACCTTTATACTACGCTTTCGCTCACGGATACAGTCCGCGTACGCGGCAGGCCTCCGCGACCCGGCCTACGCCCAGCATGTTGGCCGCCAGCCGCATGTTCACCTTGTGATCCACATGGATCTTGAAGACGTCGTTGAACGACCGGGTCATGATCTTTTCCAGCTTGGCGTTGACGTCGTTCTCGTCCCAGAACAGGTGATTCTCGTCCTGCACCCACTCGAAGTACGACACCGTCACTCCGCCCGCATTGCACAGAATGTCCGGGATCAGGAAGATGCCCTTCTGGTCGAAGACCCGGTCCGCTTCCGGAGTCACCGGCCCGTTGGCCGCTTCCGATACGATGCGCGCGTGAATCGTGTGCGCGTTGTCTTCTGTAATCGCGTTTTCGAGCGCCGCCGGAATCAGCACCTCGCAATCCAGCGAAAGCAGTTCTTCCGGCGTGATCTTCTCCGCTGCCGGGAAACCCACCACGCTGCCGGTGCGGCTCTTGAATGCCACCACCGCCGGAATGTCCAGGCCCTTCGGGTGGAAGATGCATCCCTTGGTGTCGCTCACCGCGATCACTTTGGCGCCGGCTTCGTGCATCAGGCCGGCCGCAATCGAGCCCGCGTTGCCGAATCCCTGCACCACCGTGCGCGCGCCCAGGAACGGAATTCCCAGGTTCTGGCAACTGCTCCGCGTGGTGTAGAACACGCCGCGGCCCGTCGCCTCGTTGCGTCCCAGCGATCCGCCCAGGCTGATCGGCTTGCCCGTCACCACGCCCGTCACCGGATAGCCCTTCATCATGCTGTACGTGTCCATGATCCACGCCATGATCTGCGGCGTCGTGTACACATCCGGCGCCGGAATGTCCTTCTCCGGTCCGATGATCGGCAGAATGGCGCTGGCATAGCGGCGCGTCAGCCGCTCCAACTCGCCCAACGACAGCGCTTTCGGGTCGCAGGTAACGCCGCCCTTGCCGCCGCCGTAGGGGATGTTCACGACGGCGCACTTCCACGTCATCCAGGTGGCCAGCGCCCTCACTTCATCGATGGTGACGTTCGGATGGTATCGGATGCCTCCCTTGGCCGGACCGCGCTGGGTGCTGTGCTGCACGCGGTATCCTTCGAACCGGAGAATCTTTCCGGAATCCATGCGTACCGGAATGCTTACCTTGAGCTCGCGCTCCGGATACTTGATCATCGCTCGCACATTGTTATCGAGTTCCAGCGCGTTCGCCGCCAGGTCGAAGTTCTCTAGTGCGACTTCGTATGCGTTTTTTTCAGCCGTTGCTGTGGTTTTTTCGGTTGCTAACATGGCCGAACCTTCTTTCGGAATTTCAGACTTGGAAATCTTATAAAAGGTCTACAGTCGGATGATAATCCCTATCACACACCACGTCAATGGGGTGTTTCGTTAGCGGTCGTACATGTTCACCATCTTCTTCAATCTCCCCGCCAGTTCGCCGTTCAGAGCACCCGCCTTCACACGCCATCGCCAATTCCCGCTCGCTACCGACGGTATGTTCATGCGCGCCTCGCTCCCCAGCCCCAGGACATCCTGGGCGGGAAACAGCACCGTGTCCGCCACCGACCCCATCAGCCCGCGGATCATCACCCAATTCATCTCGTGACCGTCAGTCGCGAGATAGGCCCGCGTCCGAGCCTTCTCCACCTGCACGTCCTGTGGGGTACGGGTGCTGTCGCCGCCCGCGCTGTGCCACCATCCCATCACTGTGTCGTTATCGTGCGTGCCCGTGTACGCCACCAGGTGGCGCGGGTAGTTGTGCGGCCGAAAGCTCGGCCCCTGCGGGTCTTTTCCGAATGCGAACTGCAGAATCGCCATCCCGGGAAATCCGAACTCCTCACGGATGGCCTCCACCTCCGGCGTGATGACTCCCAGATTCTCCGCCACCAGCGGCAGCCGCCCCAATGCCCCTTCGAGCGCGCGAAACAGTTCCGCCCCCGGCCCTTTCACCCACTGCCCGTGCATGGCCGTGGTCTCCGATGCCGGCACTTCCCAGAACGCTTCGAACCCGCGGAAGTGGTCCATCCGCACCAGGTCGAAGAGTGCGAGCGCTGCGCGCATCCGCTCGATCCACCACCGGTACGCGTCATTCGCCATCAGATCCCAGCGATACAGCGGATTGCCCCACAACTGGCCCGTCGCACTGAAATAATCCGGCGGCACTCCAGCCACTGCGTCGAAGCGGAACAACTCCGTATGCGCCCAGACATCCGCGGAGTCTGTCGCTACATAAATAGGGATGTCCCCCATCATCCGTATTCCCAGGCCCGCGCAGTAGCGCTTCAGCGCGTGCCATTGCCGGAAAAACTCGAACTGCAGGAACTTGTGGTACGCAATGTCCCGTGGGCTGGCTTCGAACCGCGGATCCCAGGCGCTCCATTCGACCCCGCCATTCGCCTCCTTCAAAGCCATGAATCGCGCGTAATCGTCGAGCCATGCCGCGTTGTCGCAGCAAAAGGCATCGAACTCCCCATCCGGTTGGAATGCGTCGAAAGCCCGATGCAGCAGCGCAGTCTTCCAGGGAATCACCCTCTCGAACTCCACCGTGTCCTCCGCGAAGGCCGGCACATCTTCCAACTGGGTCGCCGGAACAAGCTGATCCAGGCTCAAGAGCAGCGGATTCCCCGCGAACGCCGAGAACAACTGGTACGGCGACTCGCCATACCCCGTCGGTCCCAAAGGCAGCACCTGCCAGATCCGCTGGCCCGCCGCCGCCAGCCAATCCGCAAACCGGTAGGCCTCCGCCCCCAAATCGCCGATGCCATAGCGCCCTGGCAGAGAAGTCGGATGCAGCAGGATTCCACTCGCTCGATTCACGATCCCCCCAGAACAATTGTGCGAAAACTCCGACACCAACTGCACTATCTTTCTAAAGGCTATATGCGTTTCGCCGTACTCTTCGCCGTCTACACTGGGGTCCCCAGCTTCGGCAGTTTTGCCACGGGCCACCCGGCCCCACCCGGTTTCACACCTACGCCCCTGGCCAAACCGGCGCCCGGGGAAGCGCCTGCAATTGCGCGCGGGAACTTCTGTACTATTGGCCGCCCCGTGATTCTGTGGAACATAGTCAAGACAAAGGAGATGCAATGCGCGGAAACTGGTTGTGCCCGGCGCTGCTGATAGCTCTGTTTGCCGGTTCGGTCCACGCCAAGGAACAAAGGGTCCATGGCTATGTTACTGCCGTACATGGCCCGACGTCATTTGATGTCGACGACTATCGGATCCTGCGCGACCAATCCGTGACAATTGAATTCGTCACGGATGACGATGACCAGAACGCGGCCGATTACCCTAAAGACATCCGGGTTGGATCCGAAATCGAGATTCGCGGCGACTACGACGGCCAGACCCACGAATTGAGAGCGAAGTCCGTAAAGGTCTACACGCGCGAATCGCGAAAGCTGAAACGAGCAGCCATCTTGGATCAAGTCCCCCAGCTCTACAAAAAGGGAACTTACTGGGCCGGTTCTTTCCGCGCCGACGGCCAGACCATCGTGGTCGATGAAGCCACGATTGTCTCCATCCTGCCCAACATGTCGCAGAAGAGCGCCATGCGGCGAGAGGCAAAGGAAGCCAAGCAAGCCGCGCTGCATGGTGACCTGGCTCAAACGGCTGAACAGATGTTGTCCCGCTTGGACGACGTACACGTGAATATGTACGTGTCATACGAGGGCGCCCGGTTGGACGACGGCCGGATCGCGGCGAAAAAGGTTCAGTTCCGCGATAACGAGATGACGGCGGCCAAGGCGCGGTTGTGGAAATCGCTCGCCCCGAGAATCACCGCGTTTCAAGGAACCCGGCCTGGAGAATTGAATCTCGGGGCCGCGGGAAGATACAAGCTGACGCCCAACGCTGAAGTTCAGAAATATATCCGCGACCTGGGGCAGAGGCTCCTGCCCGCTAGTCAGAGGGGGCTGGCTCCGGGAGATCCGAATAGAATCCCGTTCCAGTTTTTCGTGGCTGAATCGAAAGCAGTGAATGCTCACTCGACGGCCAACGGAGTCGTAGTGGTGAACCGTGAGTTGCTCGCCATGGTAGAAACCGAAGGTCAACTCGCTGCCGTGATAGGGCACGAGATTGCCCACGCGACGCAAGAGCACATGCTGCGCCAGATGGAATTCCACAAAAAGAAACGAATGCTGCTCGAAATCGGCGCAGCCGTTGCCGCGGCGTATGGCAAATACAATGTCCGCGACCTCTTGACCCTCGCTTCGGCGGCAATCAAGAACGGTTATTCGCGATACCTCGAAAATCAGGCGGACCGGGTGGGCATGGAATATATGCTCGCTGCCGGCTACGATCCGCGTGAGGCGCCCCGTGTCTGGAAAACGATGTCGTCGAACATGGGGGATAGACCGACCGATTTCTTTTGGAGCAGCCACGACAACAATACCACCCGCCGCAGCTATCTGATGTCGGAACTCGCCGTGAACTACAAAGGCGTCGAATTTGACTCGCTCGAGAAAGATAACCCCGAGTTCCACCACATCCGTGCGATCGTGGGCGGATCGTACTCGAATGCGAGGGCCCAGCACGAGAAAGCCGTTGTGCGTCTGCCAGGGGATTCTGAGCCTAAGCAAAAAGGCGCTTCTGCCGCAAAACCCGCCCCATTGGCCGAACGCCCACAGCCGACCTCGGAAAACGTACCTCCGCCCGACCTTCGGCCACTGGACCGACTGGCTACGTTTGATCCGAACCTCAAGCCGCAGATACCTGGGCAGCTAGCCGCTCGCGCCCCCCCACCCCAGCCCCCCAGCCCACAACCCGCGATGCGCAACCCGCAACCCGCGGTACCCGACCCCTGGCCAAGTGCCCCTACGCTCGACCGCGCCTACGAGGCCCTCCGCGCCAAAGATTACGAAACAGCCATTGCCGGCTTTGTGGTAAGCATCACAGCCGATCCGGACCGGACGCCCGTCCGCCAGGACTTGGCTTACACCTATTTAAAGGTAGGCGAGAACTCCTTGGCGCGCTCCCAGTTCCAGGAAGTTTTGCGCCGCGATCCCAACAATGCGCAGGTAGCCCTCGAGTACGCGTTTCTCAGCTACGATGCCAAGGACGTCGCCACCGCACGCCGCATCTTCGATCGTCTTCGCAAGGAAGGCAACGCGACCGCCGAGCAGGCCTTCCACAACATCGATGCGCCTCTCGCTGCCGGCATCGACCGCTGGAAAGAGGCCATCGAGAGGGGTGCCAACGACTTCAGCGCGCACTACGAGCTCGCCACCCTGGCCGAGCAGCGCGACGAACTGCCCCTCGCCGCCGAGCACTACGAGAAGGCGTGGCGCGTCCTCCCTGACCGCCGCTCCGTCCTCGTCGATCTCGGCCGCGTCTGGAAGGCGCTCAACCGGGACGCCGACGCCACCGCGGCGTTGCTAGCCGCTTCGCGCGGCGGCGAAGCGCGGGCCGCCGAGATGGCGCGCGAGCTGCTCCCCACCCGCTATCCCTACGTTTCCGAATTCCGGCACGCGCTCGACCTCGATTCCGCCAACGTCGAACTGCGCCGCGAGCTTGCTTTTCTGTTGCTGGGTATGGGCCATCCGTCTGAGGCCGAACAGGAGTTTCGGGATCTCGCCGCTCCGCCTGCGAACGACCTGCTCGCGGTCACGCAATTGGGGTTCCTCCTGTACGGTCGCGGCGACCACGAGGCCGCCCGCCCGTTCTTCGACCGCGTCCTGGCCGGCAACGATGAAGATCTTGCCAATCGTGTGCGGGCCGTGCTCCATGTTCAGCAGGTCCAGGAGAAGCCTCCCGACGCCGTTAGCGCCAAGGTGATGGCCGAGCGCAGTATCAAGGCCGGCTACATGAAGGACGCTCTCAAATATCTGCAACTGGCCCACGAAGCCGATCCTGATGATACCGATGTCATGCTTCGGCTCGGTTGGGCCTACAACCTTCTGCATCAGGATGTGCAGGCCGTCTACTGGTTCGGCCTCGCCCGCCAGAGCAGCGACCCCAAGATCGCCGCCGAAGCCGACCGCGGCTGGCGCAATCTGCGCAGTGCCACGGAAGCATTCCGCTTCACGGCCTGGCTCTATCCGATGTTTTCCACACGCTGGCACGATGCCTTCGGCTACGGGCAGGTGAAGGCGGATCTGCGCACCGGCCTGGGCTTCCGTCCGTATTTGAGCGTCCGGTTCGTGGGAGATTCCCGCCAGACGACGACCATTGCTAACGGACCTCCACAGTATCTCTCCGAAAGCTCCGTGATTGTCGGGCTGGGACTGGCGACCACGCCCTGGCATGGATTGGTCGTCTGGGGAGAGGCCGGAGAGTCCTTCAACTATCTCAGTCACCATCGGCTGCCCGACTATCGCGGCGGCCTTTCGCTGGCGCGCGGCACCGGACATTCGCTGCGCGCCGAAACGCCCGGATGGTTCGCCGATATCGCGTCGGATGCCGTATTTGTCAGCCGCTTCAACAAGGATGTCCTGTTCTACAACCAGGGCCGTTTCGGTTACACCGCCGGCCCGAAGGAGCTTCGACTCCAGCTCTACGGCGCTGCCAACCTGACCCTGGACGATCAGCGCCAATACTGGGCCAATTTCGGAGAAGGGGGCCTTGGAATCCGGTTCACCGGGTCGTTTCTCCCGCCATCCATGTACTTCACGTTCGAGGGGCTGCGCGGCGTCTACCTGGTCAACGAGGGTAATCCCCGGCGGCCCAATTTCAACGATTTCCGCGCGGGGCTATGGTATGCGTTCACTCGTTAGCCTGCTCCTGCTAGCCGCGGCACTCCCCGCCGCCGATCTCCCGTATTACACGGTGCTGGGCAATGACGCGGGCGCCTGGCCCGACATCCTTTCCGCGATCGGTCTCGAGCGCCAGCCCCCGGACAAGGCACAGATCATCGTGGTACACGCCGGCACCGCCGAGGTGGCACTCGCCATATGGATCGAACGCGTTCAAAACGGCGCCATCCTGATCCTGGAAGGGGAATCGCCGCTCGCCGAGAGTTTGGGGTTTCGTCCCGCCAAAGATCCCGCCCGCAAGGTGTCCGTGAACAGCCTGACCGACATCCACGGGCCCGATGTCTCGATCGTTTGGGAGAAGGGTCTCGATCTCCCGGTCTTTGAAGTCCCGGCCCTTGCTCAGGTCTTCGCCCGCGAGCGATGGACAGGGGCCCCCTTGGTCGCGGGCCTGCATCGCGGCACTGGCGCCGTCTTGTGGATCGCGGCGCCTCCCGGCGAGCGCGGCTACGAGCGATTCCCCTATCTCCTGGATGCCCTTTGCGACCTTGGACTGACCCCGCCGTTCCGCTCCTCGCGGCTCTGGGCCTTCTTCGATTCCTCCTACCGCTCGCGCGTCGACCTGGACTACTTCGCCGCCCGCTGGCGCAAAGCGGGCATCTCGGCCCTGCACGTTGCCGCCTGGCACTTCTACGAATCCGACCCCGAGCAGGATCGCTACCTGAAAACGTTGATCGAGGCCTGCCATCGGGAAGGCATCCTAGTATACGCCTGGCTCGATCTGCCGCACGTCAGCGAGAAGTTTTGGAACGACCATCCGGCATGGCGGGAAAAAACCGCCCTGCTGCAGGACGCCCAACTCGACTGGCGGAAGCTCATGAATCTCACCAACCGCGACTGCTTTCATGCCGTGTCCGTGGGTGTCGCCAAGCTGGCGGGCAGGTTCGACTGGGACGGCATCAACCTCGCGGAGTTATATTTCGAGTCGTTGCAAGGCATCGCCAATCCGTCGCGGTTCACCCCCATGAACGACGATGTGCGCGCAAAGTTTCGCCGGGGCGGCCGGTTCGATCCGATCGAACTATTCAATGGCCGTACGGACGAGCAATCCCGCCACGAGTTTCTCGACTTCCGCAGCGACCTGGCCGGCAAGATGCAGGAAGAGTGGGTCGGCGAGTTAGAGGCGCTCCGCAAACAGAAGCCCTACCTCGACATGGTGCTGACGCACGTCGACGACCGCTTCGACCCGGGAATGCGGGATGCCATCGGGGCGGATGCCGCCCGCGTGCTGCCTATGCTCGAAAAACACGCGATCACCCTGCTGATCGAGGATCCCGCAACGGTCTGGCATCTCGGTCCGCAACGCTACCACGTCATCTCGGAGCGCTATCGCGCTCTCACACAGAGGCACGAGAAGCTGGCTATCGACTTAAATATCGTCAATCGGTACCAAAATGTTTACCCCACCAAGCAACAGACTGGGACCGAACTTTTGCAGTTGGTTCACAATGCCACCGCCAACTTCCAGCGCGTCGCACTGTACTTCGAGAACTCGCTTCTCCCTCCGGACATGAACCTCCTTCCCTCGGCAGCCGCCGCTGCGACAGGCATCGAGCGAACCGCATCCAAGACCACAGTGGATTCGCTCATCGGTGTCGGAGTGCCGTGGAAGGGACCAGCTTCGGTGGATGGCGTCCCGTGGCCGGCTGCTGACGACGAGACCGTGTGGCTGCCGGCTGGCACACATAGCATCGAGGCTGCCGGCGCAGCGGCCGGGCTTCGCTTGCTCCGTTTGAACGGTGACTTGAAGTCGGCCCGATCCGTACCGCCATCGGCGATCGAATTCACGTATCAGAGCAGCGCCCGGGCAATCGCCGTACTGGACCGTGCCGCACATGTTCTGCGAATCGATGGGAAGGAGGCGCCGTTCGAGCGTGCTGGACCGACCACCATCGTCCTTCCGCCCGGCCAGCACGTGGTGACAATCACTGCCGACTGAGCTAGGATGATGAGTGCCGCCGCCCTGCAAGGGCAACCAACAATGATGGACGTAGCACTCCAGCCTGGGACTCCCGAAATCCCTGATAAGCTCTACTTCAAGATCGGCGAAGTGAGCGAGTTGCTGGGGGTTGAGCCCTACGTGTTGCGGTATTGGGAGACCGAATTCCCGGGTCTCTCGCCCAAGAAGTCCGGAACGGGCCATCGCCTCTATCGCCGCAAGGACGTCGAGCTGTTGCTGCGGATCAAGCACCTCCTCAAGGAGAAACGGTTCACCATCGAGGGCGCCCGTCAGACCTTGCAGGCCGATTCGAAGTCGCCAAAGCCCAAGGCGCCCAGACGGCTCCAGCAGGAGCTTTTCTCCGAGGATCCGTTACCCGAGATCCGCCGGGAACTCTCCGAAATCCTGGAAATGCTGAAGTAGCCTAGGGTTCGCCCACGATCACCCCGTAGATCCGATCCAGGTCCTCCTGCGAATAGAATTCGATTTCAATCTTTCCTTTCTTCTTCGCACCCTCGATGATCCGAACCCGCGTCCCCAGAACCCGCTGCATCTCCTGGATGGCGGCCTTCACGTTGGGGTCGGTCTCCACCTCGTCCACGCGCTTGGGTGTGCGGCCCTCCATCATCCTCTGCGTAACCCTCTCCGTCTGCCGCACCGACCACGCGTTGGTAACGGCCTTCTCCGCAACCTCCCTCTGGTGTTCGACCGACGGCAGGGAGAGCAGGCAGCGCCCGTGGCCGGCGGAAAGCCTCCGGTCGGCGATCAGTTGTTGCAGGTCGGAAGGAAGCTGAAGCAGGCGCGTGAAGTTGATAATGGTGGTGCGATCTTTCCCGGTCCGACGGCCTATCTCGTCGGGGCTCAGTTTCAGTTCGGCGCCCATCCGGGCCAGGGCCGCCGCGGTCTCGATCGGATTCAGGTCCTCCCGCTGAATGTTCTCGATGAGCGTGATCTCGAGCAGATGGTCATCCGGAATATCGCGTACCACCGCCGGAACCTGGGCCAGTTCCGCAAGCTTGGCAGCCCGCCAGCGCCGCTCACCGGCGACCAGTTGGTAGCGGTTGCCCATCCGTCGAACCACGAGCGGCTGGATGATGCCGTTGGTCCGGATCGACTGGGCCAACTCCGAGAGGCGGTCGGACTGGAATACGCGGCGCGGCTGTAGGGGGTTCGGGTCGATGGCGTCAATCGGGATCGCCAGGTCGGCCTCTACGCTCTCGGGCTCCTGCGGAGGCGCCTGGGTCCGGTTACCCAGGAGCGTATTCATCCCCCTACCGAGAGCCTTGCGCGGATTGTCGGCTTTGTTCATGGTCCAGGACCTCTTTGGCCAGCTTAATGTAGGCCTCGGCGCCCCGCGAGCGAGGGTCGTACGTCAGAATCGGCTTGCCGAAACTGGGCGCCTCGGCCAACCGGACGCTGCGCGGGATCACGGTATGGAAGACCTCGTCGCGGAAGAACTCCTTCAGGTCTGCCGCAACCTGGCGAGTGAGGTTGGTCCGGTCGTCAAACATCGTGAGGAGGATACCCTCAATCTGGAGAGGATGCTTGAAGGAGTCCCGGATCCGGTCTATGGTGTCCATCAATTCGGAGATTCCCTCGAGGGCGAAGAACTCGCATTGAATCGGTACCAATATCGCATCTGCGGCAATCAGGGCATTGAGCGTGAGAAGGTCAAGCGCCGGGGGGCAATCGATGAGGATGAATCGGTACTCTTGTCGAATCTCGGCAATGCGCTCTCTAAGCCGGAACTCCCGGCGAGGCATGTCGACCATTTCCAGGTTGGCCCCCACCAGATTCTTGTCGGCCGAGATCAGGTGTAGGCCCTCGAATTCCGTCGCCACGATCGCATCTTTCGCCGGCAGATTGTCCAGTATCACGTGGTAAAGGCTGGGCCGGGCAGGGTCTTTGGCGATTCCAAGGCCGGTGGTGGCGTTGCCCTGCGGGTCAGAATCAATCACTAGCACCCGAAAGTCGTTGGCGGCCAGGGAAGCGGCCAGATTGATGGCGGTCGTGGTTTTTCCGACCCCACCCTTCTGATTAGCGATTGCAAAGACTGTGCTCAAGCGGCCATACTAACACGGATGTAGGTGTTTCACGTGAAACGCCCTCACTTGCCCGACGGCTCTGTTCCACGTGAAACACGGTCTCCGACTCTCAGAAAGCGCTGCGTCCCCCACGGCAGCGCAATCGCAGCCTGCCATTCATACCCCAGGCCGTCCCCTGGTGCCTCCACGCCCGTCAATAGAGCAACTTTCGGTGACAAAAGCGGCAGGCACACGGCCAAATCCTCATAACTCACGGCCCGGGACACCGCCCAGTCAAAACTCTCCCTGACCTCTTCCGCCCGCCTGGCGAGCACACGGACATTCGCCACCTTCCGAGTGGCCTCCTTTAAAAACACCGCCTTCCGCTGGTGCGACTCAATTAAGGTCACGGAACAATCCGGCCGCAGGATGGCCAATGGCAAACCAGGGAAACCTGCACCTGAACCTATATCGGCAATTCGTTCAGGAAACTGTTCGAAGACTCGCCCTGCGAATAACGATTCGCAGTAGTGCCGCTCGACCACCTGTTCCAAACGATCAATCGACGTCAGATTCAGCGACCGATTCCACCGTTCCAGCAGAAGGTAGTGTGCCTGCAGAGCCGCGACCTGCTCCGCAGACAATTCCGCAATTCCGGCCAAACGCTCCCGCAAAAGCTCAGCAAACACGGCCCAAACTCAGATACACGTCCAGCACCGCAATGGCTGCGGGCGTCACCCCAGGAATCCGCGCTGCCTGGCCCAGCGTTGCCGGACGCACCCGCTCCAGCTTATCCCGCACCTCGCGCGACAGCCCGGGAATCCCGCGGAATCCGAACTCCGCCGGAATCGGCCGCCGCTCTGCGTCCTTCAGCCGTTCCATCTGCCGTTCCTGCTGCAAGATATACCCGCTGTACTTCGTCTCCGTCTCGACCGTCGTCAGGACTCCCGCGGCCGGCTCCTCACCCAAGACCTCTCGCACCCACTCCGAAAGCTCCCCAACCGACGCCTCGGGCCGCTTCAGCCACTGCCCATTTCGATGGCGTACGAGTGCCTCGGTGAGCCGCTCCTTCTGGCGCTGCTTCCGAGTGAACACCTCCCACCGCTCATCTGTAACCAGCCCGGTGCGCCGGCCCACAGGCGTCAGCCGCGCATCCGCGTTATCGATTCGCAAGTGCAGCCGAAACTCCGCACGCGACGTGAACATGCGGTACGGCTCGTCAGCGCCCTTAGTGATCAAGTCATCAATCAAGATCCCGGTATAGCCCTCGGTCCGGCCGACCACCACCGGCGGCTTCCCTTCCAGGCGGCAGGCCGCGTTCATCCCCGCCACCAACCCTTGACAGCCGGCTTCTTCGTAACCCGAAGTGCCGTTGATCTGCCCGGCCAAGTACAGCCCCGGAATCGACTTCACCTCGAGCGTGTGATCCAGCTCCCGGGGATCGATCGCATCATATTCTATGGCGTAACCCGGGCGGATCATTTCCGCACCCTCCAACCCTGGGATGGAGGCCAGCATCGCGGCCTGCACGTCAATCGGCATACTCGTCGACATGCCGTTGACGTACACCTCGTTGGTGTCGAGGCCCTCCGGTTCGAGAAAAATCTGGTGGCGCGGCTTATCCGGGAACTTGACGATCTTGTCTTCGATGGACGGGCAATAGCGAGGTCCGACCCCCTCGATCTGGCCGCTATAGAGTGGCGACCGAGGAATCGCATCCTGCAGAACCCGCCGGGTTTCTTCCGTGGTGTACCCAATGTGGCACTCAATCTGTGGGCGGTCGATCTTGCCGGTCAGGAACGAAAACGGCGTCGGCTCCGCATCGCCTGGTTGAGGCTCGAACTGACTCCAGTCGATGGTGCGGCCGTCCAGCCGCGGTGGGGTGCCGGTCTTGAGGCGTGTCCACTTCAGGCCCAGCGTCCGCAGTTGGTCCCCTAAAAGCTGCGACGGCGCCTCTCCATTCCGGCCGCAACTATATTTCATCTCGCCCACATGGGCGAGGCCGTTCAGGAACGTCCCCGTGGTGACCACCACTGCCCCGGCCCCGATCGTCCGCCCATCGCGAAGCAGTACACCCGTGACCCGCCCGTCCTCAATGCGCAGAGAAGCCACCTCGGCCTGCTTGATCCGAAGATTAGGCTCTTTTTCCAGAACCTCACGCATCCGGACTCGGTAGACGCGCTTGTCCATCTGCGCGCGCGGAGACCAAACGGCCGGACCGCGGCTCGTATTCAACAGGCGGAACTGAATGCCCACCGCATCGGCCACCTCGCCCATGACCCCGCCCAGCGCGTCGATCTCGCGCACTAGGTGCCCCTTGGCGATTCCACCAATCGCAGGGTTGCAAGACATCTGCGCGATCAGGTCCAGGTTCATGGTCACCATGGCGGTCCGCAGACCCATACGCGCGCTGGCTCGGGCGGCTTCGCACCCGGCGTGACCGGCGCCGATAACAACGACGTCGTAGCTTTCGGGCATTGATACCATTGTAGGGGATGCGGATCTTGATCATTGGCGGTGGCGGACGGG
>Ga0209415_10005348_pt1 | contig 23107 bp, 17 predicted proteins | sample PeaSoiSIISIP2007_FD_187696 | JGI IMG/M metagenome (GOLD analysis project Ga0209415, IMG submission 187696) | Peat soil microbial communities from Weissenstadt, Germany - SII-SIP-2007 (SPAdes) (version 2) | ecosystem: Environmental > Terrestrial > Soil > Wetlands > Peat | place: Germany... | reverse complement strand
TCACTTTGACTTTCGCCAATGTCGGTTCGCTGGGATGTACCATTCAAGCGACAGGCACGGTTTCGCGCATCACTGCGAATCTTCCAGCAAGTTGCTTTGGCCCAGGTCTTTTAGACCCGACAGCAAGCTTCACACTCTCACCGTTGGTCAACGTCCCGCCGCAATTGACCGTGGCTCCGGCCATGCTGCATTTCGCCGCCCGCTCGGCTACGCCGGGAACCCTGGTCGAAGACCTGGTCGTCTCGAATAGCGGCGACGGATCGCTCGGCTTCACTACCTCCGTGGTGGGCAACAGCTCCTGGATGACCAGCATCACGCCCAGTTCCGGCCAAACTACGCAGAACGCGCCTGTGTTCCTTCAAGTTCAAGTGAACACGAATGGTCTGCCGGTGGGCCCCTATCACGACACGATCCATGTCTCGTCCTCCGCGGGCGACACCGACATACCGGTTTCGTTGTTTGTTGCAGCCAGCGGCCCCATCCTCGCCCTGGACACCACCGGCGTATTGTTCCAGGCCGTGCAAGGCGGCGGGTCCACCGCGACGCAAAGCATCGAAGTGCTCAACCTGGGCGACCCGAATTCCACCGTGAATTGGAACGCTACCTTGGTCAGTGGCTCCAACTGGCTGAACCTGGTTTCCTCCAGCGGAACCGCGACCACCACCACCCCGGGCGCTCTCACGCTGGCGCTCGCTCCCAATGCGACGCAACTGACGCCCGGCCCATACTACGCGACCATCAAGATTACCAATTCGAATTCGCATAATTCCCCGCAGTATGTGACCGCCGTCTTGAATCTGCAGCCCGCCTCGACGGCTCCGGCGCCCTATCTCGCGCCCGCCGGCCTGTTCTTCACCACGGTCGCTGCCGGAGCCGCGCCGCCCGCTCAGCAGGTCCAGGTCAACACCAGCAGCGCCTCTGCAGTTACTTTCCGGGTCGCTGCATCGACGCCGGATAACAAAACGTGGCCCAAGGTGACTCCCACAACCGGCGCCGCCAGCGGACAGGCATCCGGCTCGATCTCCGTGTCCGTGGACCCAACGGGCCTCGCCCCGGGCATCTACGCCGGCGATGTCAATGTCGCCATCGGTTCGTTGTTGCAATCGGTGAATGTCACGTTCATCGTGCAGCCCACCAGCGCTTCCGGCTCGATCTCGCACCTCAGGCCCGAAGCGGCCGGTTGCACCGCCAGCAAACTGGCTATTACGGAAACCGGCCTGGCCAACAACTTCGCGGTCCCCGCCGGATGGCCCGCCACTTTGATCGTCCAGCTCAACGACGACTGCGGCGCCATCGTCACCGACGGTGAGGTGGTCGCCAGTTTCTCCAACGGCGACGCGCCTCTGAGTCTGGCGGGCGATTCGCTCGGCAACTACTCCGCCACCTGGCAGCCCGGCGTCATCAACACCGGCATGGTGGTAACTCTCAGCGCCACCGCCGGGGCTTTGCAACCCGCCTCCGCCCAGCTCTACGGCGGGATCGCCCAGAATCAGACGCCGCCCCCAACGCTCGCCCCCGGCGGCACGCTCAACAATCTGAACCCCGTGGTTGGCGCGCCTTTGTCGCCCGGAACCATCGCGCAGGTCTACGGTACCGGCTTGGCGTCCGCGCCGGTCTCCACCGGCATCCTTCCCCTGCCCACCACTTTCAACAAGACCTTCGCCTTGGTCGGCCAAGCACAGGCTCCGGCTCCGCTCTACTTCTTGAGCAGCGGCCAGATCAACATCCAGATCCCCTACGACGTCACGGCGACAGCCCCCCAACAGGTCCCCATCGTCCTGAGCGTCAACAACGCGCTCACGCTGCCACAGATGCTCGATATTGTTCCCGCCGCGCCCGGCGTATTGTCCGCTCTGGATGGTCCCACGTCCCCCATCCAAAACGGCGCGCACATCATCGCGCAGCACTCCGCCAACTCCTCGCTGGTCACCAGCACCAGTCCCGCCAAGCCCAGCGAGTTTCTGGTGATGTACCTGGTCGGACTGGGCGCCACCAATCCCAGCGTTACTTCCGGCGCGCCCGCGCCATCGTCGCAGCTCGCGAAAGTCACCGTGCAACCCACCGTCACGGTGGACTCACAACCGGCCAACGTCATCTTCGCCGGACTCACACCCGGCTTCGTCGGCCTCTACCAGATCAACTTCCAGGTGCCCTCCAACGCGCGTTCCGGCGATCTGGATGTCGACGTCACGCAAAACGTCGTCGCCGCCAACCCGACGAAGCTGCCGGTATCGCAGTGATCGTGGCGTTGATTCGGCCCGGTGTGACGCCACGCCAGCACCTCCCTCGATCACTTTGTTGTTGATCGGTCGCGATCCGAAGCACGCCGGCATCAAGATCCCGATGTTGCACCTCCCGCCACCGGAGTGGTCTGCTACAGGCTGCTCACAACGCAGGCTTGCCTTCCGGCGAGTTGTGCGCGAAGATTTCAAATGTGATATGTCAACGCTTCCTTGCTTGGTTCGCAACAGCGGCCTTTGTTGCGGCGTCATGGCTTATTCCGGCATGGGGCCAAGAAGGGCCACCGCCTGGCCCGCCTGGAGCAGCAAGCGAGCTACCTCGAGGGCCAAGACGACCGCCGGGGCCACCTCCCGGGCCCGCGCCGCGGTTGCCCGACAACCCCTTCTACGGGGTCAACGCGGGTAAGCCTGACTTCGGCGGGCTGGCGAAAGGCATGTGGCGAGTTCCTTACATCATCGACATGCAGAAGCAGGGGCGCGCGCCGGACGGTGGTCCAGTGGTGGTGCCGTTCACCGCTCTCGGCAAGAAGCTTTTCGACGAACGCACGGAGACTCATTCCAAGGACGATCCGGAGGCCTTCTGCCTGCCGCCCGGCATTCCGCGCATGATGTACACGCCGTATCCAACCGAGATTTTCCAGATGCCGGACCGCATTCTCTTCATCTACGAAGGCGGCGCGCACGTGTGGCGCATCATCTGGATGGACGGACGCCAGCAGCCCAAGGATCCGAATCCGAATTACCTGGGATATTCGGTCGGCCACTGGGAAGGCGACACGCTGGTGGTGGACACCATCGGGATGAACGATAGAACGTGGCTGGATGCCGCCGGTCATGGGCACGGCGAGAAGCTGCGCGTCACCGAGAAGTTCACGCGGCCCGATTCGAACACGCTGCGGCTGGAAGCCACCATCGACGATCCCGACTACTACACCAAGCCGTGGACCGTGGTGACGACGTCGACCTGGCAGCCCGGCCAGGAGCTGATGGAATACATTTGCCAGGAGAACAACCGGGACTTACAACATCTGGTTGGTAAGTAAAAACGCCAAATAGCCGCCCTAACCGCGCGCGGATCGCTTCTTAGACGCGGCTGTCTTTTTCTCTTGCTCGCCCAGCGTCGCAACCGATGCGGGCGGTTTCTTGGCCGCCGCCAGACTTTGCTTCAGCGCCTGCATGATGTCGATCACCTTGGCCGGCTCGGCCGCGGGCGGCGTCACCACCTCTTGTCCCTTGATCTTGGCGTCGATCAGCGCCTGGAGATTGTCCATGTAGGTGTCGTGATATTTTTGCGGCTCAAACGGGGCTGCCAGCGATTCCACCAGCATCACGGCAAGCTTCAGCTCCTGGTCTTTTACCAAGCCAGTGTCGGTGCGGAATTCCTCCACGCGCCGGACCTCGTTGGCGTAGTACATGGTGTGCATGAGCAGTCCATGCGGGCCGGGCCGGAAGATGACGATGTGCTCGCGATTGTGCATCGCGATCTTCGCCACGCCCACGTAGCCGGTGCGCTTCAGCGTATCGTAGAGCAGCGCGTAGGGCTTTTGGCCGGCGTCGTCGGGAGCCATGTAGAAGGAGCTTTCGAAATAGATGGGGTCCACCTCGGCCGACTTCACGAATTCGAGGATCTCCATCACCTTGGCGCTGGACGGAGCCATCTTCTTGATTTCCTCGTCCTCCACCACAACGTAGTGATCCTTTTCGTACTCGTAGCCCTTGACGATCTCGCTGCGCGGAATAGGCTTGTCTTCCGTCTGGCAGTAGATCACCTGTTTGATGCGCGAGTTATCGTGCTTGTGAAGTTGGTTAAAGCTGATGCCTTCGCTGCGGGCAGCGGTGAACAGCTTCACGGGAAAAGAAACCAGGCCGAAAGTGAGATGCCCTTTCCAGACCGTTGATGCCATCGGGAACAACCTCCCATAGTATGTAGAGATAGCACAGGATTACAAACATTTTCAAGTTACAACGTTTGACCGCGAAGCAGCGCGGCCCGGCACGGCTGTATGATGGATGCAGTGCTGGCCAAGACGCAGATCGGCGTGGAAGAGTACCTAGGCCTGGTATTTCCCGACCGCCCGGAACCGGACTACGTGGACGGGGAGGTGGTGGAAAGAGCCATGCCGACGATCATTCATGGTCGAATTCAGGCGCTACTCGCAGCCTTGTTTGTGGCGCTGTCTCGACGGATTCCCGTCATTACAATGACCGAACTCCGTGTCCAGATTGAGCCACGCCATTTCAGGGTAATCGATGTCGCCGTGTATCGCGATTCGGCGCCCGAAGGGCGATTTGCAACAATTCCCGCGATGGTAGCTATCGAAATCGTTTCGCCGGACGACCGTTACAGCGAACTGACCCAACGTTTGGAAGACTACCGCCGTTGGGGCGTTCCACATGTCTGGCTCGTGGATCCGCAGCTCAAGCGCCTCTACGAATACTCGGAAGCCGGGTTACTCCAACATGCCTGCCTGCGGCTGTCTGAGTTCGATTTTGAAATTTCGGCGCAAGAGCTATTCAAAGACATCTAGTCGCCGCATTCCAGCCTTTATTTCCCCTTCCGTTCCCGCGAGTTGAAGCTCCCCACGCGTCTCATCTGGACCGTCGACCGCTAAGCTGGCTTTGGGTGATGGCGGAAGCGCACGGGCTGCGGTAATTTGCTCCGCGGTCCGTGCGCCTTCTAATGGAACATCGCGCACAACGCAGCAGGCCGCGATGGTTTGTTCTCCTCGCGAGCGCGCCCGCGCTGAGCGCTCCGGAGTATGATCAAGATCCTATCCATCGACGGCGGCGGCATCCGGGGGATCATTCCGGCCATCGTCCTGGCCGAAATCGAGAAACGGACCCGGCGCACCATCGCCAGCCTGTTTCACTTGATCGCCGGAACGTCTACCGGCGGGATCCTGGCGCTTGGGCTCAGCATCCCCAAGACCCCGGCCGGGCCTCTCTACGCGGCCAGGCATCTGCTCGAATTGTTCGAACATCAGGGCGCCCGCATCTTTTCCCGCGGCATTTTTCACGCGCTAGCGGCATGCGGGAATCTGCGGCGCGCGAAATACCCGGCATCCGGCGTCGAACAGGTGCTGATGGAATATTTCGGAACCTCGCGGTTGCGCGACGCCGCCACCGACGTGCTGATCCCGAGCTACGAAATCGAGCGCACCCTTCCATTCTTCTTTCGGAGCGCGATCGCCCGCCAACGCTCGGATTACGATTTTCCGGCGCGCGAAGTCGCCCGCGCCACCTCCGCCGCCCCCACCTATTTTGAACCCATGAAACTGCTTACCGGAACCTTTACCGATCACTACACACTCATCGACGGCGGCGTTTGCGCCAACAACCCCGCCGCCTGCGCGCTGGTCGAAGCACGTACTACGCACGGCGATGCTGGCGACTTCCTGGTGGTCTCGCTCGGAACTGGCGAGTTGACCCACTGCCTGCCCTATGCGCAAACCAGGGACTGGGGGATCGTTCGATGGGCCGTGCCCGTGCTGGACGTCGTCTTCGATGGCGCAAGCCGCACGGTGGACTATCAACTGCGCCAGCTCTTGCCCGGCACATCCGCGCAATGCAAGCGCTACTACCGGTTTCAGACCACGCTCGACAGCCACAACCATCGGCTCGACAACGCGAGTCCGGAGAATATCACGGCGCTCAAGGCGCTGGCGTACAATCTCGTCGACCGGCAATCGGCGGAAATCGATCAGCTCTGCGCGAAGCTCACCGAGAAGGACTAGATTTCGGTGGCATCGGGCGCCGTCGGCAAGCAACCGAGGCCAGCTCCAAAACGGCCGCTGTGGAGCCTGTTTTCACATCCACCTCCTACCGCGCCTCCCCGCCCGTGAAAAGGCTAAGGTCCTCCAAGCGGGCACATCGTTGCCAGTGGTACAGTAATTAGCCAAGAGCGCCCCGGGTGGGACGATTTGTTGGGCGCGTAGATGAGTGGAGAGCGGGACGGGAAAGGATCATACCCTCCATGAAAGCCCTCGTAACGGCATTCATTTCTCTTTTTAGCATTTCTTGTTTTGAAATTGCTGTAGCGGCGGAAGACTTCACCGCCCGTGCCTGGCAGATGGAGAGCAAAGGGGAAGCCGCCGAGGCGCGCGACTACCTGCACCGCGCGTCCCAAACCGGCGCAGTGGATGCCAAGCTTGCCTATGCCGAGTTTCTGGACCGCCATCGCGATCCCGGTACCCGCGAGGCCTACCAGAAAGTCTGGGATGACGCCCGCGGCGAACAGCGAGAGTTCGCAGCCCGGCGCTTGGTGCTGCTCGATCTGATTGCCGGAGATCGCGATCGCGCCCAGCATCACTTAGAGGACTACCGCGCAGCCGGCGGCCGTGACTTCGCATTCGCGCCAGGCGCCCCCGCGGTCCCGGAGAAGCACCAGACCATCGCGATCCCCGGACCCCTGCATTCCTTCTCCCGGATGGCGGCGCTGGCGCCCGAGGTCGCGCCCGAAGATGTGCTCCCATCGCTGGCCCGCAACGTCATTACCAACGGTTATCAGGCCGCCGGGAGCAACGACGTCCTGGAGCAGACGGAATATCTGAAGCTCGTGGTCCGTTACCTGTCACAAGCTCGCGAACTGGAAAAGCTGGCGGATACGAGCGGCGCGATCAAGGTTGAAACCTGCGATTCGTCGCAAACCGGCGAGCTGCTGCGCGTGCTCGGTTACCGCATGCGCGGCGGATGCGGCAGTGAAGTGGTGCTGGAAACCCTCAACGCCACGCGCGCGTTCCTGACCATCGACTCCGGTTTCCCCCTGGCCCAGCTGGAACAGGATCTTCGCACCAACCGCCCCTTCAATTACGACTACAAGCCGACCCAGGTTCCGGTCCTTTATACAACGGACTACTGGGTGCCGGCGAAGGACCGCCAGGGCCAGGAGTTCATCGACGCCTTCCTCGGCGACCCCTCGCTGTGCCGCTTGTACCTGGGGCTCTCGAAGCTCGACCCGGCCGCCTCCGAGGAACTGCGCAAGACCACCACGGTGCAAAAGATCCGCGCCTACGCGCACGTGCTCGACTTTTACGGAGGAATGTTCCAGATTCGCAATGGCCGGGCGGTGGTACCTGGAGGAGCGCGTTCCGAGAAAGCCTGGGCCGACCTGGTAGGAGCTTCGCCCGACAAACCCGGATCGTTCTTCGAGCGCCTGATCATTCGCGATGACGGCTGGCTGGCCAGCTACTTCGACGCGCTGCTGCGCATCAGCAGTAATCCCACGAATGGCCCGGTGCAAGCGTATCTCACCGAACCCGAGCGCCTCAAACGTTTCTATGCGGCCATCCGCGGCAAGGTGACCAGCCCGGGACCCGCGCGGCCCGTGTTCCGGTCCAACACCGACATGATGCTGTTGACTGCCCGCCTGCGCCTGGATGCTAACGGGAAACCACACATCCCCGGAAGTCTAGAGGTCTGGCGAACGCTCTTTATTGAGCACCCGTCCGGCAGCGGAAAGTACGACAGCAAGCTCAGCCAGGCCGCCGGAAGCTGGAAGGAACCTGACGACGTCATCGAGGCGTTGTTTGGGCTCTGCCGCAAGGCCGTGGAAAATGAGCCCCTGAAGATCTTTATGGCTCTGAGCGACGTGGACCGCCACCGCCAGACGCCTCTGGATCCCAAGACCGCCGACCGCCTGGCGCGTGCGTTCCGCTCCTTCGGCGCGCAATACCCGCTATTCGCCGAAGTTTCCGATGTTTCCAACGCCACCATCAATCAATTTCTGGACACCGCGGAGAGCGTTAACCAGATCCACGATTTCTCATTACGCACCGACACCGCTGGAACGTTGCAGGCGCTGGTAGGACTGTGGCAGGTTTTTTGCCGCCAGAACTCCATCGCTCCGGCCGATCGTGACCGTCCGCTGGCCGCCATTCTCACGCACTTCAATAAGGTGAAGAGCGAGGGCGAGGTGTTCGACGCGGGGCGCGAGGGGGTGAAAACGCTATTGGCCGCCACCAACTCGCCGGCCGGCGTCACGGCGCAGGATCGCATGCTGGATCTGCTGGCTGGAACGGCCCAATCCGACACATCGGACGCGCACAACCAACTGGTGGAAGACATGATCCGGATCTTTGAGGCCCAGCGGCTCATCTCCCTGACCTCACTTTTCGATCTGGTTGATCATCTCGAAGGCCTCGCAAAAGGCGAGAAGGTGAACAGCGCGCTGCTTACCAAGACGGCCGCCAGGATTGCAGAAATTCAGCTTCCACGCAATTCGTTGAGCAGTCCGGAAAACAACTCCTTGAGCTTCGGCTACTGGCCTGAGAAGCACATCGAGGCTGAACGAAAACTGAACCTGCGGGCGTTTATCGATCGCGCGGGCGCCGACCCCAAGAAACTGGACGAAGTGCGCGGCTTGATGGCTCCGTTTCTGCGCGACACCTTGATCGGCTTGAACTACGTACACTACGCGCCTCCGGGCGCCCAGGTACTGTACACGAATCCGTTGTTCGTTCGCAGCCATGATTTCATCGGACTGCAGGGAGCCAACGCCACGTGGAAAGAAACCGAGGTGCTGGGAAGCGGCTGGCCCACCAGCGCGGGTGGAAAGCTAGTAGGATCGCTCATCAGCTTACCCTATGCTCTGGCGGAGGCCGAGCAGAACTTCTTGATTCCTTCGCGCGAGCAGGCGCTGATCTGGGGCGACCTGGTTCCGCAGCTCCTCCTGACAGCGACTATCCCGCGCTGGTGGAACGTCACGCCCGCGCAATTGCACTGGGTGTCCCTGCATATGGAGTACGCTGAGACATTGCTGGCGGAGTCCGCGTTGAACCCCGGCCGGCGGCAAGTTGTTCTGGATGCGCTCGGTCAGTACGCGATGCCCGCGCGGGTGGCTCAAATACGGGAATTACTGGAGCAGGGCCGCGTCAATATGGCGCTGGACACGGTGATGCCATCGGAATTGTTCGCCGTCGCTCGCGATCTGTTGGCGGCAAGTCCATCCGGAGCTGACTCAGCCGATATCCCAATCGCGGCCGAGATCCGGCAGGCTGCAGCCGAATCGCCGCAGCAGTTGAATTACGAAGCGATTTCGCGCGCCTTCGGTACGCCCAAGCCGACTCTGGCCAATTCATATTCTCCCGAGTTACTCGGCCTCCGGACCTTCCCGACACTGATGGGCTATTCCAGCAGAATCCTGGCCGAGAGTTGGGAGTCGAATCTGCTGTTTTATGCGGCGCTGGCCGACCAGTTGTATCTGGCGCCCAGCGAGCTCAATGTCCTGGTTCCGGATTGGACGCGCCAGACCGTGGAGCGGATCTTCGCCACCAACCTGGAAGATTGGCCGGCGCTGTTGCGGTCGCTGAGGCTGGTTGGCGAGGACGTGCGCGAAAAGGCGCGTAAGCGAATAACGGCAGCCGCTGGTTCTTAAGTTTTTTATTTTCGGAGGACAGTCTTGCAGCTCAATCGTCGGATATTCATTGGCGCTTCGGCGGCCGTACTGGCAGTTTCCGTGGCCTTGTTTGCCCAGGATCAGCGTCCGACCTTCCGCGTGAAGGTCGACATGGTGGTGTTGAGTTTCACCGTCACCGACAGCAAGGGTCACTACATCAACGGACTGAAGCCTGGCGATTTTCACCTCACCGAGGACACCATTCCTCAAAAAATCAATACGTTCGGCGAGGGCAACAAGCCTCCCGTGCGCGTGCTGGAGAATGGCATGGTGCAGCCCTTGGTTGCATCCGTCGAACCCGGAGGCACGGAGCTTGGCGACAACAATGCGTCGGAAGTGCGGTCCGACTCATTCGTCGGAACCAACGTCTTCGTGCTCTTCGACACCAGCAATTACATGTACCGCGGATTTGTGTACGCCTCCGACGCCATCGCCGATTTCGTGCGCGGCTTGGATAAGGCGGACTCCGTGGCTGTATACACGTTTAGCCGCAATCTTTCGCGGCCCGCGCCCCTCACCCACGATCGCAATGACGCCATTTTCGGTCTTCGCAAAGCCGTGGCGGGCGATGACGCAGCGCTCTACAACGGCCTGCTGCTCACGCTGCGCGATGCCTCGAAAGTACCCGGCCGCAAAGTGATCATTGTATTTTCGAACGGGCCCGATAACGCCAGCCTGATTGCGCCCGACGATGTGCGCGCAGTGGCTGAGGACGATGGCATTCCCATCTACGTCATCTCCACCAACGATGTCTCAAAGGATCCGACTTCCAGCAACGTCTTTAAGCGCATCTCCGCGCGCACCGGCGGCAAATCGTACTTTGCAAAAACCTGGCAGAAGCAGGTGGAAGCCTTCGAATCGATTCGCGAGGATCTGGGCAACAGCTACACCATCACGTATTATCCGCAGCCGAACCCCAATGAGGGTTTCCGCAAGATCAACGTCGAAATCGTGACCGATGTCGGCAAGAAGTATCGCGTTCGCGCCCGGCCCGGTTATCGCCCGCAAGGCGGATTCTAGGGCAAGCTATAAGCCAGAATCGAATCGCCCGCGTCTACCACAACGTACTGCTTCCCATTGGCGCCGCTGTAAGCTATCGGGTTGGCGATAGCGTCGGCTGCCAGCTTCACTTCCCACAGCAGCTTGCCGGTCTTTGATTCGTACGCGTGAAAGCGTTGGTCGTAAGTCGCCCCGATGAACAGCAGTCCTCCCGCCGTGGCGACCGATCCGCCTTTGTTGAACGCGCCAGTGTTCATGACGCCCTTCGCCTCCAGCGCATCGACGCGCCCGAACGGAACCCGCCACGCGATGTCGCCGGTGTTGTAGTTGATGGCCGTAAGCTCACCCCAGGGCGGCTGCTCGCAAGGCCAGCCGGTGTTGGGATTCGAAAATGAACCAATCGCGCGATTTGTTCCAGCCACGTGAATCCCGGTGCGAATGTAGGCGTTGGCGGTCACATCTTCACCTAAGCCGTCCTTCGTCGCGGGAGGATTCGCGTCGCCCGGCTTGATCATGCGAGCGATTGCGCCATCCGCTTTCGTATTGACGAAGAAATACCCGAGCTTCGGATCCACCGAGCCGCTGCCCCAGTTGCCGCCACCGTCGCCGCCGGGAAAAACAACAGTCGGCTGCATTCCCACCGGCGTGAACGGACCGGAATTGTGCGCGCCCCCTTCGGCATCGAACAGCGCTTCGCAAAACTTCTGCTGCTCCGGCGTCACTTTGGCGATTTCATCGCGAGTGATGCTCAGCCGGGTCACGGGCGGAGGCTTCACCGGAAACGGCTGCGTGGGCGAATACCATTCGCCAGGGACATCGCCTTTAGGCACGGGCCGCTCCTCCACCGGATAAATCGGCTTGCCGTTACGCCGATCCAGGATGAACACCAGACCCGTCTTGCCGGTCTGAATCACGGCTGGTATGCGCTGGCCGCCGTGGACCACATCCACCAACGTCGGCGTGGCGGGCGCATCGTAATCCCAAACGTCGTGATGGATGGTTTGGAAATACCATTTCAACTTGCCGGTGGCCGCGTCCAGGGCCACCAACGAATTGCCGAAGAGATTGTTGCCCGGCCGGTCGCCCCCGTACAGATCGTACGACGGCGAGTCGAACGTCATGAAGAGCGTGCCAGTTTGCGCGTCGATGGTCGACGTGGTCCAGGCATTCACACCCGAACGATCCTGCCAGCCGTCGTTAAGCCACGTCTCGTGGCCCTTCTCGCCCGGCTGCGGCACGGAATGAAAGGTCCACACTAATTTGCCCGTTAGAACATCCCAGGCCCGCGCGTCCCCTCGTGAGCCAAGGCCCGGACTGTCCTGAGTATGCGAGCCGGTGATCGCCAGGTTCTTGTAAATCACCGGTGCGCCCGACAGGCCATAATGCACATCGGGATACTTGTCCATCATTCCAACTTTCAGATCGACCGCACCGTTCTTGCCAAAACCAGGAACGGGTTTGCCTGTTTTTGCGTCTAATGCGATCAGAAGGCCCCCTCCAGTGCCGAAGAGGATTTCCGGCGGACTCGATTTGTCGCCGGGCCAGTACGCGATGCCGCGCGGCGGCCGGCCACTGCGAACAAGCAAAACCAGGACTTAGTAAGTTGCATGAGAGCTCCTCGCGGGAAATCAGAAATAAACTCTATCACGATGCGAGTTACAAAGCGTTACCAATAACTCGAACGTCGTGTAAGTGAAACCGGGCAGTAACATGCGCCGTCTAGTGCGGCATATGTCAATCGCAATTCGAACTTCAGGCGCGGCCATCCTCTTACTCTTGGGGACGTCGCTCATCAACGCACAGACGTCATTCGACGTCAATCTTGGATTTGGAAGCGCGCACGCAAGCGCCAATGCAGGCGGCTTGGATAACGCGTCCTCGCTGAACGCATTCGGGAGTTGCACTCCCAGCTCTGGTGACGCCAATTGCCAGTCTCTGCCCGCATTGGGCGGCTTTTTTCTCGGTTTCGGCGGAGATCTGATGCTGTACAGGCACTTTGGTGTCGGCTTTAATGCCTCCTTGCAGCCCGCGCTCCAGAACTATGGCCCGTTGCAGTACCGGCAGGCATTCTACGACGTCAATGGTATCTACGCGCCCATCAACACCAAGCGCTACTCACTGCGTTTAGAAGGCGGCATCGGCGATGCCCACACTGGGTTCTCCTTAACGCAGAGTGGATGCGTGGGGACTGCGGTCTGCTCGACCTCCACGCAGCCAATTGGCGCGGCCAATCATTTCGACGTGAATGTGGGAGTCGGAGTCCAGGTCTACGTGAGCGAGCACATTTTCATTCGGCCTCAATTCGATTTTCACTATGTGCCTGGCTTGACGAACCAGTTCGGCAGCAACGCCGTGCCGGAAGGCATGCTCTGGGTGGGCTACAGCTTCGGCGAGCGCTAGCTACATGGAGTGAAACTCGATTTGGAGGCTGATCCGGACGGCAATCACCTTGCCGTCCTTCTGCGCCGGTGAAAAGCGCCATTCTTTCACGGCATCCAGCGCGCTTTGATCCAGATCCTTGTCCAGGCTTTTCAGGACGCGCGGATCCCTGGGTAAGCCCTTCGAGCTGACGACCAGCCCGATGATCACCGAGCCTACGGCTCGCACACCCCGGTCGTTCGGGTAATGCGGATTTACCTGCTTGATAATTCGCGGAGGAGTGACGCCAGGTCCGAGGTCGTAGACTTGCTCCTCATCCGTCTGCGCGTGCAGCATCCGGGCCACGCAACAACAGATGAGTACAACTCGCCACCATGTCACAATCGCCTCTCGCTCCAGACCCAAGATTGGTCAACAGACGCAAGAGAGCGCCCTGTGGTTACATCGTCTCGCGGTCCGGAGGGTTAAGTATTGTCCAGCGTGAAGGCCGGCCGGCGATCCTTGGCATCCTCAATATAGGTCCGCAGCACTTCCGCGACACTCCACGCTTGCGCAAAACAGCCCCCAGGGTGATGCGGCGCGTCCCCGTCGAACACTTCCGAGATTTGGCCCAGGCCGGCCTGACCAATGTGCGCGCGCAGCGGATCGAGAAATTGATCCGCTCGGCGGCGGGCTTCTTCCGTGTACCCGTGCACCTTTACATAAGCTGACAGGAACGGCCCCAACAGCCAGGGCCAGACCGTGCCCTGATGATAGGCGCCATCGCGGCTGAGGGGATCGCCATCATAGCGGCTGCGGTAGCGTGGATCGCGCGGCGAAAGGGTTCGCAAACCAAACGGCGTGAGCAGTTCCCACTCCACCACTTCGACCACGCGCATCGCCTGCTCGTTTGAGAGCAGTGGATATGGCAGGCTAACCGCGAAAATCTGGTTGGGGCGCAACGAGGCATCGGGTCCATCGCTTGCGACTACATCGTACAGGCATCCGGCGCTTTCGTTCCAGAACACCTGCCCGAAGCGCGCGCGGGTTTGCTCGGCCAGCGACGCATAGTGGCTGGATTCCGGGTATTTGTTGAACACCAAGGAGAGCCGCGCCATCACGCACAGAGCGTTGTACCAGAGCGCTTGAATCTCCACCGCTTTGCCTTCGCGAGGCGTAACCACCCAATCACCGACCTTGGCGTCCATCCATGTAAGTTGCACGCCCGGCTCGCCGGCGTGGAGCAGACCGTCGGCATCGAGATGAATGCCATAGCGTGTTCCCCGCTCATGCCAGGCGATAATGCCGGCCAGCGGTTCGTAGAGTTCGTCGCGGACGAAATCGTAGTCGCCGGTGTACCGCAGCAGCTCGTGAACCGCGTGGAACATCCAAAGCGTGGCGTCCACGGTGTTGTATTCCGCCTTCTCGCCCGAATCCGGGAAGCGATTCGGGAGCATGCCATGATCGATGTTCTGGGCGAACGCGCGTAGAATATTGCGCGCTTCTTCAAAACGGCCGGTGACCAGGGTGAGGCCGGGGAGGGAGATCATCGTATCGCGCCCCCAATCGCCGAACCAGGGATAGCCCGCGATCACCGATGTTTGATCGCCGCGCGCCACGATGAACTGATCCGCCGCCGCGGTCAACAGCCGGGCAAAGGTGTCCTCGGCTGGAGCCGCGCGAATGATTCGCCCACGGCGCTCGATCTCCTTTTCCTGCAGCCCGCCCGCTTCCATCGCCGCATGCTGCAAGGTAGAGGCAATGATGGACGCCGAAGAGTTCGCCGCGAGATCGAAGCGGAGCAAGAAGGGGCTGTAAAGATCTTCCAGCGCGTCCAGCCCACGCTCTTTCTCGCGTTCATATTCGAAGTTGTAAAACCAGAAGCCCGACATATCGATGGATTCCGCGTTGTGCGCGAAGTGCAGGCTGGGTAGATCCGGATAAGGCGTGACGGTTGCCAGACCGGCGCTGGCCGCGACGTCGCGGTGGATTGCATCGTTCGCATGCGTGGTGCCGTGATAATCACGAAAAGCGATCAGTGGGCGGACTTCCAGCGAACATGAGCGGCCCCGCAGGTCGCCCAACAGCTCATATTGAATGACCACGGTGTTTTCGCCGTGGACCAGGAACACCGTCTTCTCCAGTTGGAGATCGCCGCAGCGGTAGCGGAACACGGGAAACGGGTCCAGCCGGAAGGAGCCGAGATAATCGTCCCCGCGTGGATGGACGGCCCCTGCGTATTGGTTCACGCTCAACTCAAAGCGCTGCCCGCCCAGCACCAACGCCTCTTCCAGCTTCGAAAGGAGCACGAACCGTCCCACCGGTGGCCGGACGGCCGCGGTAAGCAGCGCGTGATAGCGGCGCGTATTCAGGCCCGCGATGGTGGAGCAGGCGAAACCGCCCAGGCCATTGGTCTCCAGCCATTCGCGCGAGCAAGCCTCGCCCAGATCGCCACACACCGCCCGCTCGAATTCGATCGGTAAGTTCACCCATCTAATGATAAGCTTGGCGTAATGCCGCCGGTTGCAGCCCGGATTCTGTTCGCAGCCGCTTCTCTGAGCTGCCTGTTGGCCCAACCACGCTACTCCGCCGATGGGCAATTGACGCTCCCCGCGGACTACCGCGAATGGACCTTCTTGAGCTCCGGGCTGGGCATGACATATTCAGCTCACATGCGCGATTCGCCCGCGTTCACTAACGTGTTCGTGAATCCAGCGGCCTATCGGTCCTTTATCGCGTCGGGCAAATGGCCCGACAAGACCATGCTGGTGCTCGAAATTAGGGCGTCCGCCAGCAAAGGATCGATCAACCAGGGCGGCTCGTATCAGAGCGACGTGCTCGCCGTGGAAGCTGAAGTCAAGGATTCGGCGAAGTTTCCAGACAACGCCTGGGCGTTCTTCGCGTTCGGCAAATCAAGCGCCGGCACACTTGTCCCGCGCACGGAAGATTGTTACGCTTGCCACGCCGAGCATGCCGCGGTGGACAATACGTTCGTGCAGTTCTATCCGGTGCTGCTTGAGATCGCGAAGCAAAAAGGCACGCTGACGGGCAACCGCTAGTGTGGCGTCCGCACTTGCGTGTGAACGTTGCCGGTGATGTGGAATGCTAACGCCAAGCGTCGACAGGAGTGTCGACGCGGCACGCTGAAGCGTGCGCCACGGCGGACAACACTGTGTGGCGTGCGCACTCTTGCGCGCCGTGTCGAGACTCATCTCGACACTTGAAGATCGAAGCGTTCACATGAGTGTGGCGCTAAAGCGGGGAACGCGGCACGCTGAAGCGTGCGCCACGCCAGGAACCGACTAGATCCAGACCTTCTCGGCCGGAACACCGCGCTTGCACATTTCGCACGATCCGGCATCTTTGTAGTACGTCGCGTCGAGCTGGGCGAGATAGTACAGAGGCAGCGGACTGAAATCCACCGTCTTCGGCGTGGGCTGATAGATAATCACGGCCATCCCGACCACTTCCGCGCCAGTGGACTCAACCAGGCGCTTCAATTCCCCGAGATTGCGTCCGGATCGCAGGATGTCGTCCACCAGCAGCACCTTCTCGCCAGGCTTCTGTTCCAGATACTGGCGAAATCGCATGGAACCGCCTTCTTCCTTGCGATCCGCCCAGTAAACCTGATGCGCCCGCAGAGCTTCGCACACACCGTACGCCACGGGTAAACCACCTGTATCCGGAGAAACGATGGAAAGCTCGGGGATCATGGCGCGGATTTCCGCATTGGCGCGCAGCAACCGGCTGAGCCCGACGCTGAGCACTTTGGCGTGCTGAAAATAGCGCATGGCCAACTGCACTTGCATGTATTCGGTGGCGTGCAGTCCGTTGGGATATTCGAAATGGCCGTCACGAATCGCCCCGGTGCGGCGCAGCAGGCCGACCACTTCGTCTTGAGTTGGAACCAGATGCATAGCTGTCCTTATTGTCTCGCGCCAGCGATCTTAATAGGCGCCGCGTCCCGTGAGTACGCGCGGAATGGTGCGCAGAATAATCTTCCAGTCGAGCGCTAGGGACCAGGTATCGATGTACTGCATGTCCATCCTCATCCAGGTGTCGAAATCGAGCGTGTCGCGGCCTTGCACGGCCCACAGACAGGTCAGGCCGGGCCGCATTCGGAGACGCCGCCGCTGCCAGGTCTCATAGTTCTCCACCTCTTCGGGAACCGCCGGGCGAGGCCCCACCAGCGACATATCGCCCTTCAGCACATTCCATAGCTGCGGCCACTCGTCGATCGAAAATTTGCGCAAAACTCGGCCTACTCCGGTCAGGCGCGGGTCGTTCCTGATCTTGAACGCGGTGGTCTTGTGACTCAGATGCGCCACCGACGGTTTCAGCTCCTCGGCGTTGTCGCACATGGAGCGAAACTTGTAAAAGACAAAACGCCGGCCATTCAGGCCGCAGCGTTCCTGGCGGAAAATCGCGGGGCCGGGCGACGTGATCCGGATCAGCAGCGCGATCAGCAGCATGAACGGGAGCAACAGAACCAGCGCGGCGGCGGCCAGCACGACGTCGGTGCCGCGTTTGGCGAGCAGGCGGATCTCGTCGTGCGGCGCGGCCGAAAACGTCAGGAGCGGCGTGGAACCCAAGCGGTCCAGATAAACCTGACTGTTGACGTGCGGGAAGAAATCCACGACTAGGCGCGTGCGGACGCCTTGTTCGTCGCACAGCAGGAACAGCTCTTCCATTTCGCCCAGCCTGTGGCTGTCGACGGCGAAGATGATCTCGTCAATGACCTGGCGCTTTAGCAGCTCCGGCAGCCGCGACACCGCGAAGCGTTCGTACTCCTGGGACAACCGGACTTGGCCCGGCTCGTCATCGAGAAAACCCACCAGGCGTATGCCATAATCCGAGGATTTTTCGAGCGCACTTCCCAGTCGCAGAGCGTTCTCCCCGGAGCCCACCACCATCACGAAGTGAGCCGCGCCAAACTCGCGCCGTAAGCCACCAATCACGCGCGCGGCATTGATCCGAAACAGGCACAGCAGTATCCACGCATACACCGCGACCAGCGCGACGAACGAACGGCTGAGGTCCAGGCGCAATAGGAATTCGGCCACCACCAGGCAAATCGCGCCCAGGGCGCACTGGCGGAAGGTATCGCGCAGCACGACGCTGGGATGCGCGGAGTCTAGTTTTTCGTAAACATCGAACCAATAGCCGATGGCCACCCAACACATCGCCGAAAGAACCAGCAAAAGCGCGGCGACCGGAAAATCGATGAAGAAATTCTTTTCCAGATGCAGCCGCAGACGCGTTTGGTACGCGGCTATAAAAGCGATGGAGGTAAGCAGAACGTCGGTGGCCCCGAAAATGGCCCTGACTTTGCGATAGTGCCTGCTAAACACTTTGAACTCAGCTTAGCATGCGCTCCTGACTGTGGCGGCTTGCGGGGCGCGGTATCATGTTGTTTTACGAAGGAGTCCGGTTTGATGCAGAATTCAGTACTCGTGCCCATGGTGGTGGAGCAGACTTCGCGCGGCGAGCGCGCCTTTGACATTTACTCGCGGCTGCTCAAGGAGAACATCATCTTCCTGGGCACTCCCATCGATGACAACGTTGCGAACCTCATCATCGCCCAAATGCTCTTCCTGGCCGCCGAAGATCCGGAGAAGGACATTTCCCTCTATATCAATTCGCCGGGAGGTTCCATCACGGCGGGATTGGCGATTCTCGACACCATGAACCTGGTGGAGCCGGACATTGTGACCTACTGCGTCGGGCAAGCGGCTTCGATGGCGGCCGTGTTGCTCGCCTGCGGCACCAAGGGCAAGCGCTACAGCCTGCCCCACTCGCGCATTCTGATCCACCAACCTTCCATGAGCGGGCTGGGTGGACAAGCTACGGACATCGATATCTACGCACGCGAGATCCTGCGCATGCGCGAGTCGCTCAACCAGATCCTAGCCAATGCCACTGGCCAGCCCGTCGATCGCATCGGCCGCGACGTGGATCGCGATTACATCCTGGAGCCCGATCAGGCGCTCGAATACGGTATCATCGACCGCATTATCGAGAGCCGCGCGCTCCAACCCGTTCCCGCGCGGTAGGGTCTCGCGATGGGCGGCCTCCGAACCGTGGTCTGCTTATTGGGGCTTGTGGCGCCGGGGTGCGCGCAGCTGATTCCCACCGGGACAGCGGTGCCGCACACCACGCTGCCGGCGGTTGTTTTTATCGATGGCTTCCAGCTCAGTTGTCCGGCGACGTTTGCGGGCACCTTCGGGATCGCCGATCAGGTGCTCCAAAGCAATGGTGAAGCGAGCCTCTTCTTCAGCGTCTGCAACTCGCCCACATCGGCCAGCATTGAAGATCTTGCGGCGGCGTTCGCCACCTTTCTCTCCGGGCTGACGTACACGGACGGGCAGCCGGTGGATCAAGTGGACATCGTGGCCCACAGCATGGGCGGCCTGGTCCTGCGCTGCTACTTGAGCGGAAAGCAAAACGCCGCCGGGACGTTTCAGCCTCTGGCGGTCACCCACATTCGCAAGGCAGTGTTGCTCGCGACTCCGCACTTTGGTACGGGCATCGCATCGTTACTCGGCAACACGCCTCAGTTGCAGGAAATGTCCAGCGGCAGCGCTTTTCTGTTTGGCCTGGGCACATGGAACCAGGGTGCGGACGATCTGCGCGGAGTCGACGCCGTAGCTGCGGCTGGCAACTTAGGCAGCGGAGGTACCGGCGCTCCGGCTGGATTCGATGACGGCGTGGTTGCTCTCACCAGCGCTTCGCTCCAGTTCTACCTGCCGGGCCGCACCCGCGTGATCCCTTATTGCCACATCGACGGCGGCGGCATCATTTCTCTTTTCGGATTGTGTCCGGGCAGTGCCAAGGGCATTGCGAACATCGATTCCGCGACGCACAAGTCCGCGCAGATCATCACCTCGTTCTTCAATGGAACCAATGATTGGCAAAGCGTCGGCACGGCCCCGGAGAACGACCTGTTTCTGTCGGTGGATGGAGGATTGATTGTCGCGGCCCAGGCCGCGGACGGTTCCAGCCAGAGCATCAATTCGGCCAGTGCCGGATCGCAGAAGCTCAGCACATCCGACCACCTGGCCTTCACCGACCAGATTCCGGCTGGAGTTCTGTCACTGAAGGTCACATCTGGATCTTTGAACATCGACGAATCCGTCACGCTGCCCGCGGGCGGGACCGAGCCTTACACCGTGAAGACCGGCCCTCTGATCGTGCGCGCGTTTCCAGCGGCGGCGGCAAATTTTCCGCTGGTCCTCGCACCGCGAATGTTCATCGCAATTTATGGCGCCGATCTCGCGGATAAAACAGCGCAAGCCACCGGCACGACTTTTCCGGTTCAATTGGCGGATGCGCAAGTGCTCGCGGACGGCTCGGCGATCCCGTTGTACTATGTGTCGGCGGCGCAAATCGATGCCGTGCTTCCGGACAGCGTGTCTGGGCTGACGCCGCTCACCGTTCAAAACGGCGCGGGCAAACATGCCGTGAACGTTTATGTCGAAGCCGCGGCTCCCGCGATTTTCACGCAGGATTCATCCGGCACCGGGCCGGCTGCCGCGCGTAAGGCGAGTGATCAGAGTCTGGTGACCGCCGACAACCCGCTGCACGCCGGCGACTATGTTGAACTATACGCCACCGGCCTGGGGCTAACGGCGCCCAAGAACGGCCTCGACTACGCGGTTCAGCAACCCACCGTCACGGTTGGCGGCGTAAACTGTCCGGTAACCTTCGCCGGCGCTGCGCCAGGCTACATCGGCCTGGATCAGATCAACTGCAAGATTCCCGAAGGTGCGTCGAGTTTGTCGGCGCCGGTGGTGATTACGTCCGGCGATCGAATCAGCAACACCGCAACGCTGGCCGTTCAGTAAAGTTCGACTAAACTTGCATCCCCGCCGGCTGGCGAATCTCCATGCAACCTTTTCCAGTCGGCAGCATCTTGCCGGGATTCAGGCGGCATTCGGGATCGAACAGGTTCTTGAATCGCCCAATCATAACCAGCGTTTCTTCCGGAAATTGTTCGCTGATCAATTCCATTTTCTCCATGCCGACGCCATGCTCGCCCGTGATGGATCCGCCTTGTTCGATGCAGAACCGCAAGATTTCATCGCCCGCCGCTTTCGCGCGTTCCAGTTCGCCGGGCTCATGGTGATTGAACAGGATGATGGGATGCATGTTGCCATCCCCGGCGTGGAAAATGTTGCTGATGGTCAAGCCGTATTTCGCAGAGATCCGCTGGATTTCGCGCAGCGTGGGCGCAATTTTCGTGCGAGGTACCACGCCATCTTGCACGTAGTAGGACGGGCTCACGCGGCCCACCGCGCCAAAAGCGTTCTTGCGGCCTTTCCACAGCAGTTCGCGCTCCAGGGCCGACTGCGCAATGCGAACCTCGCGCGCGCGGCAGCACTTGCAAGCGTCCTCGATCTGCGCCGCCTGCTCCTCCACCGCTTCCTTCAACCCCTCCAGCTCGATCAGCAGGACCGCCGCCGCGTCCATCGGATAGCCCGCGTGCGTGGCTTCCTCCACCATCCGCAACATCACGCCGTCCAGCATCTCGACCGCGGCCGGGGTGATGACGCGGGCCGTGATCTCAGCCACCGAATCCGCGCAATCGTCCACCGTGTCGTAGATCGCGAGCAGCGTTTTTACCAGTTCCGGCTGCCGCATCAGGCGCACCGTGACTCTGGTCACCAGCACCATGGTGCCTTCCGAACCCGTCAACAAGCCGGTGAGATCGTACCCCGGCATATCCGGCGCCTTCCCGCCGACGGTCATCGGCGTTCCGTCCGGCAGAATTGTTTCGAGTCCCAGGACATGATTGGTAGTGACACCGTAGGCCAATGTATGCGGACCGCCCGCGTTCTCAGAGACATTTCCGCCAATCGTACAGGCCTTCTGGCTGGAGGGATCGGGCGCGTAGAAATATCCGTCCCGTTCCACCGCTTGTGTGATCTCCAGATTCACGACGCCCGGCTCCAGCACGGCGCGCTCGTTCGCGAGATCGATTTCGACAATGCCATTCATGCGCGCGAACGAAATCACGATTCCGCCGGCCCGCGCAATCACGCCGCCGCTGAGCCCGGTTCCCGCCCCCCTGCCCACAATCGGGATGCCGTGCAGATGTGCGATTCGAGCCAACTCCGCCGCGTCTTCCGCCGATCGCGGAAACGCCACCAACTCAGGCAGAGCCTTGTCGACGCTGCCATCGTACTCGTATAGTTTCAGGTCTTCCGCGCTGTCCAGGTATCCGCGCGGCCCCAGCAGTTTGTCGATGGATTCCAGCGCGTCAGGATTGATCATTCATGATCTGCGTTCATCTGTGTTTATCTGTGGCCACTTCTTTACAGCAGCGACCTCACGAAACCCACCAGCTCCGGATCCATCCACGAAATCGCCTGTCCGTCGCGCTCCGGCAGCCCTGCATACTTCCGCACCACCTTGCCGTTGCGATCGATAATGTAGCTCTCCGGGATCTTGTAGGTTCCGTAACGGTAGCTCAGATTCTGCTGCGGATCGCGCGCCACCGGATAAGACACATGGAAGCGCTTCACGAAATTCTGGAAGAACTGGTCGTTCCGATCGACGCTCACGCCCAGCACCACCACGCCCTGGTCCTTGAAAGTCTTCGCAAATTCGTTGAGCGACGGCGCTTCCTCCACGCACGGAGCGCACCAGCTGGCCCAGAAATTCAGCACCAGAACCTTGCCGCCAAAATTCCGCGGAGTCATGGTGTCGCCGGCGGTGGTGGTGATGGTGAAATTCGGGGCCGGGTCACCCGCGCCCACGATATGCTCCTCGATCGACCATACGATCACGAAGCCCAGCGCCACCAGCAGCGCGCCGATGGCTCCCTTGATTGCTAAATCCACCTTGGCCGAATTTGCTTTAGAATGAGTCATTTCACCGACCTGTCGCCACAGCCCTTCTTCTATAATATAGGAGTATCCTGGCAAAGGAGCGTCGCATCAAATAAGAAGATCATGCTGATTACCCGCCGAGCCGAGTTTTCCGCTTCGCACGTGTGCGCGCAGCCGTCGCTCACACCGGAGCAAAACCGCGAGCTGTACGGCGCAGCCGCAAATCCAGCCGGGCACGGCCATAACTACATCCTGGAAGTGACGCTCGAAGGCGATCCCGATCCCGT
>Ga0209415_10005347_pt1 | contig 23107 bp, 21 predicted proteins | sample PeaSoiSIISIP2007_FD_187696 | JGI IMG/M metagenome (GOLD analysis project Ga0209415, IMG submission 187696) | Peat soil microbial communities from Weissenstadt, Germany - SII-SIP-2007 (SPAdes) (version 2) | ecosystem: Environmental > Terrestrial > Soil > Wetlands > Peat | place: Germany... | reverse complement strand
AGCAGGAGGAGTGGGTGCCCGCGCTGGGCGCGCTGAGCGGCGGTCAGGCGGTACAGATGGTCAAGGCCGGCCTGAAGGCGATCTATCTCTCCGGCTGGCAGGTCGCGGCCGACGCGAACCTGGCGGGCCAGACCTACCCGGACCAGAGCCTCTATCCGGCGTCAAGCGCACCGGCGCTCGTCAAGCGGATCAACAACGCGCTGCTGCGCGCCGACCAGATCGCTCACGCCGAGGGCGACTCCTCGACCGACTGGCTCGCGCCGATCGTCGCCGACGCCGAAGCCGGCTTCGGTGGCCCGCTGAACGCATTCGAACTGATGAAGGCGTTCATCGAAGCAGGCGCCGCCGCGGTGCACTTCGAGGATCAGCTCTCGTCGGAGAAGAAGTGCGGGCATCTCGGCGGCAAGGTCCTCGTGCCGAGTTCGCAGTTCGTGCGCACGCTGGTCGCGGCGCGCCTGGCCGCCGACGTGCTCGACGTGCCGACGCTGCTCATTGCACGCACCGATGCGCACTCGGCGAAGCTGTTGACCAGCGACATCGACGAGGCAGACCGCGCCTTCGCCACCGGCGAGCGCACCCCCGAGGGATTCTTCCGCGTCAACGACGGGGTCCTCGCCGCGGTCGCCCGCGGGCTCGCCTATGCCCCGTATGCGGACCTGCTGTGGTTTGAGACCTCGACGCCCGACATCGAGGAGGCCGAGACGTTCGCCCGCGCGATCCACGCCGCCTTCCCCGGGAAGTTGCTCGCCTACAACTGCTCGCCGTCGTTCAACTGGAGCCGCCACCTCACGGAGGCGCAGATCGCGAGCTTCCAACGCGACCTCGCGGCACTCGGCTACCGCTTCCAGTTCGTCACGCTGGCCGGATTCCACTCGCTCAACGCCTCGATGTTCGAGCTCGCACAGGGCTACGCGAACCGATCGATGAGCGCCTACGTCGAGCTCCAACAGCGCGAGTTCGCGCTCGAGGACGATGGCTACACCGCCACGCGCCACCAGCGCGAGGTCGGCTCCGGCTACTTCGACCAGGTCCTCGAGACGATCACCGCCGGCAACACCTCGACGCTCGCGCTCCAAGGATCAACCGAGGAGCAGCAGTTCGAAACCGCCGAGGCGCCGGCGAACGCGTAACGGTTGGGGGGTCCGTCACAGTCTCGCCGGCGGCGGCGATTGCAGCAGCCGCCGGCGAGGCGCGGACGTCGCGCCCCCCGTTTGACTCCTTTGCCGCCCAGGAGCTAGTTTCAGCAGGGTGACGGCCGATCGGTGGAGGCTGCCGAATGCATAGCGGCATCGATGGCGCGTCGGCAGCTGAGAGCGTGCCGGTTCTGATCGTCGGCGGCAGCCTCGTCGGCCTCTCCACGGCGATGCTCCTCGGCCTGCACGGAATCCGCTCGCTCGCGGTCGAGCGTCACGGAGGAACCGCGGTTCACCCGCGCGCCGCGCACTTTCATCTGCGGACCCTCGAGGTGTTCCGCGCCGCGGGCGTCGAGGACTCCGTCCGCCGCGCCTCCGAGGAGCAGTACGACTCGGACGGAGGCATCTCGGCGGTCGAGTCGCTCGCGGGCTCCGAGATCGCGCAGTACATCCCAAGCCTCAATGCCGGAGTCGAGCTTGTCAGCCCGACTCGCCGTCTCTTCCTCACGCAGGACGCGCTCGAGCCGATCCTCCGCTCGCGCGCGCTGGAGCTCGGCGCCGAGCTTCGCTACTTCACCGAGCTGACGGATTTCGCGCAGGTCTCCGACGGCGTCCTCGCCACCATGCGGAACGTCCAGACCGGTGCCGAGCGCAGCGTGCACGCGCGGTACATGGTCGCCTGCGACGGGTGGCGAAGCCCCGTACGGGAGCGACTCGGGATCGGGATGGCCGGACACGGGCTGATCTCCAACAGCATCACGATCTACTTCCGCGCGAACTGTGCGCCGTTCAAACGCGGCCGGACCGAGGGCGTCCTCTATGTGTTCAACGACGCCCTGAGCGGCTTCTTCCGACTCGACCGAGACTGGAAGTCCGGGTTTCTGGTCGTCAACACCGCGGGCGACACCGCAACCCCCGAGGCGACGAACGTCTCCGAGTGGATCGACGACGAGCGCGCCGCGCAGTTGCTGCGTGCGGCGATCGGGCAGGCCGATATCGCGGTCGAAGTCGTGGACATCGCCCGCTGGAAGGCGATCGCCGATGCCGCGACGAGCTTCCAGCACGGCCGCATCTCCATCGCCGGCGACGCTGCGCACACGGTGCCGCCGAACGGCGGCTTCGGCGGCAACACGGGTGTACAGGACGCCTTCAACCTCGCCTGGAAGATCGCGCACGTGCTCGACGGGCCTGCGCACCCGGCGCTGATCGCGACCTACGATGCCGAGCGTCGTCCGGTCGGCGCGCTGACCATCGAGCAGGCCTACTCGCGCTACGTGCTGCGCACGGCGCCCTACCTCGGGACGGATCACATCCAGCCGCTCGTCGACGACCTCAGCCTCGAAATCGGTCACCGCTATCGCTCGGCGGCGGTGATCGCGGAGGAGGGCGCCGACGACGGCCTGCCGTATGTGGACCCGCGCGAGTCGCGGGGGCTGCCAGGGACGCGCGCGCCACATATCTGGCTCGAGCGCGACGGCGACCGGGTCTCGAGCCTCGACCTGTTCGGCCGCCACTTCGTCTTGCTGGCCGCTGCGGAGGGCCGCTCGTGGTGCGACGCTGCAAGCGCCGCCGCCTCGCGGGCCGGCCTGACGCTCGAGATCCACGCGATCGGTGCAGCCGGCGGTCTTGCGGACCCGGGCGACGGCTTCGCGGCGGCGTATGGCATCTCAGCGACCGGGGCCACGATCGTGCGTCCCGATGGCTACGTCGGCTGGCGCGCGCGCAACGGCGACGACGCATCCGAGAGGTACGTGCTTGGAGTACTCGACGTGCTGCTTGGCCGCGGCGAGCTGGCGCGGGCAACCTGACGAACTCCGCCGCGCGAGCGCGTGCGCCCCCACCCGGCGCCGCGACTGCTCTAGGCTGGCGGGACATGGCCGTGTGCAAGACCGCCGAGACCGCCGTCCCGTGATCGCCCTCCATCCCGCCGTGTTGGCGGCGGCGGCGCCGCTCACCTACTTCCAGGCCGTCGTCCTCGGGGTGCTGCAGGGCGTCACCGAGCTGTTCCCGGTGTCAAGCCTCGGACACACCGTCCTGTTCCCCACGCTGTTCGGCTGGAGCGGGCTGGTCAGCGCGCAATCGAAGAGCGAGTCGTTCTGGCTGGCCTTCGTGGTGATGCTCCACGTCGGCAGCGCACTCGGACTGCTGGCCTACTACTGGCGCGAGTGGCTCACGATCATCGCCGCGTTCCTGCGCACGCTTGCGAACCGCCAGATCAGCACGCCGACGGAGCGCCTGGCCTGGCTGATCATCGCCGCGAGCATTCCGACCGGAATCCTCGGGCTCGCCTTCGAGCATCAGCTGCGCACGCTCACGGCCAAGCCGGAGCTGGCTTCGATCTTCCTCGTCGTCAACGGGGTCCTGCTGTTCGGCGCGGAACTGGCGCGCCGGCGTGCCGCCGTTCGTGAGCTGGCGATCCGCGAGGGCGCGAAGCCGGACGGCGGCCGTGAGCTCGACACCCTCGAGACCCGCGAGGCGGTCGTGATCGGGATCGCCCAGTCCTCGGCGCTGGTCGCCGGGATCAGCCGCGACGGCGTGTGCATGGGAACGGGCCTCGCGCGCGGCCTCGACCACTCCGACGCCGCGCGGTTCGCGTTCCTGCTCGCGACGCCGATCATCCTTGCCGCCGGCCTGTTCAAGCTGCCCGATCTGACCGGTCCGCTTGGCAACGGCGTCCGCGGACAGGCCCTGGTTGCGTGTGTGACCGCGGCGGTCGCGGCGCTGATCACCGTGCGCTTCCTCGTGCGCTGGTTCACGACCCGGACGCTCACGCCGTTTGCCGTGTACTGCCTGCTGTTCGGCCTCGCGATGGTGATCTACAACTCCTGAGCTCCGGCGTGTGCCTGTCTCGACAGTTGCGGGTATGGCTGCCGGCGTCGGTCGCACTGGCAGCCCTCGCCCTGTCGCTAGTCTGCGCGTCTGCCGCGCCGGCCGCCGCGCCGTCGATCGATGGCATCTCGGATCAGAACCTCGCCTACTGGAACGGCGACGTCTGGAACGGCGGCCCCTCCCCCAGCCCGTTTGGACAGTTCCTGACGGCGACCCTCGTCGACGGACCGGGAGCGCCGCTGAAATACGCCCGCTACGTGGTGGCCTACGACGTGATGTGCGACCAGAGCGGACCCGCCTACGGCGTCTTTCGGACCTGGCTCGAGGACGTGCAGTCGCTCGGCCTCACACCGGTCGTCGCGTTCTGGTACGGGCACTTCGATGGCAACTCGTGCGCGACGCTTCCGGCGATCCCGTCCACGCCGGCCCAGTACAACGACGGCACCGCGGGCGTCGGGGCGTTCCTGCGTGCCTTCCCGGCGGTTCGCGTCGTCGAGGCCTGGAACGAACCGAACAACGGACGCGGCCCGGACGTCCCGGCCGCGACCGCCGCGGCCTTCTGGGCGGCGGCGCGGGGCGACTGCGCGACCGGCACCTGCGACACGGTGATCGCCGGCGATTTCAACGACGCGCAATCGAACCTCGTGCCCTACGAGCACCAGTACGTCGCCGCGCTCGGCGGCGCCGACCCGCTCGACTGGGGGATCCACCCCTATGCGGCCGTCAACGACCACGAGACAGCCACGCTGTCGGCGTTTAACGCCGGCCTGCCGAACCCCGCGCTCGATCGGGTCTGGTACACCGAGGTCGGTGCCTACTACTGCACGCCGAAGCGAAACACGCAGAACGGGTCGACCCCCGCGGCGCTGCAGAGCGCCCAGGAGGCCAGCGCCCACTATCTCGTGAACACCCTGATGGAGACCCCGTTCACGCCGGTTCACGTGTTCTATTACGAGTTCATGTACAAGAACAATCTCGCCGGTCCCTGTGCGGACCGCGACAGCGCCCTGTACGAGCCGGCCGGCGCCAGCTCGAGCTCCGCCTACCGCCCGCGCTCGGCGGACCAGGACATCCTGCCGGCAGCAGCGCTCGCCGAGTGCCCGGCGGTTGCGCCCGCCGTGGCAACGGCCGAATCCTGGGTCTACTACCCGATCCCCAGCTGGCAGATCTGGAGCGACCCGTGGCACGCCACGAGCTCCTGATCACCCCAAGCCTCGCCGGCAGCCGGCCGGCAGGCGGTCAGCCGAGGTAGGCGTTGATCAGCGAGCGGCCTTCGGCGTCGACGGCGTCCGCGCGCTCTTCGAGCGCGATCTCGCCGCCGGCCAGCACCCGGGGCGCTAGCGGCCTTTGAACACGGCCACATAGTCCTCGTCGGATACTGGGTCGAGCCAGTCGTTCGTGCCGACCGAGATCGCAAGATGCGCCATGTAGGAGTCCGGAGCCGCGCCATGCCAGTGCTCCTCGCCGCCCGGGATGTGGGCGGTGTCGCCGGCGGTCAGCGGGCCGCCGTCGCCCGCGCGACTCTGGAGCCAGCCCTCCCCGCTGATCACGTGCAGCACCTGAGCGACCTCATGGCGATGCCAGTGCGTCCGGGCGCCGGGCTCGAAGAAGACGTTGTTGACGCCGACCGAGTCCTCTGCGTTGAGCACGGGATCGGCCCACACCCGTCCGGTGAAGGTTGGGCCGCGCTGCTCGGATGGTCCGTTCTCGCGTCCACGACTGATTCTCATCGTGATTCTCCTTCCGGGTCGACGGTGCGCTGGTAGCCCTGCAGGCGCACGCCGCCTGCGACGTCGCCGATCGCATCGACGACGCGGTTGCTGATCTGCTTGCCGTAGCCGAGCGCGCCTGCAAGGTCGAACACGCCGAGGCAGGCGGTGCCGGTGAAGCTCGTGACGCCGAGCTGCTGGAGCAGCGCGAGATACAACCGCATGTCCTTGGCCATCAGCTCGTTGGTCAGCCCGCCCTCGAGGTAGTCGCCCTCGATGACGTGGGGAAAGCGGTTGAGCGTCGCGAAGTTGACGCCGGTCGAGTGGTTCAGGACATCCAGCAGTTGCGCGAGGTCGAGTCCGGCCTTGCGTCCGGCGACCATCGCCTCGGCGGTCGCCGCGAGGGCGATCGCGTTGAGGAAGTTGTTCAACACCTTGGTCGTGTGGCCCGATCCGGGCTCCCCCATGTGGTACACGGCGCTGCTGAAGGTCTCGAAGACAGCAGCCAGCGCAGCCAGGGGCGCCGGCGAGCCGCCGGCCATGATCACAAGGGTTCCCTGCTCGGCTGCAGCCGCACCGCCCGAGATCCCGGCGTCGACGAATTCGGCACCCTTCGATCCCAGCTCGCCGTGGATTCTCGCGCTCGAGCCGGGATCCGCGGTGCTCAGGTCGATCACGACCTGGCCGTCGCGAGCGCTCGCGAGCAGACCGTCATCGCCGCGGACCACGGCCTCGATCACGCGGCTGTCGGGCAGCGACAGAAAGACAACGTCGGAGCGCGCGACGAGATCGGCGATCGACGCGGCGGCCACGACGCCGGACTGTTCGACCGCCGCCGGGCTCGCGTCATACCCGACGATCGGATAGCCGCCATCGCGGATCCGGCGAGCGATGCGCCCGCCCATGTTGCCGAGGCCGATCATGCCCGTCTTCGGTGAATCCGGCATCAGAGCCAGCCCGCCGCCGGCGCGGTCTCGATCCGGCTTGGCTCTCCCGGCGCCAGCGAGAGCTCGGCGACGTGCAGTGTGTCGTCGAACAGGCGCGTCCGCAAAGTGTCCCAGAGATTCTGCTCGTGGAAAGGAACGACGCGCGTCATCTCACCCTCGACGTCCCGCCACATCTCCTCGATCGTAACCATGGAACTCGTCAGTCCCCGAACCAGTCCGGGGCGTCCTCCTGGAGATCCACCCATATCGATTTGGTTTGCGTGTAGTGCTCCATGACCTCGATGCCGTTCTCGCGCCCGTATCCGGACTGCTTATAGCCACCGAACGGCATCAGCCAGTTCCAGACGCGGTAGTTGTTGATCCAGACCGTCCCGGCGCGAAGCCGGTGCGCCACGCGATGGGCCCGCTTGACGTCGCGCGTCCAGACGGCGCCGGCGAGCCCGTAGCGCGTGTCGTTGGCGATCGCAATCGCCTGCTCCTCGTCGGCGAACTCGATCACCGCCGTGACCGGACCGAAGATCTCCTCCTGCGCGACGCGCATGCCGTTGTCGACGCCGTCGAGGATCGTCGGCCGGAAGAAGTATCCGCCGGCGGTGTCACCGCTGAGCGCGGGTGGCTCGCCCCCCGCCGCGATCCGCGCGCCCTCCCCGACGCCGATGCCGACGTACTCCTTAACCTTGTCGAGCTGGCGGCTCGAGGTCGTCGCGCCGACCTGCGTCGCCGGGTCCAGCGGGTCGCCGACACGGATCGCCGAGGCCTTGGCCGCGAAGCGCTCGACGAACTCCTCCCGCACCGCGCGGTCGACGAGCGTCCGCGACGCCGCCATGCACGACTGGCCCGAGGCCGAGAAGATGCCGTAGGCCGACCGTCGGACCGCCTGCTCGAGGTCGGCGTCGGCGAAGACGATGTTTGGCGATTTGCCGCCGAGCTCGAAGGTGACGAGCTTCAGCGTCTGCGCGGCCCGCCCGGCGATTCGCTTGCCGGTCTCGGTCGACCCGGTGAATGCGATCTTGTCAACGTCGGGATGGTCCACGAGCGCCTCACCCGCACGCCCCCCAAACCCCGGCACGACGTTCACGACACCCGGCGGGAGGTCGAGTTCCTCGATAAGCGCCGCGAATGCGAGCGCCGACACCGGCGTGTCCTCGGACGGCTTGACGACAATCGTGTTGGCCCCAGCCAGCGCCGGGCAGAGCTTCCACGCCAGCATCACCAGCGGCGAGTTCCAGGGAATGATCGCGCCGACCACTCCGATCGGCTCCCGGCGAGTGTAGGTCAAAAACGGCCCAGCCTCCGGCATCGTGTGACCCAGCACGTTCTGGCAGACCCCGGCGAAGTACTCGAAGTAGCGCACGATCATCTCCAGCTCAGCGGCGATCTCGCGTGTCGCCTTGCCGTTGTCCCGCGTCTCGATCCGCGCGAGGGCGTCGCGGTTGGCATCGATCAACCCCGCCATGCGCCACAGCATGCGCGCACGATCGGCGCCGCGTGTCCGCCCCCAGGCGCCCTCGAATGCCCGTCGCGCGGCGGCCACGGCGCGGTCGATGTCCTCCGGCCCGGCTTCCGCGACCCGCGCCCAGACCGCGCCGGTGGCCGGGTTGTAGGTGTCAAACGAGCGGCCGTCAGCCGCGGCGACTCATTCGCCGCCGATGTACAGCGGCAGTTCGCCGACCTCGCGACCAGCGGCGAGCGCCTCGACGAACGAGCCCCGAGCCATCCCGGCCGCTCCCACGAGCCCGCTCACGTGCTCACGCCACCCGTACCGCGATTCCGTCCGATTCAAGATCAAGCGCCGGGAAACGCGCCGCCACCGCCGGGTCGTGACCCGGGACGAGGACGGCGCCCTCGGCAGCGACCAGCTCCCGCAGCAGGTCGTAGGCCGCGTACATCTGCTCGAGGTCCGCGATCACGCCGAACGGCCGGTCGAGCTCGAATTCCTCATAGAAGTGCACCGCGTCCGAAGCGAGCACGACGTCTCCGCCGAGCGCCGCGACGACCGTCACCTGCTGGCCCGGCGAATGGCCACCGACGCTGCGCGCGGTGATCCCGTCGAAGATCTCCTCGACGCCCTCGGTGAGCCGGACGCGACCGGCGCGTCTCGCCTCGGCCAGCAGCGCGACCTCCCGCGCCTCGACGTGCGATGCGAACTGGAAGCGGGCGGCGGCCGGTCCGGTCCAGAACTCGAACTCCCGGCGCGGCACCACCAGTTGCGCGTGCGGAAACGCTTCGAGGTTCCCGATGTGGTCGTAGTGCAGGTGCGTGACGATCACCGCCGAGACCGACTCGCGCTCGACGCCGACGCGACCGAGCGCCTCGAGCGGCGGGCACAAGCAGGTGCGGCCGCGGCGCGCACCGACGACCGGATCGAACCCGGTGTCGACGAGAATCGTCTCGCCACCGGCACGCAGGATCCAGAAGTAGTAGGCCATCTCGACCTCGGCGTCGGCTTCGCCGTAGGCCTCGTAGCGGTGGTAGAGCTGGCTCTTTCGCGCCGTCAGCGTGCCGTAGCGGACCGCGATGACCTCGTATGGCACGGCTGCCGACCCGCGCCGCGCGGCGTGCGGCTCAACCACGGACATCGAGGGCTCCCTCCGCGGCGGCGACCGTGACGCCGGTCCACCCCTCGAAGAGCCGCACGATCGCCGTGTGATCGTCAGCTTCGTCGGCCCCAAGCGCGGCCAGCGACCACAGCTGCGCCACGAGACCGCCAAGGATCATCGGGATCCGCCGGCTGCGCGCCTCGCTGAGGCACAGCTCGACGTCCTTGGCCATCAGCCCGAGACGGAATCCCGCGTCGAAGCGCCGCGTGAGCACCTGGGCGGGGAACTTGTCCGATGTCGCGGTGTTGCGACCACTCGAGGCGTTGAAGATCTCCAGCAGCGTTGCCGGGTCGAGTCCCGCGCGCACGCCGAAGGTCATGGCCTCCGAGGTGATCACCATCGCCGTCGCCGACAGCAGGTTGTTGAGCAACTTCGCCGTCTGTCCCTGGCCGGGCGCGCCGCCGACGAGAAAGATCTTCCTGCCAAAGGTCTCAAGCATCGGACGCACCCGCGCGAAGACCTCTGCGGAGCCCGACGCCATGACCGTCAGCGTGCGCGCCCGAGCGCCCGCGACACCACCGCTCACCGGCGCGTCGAGGTGCTCGATGCCCGCAGCGCGCAGCGTGGCGGCGACCTCCTCCGCGACGATCGCGCCAGTGGTGGAGAGGTCGACGAACGTCTTGATCGCGTCGCCGTGGATGACACCGTCGTCGCCACCGGCGACGACCCGGACCGCATCCGGCGTCGGCAGGCTGACGAACACCACAGCGGCGGCCTGCGCGACCTCGGCGGCCGAGCCGCACCCGGTCGCGCCGCGCGCCAGCAGCGGTGCCATCGCCTCGCCGCGGCTGTCATGGACGGCGAGCGTGTATCCACCGTCGAGGAGCGCGGCCGCGATCGGAGAGCCCATCGCGCCGAGCCCGACGAAGCCGATCTGTTCGTCGCTGTTCACGCCCCGCCACCGTCGCGCGGGCGCTCCTCGGCCTCGCGATCCCCGCCCGCGGCGCCAGCGATGTCCCCGTCGCCCTCGGCGACGGACACACCCTCTCGCTCGAGCTCCTCGATCACCGACTCGACGACACGGAACGCCTCCATCCCGGCGGGCACACCGCAGTAGACCGCCGCCTGGAGCAGCGCTTCCTGGATCTCGCGCTTCGTGCAACCGTTCGCGACGGCGCCTCGGACGTGAACCGCCAGCTCGTGCGAGCGGCCGAGCGCCGTCAGCATGCCGAGGTTGATCAGGCTGCGATCGCGGCGCGCAAGCCCCGGGCGTGCCCAGACGGCACCCCAGCAGTACTCGGTGACGAGCTCCTGGATCGGGCGCGAGAACTCGCTCGCGCGCTCGAGCGAGCGCTGGACGTGTGCCGCGCCGAGGACCTCGCTGCGGACGCGCAGGCCCTCCTCGTAGCGCCCGTTGTCAGTCATCGACCACTCGCTCCGATGCCGCGCCGAGCTGCGCGAAGAGCGTCTCGGACGCCTGTCGGACGTGAAACGACGCCGCAGCCGCGGCCGCGTCGGCATCGCGATTCTCGATCGCCTCGACGATCGCGCTGATCTCGACAACCGACTGGCGGGGGCGACCCGGTGCGGTCAGCGAGGTCGCCCGCAGCACCGCGACCCTGGCCTGCAGCCCCTCGAGGATCGAGCGGATCGTGGCGTTGTCGGCGCCGTCGAAGAGGACCTCGTAGAAGCGGTTCTTCGCCTGGAGCATCACGCGGGGGTCGGTCTCGTCCTGGCTCTGCTCGAGCGCGACCAGGGCGCGGCGCAGCGTGCGCACCTGGACGTCGGAGGCATGCGTCACGAACTCGCGCGCCGCGGCGCCCTCGAGCAGCGCACGCACCTCGTACACCTCGGCAGCCGCCTTCGCCGACGGGATCGCGACGATCGCTCCCTTCTGCGGGATCGTCGTCACGAGGCCCTCGGCGGCGAGCCCGCGCAGCGCCTCGCGAATCGTCGTCCGCGAGACGCCGAAGCTGTCGATCAGCTCGCGCTCGACGAGTCGCTGCCCCGGCCGCAGCCGCATCTCGACGATCTCCTTGCGCAACAGCTCGAGCACCTGCTCGCGCACCGGCGCCGCGACGCGAGCGACGCGCGCGGCGAGACCGTTCACCGCGACCCGCTCGGCGGCGACGGGATCCTCGCTTCGCAGCGAGGCGACAAAGGAGTCCGCGCGCTCACCGACGGATGCCTCTCTCCCAAGCATTGTATGACGACCATACCGTAGGCCGGTATGTGAATGCAAGACCTCCCGCCGGCACGGCGACAACCCGCAAACCGGGGCGCTTCTGTCGTGGGCGCCCCGGTTGTCCACATAGACCAGAATGAGCGCAATGGTCGCCGGCTCAGCACCGCACGGACGCTGATGGACGCGCGCGACGTTCGACTCGAGCCCGAGCTCGCGCAGCGGCTCGCGGGCCGCGCCGCGGCGCTGGCGCCGCTCGGCTCGCTGTCGGTCGACACGGTGGCGCTCACGCCCGGCGAGCTCGCGGCGCTCGAGCGGCTCGCCGAGCGGCTCGCCAACAACTACCCCTACGGCGAGCCGCGCTACGTCGGCCAGATGCTCAAGCCGCCGCACCCGCTGGCCTGGGCTGCGTACGCGACCGCGATGCTGCTGAACCCCAACAATCACGCGCTCGACGGCGGCCCGGCAACCGCAGAGCTCGAAAAGGAGGCGGTCACCGCGATCGCCGCGATGTTCGGCTACGGCGAGCCGCTCGGACACCTCACCTCATCGGGCACGATCGCCAACCTCGAGGCGCTGTGGGTCGCCCGCGAGCTGCGGCCGGACTCGGCGATCCTGTTCGGCGAGAACGCGCACTACACGCACGGGCGGATGTGCGAGGTGCTCGGCGTCCGCGCCGAATCGGTCGCCCAGGACGGGGTCGGGCGGATCGACACCGCCAGCCTCGAGCGGCGCCTGCGCGCCGGCGGGGTGGGCACGCTGGTCGCGACCCTCGGGACCACGAGCCTCGGCGCGCTGGACCCGATCGCGGAGATCGCCGCGCTGTGCGCGCATCACGGCGTCCGCCTGCACGTCGACGCCGCCTACGGCGGCTTCTACGCGCTGCTCGCCGACGGCGCCGAGCCCGGCGTGGACCGCGCGCCCTTCGACGCACTGCGGCTGGCCGACTCGATCGTCGTCGATCCGCACAAGCACGGCCTGCAGCCCTATGGCTGCGGCTGCGTGCTGTTCCGCGATCCCGCCGTCGGGCGGCTCTATGCGCACGACTCGCCCTACACCTATTTCAGCTCGAGCGAGCTCCACCTCGGCGAGATCAGCCTCGAATGCAGCCGTGCGGGCGCGGCTGCCGCGGCGCTGTGGGCCACGCTCGAGGCGCTGCCGCTGACCCGCGCCGGGCTTGGCGGCCGGCTCGCCGCGTCGCGAGCGGCGACGCTCGGGCTTGCGCACGCACTCGAGGACAGCGAGCTGGCGGTGGTCGTGACCCCCGCCCTCGACATCATCTGCCCGTTTCCCCGCCTGGCGCGCGCGTCGCAGATCAGCGCCCGCTGCGAGCGCGCGTTCGACTCGCTCGCCGCGGCCGGCTGGCACGCCGCGAAGCTGCGCGTGCGGGCGGCCTGGCTGGCCCAGCGCCACCCGTGGATCGAGTGCGACGCCGACGAGGTGACGACGCTGCGCATGGTGCTGATGAAGCCCGCCCACGCCGACATCGTGGAGGAGCTCGCCGCCGTCGTTCGCGAGCACCTCGCGGTCGCCCGATGACGTCCCGCCGGGTCGCGTCGGCCAACCGCGACGGCTGCCGGTAGCCAAGCCCCGGAAGGGGCTGCTCTCAGTCGCTGACGGGCGGCGCAGGCACCTGGCAGTTAGCCGCCGTTGTGAACCCGCCGTTGGTGCCACCGAGCGTCGCGACCGCCGGCGCGCCGCTGCCGGTCACGCCGCTCAGCGCCGGGTTGTCGGTCGTCAGCAGCGACACGACCGTCGAGGGGGCGTACGGCAATCCCAGGTTGTCGACCGCGAACACGCTGCCCGTGCCCAGCTGCTCCACGGCGACCCCGTTGCCGCTGCCGGTCGCGGTCACGCTGTTCGCGACCGAGTCCATGCATACGTTGCCGGCGCCGCCATCACCGCCGGAGACGACCGTGACGGCGTCCTGCGAACTCGAGCCCATCGTCACGGTGTTGCTCGCAAGCGTCAGGTTGAGGATTCCCGTCCCGCTCGTCTGGGCCAGGATGCCGGTTCCCGCACCGCTCTGGGCGATCGTGTTGTCGGCGAGCTGCGCGACCAGCCCATGCACGGTGCCGATTGAGCTCGAGAGGCTGACGGCGTCTCCGCTTCCGGCGATGTCCATCCAACTGAGCGAGACCGGTCCCGAGTCCGTCACCGAGATGCCAGCCCCGGCTCCGCTCGTGTGATCGATCGTGCCGCCCGAGCCGGGCTCGTTCGCCAGCCCGGTCACGTCGAGGCCGACGCCGGACGTGCCTGCGTCGGATATCAGCACCCCGTCGACTGGGTCCGAGGGCGTTCCGCTGCCGGCAAAGATCGACTGGAAGATCAGCCCGCCCGAGCCGATCTGGGTCCCTCCTTCGACGTCCAGCGCGGTGGCGGTCGTCGTGGTCAGCGTGCTGGTCGGCGACGTCGCGCTCACGGTCCCGCCGCCGGTCGCGGTGAACGCGGGGTGCGCGCCGGTGCTCGCCACGATCTGCCCGCTGAAGTCGATCGTCGCGGGGCTGTCGTTGGCCGTCAGCAGCACGCCGCTCCCGTCGTCGGTGATCGGTCCGCTGAGCGTCAGCGTCCCGCTGGTGCGGCCCTCGATCGCGACCGAGTTCCCCGACACGCCGCCCGAGGCGGTGACGTTGATCTGAGCGGAGACCGACGCCGTTCCGCCGCCTCCGCTGACGTCCAGGCCGTCGCCGCCGGTGTTGGCGATCGTGACGCTCGGGCCGACCGTGAACGTGTTCACACCGGTTGCGCTGATCCCGACACCGCCGGTGCTGGTGACGCTCACGGTCGGGCCGACGGTGAACGTGCTCAGGTTGCTCGCGCTGATCCCGACACCGCCGTTGTTGGTGACCGTCACGCCGGTCACCGTGTCGTTGTCGCCGAGCGTCACGTCGGCACCGCTCGAGCTGGCGATCACGGGCCCCGCACCGCCTGAGGCGGCAACCAAGTTGTCGGAGCCGACCATGAGGCCGACCGACTGACCGACCAGCGTCTGGCTCGCGCCCAGCACCACGCCGCCGGCGTATGCGGTGCCGGAGTCGAACACGAAGATCTCATCGCCCGAGAGGGCGTGCCCGCTCGCCGCCGCGAGAGAGGTGAACGGTGTCGCCGAGCTGCCGTCTCCGCCCGGCGCGGCGTTGTTGTCGACGTACCAGACGTGCGTGGTGCTGAAGTGGATCGTGGCGGTCGCCGTCGCGCTCGTCCCCTCGCTGGTGTCGACCTGGTAGTTGAAGCTGTCGCTGGCACCACGGAAGCCGACCGCCGGCTGGTAGGTGAACGTGCCGTTGGTCGCGAGCGTGACGCTGCCGCCCTGTGCGGTCGTGATCGTCCCCGCCGTCGTGCTGAGCGAGCCCCCGCCCGGGTCGCTGTCGCCCGCCAGCGCGCTGGCGCCGGGGCGATAGACCTCGGGCCCGGCCCCGCGCGTGCCGCCGACCTGCAGCTCGGTGTTGCCGACCGCGCCGTAGAAGTCCTGCGCGATGACCGACGGCGGCTGCGGGACGACCGGGGGCGAGGAGGCGGGGTCGACGATGATCGTCACCGTCTCGGTTCCGGCGTCCTGCGCGGCGCCGTCGACGGCGCCGAGCGTGAAGCTGTCGCTCCCCGAGAACCCCGGCGCCGGCGTGTAGCTGAAGGATCCGTCGGCATTCAGCGCGAGCGTGCCGTCGGCGACGTCGGAGATGAGGCTCGCCTGCAACCCGCTCCCGACCGCGGCGCCCAGCACTCCGGGCGCGCCGACGCTCAGCGTGGACCCGGACGTGACCTCGTAGTTGCCGACCTGGCCGAGCACCGGGGTGACATGGATCGTGACGCTGGCCGGAAGCGAGCTCTCCCCGGAGGCGTCGGTGTCCCTGTAGCTGAAGTGATCGACGCCCGAGAAGCCGCCTGCGGGCGTGTAGCGGAAGGTGCCGTTGCGGTTCAGCGTCAGCACACCGTGAGCGGGCCCCGCCACGAGCGCGGCGCTCAGGCCGCTGCCGTCGTCGTTCGCGAGCACTCCCGCCCCGCTGACATCCAGGGTCTGCCCGGCGGCGATGCTGTAGCTGTGGTCAACGGCGCCCGGGATGACGCTGACACTCACGGCGGCGGTCGGCAGGTCCGTCGGGAAGCTCACCGTGGCGCCGAGCGACGACCCCGCGCCGGTGTATACGCAGCGCACCTGGTGGACGACGAGCGAGCGGCGGTGCCGGCGCACGCGGATCGTGATCGCCTCCCTGGAGTAGTGCGCCCGGCATTTCGCCTTCTTGTTCGTCAGTGTGTAGAACGACGGGTTCTGCTGCGTGTGCGGCTTCGGCTTCGGCGTCGCGGCGACCGCCTGCCCCACGCCGAGCGCGGCCGCGAGGACCGCGGCCGTGCCGAGCAGGGTCGCGCGTGCCCGCGATCGACGGAGCCCCAATTCGTTCACCACGCACGAACAATCGTCCGAAATGCGCCGCGGGATGGGCGAATTGGACATCTAGGCCAAGCCCCGGCCGGCGACGGCCGAGCGTCTACAACTGTTCGCGGCTACTCGCCGCCGTTGGCCAGCACCAAGCCGTGCTGGATCGCGAACACCGCCGCGCCGGCGCGGGTGTGTTGACCGGTCTTGTCGTACACGCTGGCGAGATGGTGCTGCACGGTTCGCGCCGAGAGGAACAGCGCCTCGCCGATGTCGCGGTTGGTCAGCCCGCGAGCGGCGAGGCGGAGCACCTCGACCTCGCGCGTGCTCAGATCGCACGGCCACGCCGCCCTCGCGCGCGGCAGCCCGGCGGCCTCGATCAGCGCGCCGACACATTCGGCGTCGAGCCGGCCCGCGACGACCTCGGCCTCGAGCGCGCCGCCCGCCTGCGCGAGGGAGCTCGCGGGACGATGCGGACGATCCTCGGTCAGCGCGCCGAAGACATCGGCCGCGGCGAGCACCCGCTGGCTGCGCGAGAGCTCCGGCGCCCGGGCTCCGCGGTGATAGCCCCCGCCATCGAGGCGCTCGTGGTGCGCGGCCGCCAGACTCTCGATCTCGGCGAAGGTCGGACAGCGGCTGAGGATCCGCCCGGTCCAGTACGAGTGCAGCCGCACGCGCTCCCAGTCGGCCGGCCCCAGAGGGCCCGGGCGATCCCAGATCGAGCTCGGCACCCCGACCCGCCCGATGTCGTGCAGCAGAGCCGCGACGCGCAACCGCGCGCGCTCGTCGCCGCTCAGACCGAGCAGGCGCGCAGCCCCGTCAGCCAACTCGGCCACGTGGAGCGAGTGCCCCAGCAGAAGGGTTCCCTTCAGGTCCGCGAATGCGCCGAACGCGAGACACATCCGGTCGAGCCCGTCCTTGCTGACACGCGCCGCCGGCGGCGGCTCTGCGGCGATGGCGCTCGCCAGCAGGTCGTCGCCCTCCAGCGCCGCGAAGATCGCGTCGGCGTGTAGTGCAACTGCCGCGCACAACGCCGGGTCGAGGTGCGCACCCGATCGCCTGGCCACCTCGGCCTCGGCGGCGGCTCGGGCCCCCGTGAAATGGGCCATCACGGCCTGCTCGGCGACGTGCACGACGCGCGCCGCGATCGTCAGATCGTTGCCTGAGCGCTGCGCCGGAAAGCCCTTCCCGTCCCAGCGCTCGTACACCTCGTCGAGCGCCGCGACGGCGCCTGCCGAGAGCCCCAGCTGACGGCCCAGCGCGGCGCTCACCTCGCAGCCGGCGCGCCCGAGCGCGGGCCCCCGCTCCGGCAGCACCGACACGAAGCGCGACCCGATCTCGGCTGCACGTTCGGCGCCCGCCCACGACCCGAACCCCTCGACCTGCGACGCGAACGCCTCGGGATCACCGAAGTCGATCGTCTTCAGCTCGCGCTGGACCGCGACGTCGTCGTCGAACAGCGCCGAGAACTCCGGCGAGTTGGCCGTGCAGCCGAGCGAGCGCAGCAGCGCGGCGTAGTAGGCGGCTCGCTGGTCCTCGAGCGTGAGGTCGATCGCATCGGCGAGGACCGCCGCCACGACGCACGTTCGCAGCCCCTTCTCGAACGGCACGCCCGATCCGAGGTCCGTCGCCAGCGACAAGGCCCCCAGGAGCTCGGCAACGCGTACCGGTTCCGCCACGACGCGAGCATCGTAGCCGCGCTCGCATTAATGGGCCAAATGGCCGATGCGCGACCCGTCGCGCCGGCGCGAGCATAGGCGCAACCGGCAACCAGAAAGGATCCGATGTCAACCGAGAACGAAGCAATCGTCCGCAGATTCTTCGCCGACTTCTGCACCGGACGGCGAGCGGACCTGGCAGATCAGCTGATCAGCGAGAATTATGTCTCCCACGGACCGCAGGCACCGCCCGCGGCGGGCCCGCAGGGCGTGGTCGAGCGGGTCGGGCTCTATCAGGAGACCTGCGACGGCGTCTGGCGGATCGATGACATCTTCTCGGCCGGCGACCGCGTGGTCACCCGCTGGACCGGCATCGGCACGCAGGTCGGCGAACTGATGGGAATCCCTGCGACCGATCGCTCCTTCGAGGTCGAGGCGATCACGATCCATCGCATCGCCGACGGCAAGATCGCCGAGGAGTGGACCGTCTGGGACGCGCTCGGGATGCTTCAGCAGATCGGCGCCGTGCCGGCCGCGGCGTAGCAGCCCGCGCATGGTCGCGGCGGCGCCGCGGGGGTGCGCGCGTGCACCCGCAGTTCGCTCAACGCGCCGCCGCCGCGCCGACCTCGCGCACCGGGACCTCGCCCCACAGCCGCTCGAGCGCGTAGAACTCTCGCACCTCGGGCACGAACAGGTGGACGACGACGTCGAGGTAGTCCATCAGCACCCACTGCGCCTGCGGCAGGCCCTCGACGCGGCGCGGCAGGATCCCGTACTCCGCCTTGCAGCCGGCGTGGATCCCGTCGTGGATCGCCTTGACCTGCCGGTCGCTGCCGCCCGAGCAGATCACGAAGTAGTCGGTGTAGTCGATCACGCCGCGCAGGTCGAGCTCGACGATCGACTGCGCCTTCTTGTCGTCCGCGTAGCCTGCGATCAGGGCCGCGAGCCGGTCCGAGGTCACCTGTACAGCCCCTGCCGTTCGATGTAGTCGGCGACGGCGTCGGGGACGAGGTAGTCGATCGGCCGCCCCTCGCGCACCCGGCGGCGCAGCGCCGAGGAGGAGATGTCGAGCCGCGGCACGTCGATGTAGCGGATCCGCTGGGCGCCACGCATCCCGGCCAGCCTCACCCGAACCTCTTCGCGGCGCGCCCCGGCCCGCTCAGCCACGGCAAGCGCAGCCAGCTCGAGGATCGTCTCGGGCTGATGCCAGCTCGGCAGCGACCAGGCCATGTCGCCTCCGACGATGAACGTCAGCTCGTCACCTGGGCGTGTCGCATTGATCTCGCCAAGCGTATCGACCGTGTACGACGGCCCGTCGCGGTCGATCTCGATCGAACTCACCTCGAGCCAGTCGTCGTGGCCGTCGGCGGCCAGCCGGCACATCTCGAGGCGATGGGCGCGACCGGGCTCCTCCTCCATCTCCTTGTGCGGCGGCACACCGGTCGGCACCATCAGCACCAGGTCCAGTGAGAGCTGCGCCCGCGCCTCGCTCGCGCACACCATGTGCGCGAGATGCGGCGGGTTGAAGGTACCGCCGAAGATTCCGACCGCCGTCAACTACGGACGTGCCCGTCGCCCTCGACCAGGTACTTCCACGCACACAGCTCGCGCAGACCGATCGGTCCGCGGGCGTGCAGCTTCTGCGTCGAGTTGCCGATCTCCGCGCCCATTCCGAACTCGGCGCCGTCGGTGAAGCGCGTCGAGGCGTTGACGTAGACGCATGCCGCGTCCACGTCGAGCTGGAAGCGACGTGCTGCTGCCTCCTCGCGCGTCACGATCGTCTCGCTGTGCCCGGTTCCGTGCTCCGCGATGTGCTCGAGCGCGTCCTCGAGCGAGTCGACGACCGCGACCGCGAGCGTCAGCGCCAGATACTCGGTGTCCCAGTCGGCGGCCGTCGCCGGTGCGATCTCGACGCCGTGAGCGTGCTCCCGCGTGCGCTGATCGCCGCGCAACTCGACACCGGCGTCGCGCAGCGCGAGCAGCGCGCCGGGCAGGAACGCCGCGGCGACGTCGCGGTGCACGAGCAGCGTTTCGGCGGCGTTGCACACGCCCGGCCGCTGCACCTTCGCGTTGAGCACGATCTCGCGCGCCTGCTCGAGGTCGGCCGCGGCGTCGACATAGACGTGGCAGTTGCCCGAGGCGGCGTAGATCACCGGCACCGTCGCATGAGCGACGAGCGCTGCCTTGAGCCCCTCGCCTCCGCGCGGAATGATCAGGTCGACGTAGCGCGTCTGGGTCGCCAGCTCGACGAGTTCGTCCCGGTCCCCGCCGGCGAGACTCGTGATCGCACCCTCCGGGACGCCCGCCGATTCCACCGCCCGCGCGGCGATCCCGGCGAGCACGGCGTTCGAGGACGCGGCGCTCGAGGAGCCGCGCAGGACGACCGCATTGCCCGACTTGAGGCACAGCGCGGCGGCGTCGATCGTCACGTTCGGCCGCGCCTCGTAGACGACGGCGATCACGCCAAGCGGCACCCGCAGCTTGCGTATCGCCAGCCCGTTTGGTCGCCGGAACTCCTCGAGCACCTCGCCCACGGGATCGGGAAGCGCGGCGATCGCGCGCACCCCGGCCGCCATCGCTTCGATCCGGCGCTCGTCGAGCGTCAGGCGGTCAATCAGCGCGGGCGAGAGCCCGGCCTCGCGCCCCGCGGCGACATCGGCCCGGTTTGCGTCGAGTATCTCTTGGGTGCTCGCCTGGAGCGCCTGCGCGACGCATTCCAGAGCGGCGTTCTTGACGGAGGCGTCGAGCGTCGCGAGCGAGCGGGCGGCGCGCTTGGCCGCCCGACAGACCTCTGCGACCGAATCGGTGGCGATTGCCATCGTCTTAGGTTACGCGAGGACGAAATAGTCGCGGTGCACGGCCTCCTCGGTGGCTCGCGGCAGAACCTCGCGCACGGCGGCCGAATGGCGCCCGGCGGCGCGCTGCAGATCGACCGCCGAGTAGTTGCAGATCCCCTTGCCGATCAGCCGCTCGCCCTCGACGACGTCGACGGCGTCGCCCTGTTCGAAGCTGCCGCGCACCTCCACGACGCCGACAGGCAAGAGGCTCGTCCCGCCCTCGCGCAGCGCCCGGGCGGCGCCGGCGTCGATGACGATCGTGCCGCGGCTCGGCTTTGCGTAGCGAAGCCACAGCTTGAAGCTCGAGTAGCGCTGCTCGCGGGCCGCGAACAACGTGCCCTCGCGCCCACCGGCGAGCACGCGCGCGAGCACCCCTTCACGCGCCCCGTTGCAGATCACGGTCTCGATTCCGGCCGCGGTCGCCATGTCGGCGGCGACGACCTTCGAGCGCATCCCGCCCGAGCCGTGAGCCGAGGTCGTCTGGGTGATCTCCAGCGCGTCGAGCGCGGCGAAGTCCTCGACGTGCTCGACCAACGTGGCGGTCGGGTTCGTACGCGGATCGGCGCTGTAGAGACCGTCGGTGTTGGTCAGCAGGATCAGCCGGTCGGCGGCGATCAGGATCGCCACCTGCGCGGCCAGGAAGTCGTTGTCGCCGAAGCTGATCTCGTCGGTCGCGGTCGTGTCGTTCTCGTTGATGACCGGGACGGTCCCCCAGTCGAGCAGCTTGCCGAGCGTCTGGCGCGCATTCAGATAGCTGGCCCGCGCGCTGACGTCGGAGAACGTCAGCAGCACCTGCGCCGCCACGGCGCCGTGCTCTGCGAGCAACTCGTCATAGACCCGGTACAGCCGGCCCTGGCCGACCGCGCTGGCCGCCTGCAGCTCCTCGATCGCGGTGGGGCGCGCGGTCAGGCCGAGCACCCGCGTCCCCCGCGCGATCGCGCCGCTGGTTACGATCGCGACCTCGTCGCCGCCGGCCCGCGCGGCGGCGACCGCCGCGCAGATCCGGGCCAGCAGCTCGTCGCGCAGCTCCCCCTCGTCGGTGGCGACGATCGCCGAGCCGAGCTTGATCACGGTGCGAGCCATTGCGGGCGGAGGTTAGCCGTGCGCCGCCGGGCACGCACGCCGGCGCCGCCCGCCCCCCGCAACGGGCCTCACAGGTCGAGATCGAACAGCACGCCGCCGATCTCGACGTCGTCGCCGGCTTCGAACCCCTCCTCTTCGAGCGCACGGATCACACCGATCTGGCGCAGCCGCGACTCGACGTGCGCAAGCGCGTCGTCGTTGTCGAGGTCGTGGCGCGCGAGCAGCAGGTCGATCCCCTCGCCGACGACGCGGTAGATGCCGTCGTCGGTGCGCTCGATGCGAAAGCCGCGGGCGCCGGCCGGACGGAAGGTGAGGTGCTCGGCCAGCTCGCCCGGCGCGTCGGCGAGCTCGCCGGGCGGCTCGGATGGCACACGCCGGAGCAGTTCGAGCGAGAGCTCCTCGATTCCAGCGCGCGTCGCGCTCGAGGTGATCAGCACGGGGACCGCGTCGCCAAGCCGCTCGCGCCAGGCACGCGCGGCCGCCTCGGCGGCCGGCGGTTCGAGCAGGTCGGCCTTCGACAGCGCGAGCAGCCGGGGCAGCGCCGCCAGCCGCGGGTCGTGACTCTCGAGCTCGCGCTCGATCGTGGCGTGGTTCGCCAACGGGTCGGAGCCGTCGAGCGGCGCGAGGTCGAGCACGTGCACGAGCAGTTGGGTGCGCTCGATGTGAGCGAGGAAGTCGTGGCCGAGCCCGGCGCCGGCGCTCGCCCCCTCGATCAGCCCGGGGATGTCGGCGACGATCAACTGGCGCTCGGCGCCCTCGAGCGTGCCGAGCACCGGTTCGAGCGTTGTGAACGGGTAGTCGGCGATCTTCGGCGCGGCGCGCGTGAGCCGGGCGAGCAGCGAGGACTTCCCGGCGTTCGGCAGTCCGACCAGACCGACGTCGGCGAGCAGCTTGAGCGTCAGCTGGAGCCATGTCTCCTCGCCGGGGAGCCCGCGCTCGGCGAAGCGCGGGGCCTGGCGGGTCGGGGTGGCGAAGTGCTTGTTGCCGCGTCCGCCCGATCCGCCGCGGGCGACGACGGTGCGCTGCCCCGCGCGGATCAGATCGTGCAGGTCGCCGCCGTCGGTTCGAACCTGCGTCCCGGGCGGAACCGCGAGGATCAGCGGGGCTCCCGTGCCACCGTGGCGCAGCGATGCGCCGCCGTCGCCGCCGCCCGGCGCACGGTGGTGGGTGCGTCGCCGGAATGACTGCAGGTCGCGAAGCGACGGGTCGCACTCGATCACCACGTCGCCACCGTGGCCGCCGTCGCCACCGTCCGGGCCGCCACGCGGAACGTGCGCCTCGCGGCGGAAGCTCGCACACCCGTCCCCGCCGGCGCCGGCCTGGACGTGGATTCGTGCTCGGTCGTAGAGCATCCCTGAATTCTCAACGAAAGCCGGCGCATGGCCGTGCGTCGGTCCCGGCCGACGCGGACCTCGCGCAGAAAGCTGGGCGCGCCGCTACTCGGCCGGGTCGATCGAGACGACGCGTCCGCGCCGCCCGACGGAGAAGCGCACCGTGCCCGCGGAACGCGCGTAGAGCGTGTCGTCCTTGCCCATGCCGACGCCGTCGCCGGCCTTGAAGCGGCTGCCCCGTTGGCGCACGATGATCTCTCCACCGCTGACCTGCTGGCCGGCGAAGGTCTTCACACCGAGGCGCTGGGCGTTGGAGTCGCGGCCGTTGCGGCTGGAGCCGAGGCCCTTCTTATGCGCCATCAGCGTCCCCCTTGGCGGCGGGCTTCGCGGCGCCGGCGGGCTTCGCGGCCGCGGCGGGCTTCGCGGCGCCAGCGGGCTTCGCGGCGCCAGCGGGCTTCGCGGCGCCGGCGGGCTTCGCGGCGCCAGCGG
>Ga0209415_10005346_pt1 | contig 23109 bp, 21 predicted proteins | sample PeaSoiSIISIP2007_FD_187696 | JGI IMG/M metagenome (GOLD analysis project Ga0209415, IMG submission 187696) | Peat soil microbial communities from Weissenstadt, Germany - SII-SIP-2007 (SPAdes) (version 2) | ecosystem: Environmental > Terrestrial > Soil > Wetlands > Peat | place: Germany... | reverse complement strand
CCTCGTAGGTCAGCCCAGCTTCGCCGACCAGCCCGCCCGCATGGACCAGCCCACCAGCCCGGACCTGCCCGCGAGCCAGGACAAGCCGACGGGCGGGCAACCGCATGCCGCCAGGCAGCCGCCCGCAGAACGGCATCAGGCTGCGGGCCGGCCTAAGCAGGTCCAGGCCGTATTCGGGCGGAGCAGAACCCGGGCGCGATTCATCGCCGTCATCGTGGCCGTCGCCGCCGTCGCCGCCGCGACGACCGCGGCGGTCGAGCTCCGCTCGAAACCGCAGCCGGCCGCCCCGGTCGCGGCGAGCCCGCGGATCGTGGTCGACGAGTACTTCGCCGCCATCAACGCCCGCGACTGGCGGGAAGTGTGGCGCCTCGGTGGCAGGAACTTCAGCCCGTCCCTGCACAAGATGATCGCCGGCTATCAGCTGACCAGCCATGACGTGCTGGCCAGTGTCCATGTCAGGGGTGACACCGTGCGGGTGCGACTCCTCGCATACGAGACGACCGGCGCCGTGCAGACCTATGCGCTGACCTACCTGGTCAGGCACGGCGTGATTACCGGCGGACACCAGCATCTTCTGAGAACCAGTTATCCCGAGGCCTGATCGTTCCGTTCGCCGTCTGAGGCCGCCAGCGCATCCGGCATGATTGTCGGTGCTATGCCTGCCGCTGGGAGGATTCATGCCAGGCGCCCTGCTCGGAGCGGAGCTGAGCAGACCTTTCCGGCTGCCGCCGCACCTGCTGGCCGCCCTCGTTCCCGTGCTCATCCTGTTCGCCGCGCTGACGATATTCTGCCTCGTCGACCTCTACCGGGCCGAGAGCGTGCGCGGCCTGCCGAAGATCGCGTGGGCGCTCATCATCGTCCTGGTCAGCTGGCCTATCGGGGCCCTGGTCTACCTGTTCGCCGGCCGGGATCGCGGCCGACCGCGCAGGCCCACGCCACAACCAGCCGCCGGCGCCTCAGGTACCAGCGGCGCGATCGGCACGGCGGGTACCGGGGCAGGATCGCGTGCCGCGCCCGCAGCAGATGCCGGAGTGCCAGAAACCGATCACGCAGGACCGGGGGCGGTGCCCGCCACCAGTGTGCGCGCGGCGACCGCCGGTCAGCCAGCCGTCCCCGGCGATGCGCCGGAGCACAGCCGCCCGGTCGTGACTACGACAGACCTGACCAGGGACTACGGCGGGACCGGGCTGTTCGACGTGGGTCTGCGCGTGCCGGACGGCTGCATCTATGGCCTGGTTGGCCCGAACGGGGCCGGCAAGACCACGTTGCTCTCGATCCTGTCCGGGATCAGGCGAGCCGACCGGGGCAGCGTGACCTGGTCGATCGACCGGAGCCAGATCGCCGTCTGTCCCGACGTCCCTGAGTTCGACGGCTGGCTGACCGGCTACGAGATCGTGGACCTGGCCAGATCCCTGGTAGCGCCGGAATCCGGCCGCCAGGATGTGCTGGCAGCGCTCCGGGCGGCGGGGCTTGCCGAGGACGCCGACCGGCGGGTTAGCGGATACTCGCGCGGCATGGTCCAGCGGCTCGGACTGGCCTGCGCACTGGTCGGCGATCCTCGGCTGCTGATTCTCGATGAGCCGACTTCAGCCCTCGACCCGGCTGGCCGGGCCGACATCCTGAACCTGGTCGCCGCCATGCGCGGCAGCAGGACCGTGATCTTCTCCAGCCATATCCTGGCCGACGTGCAGCGGATCGCCGACCGGGTCGGCATCCTGCGAGACGGACGGCTCCTCTACCAGGGAGCCACCGGAGACCTGATCGACACTTACCTGCGCCCGGCCTGGCTGGTGCGGATCGCCGGCCAGGCCGATCAGGTCGCTGCCGCCATCACGGACCAGCCATGGGCCACCAGGGTAGAACTGGCAGGTGCCGACTCCATCAGGGTCGACGCGGTGACCATCGAGGCCGGCGAGCGCGGCATCCCGGCCGCGATCGCGGCGTGCGGCGCCCGTCAGGTCTCGTGCGAGCCGGTCGCCGCCGACCTGGAGTCCGCGTTCCTGGCCCTCACCAGCAGCGTCGCCGGGGAGGCGTCATGACCGGCACCGCGGCTCTCGCCGGCCGGGACCGCGCCGAAGGCCGCCGGATGGGAATCTGGCGGCTGGAGTGGCTGCGCCTGGTGCGGACTCCGCGCGCCCTCGCACTCTGCGTGATCTACCTCGCCTTCGGGCTGATCGAGCCGGTGAGCACGAAGTACTCCGCCCAGCTGGTCCACCGGCTCGCACCCGGCGTGCGGATCACCCTGCCGCCGGTGACGCCCGCGGCGGGGATCAGCAGCTATGTCAGCAACGCCGGTCAGATCGGACTGATCATCGTGGTCGTGATCGCGGCCGGCGCGTTCAGCTTCGACTCCCGCCGCGGCCTGGCGACCTTCCTGCGCACCAGGGTGTCCGGGATGTGGCAGCTGGTGGGGCCGAGGTTCGCGGTCAGCACGCTGGCGGCGATCGTCGCCTACCTGCTCGGCACGCTCGCCGCCTGGTACGAGACCACCCTGCTGATCGGTCACCTTCCGGCTGGCGAGATAGCGGCGGGAATTCTTTGCGGCTCTGTCTACCTTGCCTTCGCTGTCGCCGTGACCGGGGCCGCAGCGGCGGTCGCCAGGGGCACGCTTGCCACGGTCGGCCTGGCGGTCGCGGTGCTGCTGCTGCTTCCGCTGGTCGGCACGTTCCGCGCGGTGCACGACTGGCTGCCGAGCACCCTGGTGGCCGCGCCGGTCGACCTGCTGACCGGCAGCCACCTGTCCGGATTCCTGCCAGCTCTCGGGGTCGCCGTCGCGGCCGGTGCGCTGGCTCTGGCGCTCGCGGTCAACCGGCTCAGCGCCCGCGAGATCTGACCGGACCGCCAGAACGGACCAGGTCAGACCAGGCCGCGCCGGACCAGGCCGCACCGGACCAGGCCGCACCGCGCCAGTCCCCGCCGGACCAGGCCGCGCCGTGCCATACCGCGCCGTGCCAGTCCCCGCCGAGTCAGGCCAGACCGGCGGCGGGGAACGGCCGACGGGTGAGGCTGTCGTACACCATCTGAGTGAGCGTGACGATGTCGAAGACCGGCACGCCGATCCGGGCCTGGATCGCGTGCGCGAAGGGCACCAGGTCGGTGCATTCGATGATCAGGGCGCCCATCTCGGGATTGCCGCTGGCCAGCAGGTCCACCTCGGACAGCACCTCGCGCCCGAGCCGAGCGGCGTCCAGCTCGTCCCGGCGGCCCTCCAGCACGACCTCGCGGAACTCGGGATGGTCGGCCATGCCCGCGACGCAGACCGGAACGGACTCACCTCCGATCGCCTCCAGGTGACGCCGGGTGAGTGAGCCCTTCCTGGCGACCAGCAGCCCGACCTTGGCGTCGCCGCGGAGCATGCGGTAGACCATCGGGAGCTGGATCAGGCTCGAGGCGTAGAGCGGGACGCTGACCGCGTCGGCGAGCTGGCGCTGGAACAGCACGAGGAAGCCGCAGGCGGCGGTGATCGCCGCCACTCCGCGCGCCTGAAGTTCCCGGGCGGCGCTGATGAACGGATCGAGCAGACCCGGATCGGCCTGCCGCACGACCCGGTCCGGCGTCGCGCCCGTCACCACCTGGTAGTCGACGGGAAAGCCGAATGTGCTCCGGTTGCGGATGTGGCCGGGAATCTTGGTGAACGAGGTATCGAGGCACAAGACGCCGATCACGATATCGCGCCCCGCCCCGACGCCGCCTGCCATGGGTCATCGCCTCCTGCCTGGGGATGGGGGTCAGCTCGCGCCGTGCGGCGCCGGCCTCTCAGACCGGACGCGATCGCCGCCGCTGACGTGCCGCCCGCCTGCCATAGCGGCCGACAGAGAACGGCGCAAGATCCATGTCGGGCTGCTCGCCGGAGACGATCTGGGCGATCAGCCGACCGCCGACCGGCGCGAGGCCCATGCCGATATTGCCGTGGCCAGACGCGACGGTCAGGTTCCGATAGGTCCCCGCGCGACCGAGCAGGGGCAGGCTGTCCGGCGTGCAGGGGCGGAAGCCGCTCCAGATCTCGACGGTCTCGGTCTCCTCGAGCCCCGGCAGGTAAGCCCGGACGGTTCGCATGATGCCGTCCACGCGCCGCCGGGAGACGTCGTCGTCGAAACCGGACAGCTCGAGGGTTCCGCCGAAGCGAAGGCGGTCGCCGAGCGGCGCGACCGCGACCTTGCCCTCGCTCAGCAGGATCGGCAGGCGCGGAGACCGGCGCGGCGCGGTGACCGTGATGCTGTATCCCTTGGCGGGCTGGAGCTTAAGGCCGATATTCAGCTTCCTGGCGCACTCGGCCGACCAGGAACCGGCCGCGATGACCGTCTCGGCAGGCGCGAAATCGCCGCGCGTCGTCCGGACCCTCGCGACCGTGCGGCCGGTGACCTCGAAGCCGGTGACCTCGGCCCGCTCGTGGATCTGCACCCCGATGGAACTGAGCAACCGGGCAAACTCGACCACGAAGTCGGGAACGCGCAGATATGCGCCCTCGGAGTTGAGCAAGGCGCCGCAGATATCGAATTCGACATCCGGCTCGAGCGCGCTCAGCTCGCCCGGGTCAAGCACGCGCAGCGGCACGCCGCTCGCGACCGTCTGCGGCACGGACCGGCGGGCCTTCTCGAAGCCCTGCGGCGTCCTGAACGCCACCACCATGCCGTCCGCGGTGAAGGTTCCGGCCAGGCGGCCGGCCAGGCACAGCTCGCGCAGGATCGCCATGCTCCGTTTCTTCATGTCGAGCAGGACGCCGAAGCCGGCCTTGAAGTCCTCGGCATTGCAGGCCCGGCGGAAATGCCAGAGCCAGGAGGCCAGCTCGGCATCCAGGCGCGGCTTGATGTAGAACGGGCTCTCCGGGTCCCGCAGCCAGCGCAGGCCCTGGGTGAGCACGCCCGGCTCGGCCAGCGGCGCCGCTCCCTGCGTGCCGACGAAACCCGTGTTGCCGGAGGAACAGGACTCCGGGCCGCCGACCGACCCGCGCTCCGCCACGGCCACGGTGGCACCGCGCAGCCGCAGATGGTACGCGCAGAACAGGCCGGCCACGCCGCCGCCGATGACGAGGACGTCTGGATCGTGCCGTACGGGCGCCGGCTCCGGCGGCGGCATCTCCGGCATCTGCTGGCCGTTACAGGCTGACGATGAAGAAGTTGGTCAGCAGATTGACGACTACCCGCTCGTAGATCTCGGCCTTCAGCGCGATGCCCGGCTCGGCGAACGTCCCGGCGGGCGGATCGGCGAACCGGATCACCGAGCGCCCGGCATCGAACAGCAGGGCGCCGTGCCCGAAATCCCCGACGACGGCGGTCCCCGGATCGACCAGCCTGGTTCGCACGATGAAGACGCCGTTCCGCTCGACGTCGTCCATCAGGCGGCCGTTCCCCAGGAAGGTGTAGTAGTCGGCGGGGTTGATGATCAGGCCGTCTGCCGTGCCTCCCATCTGCTCCACCTCGTTGCACGCCGCGAGGATCGTCGAGCCGAACGGGCCCTTCGACGTCAGCCGCCCGATCCCCGGCATGTTCAGCAGCCCGCCCTCGCCGAGCAGGATGGTGTGGTTCTCGGCCGTGGCCAGGCGGACGATCAGCCGGTAGTTGATGAAGGACTCGAAGGTCTCGGCGTCTTCCCACAGATCTGGCGGAACCTGGACCCACGCGGTGGTGGGCAGCAGTTCGGGGACCGGTGACCTGCGGAACCGGTTCGCTGCCTCGCGCCGCTGATCGGCCCCGCTGACCTTCGGATCGCCGGGCAGCGGCGGGCTCTCCTGCCAGTAGAACTGCCGCGGGTCCCTGGACAGGTCGACGACCTTGAGCATGTTGCGGGCCGGGTAGCGCGGCTTGCGCCGCGAGCTGGTCAGCGAGTCGGTGATCGTCACGTCGTACTCGACGCAGGCCTGGAGTCCGTCGGCCGCACAGGCCTCGACGAACATCCTGCCCGGTGACATCTCCTGGCTCCGCTGGGCGACGACCTCCGCCATCGTCCGCTTCACGCCTTCTGTCTGCTGCATGGCACCTGTCCCTCGGTAGTTCGCCGCCAACCAATCAGTGCGCGCTGCCCCGCTTGCGGGCCACGAAGATCCCCCAGCCGAACTCCCCGTTATCGATGGCTGCCTGTATCTGGACGCAGGACTGCGAGAAGGCGAACATCCAGACCCGCGCCGCGACATCCGGCGTCATCGCGGCGCGCTCAGCCGCCGTCCTGCCGAGCACCCGGTAGGTCTGCCTGATCTGGCCCTCGAGGCTGCGGGCCGCGATGACCTCGAATCCGGCCTGCTCCAGTGCCGCCTGATACCCGGCGAGCGAGTAGCCGCTGGTCCACCGCACCCGGTCGTAGACGTGCCTGCGGGCGCGCTCACCGATCTCCTTCCTGGGCTGCAGGAAATCGGAGAACGCGAGAATGCCGCCGGGGGCCAGGACGCGATGGACCTCCGCGTGGCTGCGGGGCTTGTCCGGCACCAGGAAGAGCGCGTCCTGGCTGACGACATGGCTGAAGCGGCCGGCCTCGTAAGGCAGCCGCGTCGCCGATCCCTGGCGGAACTCGATATTCAGCCGGCCGCGCTGGTTCTCGGCGGCCAGATTCCGCCCGGCGACCTTGATCCGCTCCTGGCTCAGGTCGAGCCCATCGACGCGGCAGCTGAACCGCCTGGCCAGATGAATCGCGAAGTTACCGCATCCGCAGCCCACGTCCAGCACCAGGGACGAGCCGCCGATCTCTGCCTCCGCCGCCAGGATGTCGGAGGTCCGCTCGGCAGCCGCGCGGTAGTCCTCGTCGGCGTCGCCGGCGAAATAGCCCGTGTGCAGCACCCCCTCGCTGTCCCAGAAGCTGAGATAGGTCGCCGTGGTCTGGTCGAAGAAATCCCCGACATCACCCTCGGTGTAGGCGCGGCTCGTCATCGAGGCCTCGGGCTCCTTCCCCGGTTCCCGACCAGCCATCCGCCCGGGATCGCCGTCCTGACCCGCAAGCGTCCTCGTGCGCGGGTCATGCGCCGGCGTCCTTGTGCACGGCCGGCAAATGCGGCAGGTCGGGCCCGGTCACGCTGGCGCCGCCGTCGATCAGGTGCACCACGCCGGTGACGAACGAGGCCCGCTCGCTGGCCAGAAAGGCTGCGACGGCCGCGATCTCCTCCGGGCGGGCGAGCCGGCCGACGGCGCTGTGCCCGCCCATGGCCCGCAACTGCGGTTCGATCTCACCGCCACCGGCGAGTCCCGCCGCCACCCGCTCCATCGGCGGGGTGCGGGCGCCGCCGGGCGCCAGCACATTCACCGTGATGCCGTCGCGGCCGACCTCCGCGGCGAGTGCCTGGGCGAAGCGCACGATCGCGGCCCGCGTCACGCCGGAGAGAGCCAGCGACGGGACCGGGACGCTGGCCGTCTCCGAGGCCACGAAGAGCAGCCGGCCCCAGCCAGCCGCCCGCAGGTGCGGGAGCGCCGCGAGGGCCAGGCCGACGGCGGGGAAAAGCACCCGGTCGATCGCCGCCTGGTACTCATCGAGCCCGAACCGCGATGCCGGCCCGAACGGCGGGCTGCCGCCGCTGACCAGGACAATGTGCAGCGCGCCCAGATCGGCGGCGACGTCGTCGACCCACCGGCGGGCCGCTGCCCGGTCGGTGATGTCGATGCGTCCGGCGCAGATCCGGCCGCGTGCCACCTCCTTCAGGCTGCGCTCCGCTTCCGCGAGCCGGTCCGGGTCGCGGGCGCCGATCGCCACGTGCGCGCCCTCCATCGCCAGTTCCCTGGCAGCGGCCAGGCCGAGGCCGCTCGAGCCGCCGGCGACGAGCGCGACCTTGTTCTCAAGCCCCAGATCCAACCGTGCCCTCCTCAGCCTCTTCAGCGCCGCAGCCTCTCCGGTCCCGCGGCATCTCCGGTTCCGCGGCCTGATCAGTCTGGCGGCTCATCGCGGGGCCGCGCGGTCCCGCCAGCCGACCCGAGCGCGCCTGCGGCCAGCCCTGCTTCGCGGGACGGCTCCGGCGTCCTGGCCGCCCGCCGGGGACCGGCCCGCAGCGTGCCGCTATATCGGTAGCCGTAGCTCCGGAACAGCGGCCATGACAGCGTGACCGCGGCCAGCCTGGCCGCCACCGGAAGGTCGGCCCAGCCGTCATCGCGGTCTCTGATCACCGTGGTACCGGTGCGGAAGCGATCCGGGTTGCCGGTCACCGTGTGGTTGACGTGCAGCTCGACCCTCCGGCCCTGCACCGGATTGGCCGCGGGGCCGGCACCGCACAACCGCAGCAGGGCATCGATCGTTCCGGCCGGATCGGCGATGAACTCCTCGTACCGCAGGAAGACTGACCGCTCCCGATGACGCCGGATGATCGCCCGGGACGCCAGGTTGAAGCCGTGCCAGTAGGCCGTACTCTTGCTCGACGACATGGCGTAGACGTACTGCTTCGGCTCACGCCAGGAATAGGCGACCGCCCTGGGGTCGCGCACCAGATGGACGTAGTAAGGAATCACGCCGGGCAGGTGCGGCAGCAGGGCGGCCTCGCCAGGGATCTTCGTGGTATCGACGATCACGCGCGCGCCCGTCCGCTCCGCGATCGCGCGGTAGGTCAGGCTCATCAGCGCCGCGTGCTCGCGGATCGCGTCGGTGGCCAGGCCACGGCCGAGAAGGCGCCAGGTATGCCGGGTGCGGACGCAGGCGCGCTGGCGGCGGATGACCGCGTCGGCGAAGGCCTCGGCCGGGACCCCGGCGGGCCTGCCGAGCGCGAGGATGTCCGACCACACCGGGCAGTCGGTCAGCGCCTTGCCGCAGCCGCACAGGTTGTTGACGCCCCTGCCCGACCCGTTCCTCCAGAGGAATCCAAGCTCGCCGACGTGGCAGAAGCCCGGGATCTCGCCCAGGATGTTGCCGATGATCGTGCTCCCGTTGCGGCACCATCCGGTGATGCACAGGATCTTGAGCTGCGCAGGGTCCATGGCCGCGGTCCCCGGTTCAGCTCGCCGCCGCGGGCTGCACGTCCAGCTGGCCGCTGCGCTGCGGAATCCCCAGCGCCACGGCCGAGGCCACGACCGCCGCCGCGGCGCCGACAACGAAGACAGCCGGGTAGCCGAATCCGGTCGCGACCAGCCCGGTCACCGGACCCCAGACAGCCAGGCCGAGATCCCAGAACGAGGTGTAGGCGCCGAGTGCGGCGCCCTGCTTCAGCTTGTCGGCACGGTTCATCACCATCAGGGCGAGCGACGGGTACAGCAGCGAGAACCCGACTCCCATGACCAGGCTGCCGAACACGGCCACCGGCAGGTCCGGCGCCACGGCGATGATCAGCAGGCCGGCGGCCTCGCACGCACCGGACCAGGCCGCCACCCGGCGCGGCCCGAGCTTGTCCGGCAGATGCCCGATGACCAATCGCGTGCCCGCGTAGACGGCGCTGAAGCAGCTGAGCACGGCGACGCCCGAATGAATGCCGCGAGCCCGCAGGTGCAGCACGACGAAGGCGGCAAGCCCGGCATAGCCGGCCGCGGCGAGGGTAAGCGCCAGCCCTGGCAGCAGGGCCGGGCGCAGCAGCACGCCGCGCCCGCTGCTGCGCTGCCCGGCCCGGGCGGGCGCGGGCACCGAGCTGATCAGCAGTAATCCGACGAACGGCGCAGCCGTGCTGAGAGCCCATACGGCGCCATAGCCGAAGTGCAGCAACGTCGCTCCCAGGAAGGTCCCGACCGAGATCCCGCCCCACATGCTGACCCCGTACAGCCCGATGAGCTGCCCGCGGCGGTTGTGCGGCGCCAGCGACACGGTCCAGACCGCGCCCGCGGTGAACAGCGAGGCCTCGCCGACGCCGAGCAGCAGCCGGACCCCGATCAGTCCGGCCAGGCCGAGCGGCAGGAAGTAGAGCGCTCCCCCGGCGGCGACGATCAGCGCGCCGAACTGCATCACGAGGCGATGACCGTGCCGATCGGCCAGGTTGCCCGCGACCGGCCTGGTGAGCAGCGCCGTGAGCGCCGTCACCGTGACGACCAGGCCGACCGCGACGTTCGCGGCGCCGAGATGGTCCCTGACGAAGCTCGGCAGCACCGGGATCACCGCCGACAGGCCCAGGTAGCCGAAGAAGAGCCCGCCGAAGACCCCGATCAGGTGCAGCCGCGGAATCGCGCTCTTTTCGCCGACAGCACTCATCGCTACTTCCTGGCCTCGCTCAGCTCCGGCCGGCCCTGGCCAGGCTCGATCGCACCAGCCACCCGGCGGACCGCCCGGACCAGGTGATCGCAGTCCTGTTCGGTCAGGGCCGAGGACAACGGGATGTCGACGGCCTGCCGCAGGTACCGCGTGGTGCTCGGCAGCAGCGCCCTGATCTCGGCCACGTCCATGCCGGGGAACAGGAACCGCCAGTTCCAGTAGACCCGGACATTGGTGTCGGCCTCCGAGCCGAGGTTGCGCGCGTCGATGCCCTCGTGGCAGAGCGCGTGCGCGAACCACGTCGCGTCCCCGGTCAGAACGCGGAAGATGAATGCCTCGCCGAGATAACCGCCGGCCGCTACCGGCTGCCGGATCGCGATCGCGGTCAGGTCCGCCAGGGCCGTGGCCACGTAGTCGTAGTTGGCGCGGAAGCAGCGCAGCCGGATCGGCAGCCTCTCCATCTCGGCGCACAGCAGGGCCGCACGGATCTCGTCCATGCGGAAACTGAAGAGCGGCAGGTCGAGATCGGTGCCGATCGGCGGATCACCGTCGGGGAAATGCCGCAGGAAGCGCCCTTCGTAGGCACCGGAGAGCACGACGGCGCGGGCGAAGAGCGCGCTGTCGTTCGTGACAAGAAAACCGCCCTCGCCGCAGTTCAGCGACTTGTCCGACTGGGTGCTGTAAGCGCCGGCCAGCCCGAACGTGCCTAGCTTGCGGCCGTTGAGCTCGGCGCCCAGGGCCGGCACGGCGTCCTCGAACACCGGGACGCCCATCTCGGCGGCGAAGTCAAGCAGCGCATCCATGTCCGCGGCGAAGCCGCGCATATGGACGACCAGGATGGCCTTGATCTCCGGCGTCCAGCGACGGCGAAGATCCGCCAGATCCAGGTGCAGGTTCTCGTCAACCTCCACCAGCAGCGGCTGGCAGCCGGCCAGCAGGATGGCGCTCGGGGTGGCGACGAAGGTGAAGCCAGGACAGGCGACCAGGGAGCCCCGCGGGATGCGCGCCGCCATGAGCGCGAGCGCGAGCGCGGTCGTGCCGCTCGACACCGCTAACGCATGCTTGGTTCCGAAGTAGCGGCACAGCTCCTCCTCGAACCTGCCGCACTCGGTCTCCCGCTGGTCGCGGTGGTCATAGCGGAAGAAGAGGTGGCTGCGGATCGCCCGTAACGTCGCCTCTTCGTCCTCGGGATGGACGAACACGGCCCCCTTGTCGTACGTCGGCCAGGGCGTGCACCGGACCGGGGAACCGCCGTGGATGGCGAGCCGCGCGTCGCCGGCTTCCCCCGCCCGCGCCAGGTGAGCTGCCGCCAGCGCCTCATTCTCCCTGCTCACCGTCGGCCTCCTCGCATCTGGCCGCCGGCCATTGGGCTCTCCGTCGGCCTGTCTGGCTGATGGTGCCCTGGCGGACCTGGTCATCATGGCACGATTTTATGAATGTTCTCTGATATGTCCTGAAGGTGTCAACGGGCAACCTCGGCCAGCCAGCGGCGGCCGCGATGTGCCAGGATCAGCCAATGCGAGTGCTTCGGACGCCTGACCACCGATTCTCCCAGCTCCCCGATTTCGGTTACCGGCCACGGTACGCCGACGTCGGCGGCCTGCGGATGTGCTACGTCGAGGCCGGCCCGGCCGACGGCGAGCCGGTGCTGCTGCTGCATGGCGAGCCGAGCTGGTCGTTTCTCTATCGCCGGATCATCGGCGTGCTCGCCGACGCCGGCCTGCGGGCGATCGCGCCCGACATGATCGGCTTCGGCCGCTCCGACAAGCCGGCCGAGATCGGCGACCACAGCTACGCGGGCCATGTCGAGTGGATGCGGGCGTTCGCGTTCGACGCGCTCGACCTTCGCCACGTGACCCTGGTCGGCCAGGACTGGGGCGGTCTGATCGGACTCCGCCTGGTCGCCGAGCACGCCGAGCGGTTCGCCCGGGTCGTCGCCGCCAACACCGGCCTGCCGACCGGGGACCATCCGATGCCCGATGTCTGGCTGCGGTTCCGTGAGGTGGTGCGCACGTCGCCGGATCTGAGCATCTCCCGGCTGGTCGCCTCCGGCTGCCGGACACCACTGCCCGACGACGTGCTCGCCGCCTACGATGCCCCGTTCCCCGATGCCGAGTTCAAGGCCGGGCCGCGGGCGATGCCGGGCCTGGTGCCGACCACGCCGGACGACCCGGCCTCGGCGGCCAACCGGGCCGCCTGGGAGCGCCTAGCGACCTGGGACAAGCCGTTCCTGGTCGCCTTCAGCGACTCCGACCCGATTACCAGCGCGATGGCGCCGATCTTCAGGCAGGTAGTACCCGGCGCGGCCGGGCTCGACCACCCGGTGCTGACCGGCGCCGGTCACTTCCTCCAGGAAGACGCCGGCGACCGCCTCGCCGCCGAGATCATCGCCTTCATGGCGGCGCACCCGGCCAGCTAGCCGAGAACAACATGAAGCAAAGCGGCCCCTAGAGCCAGTTTTCAGCGCCCGTGTGCTGGTTTTTCGCACAGAGGACCGGGAAGCAGGTAGCATGATCCTGCGAAGGAGGCAACATGCTGCTGAGCTTCCGTTTTGCGAACGTCTTGTCGTTCCGAGACGAACAGTGCCTTTCTCTTGTCGCGACTGAACTGAACGACAGCTACTCTCGGCCGACCGACATCAAAGAGCACGGCAGGACGATCTCAGTCGTTCCGGCCGTCGGCATCTACGGGGCCAACGCGTCCGGCAAGAGCAGCGTCCTCGCGGCGCTGCGCCTCATGCGAAGCGTAGTTGTGGACTCCCTGGGGTGGCTCTCGGAGCCGAGTCCGGTCAGGCGCGTCGCCTTTGGCCTCGACCCGTCTTTCGCGAGAAAGCCATCGTTCTACGAGATGGACATGATGCTGGCTGACGGCGTCCGCTACACCTACGGCTTCGAGATCGACAACGACCGGGTACGGGGCGAGTGGCTGCACGCCTACCCGAAGGGCCGCAGGCAAGTCTGGTTCGATCGTCAGGACGGCGAGCCCGACTTCCCGGGCGAAGGACTGCGCGGCGAGAAGCTGGAGCTGGCTCGGCGGACCCGGCCTGACGGGCTGTTCCTCAGCGTCGCCGCGCAGTTCAACCACGAGCAGCTGCTGCCAGTGTTCGAGTGGTTCCGTGACAACCTCTGGCTGAGCAGTCCTGAGGCTGACCAGTTCCAGCGCCGAGACTTTACCAGGGAGCGAGTCTTTCGTGACGCCGCCTACCGAGACCGGATCGCGCGAGTAATCCAGGTCGCCGACCTGGGCATTACCGGCTTCGACCGGGACGCCCTTGCCAAGGGTGACATCCGGTTGCTGCACCGGGCCGGCACGCGAGAGATCCCGCTTGACTTCCAATTCGAGTCGCTTGGCACCCGGTCGTGGTTCTCATTGGTCGGCCTCCTGCTGGAAGCGCTCGACACTGGGACAGTCGCCTTGATAGATGAACTCGACGCGAGCCTTCATCCGGTCATGTCAGCTGAGGCCGTCCGCATGTTCCAGAGCCCCACGACCAATCCGCTCGGCGCTCAGATGATCTTTACTAGCCACGACGCAACGCTGCTGCATGCGCTTCATGGTGAGGACGGAGTTCTCGACCGCGGTAGTTTCTGGCTTACCGAGAAGCACGAGGACGGGGCAACCGACCTCTATCCGCTGACCAGCATGAGACCGCCGCCCCGCAAGGAAGACAACCTCTTCAGAAAGTATCTCCTCGGCAGGTACGGCGGCATCCCCCGAGTGGCGGCAGGCATGGTGGCTCGCGAAGCCGAGGAATCACCAACATGAGTCCGTACCAGCGTGGCAGCGACCGTGTGGGGCGCGCCGTTTCACGGCCTACGGCTCGGCGCCAGGGTAACCGGATCTTCTATGTTGCCAGCGAGGGCGAGCGCACGGAGATTGACTACCTCGGCCGCCTCGACGCCGCCTACGGACCACGGCTGAACTTCCTGATTAGGATGCCTCCCAGGTCCACGCAGCACGATGGGCTGTCGCCGTCACAGGTCGTTGAAGACGCAGCTCGCGCCGCGGATGACGTAGATATCTACGAAGCCTGGGGGCTCTTCGATCACGACGGTCGCCCCGATATCGACCAGGTCTGTGCCAGTGCCTTGAGGCAGAGGGTGAGGGTGGCACTTTCTCATCCCTCGTTCGAGTTGTGGCTGCTTTTGCACTTTCAGGACTTCTCGCCCGCAGCTCAGGACGGCGACAACGGCATCGTCATGGAGAAGCTCCGTGCCGCTCACGCCGCGTTCGCGGACTATGGCAGGAGAGACAAGCGCATTACTATACGTAGATTCGAGGCGCTGTCCGAAGGCGACAGGATCCAGCGTGCGGTCAACCGGGCACGCAGGCTATCGAGTCATTTCAGCCATGAGACTCCGAGCAACCGGGACCCATCGACTGACGTGCACCTTCTTATCGAGGATCTCGGAATCGTGCCCGGATGTCAGTGAGGGCGCGCGCAGCGGGCCGACCAGGCGCCGAGAGCGTCACGGCTGATCTCCGTGACGCACACCCATACTGATCGGCGCAGCGTAGATTGATTCAGGGTCCGTTCGTCGTGACTGGCGGACCGGCGATCTATGCAAGCTCGGCTGCGGGAGGGATAGTCACGGTGTCGCCGTCGACTTCTCAGCACGGCTTCCTCGCCCAGCGCGTCGCGGCCCAGTCAGGGGACCTCACCGCCGCCGAGGCGAGAGTGGCCAGGTTCCTGGCCGAGCATCCGGACGACGTCGCGTTCGCCTCGGCCAGCGAGCTCGGGGCGCTCACCGCCACCAGCGACGCGACCGTCATCAGGACGGTCAAGGCTCTTGGCTATCCGGGGCTTCCCGCGCTCAAGCGCATGCTCCAGGAGACCGTCAGAGGCCGCCTCACACCGGCGGGCCGGCTGAACCGAAGCCTTGATGAAGCCGGCAACGACCCCGCGACGGTGCTGTCACATGTGCTTGACGATCACATCCGCCTGCTTGAGGAGGCCAGGCGGACACTGACTCCGGCCGACTTCAGCCAGGCCACGGCCATCATCGCCGACGCGCGTCAGACGCTGGTCTTCGGCCTCGGGGTGCTCGGGTACCTGGCCGAGTACTTCGCGCTCCGGCTCTCCCGGCTCGGGCACCCCGCCCGGACAGCTACGGCGTCCGGCTTCCTCGCGGCCGACGCGCTGCTGGATCTCGGGCATGCCGATGCGCTGGTCGTGATCGCGCATACCAGCCTTGCGCCGGAGACCGACACGGCGATCAGTCACGCTCAGCGGGTAGGAGCGAAAACGGTGCTGCTCACCGACAACCTGGCCGAGGCGCTGCGCGACCGGGTCGCCGCGACCCTGACCGCGCCGATCGGCGCGGCCGGCAGCTTCAGCACGCAGGCGACTACCCTGGCGATTCTTGAGGCCCTCGTCCTGGCGACCGCGGCGGCCCAGCGAGATCAGGCGACCCAGGCGATGACGCTGCTCAATCAGCTGCGCGGGGAACTGCACGGCATCGGGTCGACAGCGGCCTCGGCCTCCCCGTAGCTAGGCCGTGCCTTCCGTCCCCGCGGCCGCCCCGGCCCACCCAGCCGCGCACCGGGGTGCTCCCGGGTTCCGGACCAGCGGTCTAGGAGTCCGCGACGTCGATGAACATCACGACGACGAAGCCAGCGACGATGGCAGCTGCGAAGAGCGGGATCAGCACCGCGCCATGCACGCCGCCCACGACCGCCGCGATGGCCACGGCCAGCACGGTGACCACGGCCGCCGCGATCTTCCAGTCGTCACCGATGATGAAGTCGTACCAGAACTGGCCGAAACCACGGGCGAAGCGCAGCAGCATCATGCCCCCTCGGTGACTGACACGGTCTCTGCGGCGGTCTGGGCCGGCACGGCACGCCGGCGGAACGCGAGCATGAGCACGCGGGCGACGACGGCCCAGATCGCGAGGATCACCAGAAGCGCCAGGTCCTTGCCGGGCCAGGCGAACGACTGCCCGCTCTTCGCGAACAGGCCGAGACCCTCGCCTGCCCAGAAGGTGCCGAAGGTCGAGAGCAGCAGTCCCACGCCGAACTTCAGCGTGTTCTCTGGTATCTCGGTGAGCGGCCGGCGTGCGAGCGCTCCTGCCGTGATCACGACGAGGCCCGCCGCCGCGGCGGCGGCGATCGCCGCTGGCATGTGATGCGCGTTGAGGCCGAACGTGATGACGATAAAGACGATCTCGACACCTTCGAGGAACACGCCCTTGAAGGACACCACGAAGCCGAACCAGTCCAGTCCGAACCGCGACTCGGGCTGCGCCGCCGTGGCGGCCATGGTCTCCTTCTCGAATATCTCCGCCTCGTCGTGCATCGCTTTGAGGCCCGAGTACCGCAGGATGCCTTTCCGCAGCCATTGCAGCCCGAAGATCAGCAGCAGCGTGCCGATCGTCAGCTGCAGTGCCGACTCAGGGAGCCAGCGGGTGATGGCGTAGCCGGCCGCCGCCGTGAAGGCGGCGAGGGCGACGACCGCGGCCCCGGTCCCGGCGAGCGCAGACCGCCAGCCGCGGGTGATCCCCATCGCGAGGACGATCGTGAGCGCCTCGACGAACTCGACGACGGCAGCGAAGAACACGGCCAGCAGCAGCGCCCAGGTGGTGCTGGAACCCATTTACTGCCTCATTTCAGCTCGCATCCGGCACACCGACCCGGCTCCGGCGAGGGCAGCAAGCATGCGCACGGCTCGCTCCGGCCGGGACGGCCCGGCTCTCAGAACATTCTGCCATGGTAGTAGATACTACAGACGTATACAAATATCGTCGTGGTCACTACGAGCCTCGGCCGGGCCGCCCGGGCTCCGGCCGCTCGCGTCATGGGCCGAACGCGAACGCCCGCTCGATCTCGGCACGGGTAGCCGGGCCGGCGAGCAGGAGGCTGAGCAGGACGCGGGCCTTCCGGCCGTCAAGGACGCCGGAGGAGATGAGCCCGCGGGCGAGCAGGTCCGACTCCGACCCGGTGAAGCTGTACGTCGACCGGAGCAGCTGACCTGATCCGGCCCGGGAGCTGAGTACCACCGGCATGGCGTCGACCAGCGCTTCCAGCTCATCCGAGGTCGCGACGCGACCTGGCAGGTGGCCGCCGCCCATGGCCTCGATGACGGCGCCGCGGTAGCCCGCCCGCAGGACGGCATCGAGCAGCCGGGCATCGTCGCCCATGCCGAAGGCGACGAGGGCGACCGGCGATGGTCCCACCGACCGCGGCAGTCCGGCCAGACGTGGCCGGCGCCGTGGCAGCAGAGCCAGGTGGGCCTCGTTCTCGATGACGTACCCGAGCGGGCCGAGAGTTGGCGAGCGGAACGCGGCCGGGCTGTGCGTATGGGTCTTCCTGACGTAGGCGGCGGCATGGATCTCGTCGCCGGCGACGACGAGCACGCCAGCATCATTCGCCCGCGGCGAGATCGCGGTGGCCACGGCGGCCAGGAGGTTGGCCGGGCCGTCCGACCCCGGCATGCTCGCGTTGCGCATCGCGCCGGTCACGACCACGGGGCAGCGCCCGTCCCACAGCAGGTCCAGCGCGAACGCGGCCTCTTCGAGCGTGTCCGTCCCCTGGGTGACGACCACGCCATCGAGCTCAGGCGAGCGGAGCACCCGGTCATCGATCAGGTCACGCAGAGCCAGGACATCGTCGAGGGTCAGGTCGGAGGACGGAACCGTCGAGAAGGTATGCGTCCGGATCTCGGCGATCTCGCCGAGCTCGGGGAGGTCGGCGACGAGGTCGGCAGCACCGAGCCTGGGGGTCGCACCCGCCAGGTCACCGGGCGATCGCACCGACGAGATCGTTCCGCCGCAGGAGATGATCAGGATCAGGGGACGCCGCTGGCCGGTCACATCGCCGCCGACGTCAGCACCGCGGGCCTGACCATGTTCATCACCGTGAGCCTGAACCTCTTGATCACCGCAAGCCTGACCGTGCTCACTTCCCTGCCTGCTCCCCTCCGGGCATGCGTCACCGGTCACCTCCGCTGGAGACCAAACTGCCAGCGCCGGAGCACGACCGCGGCGGGCGGACCGTTGCGCCAGGGAACTCGGACACTAGCACCGTCGGAGCGCCGGCCCGCAACGGATCCACCGGGCGCACGGGCCGCACAACTCGGTCGCGAGCCCGTACCCAGCAACCTGATCAGCTGGCCCCCGCTGCACAACTCGGTCGCGAGCCCGTGCCCGTGACGGCCGATCCTTCAGCCAGGCAGCCGCCCGCGACTCCCCAGCACCGCCACCCCCGCCACATTGCCGTCGGCCGCCATCGCGCTAGTCCCCGATGCCTGCCCAGCCAGGTAGCGGTCCAGGAAATCGACGGTCACCCGGGCGACGAGCGGCTCGGGCTGGCGGCGGCCTTCGTACGGCGTGAAGTGGTTGGCGCCGAGCAGGTCCAGGTAGAACCGGACGCCGGCGGTGTCGCTCGCATAGAGCTGCGCGCTCGCCTGCGGCGGGTTCCAGGTGTCGGCGCTGCCCTGGATGAAGATGATCGGCGGCGTGCCGCGCGGGAAGTAGTGACCGCCGAGCGGCGGCCACTCGGCTCCGGAGAGGATCATGGCCGCGATCACCCGGCGGTCGCGGCAGCAGGTGTTCGAGGCCACGGCGGCCGCGGTGTCACCGCCGTCGGAATGCCCGGCGACCGCGATCTTCGCCCGGTCGATCAGCCCGGCGAGCACGCCATCCGGCCGAGCGCTGATCGCCAGCAGCCTGGTGATCACCAGGGACATGTCAGCCGGCTGATTCGACAGGTCAGCTTCGTCGGGAGCGGGGTCGTCGCAGTGGGTACGCGGGAACTCCACTGCCGCGACCACGTAGCCCGCGCTGGCCCAGCTGCTGAGCAGCGACGAGTAGCTCGACCGGCACTGCAGGTAGCCGGGGGCGAAGACGACAAGCGGGAACGGGCCGCGGGAGTACTTCCCCGAGGCGACGGCGGCTGCGGGCACGACCGGATACCGCACCAGCGTCGGCAGTGCCCGTGCGCCAAGCCGGGCGCGCGAGCGGTCGATCAGCAGGATCGACCGGCTGGCCACCGGATAGCTGCCGATCCTGCCGACCGGCGGCGCGACCGGACGGCGCGGACGCGGCGCGTGGTGCGCGGCCGCCGCCGGCGGCCGGCCGGAGGGCCGGATCTGACCATTCGCGGCCAGCACGGCGACGCCGAGCGCACCGGCGGCGAGCACGCCCGCGGACGCGATCAGCGCCCGCCACCGGCGGCGCCGCCCGGTCGCCACAGCCCGCGAGCGCGAATTCATAGAACTGCCTGAGTTCACCGTAAAAGGCTACCGTTCAGCCTGGAGGACCGAGAACAGTACAGAACTTATCTACTTCTTAACCGGATCTGAAGTACTCCGAAGCACATGCCCAAGATTGCATTGCTAGCCTGTCCGGGTGACTAATCCAAATGTGGCGGGCTACACGGCGATCGATAACACAGCGGCCGATAACACAGCGCCCGACGGCAAAGTGCCCAACAACTCCGCATCCGGTCGTGAGCCAGCCCCCGGCATTCAGCCGACCGGGCGGCTCGGGCGGCTCGCCACCGAGACGACGGTCAGGCACCAGCGCCGGGTCTGGTCGCGCCGGGTCAATAGCTGGGACCACCACACGCCGGCCGGGCTGGAGAAGGTGACGGCGGCGGTGCTCGCCGCGGTCACGGTCAGGCCAGGAGATCAGGTGGTCGACCTCGGCTGCGGTACCGGGCAGCTGAGCCTGCCGCTCGCCGAGCGCGGCGCGCGGGTGCTCGCGGTCGATGTCAGCCCGCCGATGGTCCAGCGCCTGAAGGAGCGGGCACGCGAGCGCTCGGTCCCTGGCCTTGACTGCCTGGCCGCACCGATCGAGAACCTGTCGCTTCCGGCCGGCAGCGTCGACCTGATCGTCACCAGTTACGCGCTGCACCACCTGCGGGACGCCGACAAGGACCGGCTGGTGGCGGCCGCCTACCACTGGCTGCGGCCTGGCGGACGGCTGCTCGTGGCCGACATGATGTTCGGCCGCGGCGGCACCAGCCAGGACCGTGCGATCATAAAATCCAAGGTCAGAGCCCTGGCAAAGAAAGGAATCGGCGGCTGGTGGCGGATCGCCAAGAACAGCTACCGATACCTGGTCCGAGTCCAGGAGCGGCCGGTCTCGATCAGTGCGTGGACGGCGATGTTCGCCAGGGCCGGCTTCGCCGGGATCACCGCGTCCTCGATTGTCGCGGAGGCTGGCCTGGTATCCGGCCACCGGTCGGCGTAGCCGACGTCCTGCCCACCTGGCCGACCCCGGCCCGCCGGCCGGCGTAGCCGACCTCCTCCGCACTGGCCGACCCCGGCCCCGCCGGCCGGCCTCGGACGACTACAGCTTGCCGAGTGCCGCGGGCGCGCCGTGCCGCTGGAGCACGTCGGGCACGGCTACCTTGCCGCCCTCATCCTGGAAGTTTTCCATGATCGACAGCAGCGCCCTGGCGGTGGCCCCGGTTCCGTTCAGGGTGTGCACGAACTCCAGCTTGCCGTCCCGGCGGAACTTGATGTTCAGACGCCGGGCCTGATAGTCCGTGGTATTCGAGCAGGAGGTAATCTCGCGGTAACGCTGCTGGGTCGGGAACCATGCCTCTATATCGTATTTCTTGGCCGCCGATGCACCAAGATCGCCGACCGAGATATTCATGACCCGATATGGCAGGCCTAGCTCGCACGCAATCTCTTCTTCATAGCTGAGCAATTCTTCGTGCAATTCCCCCGACCGCTCGGGCAGGCAGAATACATACATCTCTACCTTGTCGAACTGGTGTACCCGGAACATGCCCTTGGTGTCCTTGCCAGCCGCTCCCGCCTCACGCCGGAAGTTCGTGGTGAAGCCCGCGTACCTGACCGGAAGCTGATCGGCCTCAAGCCGCTCGTCCGCGTGGATAGCGGCCAGCGCCACCTCAGAGGTCCCGGTCAGGTAGAGGTCGTCCTTCTCCAGCCGGTACAGGTTCGATTCCTCGGTCGGCAGGAATCCCGTCCCGTACATGGCTCGCTCGCCAACCAGAATCGGCGGCAGCACCGGCAGGAAGCCCTTACCGCTCAGCTTGTGCAGGACGTACTGATAGAGCGCCATCTCGGTCATCGCGACATCGCCGATCCGGTAGGCGAACCGCGATCCCGACAGCCGCGCTCCCCTGGCCATATCGATCCAGCCGCGCGCCGAGCCGAGCTCCAGATGGTCTTTCGGCTGGAATCCGAACTCCGGTCGCTCGCCCCATTCCCTGACGAGCTGCGCGTCTTCCTCGTCCATGCCGTCGGCGGCCGTCGGGTCGGGCAGGTTGGGGATCCGGCCGAGAATCTCGTCCCTGTGCTGCGCCGCGTGCGCCTGCTCCTGGGTGGCCGACTCGATCCTCGCGGCGAGCGCTTGCAGACCGGCCAGCTCCTCCGGCCCTGGCTTGCCCTTGGACGCTTTCTTCTGCTCGGCGCGCAGCGTCTCGACTCGCTCGGTCTGCTCCCGCCAGGTGGTGTCGGCGGAGAGCAGTTCGTCGAAGTCCTCGCCGGCGCCGCGCCGTGCCAGCGCGGCCCGGAAGCCTTCCGGATCCTGTCGTGCAGCCTTGAGGTCAATCACCTTGGCGAGTCTAGCGGCGCGCGCACGGGCTGGCCCCGCAACGCTTGCCCAGCGGGCGCCAGATCTGCCGCCAGCCCGGCCACCGCCGCCAGCCCGCTACCGCCGCCGCCCCCGGCCACCGCCGCCAGCCCGACCACCGCCCCGGCCACCGGCACCACCCCGGCCACCGCCGCCAGCCCAGCCGCGGGATCGCCGCGGGCCTACGACTCCGCCGCCGGCGCGCAGACAGCCGCCGACTCGGGGATCGCGGGCGACTCGGGCACCGGCCCGCTCCGGGCCGGCCTGGTAGCCAGCCCGGAGCCAGCGATGATCATCGCGAACGCGGCGAGCATCACGGGCGTCACCCGTTCTCCGAGCACGAGCACGCCGAGCGAGACGGCGATGGCCGGGTTGATGTAGGTGATGACGCTCGCCCTGGCCGGCCCGACCTCGGTGATCAGCCGGAAGAAGATGAGGAACGCGGCGGCTGTGCAGATCACAGCGAGCCCGGCGATCGCCAGCATCACGCGGACCGACGGAACCGACGACGGCCAGCTCAGAGCCGCGATCGGCGCGTAGACCAGGACAGCGAGCGCGAGGCACGCGGCGGTCATGGCGGCCGGCGGGACCGTGGTGAGCTTGCGATTGGCGATCAGCGGGCCGGTCGCGTAGCAGAGCGCGACGAAGAGCACCTCGACCACGGACCTGGCCGTGCCGACGGTGGAACCGGACCCGATCAGCTTCGGCACGGCCAGCAGCACGACCCCGCCGAGACCGACAAGCAGGCCAGCCCACCTGATCGGGCTGAGCCTGTCACCGGTTCCGATCAGCAGGCTGAGCAAGGCCACCATGATCGGCACCGAGGCGACAAGCAGGCCGGTCAGCGAGCTGCTGATCGAGCGCTCCGCCTCGGAGAGCACGTACCACGGGACGATGATCTCCACGAACGCGAACAGGACCAGCCAGTACCGGACCGGCCAGATCGCCGCGAGCTGCCTTCGCCGGATCGCAACGGGCAGCAGCAGCCCGGCCCCGATCGCGACCCGGGCCAGCACCAGCACCGGGACCGGCACCCCGCCGACCGCGATCTTGATGAGCAGGTACGGCAGCCCCCAGATCACGCTCATAGCCGCGAACATGGCCCAGCCCCGTCGGCTCACCTGATCTCCCTCCAGAGTCCACCAAGTGTGACCCGCCCGACGCGCCGGTTATTCCGTCCGCAGGGCTGCGGATACGCTCGCTGCTACCGCCTTATATTCGAAACTACTCGCCGGAGGAACTGTTGCGGATCAGCCGGCCGGGCACCCAGCCAGGCCTGCCGACGGCTTCGGATCAGCCAGGCCAGCCCGCCGAGTCACGCTGGGCCGAACCGGGCCAGCCGACCGAACCTGGGCAGGACACGCCAGGACCGGCGGCCCAGCTCGCGAAACCCGGCTCAGCATCCGCGACCAGCTCCCCTGGCCCCGCCAGCTCCCCTGGCCCCGCCAGCTCCCCTGGCCCCGCCAGCTCCCCTGGCCCCGCCAGC
>Ga0209415_10005345_pt1 | contig 23113 bp, 27 predicted proteins | sample PeaSoiSIISIP2007_FD_187696 | JGI IMG/M metagenome (GOLD analysis project Ga0209415, IMG submission 187696) | Peat soil microbial communities from Weissenstadt, Germany - SII-SIP-2007 (SPAdes) (version 2) | ecosystem: Environmental > Terrestrial > Soil > Wetlands > Peat | place: Germany... | reverse complement strand
GGTGGTGGAAGTCGCCTTTCCGCAGGAACGAACCGACAGGACATGACGATGGAGATCAAGACCAGACGCATCGGGACCAGTCTCGTGCTCGACGTGACCGGACAGATCAAGGGTGGAGACGCTGCGGATCTGCGCACGACGATCAAGCGCTTGCAGGACGAAGGCGAATTGGATCTCCTCATCGATCTGCAGGACGTCGGGTTCATCGACTCCTCCGGGGTGGGGATGCTCATCCATTGCCTGCAGGAGGTCCGCTCCCGCGGGGGCGACCTCCGTCTCCTCAAGCTTTCGGAAGACATCCACGACCTGTTCGAAATGGTCGCGATCGACCGCCTGTTCACCATCTTCCAGAACGAGGAAGAGGTCGTCCCTCTCGCGAAAGGCTAAAGTTCCTCCATGCGCTTGCCGAAGAGGACTTGGAGGGAGTCATGAACGTCACCGGAATCAACTTCACCGGTGCGCCGATGCCCCTGCCCGAAGGGCAGAAAGGGGGGCCGGCGCAGCCAGGGACCCCGTCCGCGCGGAAGGATCGCGTGGACCTGTCCAAGGATTCCCGCAAGAAGGACTCCACCTCCGCCGGCATTTCCGCGGTCGCCACGGCCGGGGACCCGGTCCGGGAGGACAAGATCGTCGAGGTCCGAGCCAAGCTGGAGGCCGGTTACTACGACCAGCCGGATGTGATCGATCAAACCGCGCAGAAACTGATCGACAAAAAGCTGGTCTGATCTCGGGGCGGATTCTCGCTCCCATCCCCGATCTCCGACCAGCTTTGCGGATGGAGTCTATTTCTTCAGTTGGCCGAAGGCGGTGTCGGCGTGGTCGCGGTCGGGCTGTCCCGGGGTCGGCTTCGGGCCGCAGGAACCCAGCGCGATAGCGGCGATCAGGGCGGCGAAGATCAGACAGGTCGATGTTCTCATGCGTTCCTCCGGTTGAATTGCGGCCATTCCGACAGGGAATCCTCTCCCCCGCCGGGGGCTCGGGTTTCGTCCTGGGATCCCGCATGGACGAGCCTCACTCCGGCGAACCCGAAACCCGATCCCATCCGCGCGATCCAGTGGAAGAATCTACCGGGCAGATGGATCCGTTCCAATTCGATCCAACGGATGCAAGCCCGCGTGGACAGTTCGAGCAGGGTGGCGCTGTCCCTGCCGCGGATCCTGGCGCGTGGAGGCAGGGATGTTCCGGACACGAGATCCGCGAGCTTCCGGACACCATCCCGCCGCGATTGCCAAAGGATCCTGCCCGGGACGGAGACCGGATGGGGCAGCCAGATCTTGCGATCCCGCAGGAGAGGGGCGAGCATCTCCGGTGCCCATCCCATTTCGGCCAGGCAATGGGGCACTTCCGAGGTTTCCACCAGCAGGTCTGCGCGGCGGCGCGTGGCCATGGGCCACCAGTCGGAATCCCGCAGCGGGGCCGGGGAAGTCAAGCGGACGAGGTCCGTTCCCGGCCTGCGCGAAAGCGCCCGCAGGAGATGCCGGATTCCGTCCACCTCGGCCCGGTCGGCCTGTTCCCTGCGTCGACCTGCCGACACCGACGCCACCACGCGATCGGCGCCGTCCAAGGCCTCTTCCAGGATGTGCCCGTGGTCCAGGGATCCCCAATGGCAGGGGATGGCCAGTCGCCAGTCGTCGGGGAAGGCCCGGGGATCGCGCGAAAACACCGAGACGTCGTGTCCCCGCGAACGGAGTTCGTCCACCAGGGGCCGACCCCAGAAGGAGGTGGCGCCGACGACCAGGATGCGCATCGGCACCGCTCAGACCAGGGGCTTCTCGTTCTGGCGTTCCTCTTCCTCTTCCTCGCTGCGACGGCGGTCCCAGCGACCCGCGGCGACCTGGAACACCACCCCCAGCAGGATGGAAGCCACGCCACCGCCGACGCAGGCGTAGACCGTTCCCGGCGACGGAACGCCCCCGGTGTGGATCTCCCAGTATTCGGGCGCGACACCGGCGATGCCGGAGCGGGAGCTGTCGGTTTGTCGCAACGCAACGCCTTCCAGCAGGATGCGTCCACGCACTTCGCCGCCCAGATCGTCCTTCAATTTGACGGCCAGGACCTGGACCATCGCGTCGAACTGGGGTTGGAGAGTCCCCTCGGAGGCGGTTTCCGTGGAGCGGACCTTCAGCTCCCCGGCGGTGGAATCCACGCGCAGGAAACCCTGCACGACAGGCCCCAGGAAGCGGGGCTTCGCGGAAACCGCGATCAGCCGGATGGCGCCGGTGTCAGCTCCGATCCACACCGGGAACGCGGCGAGCGGCCGCGATTTCACTCCCATGACGTTGGACTGGCGAAGCGAGGCCGTCGAAAGGTCGAAGTCGACGCTGTCGCGGAATTTCGCCGCCTCCGGCCGGGAGGAAAGCAGCGTCTTCCCGTCCATCACCACGTCGGCGGTTCCGGCGGTCCAATTGTGGATCCCGTACCAGAGCAACGCGCCACCACCCAGGACCAGCGGGAAGGACAGGAACTTCCAGAGCGCGACGATGAATTTCATGGCCACAATCTAGTCCCGCCCACCTCCCGGGCGGGTCGCCGGGGGGGATCTTCCCCGGCGGCGATCAGATCAGGAGACGGACCCGATCCTTCAGGAATTCCGGAGTCTTCCGCCGGACCACGGATTCGATCTGCGCCCTCGTGTACTTCATGCTGAAGTGCTTCAGCACCAGGTGGCGGAACCTGCAGGCGCCGGGATCCGAGGACAGGAGATCGAAGAGCTCCTGCAGGTGCAGGTGGCCTTTGGGCTTGGCCATCTCCAGGTCTTCGGGCAGGATGAAGGTGGTCTCGATCACGAGGATTTCGGAATCCAATACATGCGGCTCGCGCTCCAGGGTCCGGACCGTGGTGTCGCCGATGAACGTCAGCCGGGGATGGAGAGTCTCGGTTTCGATTTCGACACCCTGCCGTTTCAAGGCTCCGAGCTCGTGGCCCTCGGTGCCGTGGAACTCCGGCTTCAGCTTCTTCCGGACCTCCTGGGCGGTGAATCCGAGCGACCGCACCCGGTGGTCGACGGGAAAGGTGGCCACGCGGAGTTGCCGGTTCAGTTCCACCGATCCCCGCTTGGGCAGGGGACGGAAATCGGGGACGTACTCCATCCGGTTGCGGTGTCCCTCCAGGTCGCACCAGGCCAGGGCCAGGTTGCGCAGCGGTTCCACGAGGAAGTCCGGCACGAAGTATTCCGCCGGCGGCATGTTCAGCATGCGGCGCAGGGAGAAGTGCCGCAGGAGGCCGCGTGCATGGTCTCCGTGGGAATGCGTGAGGAAGACGTGGGGAAACCGGATGGCGTCCACCGGACATTCGCCGATGTCGAAGCAGACCCTCCACTCCGGGACCATCAGGTAGGTGGCGAGGCCTCCGATGGAGAATCCCTGCAATTCCAGCCCCTCCAGGTCCATCTGGACGGGACAGGAAGGGCGATGGAGGGTGTCGAGCGTGCCGGACATGAGCCGCGCAAGATACTCCCGTTTCCGGGTCGAACCCGGAATTTGGTGCGCGGCCAGTTTCTACCTTGCTTCGGATGCCGGTCACCTCCGCGATCCGTCCGAACACCCGAAGGGTGCTCCGTGGCCAATCGGCGGCTCCAGGTCTCGCCCTGGGGAAGTGCATCATCCTGCACGAGGAAAAGTCGGTGGTCAACGACCGGCTGCTGGAACCCAACGAGGTGGCTGCGGAACTCGAGAAGTTCGACGGCGCGATCGCCGAGGCGCGTGGGGAGCTCCTGGAACTGCGCGACCAGGTCCTCAAGGAGGTCGGGGCGTCGGAAGCACGCGTCTTCGAGGCCCACCTCCTCTTCCTGGACGACGTGGAGCTGATGGGTGCCGTGCGCAAGGCCGTGTCCGCCGAATCGCGCGAGGCCGGGTTCCTGCTGCGCCGCCGCTCCGAAGAGCTGATCCAGCGCCTGTCCAGGATCCCGGACGCCTATCTGCGGGAGCGGGCGACGGACATCGAGGACGTCTCGGAACGCGTCGTCCGCCAGCTCACCAAGGGGCACCGCCGCCGCACCATCGAGATCTCCGAACCATCGGTGGTGGTGGCCCAGAACCTGAACCCCTCCACCCTCACCCAGCTGCGGGTGCGCAACGTCCTGGGCATCGCCACGGACCTGGGCGGCCCCACCTCCCATGTGGCGATCCTCGCCAGAGCACTGCACCTGCCCGCCGTCTCCGGACTTTCGACCGCCTCGACCTCCATCCGCACCGGGGACATGGTGGCCCTGGACGGGAACGCGGGCACCTTGGTGGTGAACCCGACCGAGAAGGAGCGCAAGGCCGTCGGCGACCGCCAGGAGGCCCTGCGACGGTTCGAGCTGGAACTGTTCAGCCTCCGGGACCTTCCCTCGGTGACCATGGACGGTCGGCCGGTCATGCTCTCCGCGAACATCGAACTCCCCGTGGAAGCCGAGAACGCCATCTCCGTCGGCGCCCACGGAATCGGGTTGTACAGGACGGAGTTCATCTTCCTGCAGGGGCACGTTCCTTCCGAAGAGGAGCAGCTCGGCGCCTACCGGTTCATCCTCGAGCGCATGAATCCACGGCCCGTCACGATCCGCACCCTGGACGCCGGAGGCGACAAGATCATCGACGCCCTGCAGGGCACCCACCCCGACCAGAATCCGTTCATGGGCTGGCGCAGCATCCGGATGTGCCTGGACCGCCCCGACATCTTCCTGCCGCAGCTGCGCGCCATCCTGCGCGCATCCGCGCACGGAAACGTCCGGCTCCTGTTTCCCATGATCGCCGACATCCACGAGCTGCGCGAAGCCAAGCGGATGCTGGGGGAGGCTCGGCGGGAACTGTCCGCGCAGGGCATCCCCTTCGCGGAGAGCATGCCCATCGGCGCCATGGTGGAAGTGCCTTCGGCCGCCCTGTGCGTCGAGACCCTGGCCCGCGAGTGCGATTTCCTGTCGGTTGGGACCAACGACCTGACCCAGTTCACCTTGGCCGTGGACCGCGGAAGCCAGCGCCTTTCCGGCCTCTACGACCCGCTCCACCCCGCCGTGCTCCGGTTGATCCAGCTCACGGTGGAAGGTTCGCGCCCGTTCGGCACTCTGGTGGAGGTCTGCGGCGAGATCGCCTCGGATCCGGTCGGAGCCATGGTCCTGGTGGGCCTGGGGGTCGACGAGCTTTCGATGAGCCCTTGGGCGATCCTGGAAGTGAAGAAGATCCTGCGATCCATCAATTGGCAGGACGCACGCGAGGCCGCACGCGAGGCCCTCCAGGCCGCAGGCACCCGGGAAGTCCGCGAAATCCTGCACGAACGGTTCAAGCGCAAACTGGGCGGCCTGGGAATGGCTTCCAGGGCGCTGGGGACCGCGCGAAAGCACTGAGGGGAATATCCGACCGGGCGTCGAATCGACCGCGCCCGGGAAGGCTCAAGCCAGCTTGGCGACCACCAGATGGGCCTTGCGCTTGTAGTTGGAGGCCGTGTTGTCCTTGATGTTCCCCTGGTTCTTGCGCGCGGCGCGGTCCAGCAGGGAGAACAGGTTGGGGAGTTCCTTGAGTGCTTCGTCCTTGGACTGCGCTCCGCGGACCTTCTTGAGCGAGGTGCGGATTTCCGAACGGACGGCGCGGTTCACGGTGCGCGCCTTTTCGGACTGGCGCAGACGCTTTTCGGCGGACTTCTTGTTGGGCACTGTGGGAACCTCGATGGATTTGTAGGAACAAGTCTTAAGAGGGGGAAATGTATAGTCTAGCCGAACCCCGTGTCAACTCGAAGGCCGCGTCCGCGCCAGAACGCCCCCACCCAGGACCCGGTCCCCTTGGAAGACGACCATGCTCTGGCCGGGGGCCGGACCGAGAATGGGACTTGTCGGATGCACCAGGGTTCCGCGGGACGTCCTCTCCAGGCGACAGGGGTGGGGAGCGCTCCGGTACCGCACCTGGACCGACGTGTCCGAACGGTCCCAGGGGTCGTCGACCAGCCAGTTTTCCTGTTCGAGTTCGAGCCGATCCACATCCAAGTCCTCCTGCGGACCCAGGCGGAGGGTGTTCGAACCGGTATCCATCCCGGTGACATAGAGAGGTTCGCTCCATGCCACGCCCACGCCTCGGCGCTGCCCCAGGGTGTAGGAAGCGAGACCTTGGTGCCGGCCCAGATCCGATCCTCCGGGTCCCACGATGGGTCCGGGCTCCAGGAGCGGTGCATCCGGTCGCATTCCCCGCACCAACGCGCGGTAGTCGCCGCCGGGAACGAAACAGATGTCCTGGCTTTCGGATTTCGCGGCGGTGGGCAAAGCCGCCTGGGTGGCGAGCGACCGGATCTCGGGCTTGGAAAGATCGCCCAGGGGGAAGTCCGTGTGCTCGAGGAGCATCCGGGGAATCCCCCACAGGAAGTACGACTGGTCCTTCAAGGGGTCCGCTCCACGCAAAAGGCCTGGACCGTCGGACATGCCGCGGATGCGGGCGTAGTGCCCGGTGGAAAGGCGCCGGCATCCCAGGTCCCGAGCCCTCTCCCAGAGGGATTCCCACTTGAGGAAGGTGTTGCACCGCACGCAGGGATTGGGGGTGCGGCCCGCCAGGTACTCGGAGACGAACACGTCCACCACCTCCCGGCGGAACTCGTCCCGCAGGTCCAGGACGAAGTGCGGGATGGCAAGCTTCTGACAGACGCGCATGGCGTCCACGGCGTGGTCGGCCGTGCAGCAGGCCTTGTCCGGGGAATCCCCGTCGCAACCGGAATCCCAGAGCTTCATGGTCAGGCCCAGCGTCCTGGCGCCGGCGCGCACCCGCAACAGGGCGGCGACGGAACTGTCGACACCGCCGGACATGGCCACCGCTTCCAGTTCGTCTCCCATCGGTGGACCGGAAGATAGCTGGCTCCGGCCGCCTTGGCGCGGAGCTCCTTCGCCCTAGGTGGGCTGGTGCCGGGCGGTGCGCCCCTCGACCAGGTACAGCGCGTCCTCCGCGACGTTCGCCGAGAGGTCCGCCATCCGTTCCAGGTTCTTGGAGATGCGGATCAGCTCCAATCCGGTTTCCACGAGCTCGCGATCTTCCTTGATGGCCCCGATCACCAGCCGGGTCATCTCCCGGTTGAGGGCGTCCATCCGGTCGTCGCGGGCGATGGTCCTGCGGGCCAGGTCCGCGTCGCGGGTGAGGAAGGACCTGACGGAATCCGCCACCATGGAGCGCGCCAGGATGCACATCTCCGGGAGCTTGAGCAGGTCGGGCGGCGTGCGCAGGCCGGAAAGCCGGATGGAGGACTCGGCGATGTTCACTGCGTGGTCGCCGATGCGTTCCAGGTCCACCACGATGTCCTGCGCCGAGAGGACCTGGCGCAGGTCGCTGGCCACCGGCTGGTGCAGCGCGATGAAGTCCACGATCATCTCGTCCAGCTTGTTCTGGTCGACGTCGATGTCCTTCTCGCCGGTGAAGACCCCTTCCGCGAGCGATGGATCGCTGTTGTTCAGGCTGTCCTCCGCGGACTCCAGGACGCCGTCGACATGACCCGCCATCTCGGCCAGGGCGGAGAGGAGGTCTTCCAGGGACTTTTCGAAGTGTCTTTCCATTGCCTGCGCTCCTTCAGCCGAACCGGCCGGTGATGTAGTCCTCTGTCCGCTTCTGCGAGGGACTGGTGAAGATCTTCTGCGTCTGACCCGTCTCGACCATCTCCCCCATGTAGAAGAAAGCGGTCGTGTCCGAGATCCGGGACGCCTGGTGCATGGAATGCGTCACGATCACGATGGTGTAGGTTTCCCTGAGATGCCAGATCAGTTCCTCGATCTTGGCCGTGGCGACGGGATCCAGTGCGGAGGCGGGTTCGTCCATCAGAAGCACCTGGGGATCCACCGCGATCGCCCGGGCGATGCACAGGCGCTGCTGCTGTCCCCCGGAGAGGCCCAGACCGGACTTGGAGAGGTCGTCCTTGACTTCCTCCCACAGCGCCGCCTGGCGAAGCGACCGTTCCACGATCTCCTCGAGCCTCCTCTTGTCCTTCACGCCGTGCACCCGGGGGCCGTAGGCGACGTTCTCGAAGATGGACTTGGAGAATGGGTTCGACTTCTGGAAGATCATCCCCACCTTGCGCCGCAGAAGGACGGGGTCGACGCCCGGGGCGTAGATGTCCTCGCCGTCGATTTCGACCACGCCCGAGGTCTTCGCGGAATCGATCAGGTCGTTCATTCGGTTCAGGCAACGCAGGAAGGTGCTCTTCCCGCACCCCGAGGGGCCGATCAGCGCCGTGACACGGTTCTCCTCGATCTCGAGGTCGATGTGCCGCAGCGCGTACCTTGGGCCGTAGTGCAGATTCAGATCCGCCGCGCGGATCTTGGTCGGGGGCGAAGCAGGATGGATGGAGTCCAAGATGGTTCCGCCCCCGTTCCCGTTTCTTAGTACATCACCTGGATACGGAAGTTGAGCTGGTCGTCGTCGACGTTCTTCGAGAAGTCCGTGAGCTCCTTGTAGGTGCCCGTCTTCAAGGCTCCCTGAGCCACCGTACGGCCGACATCGCTGGACCAGCCGTCCATCGAAGGAGCATTGGTGGTCTCGTTGGCGATGAAGTCGTAGTCCAAGCTCAGCATCAGATTGGCGTTCAGGTACACGTTCACGCCGATCTTGTTGGTGACGTAGGCCAGATCCGCCGAGGAGAAGCCGGTCTTGGCGTCCACGCTGTTTCCGGAGACGTCGGTGTTGGGATCGTAGTAGTCGAAGCGGTACACCAACTGCAACTGGGGAAGCATGGCCAGCGGGTTCAGCACGCCGGTCACGTAGTAGCCCATGGCGTTGCGGATGTCGGCGTTGCCCACGCCCAGGTAGGGCTTGAGGCTGTTGGTGGCTCCCACGACCTTGCCACCGTAGTACTCGGCCATGACCTTGGCGCTGCCGCCGAAGGGAAACTTGTACATGGCCTGCAGATCGGCACCCACCACGTGCGCGTCCAGATCGTCGCGCATGCGTCCACCTTCCTTGGTCATCGCGCTCGACACGACCTCGCGGATGGTATCGGTGGCCGAGAGGAACATGTTGTTGTAGAACGAAACACCGCCGCTCACGCCCAGACCCAGATCCTGGGCGGAGGTGTTGAATCCGAGCCGTCCCACGATGTCCTTGGGATCCTGGTAGGAGGCGTTGATGCCCTGCCCGTTGGTCCAGCCGATCTTCGCGTTCAGGAACGGAATCTGGGCCGGATGGACGAACAGGACCAGGCCGACGTCCTTTTCTCCGTTGAAGGGACCGTTGTTCTCGAAGCGGGAGCGCTCCTGCGTCTCGATGGCGGCGGAAGAATAGGGAATTTCGAAGCCGAAGGGAATGTCCTGGAGACCGCCGCGGATTCCGAAGCTCTTGAGCCAGGGCTCTTCGAACTGCAGGAACGCGTCCTTGGAGGTGACCGCTCCGGTCTCGTCGAAGTTGGGCTGCCAGACGGCCGACACGCCGTTTCCGGCGTCGTAGGTGGTCTTGATGCGACCGCGCTTGATGGCCCAGGCACCCTGCTTGGCGGCGTTGCCGCCCGCCTCGCCGGTGTCGGTGAAATACATGTACTGGAACTGGACCAATCCGCCGACCTTGAAGTGGCTGAGCATGCCCACGGTCTTCTCGGTGCGGAGGAGGCCGCTGTTCAGGCTGTCGACCTTGACGACCAGCGAATCCGGCACGTCCGCGTAGGCTCCGGCCATTGCGGCCAGGGCCAAGGCGATGGTGATCTTGCTTCCGTTCATTGTTGCTCCATGGTTTATGGGAGTGTGGGCGTTCCTCTTCAGGAATCGTAAAGAGGCCAATCGGATGTTTCCGGGATGTTTCAGGCGGGTTGCTATCGTCTCATGGTCCCGGGCGTTTCCGCAACCCTGTTCCAGCGCGGTTTCGGTGCGGTTCCCGCCATGTCCGACCGGTGCTAGATTGCCAGCGGTATGGCCACCGAACGAATATTAGTCCTGGAAGACGACCCCGACATCCTGGACCTCACCGTGCACGCGCTGCGGAAGGCGGGCTACCGGACCTTCGCCGCCCGGACCGGATCGGAAGCCCTTTCCATCCTCTCCGACGAGCGCCTGGAGCTCGCCATCCTGGACGTCATGCTCCCCGACCTCCCGGGCACCGAGATCTGTCGCCGCATGCGGGAATCCGAGCGCCATCGCGCCGTTCCCGTGGTGTTCCTCACCGCCCGCACCGAAGAGCACGACCGCATCTACGGCTTCTCCGTGGGAGGGGACGACTACGTCGCCAAGCCGTTCTCCCCCCGGGAACTGGTGGCGCGCATCCAGGCCATCCTGCGCCGGACCACCGGGTCCATCTCCGGCGAGCGCCTGCGGGTGGGCGACCTCGCGGTGGACCTCGATCGACGCCAGGTGCACATCGGAGAATCGCCGGTGAACCTCACCTTCAAGGAATTCGAGGTGCTGCGCGCGCTGGTGGTGGCCAAGGGCCGTGCCGTCGAAAGGCTCCACCTCCTGGAGGAGGTCTGGGGCATGGAAAGCACTTCGGGTCCCCGTTCCGTGGACGTCGCCATCACGCGATTGCGGGAGAAGCTCGGGACCTACTCCAAGTGCGTGCATACCGTGACGGGATTGGGCTACCAATGGGATCCGGATCGCTGGGAGGTGTAGCGATGGAGATCCAGCTCAACGGGGACCCGAAGCGGATCGACGGGAATCCCGACATCCTGGCGCTGGTCGGGTCCATGGGATTGGATCCGCAGTGGGTGGTGGTCGAACACAATCTGCAGGCCCTGGACCGGTCCAGATGGGGCGCGACTCCGCTGGCGGAGGGGGACCAGGTCGAGATCGTCCGATTCATGGGTGGCGGCTGAGCCGCAAGGATGGCTGAGCGCCGGATCCGGTCCGTTCCCTTCTCCGTACGGACCGCCGATTTCGTGGCGAGCGCGGTCCTGCGTTCGGGGGGCTGGGTCGCCCCCTTGGTGCTGGCGTCCAGCGCGGCATGGCTGGTGGCGCAGGCGCTCGGAAACGGAAAACCCGGTGGATGGAACCGGGTCCTGGGATGGGTGGCGGGTTCCGCGGCGCTCGGGACCTCCGGAGTCCTGCTCGCCGCCGGACCGGCGATCGCCGTCGCGCTTCTTTCGCGGCACATCCGCGCCAGCTCCATCATCCGTTCGACCGCGGCGCTTCCCCTGGTCGTTCCCGCCTTCGTGCTCCTGCACCTGGCAGCGCCCTGGATCGCCCAAACCACCGGACTTCCCGTCCGGAATCCCGCCTGGGCGGTGCTGGCGCTGGCCTGGGGGATGGGAATGCCGCTGTGGCTCTCCTTCTCCGACGCGCTGGACCGCAAGACCTTCCAGTCCTGGACCGAAGGGGCTCTCGCCCTGGGAGCGCACCCTGCGCAGATCCTGACAAACCTGTCCCTGCCCGCGGCCCGCCCGGGCCTCCTGGCCGCCCTGCTCCGCGCCGTGGCCCGCGCTTCCGGGGAGACCATGGCGGTGCTCCTGGTGTCCGGAGGCTTCTCCCCCACCGGCGGCTCCCCCACCGCCGGTGTCGCCCTGGTGCGGGATCTTCCCGAGGCGATCCCGCACGGCGATCTCTGGTGCGATCTGATGCGCGGCGCATTGCTCCTGAGCCTTTGGGCCATGGCCCTGCACGCCATCGCGCAGCGTCTGGATCCGCGCTGGATCGACACGGAGGCGGAATGAAATTCCCCGCCCGATCGGCGCTCGCCCTGCTGGTGGTGCTCCTGGCCCTGCCCGTGCTGGCCCTCCTTTGCGACACCGCAAGACTCCTGGTTCCCCCGTCGCCGCGAATCGCGCGTCTGCGCGACGGTTCCCGGATCCTGGCCATTCCCCTACCGCCCAGCCGACCGGAGAGGGCCCGAGGCGTCCAGCCCGCCCTCCTCGGCGACGGGTCCATCCGGGTCCTGGAGGGGATGCCGTCCTCCCTGTCCGTGGACACGGAAGCCTGGTTGGTCCGCCGAGACGACGGTCCCCTCCTCATGGGTCGGCTGTCCGGCGTGGTGACCGAGGACGGGGACACCTTGAGGGGACCATCGGCGCGGCAGGCGCTGGAGGAGATGCCGTCGCGCCTGGGGGGCGACCGGAACCGGCTCGCGCGTCGGATTCCGACCGACGGCGGCAAGATGCGGCCGGGACAGGCAGCCCGGAGCTTGGCCCTGTTCGATGCGGAAGACCGCCGGGTGGTGGGCCTGTTCTCCGACCTGGACGGGACCGTGCGCCCCGCGCGCCTCTCCTCGATCCGGGATGCGGAACGCGCTCCGTCCGGATTACTTGACGGAATCCGTCAAACCGTTCCGCACCTCGGGCGCCTGCTCCTGGAAGCCCCCGACGCGTGGGATGGAGGGGGACTGGAGCCAGTCGTGGCGGGGACCCTGGCGCTGGTCCTGCTCTCCGGCCTGGTGGGGGGGCTGCCCGCGCTCCTGGCCGCGCTGCAGCTCGCGGACCGCACCGATCCAGGTCTGCGCACGAGATGGGTTCGCAGCTCCTCCGAATGGTTCGCGGCGGTTCCGGGCGTGGTCTGGGGCGTGATCGGGGCGGGAGTGCTGGTGGGCGGCATGGGCGTCCACCTGGACTCGATCTTCGCCTCGGGGGTCCGTTGGGGAACGGGAGGCATGCTCTGGGGAGCGATCACCTTGGGGGCGCTCTCCGCCCCCGTCACCCTGGCCAGGGCGATGTCCGCCATCGACCGGGTCCCCCGTTCCTGGAGGGAGATCGCGCGATCCTGCGGTGCGACCAGGTGGCAGGTCCTGCGCCGGGTGATCCTACCCGCCTCGGCCAGGGGATTGGTCGGGGCGTGGTTTTCGGGACTGGCGCGCGCGGCCGGGGAGACGGCCCCGCTCTTCCTGGTGGGAGCGGCCCGCGCCATCGGACGGTCCGGAGTCGGATCCGCACCGGCTCCGTCCCTGTCCGGAGGCTTCCTCCATCTGGGCGTGCTCGCCTGCGATCCTCCCTGGCCACCCTCGGACGGGGAGTTGGGCCGACCCCTGGCGTTCTTGTCGCTTTCCCTCCTCGCCCTGCTCTGCGTGGGCCTGGAATACGCCGCCGTGAGGTTGCTTCTGCGCCGGGAACCGGAGATCACCCGATGATCCACCCGGCCCTGCACCCGAACGACCCCGGCGACGTGGTGCACGTGGAGTTCCGCGGGTGGACGGTCCGCTCCGCGGGTCGGGATCTGTTGCGGTGGATCGACCTGGGAATCCCCAAGGGCCGGATCGTCGCCCTGGTGGGTCCGGCCGGATCCGGCAAGAGCGTTCTCCTGTCTTCCGTCAACCGCCTTCTCGCCGGTCGACCCGGCGTGGAGACCAGCGGGGGCGTGTTCCTCGACAAGGATCCCCTCTGGGGCCGGGGCGTGGACGACCTTTCCCTGAAGCGCCGGACGGGCACCGTGTTCCGCGACGCCGCGGTCCTGCCCGGATCCGTCCATCGCAACGTCGCTTTTCCCCTCCTCCTGGACGGATGGAAACCCGGGCCCCGGCTGGACGACGCCGTGGAAGCGGCGTTGCGGTCCATCTCGGCCTGGGACCGCCTGCGCGACCACCTGCACCGGCCCGCACAGGGCCTTCGCGCGGGAATGCGCCAACTGGTGAACCTGGCCCGCGCCGCCGTGGGCCAACCCGAGGTCCTCCTGCTGGACGAACCCTGCGGCGACCTGGATCCCCGGGAGACGGAAATCGTCGAGCGCGCGCTCCTGGATCTTTCCGGCTCCCGCACCGTGATGCTCGCCACCCACAACCTCGCCCAGGCGTCCCGCCTGCCGCACCGCGTGGCCTTCCTGCTGGACGGCAAGCTGGAGGAGTACGGCCCCACCGACCGCGTCTTCCAGCGCCCGATGCGGGGCAGCACCGAGGACTACCTTTCGGGCCGATTCGGATAGGGTTCCCACTCAAGAATGTCGAAACAAACAGCAGACGAATTGCGCCAACTCGCTTCCCTCCTGGAACGGCAGGGCGAGCGGGTCCTCCGGCAGGCGACGGCGGCCTGTTCCATCTTGACGAATTCCGTTTCCAAGCCCGCGGACCCCAAGGCGCTGGAGGACGACATCGATCGCGAGGAGGTGGTCCTGGAAGAGGAATGCCTCCGCATCATGGCCCTGCACCATCCCGTCGGTGGCGACCTGCGCGCCCTGGTCACGGTGCTGCGTGCCAACGGGGACCTGGAGCGCATCGCCGACCACGCCCTGAGCGTCCTGGAGGCGTCGCCCAACCTGTCCGGTCCCGTCGGGGACGCGCTTTCCCTGCTGTCCTCCCGCATCCTGTCCATGCTGGGCCGCTCCCTCCACGCCCTGAGGGAACGGGATTCGCGGGTCGCCCAGTCGGTGCTGGACGAATCGCCTTCCATGCGGTCGCTCTCCAGGGCCACGTGGGGCAACGCCCGGACCCGCGCCGGTAGCGGCGACGCCTCGGACATCGACCATTCCTTCCTCGAGATCCGCATCGGGCAGGACCTCAGGCGCATCGGGGATCTCGCCTGCAACCTCGCCGAGGACGTGCTCTACTGGGAAGACGGAAAGATCGTGCGGCACGGAGGCGTGGTGGGGTCCTAGGGATCGGAATTGTGATATCATCGGGTTCGCTGGTTCCCCGCAAACCGGAGCCAAGTGCATGAGCATCGCCCATCCCATCCTGACCGTCTACCTCATGATCTCGGGCGGTCTCCTGTTCATCGGGCTGCACCACCTGCTGAACTGGTTGGGCCGTCGCGACGACCGGGTGGTCCTGGTCTTTTCCTTCCTCTGCTTCAGCTATTCCCTCCTCGCCTTCGCCGTCGCCGGGATCCACGGTTGCACCGACCCCGCGCGATGCCGGGTCTTCATGATCCTGCGCGGAATCTCGGCGGAGCTGACCCTGGTCCTGCTCCTGCCGTTCGTCGCGCTCCTCACGGGGCGATGGTACCGGACGTTCTTCGCGATCAATTGCGCCGTCGGAGCGGCCGCGATCCTGGCGAGCCTCTTCCATCCCGTCTTCGGCCGCTGCGTGGCGCTGGTCCCCCTGGTCCTGCCGTGGGGGGAGACCATCGCGCTTCCCGTGGAGGCCCATCCCGTGAAGGTGCTGTTGGCGCTGGTCGGATTGGCCATCCTCAAGGACCAGGTCGTGTTCCTCGTGGTCGCCTGGCACGAGCGGAAGAAGCAGAAGGTCGCGGCGAGGATCCTGGCGGTCTTCGCGGTCTACATCATCCTGACGGTGAGCGTCAGCTTGGCGGTGGATCTCCTCCACTTCCGGGCGCCCTACCTTCCGATCTTCGGCGCGCCCATCGTGCTGGTCCTGATGGCCTCCTACCTGCAGCGCATCCGCACCAACCAGCGGGAGCAGATGATCCGGGCGGAGCAGCGGTTCCGTCTCCTGTTCGAGGCGGCGAAGGACGCCATCTTCCTCATGGACGGGCGCCGGTTCGAGTCCTGCAATCCGAGCACCATGGAAATGTTCGGTTGCCCCACGCCGGGGACGCTGGTCGGGAGGAGCCCCCTCGACTTCACGCCGGAGTTCCAACCGGACGGGGAATCCTCCCTCGCTCGCGCCAGGGCGATCCACCGGGCCGTGCTCGCGGAAGGTCCCCAGAGGTTCGAATGGCTCCACTCGCGGATGGACGGTTCGACGTTCCCGACCGAGATCACCCTGAGCGCGATGTCGGACGAGGCCGGTTCGACGATCGCCATCGTCCGCGACATCAGCGAACGCAAGGCGCAGGAGGCCGAGCTGGAGCACTACCGGCGCGATCTCGAGCGGCTGGTGCAGGTGCGGACGGCGGAATTGGCGCAGGCCCGCGACCAGGCCGAAGGCGCCAACCGGGCCAAGACCATGTTCCTGGCCAACATGAGCCACGAGCTGCGCACGCCCCTGAACTCCGTTCTCGGCTACAGCCAGATCCTCTCCTCCCGGCGGGATCTTCCCCCGCAGGCGCTTTCCCACGTCCGGTCCGTCTCCCGGTCCGGCCAGCACCTGCTCTCCATGATCGACGACCTCCTGGACATCACCAAGATCGACGCCGGGAAGATGGAGGTCTCCGTATCCGCGGTGCGGCTCCCGGAACTGGTCGAGGACGTATTGGACATCCACCGGGAGCGCGCGACCGCCAGGAACCTGGTGCTCCGGTTCGACCCGGACGATTCGATCGCCCGGCCGATCCGCGTGGATGCGGGGAAGCTGCGCCAGATCCTGCTGAACCTGGTGGGCAACGCGCTGAAGTTCACCGCCCGCGGCGGCGCGGTGGTGCGCGCCCGCGTCCGGGTTCCGGAAACCTCATCCACGCCTCCCGTGGTGGAGATCGACGTCGAGGACACCGGCATCGGAATCCATCCGGAGCAGTGGGGAGGGATCTTCGATCCGTTCCGGCAGGCGCCCGGCGCCGAAGTCGGATCGGGGACGGGATTGGGGCTTTCCATCTCCCGTTCCTTCGCCCGGCTGATGGGAGGAGAACTTTCCGTGGCGAGCAGGCCCGGCGAAGGCTCCACCTTCTCGCTCTCGATTCCCGTGGAATTCGCCGTGGAAACGGAAGCGGTCTTGCGGGAAGACGCCCGCGAAGTGGTGGGAATCCAAGGTGGATCGGAGTGGAGGATCCTGCTGGTCGACGACGACGCGGACAGTCTCGCCATCCTGGAACAGACCCTGGCGGGAACGGGATTCCTCGTGCGGTCGGTCTACGACGGACGCCAAGCCGTGGATGCGTTCCGGGAATGGCGCCCGCACTTCGTCTGGATGGACATCCGGATGCCGGGCATGGACGGCCTGGAGGCGACGCGGGAGATCAGGAAATCCGGGGAGGGGAGGTCCGTGCCCGTCGTGGCCCTGTCGGCGAGCGCCTTCCGCTCCGACGAGGCAGACGTGCTCGCGGCCGGATGCGACGGGTTCGTGCGGAAGCCCTACCGCATCGAGACCGTCCTCGCCGTGCTGCAGAAGCACCTGGGGCTGCGCTACCGCTACCGGGCCGAGGCCGAAGCGGAGGCCTGGAGCCGGGAATTGTCCTCGAAGGAGATCTCCGAGATCCCGCCGGAATCCAGCTTCCGGATCGTCGAGGCCTCGGACCAGTTGGACAAGAAGCGTCTGCTCGAGATCGCCGATTCGATGGAGTCGGAACACCCCAGGGTGTGCGCGTTCCTCCGCGAGAAGGCATCGGCCTTCGACTTCGAGGCGATCAAGGAGAAGCTGGGGCGGTCCGCGGGCCCGGCGCCATGAACGGCAGGATCCTGGCGGTCGACGACAACGTGGACAACCTGAGGCTCCTGGAGAGCATCCTCTCGGTGGACGGCCACGAGGTGCGGGCCGCCCTGAACGGCGAGACGGCCTTGCGCGCCCTGTCCGCGGGATTCGCCGAGCTCGTGCTGCTCGACGTCAGCATGCCGGGCATGGACGGATACGAGGTCTGCCGGCGCATGAAGGCCGATCCCGGCATGGCGCAGGTCCCGGTCCTCTTCCTCAGCGCGCACCAGGATCTGGACGCGAAGCTGGAAGGGTTCGAGGCGGGGGGCCAGGATTACGTGACCAAGCCCTTCCTGGCGGCGGAAGTCCTGGCCCGCGTGCGGATGCACCTGAGGGTCGCCCGCGCGGAGCGGGACCTGGTGGAGAACATGGGTCGCCTTCGGGAACTGGAGCGTCTGCGCGACGATCTCGTGCACCTGGTCGTGCACGACATGCGGTCCCCCCTGACGGGAATCTGCGGGAACCTGGAACTGGCGGCCATGGAAGCGCAGAGCCTGGGACACGAAAAGCTCGGCAACCGGATCCGGAAGGCGGTCGATTCCGCCATGGCCTTGAACAACCTCTCCAACACCATGCTCGACTTGAGCCGTCTGGAAGAAAAGAGGATGCCCGTCTCCATCGAGCCCTGCGACGCGGCGGAGCTCGCCCGGCAAGCCTGGGCGAGACTCGGTTCGACGGTGGAACACCATTTCCTGGAACTGGGGGGTGCGCTCGGACCCGGAACGCTCCATTGCGACAGGGATCTGACCTTGCGCATCCTCCAGAACCTCGTCTCCAACGCCGTCCACCATGCCCCGTTCGAAACGACGATCGGAATCCGCTGCCGTCCTGGAACCGGACGGACCCGGGTGGAGATCCTGGACCACGGGCGTGGCGTTCCGGAAGGCCAGCGCGGGACGGTTTTCGAGAAGTTCCGGCAGGTGGAGGAGCACAGGAAGACCGGCTACCATTCGTCCGGACTGGGGCTGACCTTCTGCAAGCTGGCGGTGGAAGCCCAGGGCGGGGAGATCGGGGTGGAGAACGCGCCCGGCGCTGGTGCCCTGTTCTGGTTCACCCTGCCGCAGCCCACCCAATCGTAGGGACCCCACCGCACCGTCCGATTGGTACCTTTCCCGGCCTTTCCACGGAACCACCAAAGGAACCCTCCATGGCCGCACCGAACCAGTCCCTCGTCGAGTCCCTGAGCTCCATGCTCCCTCTCTTCCTGGTCTTCGGCGGCGCCATGTGGTTCTTGTCCATCCGCCCGGCCATGAAGAAGCAGAAGGAAGCGGACCAGCTCCAGAAGAACCTCAAGAAGGGAGACCGCGTTCTGACCCAGGCGGGATTCTTCGCCGAGGTCGAGAAGGTCCAGGAGAACGGCAACGTGGTCCTGCGCCTTTCCGAGACCGTGAAGCTGGAGTTCCAGCGCCAGGCCATCGTGTCCAAGGTCCAGGAGGGGTAGGCATGGCGGTGCTTCGGGTATTGACCTGGGGTGATCCGGTCCTGCGCAAGATCTCGCGCCCCGTGGAACCCGAGGAGTTCGACGACGCCTTCCGCGCCTGGTGCGACGACCTGGTCGAAACCATGTACGAGGCCGACGGCGTGGGTCTGGCCGCGGTGCAGGTGGGACGGCCCCTCCGGGTGCTGGCAGTGGACACCGAGTTCCGGGAGGGCGGATCCAAGACACCCGTCGTCTACGTGAATCCGGTCCTGGAACCGGCGGCTCCCGATTGCATCATGGACGAGGGTTGCCTGTCCGTCCCGGGCGTCCGCGGAAAGGTCAGCCGTCCCGAGAAGGTGAACGTCTCCTGGCAGGACGTTCATAGGAATTTCCACCGGAGGGAAGGCCTGGAGGGGTTGGAGGCGCGCTGCCTTCTGCACGAGATGGACCATCTGGAGGGAATCCTGTTCGTGGACAAGATCTCGCCCGTCGCGCGGAGCCTGGTCCAGGGCAAGTTGCGCAAGCTCGCGCAGACCTCCGGGAGGTGATCCTCCTTCTCGGAGCCGCGGCGGCGCTGACCCTGGGCTTCGATCCCCCCGACGAGGCCCGACGGCTTCTCGCCCAACCTCCTCCCGTCGCGGACACGACAGCGGAGCGCCAGGTGCGGGTCGAGGTGTACGAAGGGGCCGGGCCGTTGGAGCTTCGACTGAAGGGCTCCTGGCAGGTGGTGGGGAACGCCGATCCGGGACGGATCCCGGACGGGTCCGTCCTCCGCGTCCGCCGGAAAGGCGAAGGGGTGGCGATTTCCTGGCCGTCCGGATCGGCGGAATCCACCGAGGTGGCCGTCGGGGGTGGAGACAGGTTCTGCATCGGAACCAAGTGCTTCCGCGGCGAGGTCCACGTGGTCCCCTGCGGTTCCGGTCTGGCCGTCGTGGACCACCTGGGATTGGAGGACTACCTGCTGGGGGTGGTGCCCGGCGAGATCGGCCGCAAGCTGGACCCCCGCTTCTTCGAGGCGGCGAAGGCGCAGGCGGTGGTGGCCCGCACCTACACCCTGCGCTCCCTGGGCCAATACTCCGGAAAGGCCTGGGATCTGCGCAACGACACCCGCGACCAGGTCTACGATGGGGCGTCCGGAGAGGACAGTCTCTGCTCGCGCGCGGTGCGGGAAACCTCGGGGCAGATCCTGACGGATTCCGGAGGGCACCCCATCGACGCCTACTACCACTCCGGCTCCGGAGGCCACACCGCCAGCATCCGGGACGTCTGGCCGCAGAAGCCGGTCCAGCCCTACCTGTGCGGCGTGCCCGACACAGCTCCCGACGGGAGGGCCTGGGGCGGAGCCGCGCCCACCGGATCGTGGACGGAAACCTGGCCCGTGGCGGAACTGAACCGGGCGGTGCGACGGGATCTGTCCGAGGCGATGGGGCGGACCGTGGATCCCGGCGAGGTCCGGTCGCTGCGCCTGGAGGGGCGCGACTCCTCCGGCAGGGCCGCCAAGCTGGTGGTGGAGGCGAAGAACGGCACCTTCGAGGTGACGGGAGACCGCATCCGCTGGGCGCTGCGGCGCCACGGCGAAGGGAGGCCCATCCTCCGCAGCACCCGATTCGAACTGAAGCGGGAGGACGGCAGGTACGTCGCCGAGGGGACCGGGAACGGCCACGGCGTGGGACTTTCCCAGAACGGGGCCATGGGCCGAGCCTGGGCGGGCCAGAACTGCTCGCAGATCCTGTCCGCCTACTATCCCGGAACCTTCCAGAGGAGCCTTCCATGACCTTGGCCGAGACCGTCTCGCGTCGCCGGACCTTCGCGATCATCTCGCACCCGGACGCGGGAAAGACCACCTTGACGGAAAAGCTGCTCTGGTACGGCGGCGCCATCCGCGAGGCGGGGATGGTCCGGGCCAAGCGGGGACGCAAGGCCGCGACCTCCGACTGGATGGAGATCGAGCGCCAGCGCGGAATCTCGGTGACCAGCTCGGTCATGAGCTTTCCCCACGACGGCCACCACCTGAACCTGGTGGACACCCCGGGACACGAGGATTTCTGCGAGGACACCTTCCGGGCCCTGGCCGCCGTGGACAGCGCCGTGGTGCTCATCGACGGCGCCAAGGGCGTGGAACCGCAGACCCTGCGGCTCATGGAGGTCTGCCGGATGCGCAGGACCCCTGTCATGACCTTCATCAACAAGTGCGACCGCGACATCCGCGACCCGCTGGAGCTGTTCGACGAGATCGAGCAGTCCCTGGGCCTCCCCTGCGTTCCCCAGACGCTCCCGTGCGGATCGGGGGTGAGCTTCCGCGGGGTCTACAGCCTGGGCGACGGCGCCTTCCATTCCTTCTCCGAGCGCAGCCAGGACGAGCAGGACCGCACCGAGCGCGGCATCCACCGCTTCCCCTTGGAAAACGAGCAGCTGGACCGACTGGGCGGCGCGCGCGAAGCGGGAAGATTGCGCGAACTCGCGGCCTTCGCCACCGGCGCCATGCCGGAATTCGACCGCGACGCCTACCTGCGCGGGGAACAGACCCCCGTCTTCTTCGGATCGGCCCTGCACCTGTTCGGGGTGCGCCATCTGCTGGACGCCCTGGTCTCCATCGCCCCCGCCCCCGACCACCGCGAGTCCGACAAGCGCACCGTGCTGGCCAACGAGGAAGCCTTCACCGGCTTCGTGTTCAAGATCCAGGCGAACATGGACCCCAAGCACCGCGACCGCATGGCCTTCGTGCGCGTCTGCTCGGGCAAGTTCGTGCGCGGGGAACGCGTCACCCACGTGGCCTCGGGCCGCGAGATCCGCCTGGCCGCCCCCACCACCTTCGTGGCCCAGGACCGCTCGCTGGTGGACGAGGCCTGGAGCGGAGACATCGTGGGCATCCACGACCCGGGGGTCTTTCGCATCGGGGACACCCTGACCTCGGGGGAGAAGCTCCAGTTCGAGGGCATCCCCGAATTCAGCCCGGAGCACTTCGCCCGCGTCCTCTCCAAGAACCCTCTGCGGTCCAAGCAGCTCGCCCAGGGCCTGGAGCAGCTCACCCAGGAGGGGGCCGCCCAGATCTTCACCCCGTTTTCCGGACCGCACCAGATCCTGGGAGTGGTGGGACGTCTCCAGTTCGACGTGATCCAGTTCCGCCTGTCGGGGGAATACGGCGCCGAATGCGCATTCGAGCCGGTCGCCGTCTGGGCGGCACGCTGGGTGACGGGCGACGAGGATTCCATCAAGCTCTTCAAGGAACAGAATCTGTTCGACTGCGCCGTGGATCGCCATGGCGGCCTGGTGTACCTGCCGTCCCACGAATTCAAGCTCAGGCTGGTGAAGGAGAAGTGGCCGAAGCTGGAGTTCGAGGCGGCGAGGCGCTAGGAGCAAGGCGCGGTGCGCTTCGCTTGGCTGATGCCGGACGTTGCGCTGGGTGCCCGGACGGCAGAACGACAAAGATGGTTTGGCAGTGGTCGGATTTTCTATCACTTCTGGCATGGCCATCGACCTGGACAGCATGCGGAAAGCGGTCGCGAGCCTGGAGCGATCCCTCCGAGTCGCCGGGGGCATGTCCGGCATGTCCGCCGATTTTCGGGAAACCGTGCGGGCAGGCGTCATCCAGAATTTCGAGGTGGCCTACGAATCCTCCTGGAAGTTCATCCAGCGTTGGTTGCGGGAGAACGGCCAATCCCAGGAGGCCGATTCCCCCCGTACCCGGAAGGATCTGTTTCGGATGGCCGCCAAGGCTGGGCTTCTGGAGGACCCCACCCCCTGGTTTCGGTTCGGCGAGGCCCGCAACTTGACCTCCCACACCTACGACGAAACGCACGCCCAGGAAAGTTTCGAGGTGGCGACGTCGTTTCTGCCCTACGCGCAGCGACTTCTCGCTCGCCTGGAAGCCGCGAATGATTGACCTCGCTCCCGAACATCTCGCCGCGGTTCGACAGATCTTGTCGGAAACCGTGCCCGGATGCCGGGCCATCGCCTTCGGATCGAGGGTTCGCGGCACCAGTCGACGCTTTTCGGATCTCGATCTCGCCGTGGAGGGGAGGGAGCCCCTGGCTTCGGATCTTCTGGAGGTCCTGCGCGAACGCTTTTCCGCCTCCGACCTCCCCGTGCTCGTGGATGTCGTGGACCTGAAAAGGGTATCGGAGATCTTCCGGCGGCGGATCGAAGCGGAGTACGAGGAGATGCAAGTCGGGCGTTGAGCACGCGTTCTATGCGCCAGCCTCGCCGACCCTTGGATTCAGGGGTCGCAGCCTTCCAGGATGATGAGGTCCATGGTGGAGGCGGGTTGGCGCAGCTTGATGACGGCTTGGTATTCGGGGGAGTGCCAGCAGTCCAGCGCGGCTTGGTAGCTGGGGAATTCGATCAGGGCGTTGCGGGAACGGCAGGTTCCCTCGGGATTCTCGAAGCGCCCGGCGCGCACCAGGGGTTTGGCCCCGAAGGGCTTGAACGCCGCGACGTTGGCGGCCAAGTAGGCCTTGTACTGTTCCTGGTCGGTGACGTCGACGTGGACGATCCAGTAGCCTTTGGGCATGATGTGCTCCTTCAGAGGGTGAGCGTTCAAACTACAGGGTTGGGGCTGAGCCGGCTCCGCAGTTGTTGTCATTTTTTGCGCCTTGCGGCGCGGCCTCTCGTTTTGCAC
>Ga0209415_10005344_pt1 | contig 23119 bp, 28 predicted proteins | sample PeaSoiSIISIP2007_FD_187696 | JGI IMG/M metagenome (GOLD analysis project Ga0209415, IMG submission 187696) | Peat soil microbial communities from Weissenstadt, Germany - SII-SIP-2007 (SPAdes) (version 2) | ecosystem: Environmental > Terrestrial > Soil > Wetlands > Peat | place: Germany... | reverse complement strand
CGCAGCCACTAACGTCCGCAGCTACGTTAACTGGTTACGCTTGGCAGTTAAGCAGAACGCGTGTGGTTTCTTTTTTTGAAAAAAAAGAAACAAGACGGCGAGCCGACCGGCCCGAGAGCGTAAAGGCCCGGCCGTCCTCTCTCCCCTCGTGCCCTCTCTCGGCGTCTCGCGGAGCCACTGGCCGGTGGTCGCGTGGATCCGCCTCACGCTCCCCGAGCGCCCTCCGCCCATGACCCTCATGCCGGGCGTGGCCCCTCCTCCCGACCCGCCGCTCGACATCCTGGCGCCGAACCCCGTCACGACCGACCCACGGAAGCGGGTGTACGCGTTCGAGCTCGAGAAGGACGACTGGGTCGTTCGGCTCATCTGGGACGCAGACGACCCGACCGTGCTCGAGGCGGAATGCCGGGCCCCGCTCTACGGACAGCGCCTCCCCAAGTCGGACGTGCCGAAGTTTTGGGCGGTCGTGAAGGAGCTGATCGCCCCGATCGGCCCGCTTCCCGTCGAATCGGCCGACCCGCGGCCCTAGCCGGCCCACAGACTCTAAAGGGAATCCGTCCGTCGCGGCGTTCGTGCTGAGGGCGACGTTCCTGCATCTTCCCGGCATTGGTCCCGCGACCGAGGTCGACCTCTGGCAGTCCGGCTGTCGAGACTGGCACGACCTTGCGGAACGGACGGAATCGCTCGGCCTCACGACCCCGAGCCGGGCCCGACTCGCGAGCGAGCTGAAGAGGAGCGAACAGGCGCTCGCCGAACGGGACGCCGGCTGGTTCGCCCGACGCCTTCCGAATCGCGAGCACTGGCGTCTCTATCCGACGTTCGCCCCCGAGACCGCCTACCTCGACATCGAGACGACGGGTCTCTCCCCGTACGGCGGCATCGTCACCGTCGTGACGGTGCACGGAGGGGGCGCGACGCGCAGTTTCGTCGCGGGCGATGACCTCGAAGAGCTCCCGGCCTACCTCGGACGTTTCTCCGTCCTCGTGACGTTCAACGGGAGCCGGTTCGACGTACCGTTCCTCCTCGCGTCGTTCCCGCAGCTCCTCGTCCCGCCCGCGCACATCGACCTGCGGTTCCTCTTGTACCGGATCGGTCACGCGGGGGGCCTCAAGCGGATCGAACAGCGACTCGGGGTGGGGGACCGCGCCGGAGTGGAGGGCGTCGATGGCCTCGACGCCGTGCGTCTTTGGCAGGAATACCGAAGGGGAAGTGCGTCCGCGCTCGACCGGCTGGTCCGCTACAACCGCGCCGACACGGTGAACCTCGAACCCCTCCTCCACTTCGCGGCGACCGAGCTCGAACGCCGGGTGCTGCCGCCTCCCCCTTCGTTCGTCACGATCGGCGATCGGTTCGCCTCCGTCCTCCCGTCGGGCCCGCACGGACCGAGGGCGTAGGAGCGCGCGATGCCGGGCGACCCCGAGGTCTCGGTCATCGTCGGAGCCTACTCGCGCGAGAAGTATCTCCTCAGCGCGGTCCGCTCGTTGCTCGCCCAAACGATCCCCCGCGACCGGTTCGAGATCGTCGTGATCAAGAACTTCCGGTCGGCGGAGATCGATACGGAACTCGAGCGGGTCGGAGCGACCGTTCTCTTCGATGCCGAACCGCGGATCGGGCGCTGGCTCCGACACGCCGTCAACATCTCTCGCGCCCCGATCGTGACGTTCTGCGACGACGACGACGAGCTCGAGCCCGACCGGCTCGAACGACTGCTGGACGTCTTCCGGACCCATCCGGACCTCGGATACTATCGGAACCGGGTCCGCGTGATCAACCGGGACGGACGGCCCATCCCCCCGAGCGAGTGGCGGGAGCACGAGACCGACCCGGGGTTCGACCGTTTGGGGCCGGTCTACCTGCCGCGGGACGGGAAGGGCGGACTCCTCGACCTAGCGACCCGAACGACCCACGCGACGTTCGCGACCAGCAGCATGGCGTTGCGACGTGATCTTCTCGACGGAGAGCTGGGAGATTCGTTCGAACGCACGCAGCTCGAGGACCTATGCCTGTTCCTAACCGGGACGCTCTCGCCCTACGGGATGTACCTGGACGACCGCCGTCTCACCCGATACCGGTACTACGCCGGCAACGTGACCCACACCGTACGCTGGCTCGGTCACGCCGCGGAGTCCGAACGCGACATGGCCGCGGTCGCCGAACGCCACGGACGCCCCGACTTCGCCCGATGGCTGACCGCGCGCTCGGTCAACCACGAGCGCCTATTCCGCGGAGGCACGCTGGTCGCCCGCGTCGCGGCCGACGCGGACCGTCGCGAGGTCGCACGGCTGACCGCCGAGTATCTCCGCTTTCTCGGCCAGCATCCCGAAGAGCGTGCGTGGACGCTCGACGTCTGGGCGGCGAGCGTCTACGGCTTCTCGAGCCTCGCCGTTCCAGCCCCTACGGGTCGGGTCGCCCGTGCTCGCCTGGCCGCTCGGGCCGTCGCTTGATCGGGGAGCGACTTTTCTCCGCAACGGGGAGAGAGAACCGGTTTCCCGAGGGCGGGGGCGCGATCGGCGTGTCGGCGGGAGGCAGCGACGCGCGGACCCGGTCGGCCGCGATCCGGCAGTACTCCTCGGAGGCGTCGATCGAAAGGTAGTGACGACCGAGGCGACGGGCGACCGCCGCGACCGTCCCGGTTCCTCCGAACATGTCGATGACCCGGTTCCCCCGGTAGCTGTAGAACTTCACGAGCCGTTCGATCAGGGCCTCGGGGAACGGAGCCGGGTGGCCCTTCCGTCGGCGTTCGGGAGGGATCTGCCAGAACCCGTCGGAGAACTGCTCGAACTCCCGGGCGGTGATGTCGACGGCGTGTGGGTCTCCTTCGAGTCTCCATTGGCCCTTCGAGAAGACCAGCACGTACTCCCAGGACGGCACGATATGCGGGTTGGACGGGCTCCGCCAGCTCCCCCACGCGGTCCGGCGTCCCATCGTCTGCTTGTACCAGATGATCTCGGTGCGCATGATGTAGCCCAGGTCGCGCAAGTCTCGGGAAAGGTCGTGGTGGATCGGACGGAAGTCCTTGATCGAAGTCGGGGCGACGTTTAGGACGAACCGGCCGCCGGGAACGAGGACCCGGTAGAGCGACTTCCAGACGCCCTTGAGCCAGCGAAGATACTCCTCCGGCGGAAGGTCGTCCGAATACTCGCGGTAAGGAATCCGAACGTTGTAGGGCGGACTGGTGATCGCGAGTTGGACCGAAGCGGCCGGGAGCCGATCGAGTACCTCTCGGGCATCCCCCAGGACGATGCGGTCGAACGAGCGGTCCTCGGCGGACCGTTTCGAGCCCTCCGCCATGGCGCGGCCGACGGAGAGGCCGGTTATGAGGGTTCGCCCGCGTCCGAGGGGGCGGGCGGAGCGACGCGGCTCAGAATTCCTGCCTCGTCCGCGACTTTCCCGCCGATCGCGAATGCCGCGGTCGCGGCAGGAGAAGGAGCGTTGAGGACATGCAGGGCCTGCGGCCCCCGAACGAGAACGAAGTCGTCCTCGAGGGATCCGTCGGGTCGGACTGCCTGGGCACGGACTCCGGAGGAACGGCCGATGAGGTCGCCTTCCTCCACCGCGGGCCACAACGTCCGTACGTCCGAGAGGAATTCTGCCGGGCTCCACGAGGACAGCCACTCGCGTGCGGCGTACATCCCGTACCGCCGCGCAAGACCGATCGTTCCCGGGAACATTGCCATGCGGCCCAGCTGGGAGAGCGTCCACTGACCCCGGCGATACCCCTCACGGTCCAGTGCGAGCGCGGCATTCGGTCCGACGAGAAGCTCCCCATCGACCGTGGGGGTCAAGTGAACACCCAGGAACGGAACGTCCGGATCCGGTACCGGATACACCAAGCAGGGGATTCGAGAACGCAGTCGTTCGCCCATATGGTAGAAATCGCCGCGGAAGGGTACGATCGTCACCGGAGGTGTCACCCCCATCTCCCGGGCGACCAGGTCCGACTCGAGACCGGCACAGTTGATCACGAATCGTGCCGCCACCTCTCCGGTCGGAGTGTCGAGGACCCAATCCTCGCCGCGCAAGGCCGCGGACCGAACCCCGCTCGAAAGCCGGGTCACGGCGCCCCTGGCGGTCAATTGGGCGGCGAGCCGTTGAGCGACCTCCCGATAATCGATGATTGCCGCCGACGGAACCTCGACCGCGGCGACGCCCACGAGTTCTGGGAGCCGCGCCTTGAGCTCTTCGGGGGCGAGTCGACGGACCGAGGGGACGCCGTTCGCGCGGGCACGTTCCTCGATCATCGAAAGCGCGGGGATCTCCTCGGCTCGGGAGGCGACGATCACCTTGCCGATCCGCACACAGCGCAGGTGTTCGCGCGTCGCGAAGTCGATCAGTTGAGCTCTTCCCTCGAGACATAAACGGGCCTTGAGCGACCCCGGCCGGTAGTAGACGCCCGAGTGGACGACCCCACTGTTGTGTCCCGATTGGTGGGCGGCGACCTCGTTCTCCTTCTCGAGGACGACTAACGACCGCTCGGGCGCCCGCTCGCGGACCACGCGAGCGGTTGCGAGACCGACCAACCCGGCCCCGATAATCGCGACGTCGTACCGCTCGCCCATTCGGTCAACCTACGGACACATTAAGCGTATAATCTCGCCCGACAAAACCCCCGCGATTCTCATGGTTGTGCGCATCGCTGTACCGATGGAGATTACTCCCAGTGAGAAGCGCGTTGCTCTCGTCCCTGAGGCAGTTCAACACCTGACGAAATCGGGCGTGGAAGTGGCCGTCGAAGCCGGTGCCGGAGCCCATTCGGGATATCCGGACGCGCTCTACACTGCGGCCGGCGGCCAGATTGTCGGGGATCGTGCGGCGCTTTTCGGTACAGCGGCGATCGTTCTCAAGGTTCAGGTGCCCACGGTCGAAGAGGTCGGATGGATGAAGCCGGGGACCGTGGTGGTCGCCCTCATGAACGCGAGCCGCAACCTCGACCGGGTCGCGAAGATGCGCGACGCGAAGCTCACCGCATTCGCGCTCGAGTTGCTCCCCCGGATCACGCGCGCGCAGAGCATGGACGTGCTTTCCTCTCAGGCGACCGCGGCGGGTTACCGCGCGATGCTCATCGGCGCCGGATTGAGCCCGAAGTTCCTTCCCATGCTCACGACGGCCGCCGGAACGATCCGACCGGCCAAGGTCCTCATCTTGGGCGCCGGGGTCGCCGGCCTGATGGCGATCGCCACCGCCCACCGGATGGGCGCGGTGGTCGAGGGATACGATGTCCGCCGGGCGGCGGGCGAACAGGTCCGTAGCCTGGGCGCGAAGTTCCTGGAATTGCAGATCAACGCGGAGGGTGCGGGCGGGTACGCCCGCGAGCTCACCGACGAGGAGAAGAAGCAGGAGCAGGCGATGGTGGCGAAGGCGGTCGCCGAGGCGGACGTCGTGGTCACGACCGCCGCGATCCCCGGCCGCAAGGCGCCGGTCCTCGTCCGCAAGGAGATGGTGAGCGCGATGCGTCCGGGCTCCGTCATCGTGGACCTCGCCGCCGAAACCGGCGGGAACTGCGAGCTTACGAAGCCGGGCGAAGAGGTCGTGGTGGGCGGCGTCACCATCGCCGGCCCGCTGAACCTACCGAGCCAGCTCGCGTTCAACGCGAGCCAGATGTTCGCGAAGAACCTCGAATCGTTCCTCACGCTGCTGCTCACGAAGGAGCGAACCCTCGTCACCGACTACTCGGACGAGATCCTCGCCGCGAGCCTGCTCGTTTCGAACGGCGCGGTGACGCACAAGCCGACCGCCGACCTCCTCTCGAAGGAGGCAGCCTAGATGGCGGCCGATATCTGGACCGCGCTGTTCATCGCGCTGCTCGCGGTCTTCGTGGGCTACGAGGTCATCAGCCGGGTTCCGGTCCTTCTCCACACCCCGCTCATGAGCGGGTCGAACTTCATCCACGGGATCGTCCTGGTCGGCGGCATCGTGGCGCTCGGGCTCGCCACGAATACCGCCGAGGAGGCGATCGGGTTCATCGCCGTCGTCATGGGGGCGATGAACGTCACGGGCGGCTACGTCGTGACGGAACGCATCCTCGCGATGTTCGACCGGTCGAAGAAGCCCGGAGGCAAGCCATGACCGACTGGGTGAGCGACGCGATCGACGCGGTCTACGTGGTCGCGGTCCTCGTCTTCATCCTCGGCCTCAAGGCGATGAGCTCGCCCGTCACTGCGCGTCGCGGGATCGTCTACGCCGGGGTCGCGATGCTGATCGCGGTCGTGGTCACGTTCTTCAGCCCGGGTCTATCGAACTTCGCCCTCATCGCGCTCGGCGTCGCCATCGGAGGTCTCGGCGGGTGGTACTGGGCGCGCGTCGTGAAGATGACCGCGATGCCGCAGATGGTCGCGATGTTCAACGGGATGGGCGGCGGCGCGGCGGCCGCCATCGCGGCGGTCGAGCTCCTTTCGACGCTCTCGAACCAGGTCACCTCGAGCCTCAGCGTAGCCGGTGCGATCATCGGTTCGATCTCGATCGCGGGCAGCATGATCGCGTTCCTGAAGCTCCAGGGCTGGATGCCGTCCAAAGCGATCGTCCTCCCGGCCCGGCAATTCGTCAACACCGCCGTCCTGATCGTCGGGGTCGGGTTCGGCGTGTTCTCGCTCTGGACGATGAGCGCCGTTTGGCTCCTGCCGTTCTTCGTCCTCCTCCTCCTCTACGGGATCCTCCTCACTTTGCCGATCGGCGGGGCGGACATGCCCGTCGTCATCGCTCTCTTCAACGCATTGACCGGTGTCGCGGTCGCGCTCGATGGATTCGCGCTCGTGAACGGTCCCCTCGGGGACGCCGGCTACGCGATGGTCATCGCGGGAACGCTGGTCGGCGCGTCGGGTTCGCTCCTGACGCTCCTGATGGCGAAGGCGATGAACCGGTCGGTCGGGAACGTCTTCTTCAGCGCCTTCGGCGCGACCGAGGAGACCGGCGTCGCGATCAAAGGTTCGATGAAGCCCATCGAGGCTTCGGACGTCGCGGCGATGATGGAGTACGCGAACCAGGTGATCATCGCGCCCGGCTACGGAATGGCCGTCGCGCAGGCCCAGGGGAAGGTCAAGGAGCTCGCCGACCTCCTCGAGTCGAAGGGCGTCGCGGTAAAGTTTGCGATCCACCCCGTGGCGGGCCGCATGCCCGGCCACATGAACGTGCTGCTCGCGGAAGCCGGGATCTCCTACGACAAGCTGTTCGACCGCGACGAGATCAACGCGGAGTTCCCCAACACCGACGTGGTCCTCGTCATCGGCGCGAACGACGTCGTGAACCCGGCGGCGCACCGCCAGGGGAGCCCGCTCTACGGGATGCCGATCCTCGATGTCGAGCAGGCGAAGAACGTCATCGTGATCAAGCGGGGGCAAGGCAAGGGGTTCGCGGGGATCGAGAACGACCTGTTCTACCGCGACAACTGCCACATGCTCTACGGGGACGCCCAGGCGGCGGTCGGGAAGCTCGTCGTAGCCCTCAAGCAGTCGTAGGGACCGACCCGGCCCGCCGAGCGGCGAGCTCTCCACGCCAGAGGTCGACGAACAGCGCCAGGAGCAATCCGGTGAGGGCGACGTCGAAGATCATGGAGGGCCACCCGACGCCGTCGTCCCACGCCCAGACATTGAGGGCGAGGTCGTAGTTCAGCGACCCGACGAACGCGACACTCCACAGCCACCAGCGGGCGCGGACCCCGATGAGCGCGACCGGAAGGAGCCAGACGAGGATGTTGAACGAGAGAAATGGGGTGAGAAGCGCAAAGCCGACCAGCATAATCGAGGCGGCCACGATCGGCGAACGAACCAGGAAGAACACCGCCACGAGCAGCGCGACGATGAGCACCCCCTGGAACAATTCGATCCCGATGCCTCCCGGTAGCGTGTTCGACAGGAGGAAGACCCCGTAGAGATTGAGCGAGAAGGAACGTCGGCCGAGCTGGTTCAGGAATACGGGGTCCAGGAATTCATGGCCCCAGATCGCGAAGGTGATCGCGGTCGCTCCCGCAAACACGGCGGCGCCGGTGATGAAGGCGAGGTAGCGCCGACGTCGGAACGCCCCGGTCTCCCCTAGGATCGGTAGAATGTTGGGAAATCGTGAGGTGGAAAGAAATCCCCCGACCGCCGAACCGAGGAGCTCGCTACGTTGGGCGAGATACAGAGAGAGTAAGACCGTGGTGGGGACGATTGCGTTCGTCGCGCCGTCGATTTGCGAGGAGACGAGCGGCACGAGAAGCACCGAGGTGCCTACGAACACGAGGACGTAGCGTCGGTCCGGCCCCGCCACGGCCCAAGTGAGCGGGATGAGGGCCAGCGCGACGACCCCCCAGACCGCGTAGATCCCGGGTAGACCCCCAAGGCTTCCCACGGCGTCGAGGAGGACGGAAGCGAGACCGTACGGGACTTCGATGTGGCCTCCGCAATCGGTCACGTAGAACGGGTTCTGTCCGTTCCAGAGCGCCTGTCCGGAATTGAGGGCTCCGATGGGGTCGCTCACCCCGGGCGGGTGGCACCCATACTGCCCGCTCAGGATCCCATAGGCGCTCACTGCGGCGAACGCGATCGCCGCGGCCACGAGTATCGGTCGCCAGTCCAACCACTCGAGGTCGGAGCGTCCCGAGACCCGTCGCAGCGCATGAAGGACCCTGGCCCGGAGCCCCGACCGTTCCCCCCACTCGGTCCGGTAGAGGAGGATGAGAAGGCTCAGCGCCGAGAGCGCCCCGAAGACCCCCCACGTGACCGCGTTGAACCAATCCGCCATCGCCGGTCGGGGGCGGCGAGCGGGGTCGCGCTATTTCAGGGCTCGCCCGGAAGGGGTCGGGCCAGCGTGCTCAGCCCGTCTCCGCGTATCCACCATCACGGCGGGGGTTTGGTCCACACATTTGCCAGAACGATCGGACTCATCCTCGACCTACACTGACTTCGAGGGCCGTGAATCCGACCTCGTTCGCCGACGTGGTATTTCCCTCGCAACGGGGCCCGTGCGGAGAACACGAGCTCACCGTGTGTGTTCCCACGTGCTCGACCGCACCGAGCACAAAGTACCCCGCGACGCCGACAGTGATCGTCACCGCCATCAGAATCGCGACGGCCTTCGTCGGCGATAATCCCCTTTGGCCCGACTCCCGGAATGCGGGCACTCCGCTCTCCTCCCTGGCACCTTTCATTGGTCTCTGGCCCTCCTGAATGATCGAGCCAGAAGACCGAGAAAGGTGGATATGGGCTAGGAATTTCCCTCGAGAACGGAAGATATACTCTAGGATTCCGCCGACTCAGCAGGTCCGCCGGGTCGACGAGAGACAGGTTGCCCTTTGCGCGACCTACGGCTTTGAACGAAGTCGCGGAAGGAAACGCCCAGTTCTCGCCGCATAGGCATCGTAAGTTGCACCAAACGCGTCCGGTGAGCTCAGCAACCGCTCTTCCAAATCCGCCCGGTAGACCGCGAGTGCGGCCAACAACAGAGCGAGCAAGGCCGCGGGCAGGCTGAGGAACAGCAGGCTCTGCCCAAACGCCACGAAGAGTATGGCGGTGTAGACCGGGTGGCGGATGCGCCGATAGGGGCCCACCTCGATCAATTGGTGGCCCTGTTGGATCCGGATCTCTGGAGTCATCTGAGTTCCGAGCGCGCGGGCGGCTCGCGAAAAGAGGACTCCTCCGGTCACGCCGAACGCCACTCCGATGATCTGGACGACCCACGACGCGGGAAAGTCGGGGAACGCGGGCCAGTGATACGCAAACTGAGGAAGGAGAAAGAACCCGAGCGGCCAGAAAGTGGCCACGAGAGTCCCACCGACCCAGAGGATCGTCGTTCCGCGGACAGGGTCCTTTCGAGCGACGACGTGGACTTCTCCGAGCGCGCGGCGGCGCTGTGCGATACCGGCAGCGAATCCTGTGACGGTCCCCACGAGCGCGACGGCCGCGCTGATCTGGACGAAAAGTACGGGCAGCACGAGCGCCGCTACCACTCCGTCGGTACTTCACTTTGCGATGCAATGGCTTGGGGAGTGGTTCCCACGGCTCCTCGCGAGGGCGAGCTTTTTTCCCGGTGCTCGGTGCCGGAGGTGTGGCTCGCGTCTGGTTCGAGGGGTTGCCCGATTATGCCTCGCTCGGGGGATCGATTCAGGCCTCCCTGGGGCTCGAGGCTGATGGAGTCGTTCGCGCGACCGACCTACTGCTCTATCTGCACGGGACCGAAACGTCCCAGATCACGGTAGGGGCGGGCAAGTCCCGTCACGTCGTCGTTCAAAAGGTGCCATTTCTCGAGCTCGTCTCCTCGTTCCACGAATCGCTTCAATTCAAGGACACCGACCACATCGACCCGGGCACCTATCGATTCCCGTTCCGCTTCGACATTCCCGCGACCGCCGAACCGTCGCTCGTGACGACCGAGCGACCCCGAACTCGTACTCGGCTCACCTCCCAGGAGGACGGGATGTACGTCGAATACGAGCTCGAAGCTCGAATGACGGTACCATGGTGGATCGATCCTATCGACCGGGAGGTCGTCCCGGTCTACTCCCCCCGCCGGGTGCTGGGCGCCCTGCCGCCGTTCTCGAGCGGGAGCGACCCGGAGCGACCGACAATCCAGATTCGCGTGGACCAGCCCATGATCCTACCCGGAACGGTCCTCACCGGAAACTATTCGATCGACAATCCGCGGCTGAAGGAGCTGCCGGAGTTGGCCTTGACCCTCTTCCGGCACGCGCAGTACACCGCCAACGACTACTCGGCGACCCGCGAGGTCCCGGGGTTCCAACTTACGGTCCCCCTCGGCCCTCGCTCTCCGCACTACGAGGGAACCTTCCAGATCGCCATCCCGAACTCGGCCGACACGACGGGACCGTTCTCCGGCACGCTCTACCGGACCTATTGGGTCCTCCGGGCTCTGATCGACGTCAGCCTCGGGTTCAACGTCAAGGTGGACGCGGTCTTCACGCCGGCGTAATGCGCGCATCGCGCGACGTTGTGGAGCCGACCCGGCTGCAGGATAGCGCGCGCCGCATGGGTTATGAGAACGAATTCACTCGATACATGAGACGTGTTCGCGAATTCGCCGAACCGCGCCGCCACGGCGGTGTTCCTGGTCGTGGTCGGGGTGATGGCCATCGCAATCGGTGCCTGGACTTGGGCGAGTTGCAATTCTCTCCCGACCGTCAACGGTGTCGCCCCCTCGTGCGGCGGCTACGCGGTCATCGTCCTCTTCGGATTCCTCTTCCTCATCATCGGGATCGTCGTTGCCGTGGCGTCCGCGCGGGGGGGCCGACGGACGATTTATCCGACCACGGACCCGGCCGTTCCGCCCCCCCTGATCCAACCGGTCCTCGTCCAGCAAACCGTCGTACAACAAACGGTCGAAGTTCGCTGTCGGTACTGCAGCAGCCTCAATCCGGTGACGGAGACGAAGTGCTCTGCCTGCGGCGCGGCCCTCTAACGGCGTACTCCCGATTCCGACCGAGCGTGCTGCTTCGGTCCCGTCCCACGCCTCCCGCTGGCCGCATATAGGTGGAGCACCTCCCGCGCGTCGCATGGCGCCCTCCCGAGTGGCGGACGTGTTGGTCGACACGCTCGTGAACGCGGGGGTCAAACGGGTCTACGGTGTGGCCGGGGACTCCCTCAACGGCATCACCGATTCCATTCGGCCGCGCAAAGGGATCGCGTGGGTGCACGTGCGGCACGAGGAGTCGGCGGCCTTCGCTGCCGGAGCGGAAGCCCAGCTCACGGGGCGGCTCGCGGTCTGCGCGGGAAGCTGCGGTCCGGGGAACCTCCACCTCATCAACGGGTTGTTCGACGCCCACCGCAGCCGAGCGCCGGTGCTGGCGATCGCTGCCCAGATCCCGAGTCCCGAGATCGGCGGAGGATACTTCCAGGAGACGCATCCCGACCAGCTCTTCCGCGAGTGCAGTCACTACGCCGAACTTGTCTCTCAACCCGAACAGATGCCGCGCATCCTCGAGATCGCGATGCGGACCGCGGTCGCGCGCGAGGGCGTTGCGGTGGTGGCGATTCCGGGAGACGTAGCGCTCCGCCCGGCGACCGAGGGCGCGTCGGGCCTTACGCTCTCCGACCCGCGGCCCCGAATCTGCCCCAGCGACGCGGAGGTCGCCAAGCTCGCGGAGCTTCTCTCCGCGGCCAAGAAGGTGACCATTCTGGCCGGGGCGGGGTGCGCGGACGCGCACGACGCTCTGGTCGGTCTCGCGCAGAGACTGAGAGCACCAATTGTCCATACCCTGAGGGGTAAGCAGTTCGTCGAGTACGCGAACCCCTGCGACGTCGGCATGACGGGACTTCTCGGCTTCACTTCCGGATACCACGCCCTCCAGGCCGCCGACCTCGTCCTCATGCTCGGGACCGACTTTCCGTACCGGCAGTTCTATCCGTCGAAGGCGACAGTGGTCCAGGTGGACGTCCGGGGGGAACAGATCGGGCGGCGCACGTCGGTGGCCCTCGGGGTCGTAGGGGATGTGGGCGCGACGGTCGAAGCCGTTCTTCCCCGATTGCCGGAAACCCGGGACGATCGCCACCTCGCGACCGGACTTGCGGACTACGCCAAGGCTCGCGAGGGGTTGGATTCTCTCGCCACCGAGGGAAGCACGGGTTCGAAGGTGCATCCCCAGTTCGTGGCGAGGGTACTGGACGAACTCGCGGCGGAGGATGCGATCTTTGCCTGCGACGTCGGTACCCCCACAGTTTGGGCCGCGCGCTACTTGTCAATGAACGGCAAGCGTCGCCTGCTCGGGTCCTTCAACCACGCCTCGATGGCGAACGCGCTCCCCCAGGCGATCGGGGCGCAGCTTGCATTTCCGGATCGGCAGGTGATTTCGATGTCCGGCGACGGCGGATTGGCCATGCTGCTCGGAGAGTTGTTGACACTCCGTCAGCTCGAGATCCCGGTCAAGGTCGTCGTCTTCAAGAACGACTCTCTCGCGTTCGTGAACCTGGAGATGTTGTCGGCCGGGTTCCTCGATTTCGCGACCGACCTCACGAACCCCAACTTCGCCGCGCTCGCCGAATCTGCAGGTCTCCTCGGGCTCTCGGTAACGTCTTCCGAGCAGGTCCGTCCCGCGATCACTCAGGCCCTTCGCCATCCCGGGCCGGCGCTCGTCGAAATCGCCGTTTCCCGCCAGGAGATCGTGCTCCCTCCCAGCATCGACCTCGACCTCGTCCGAAAGTTCGGCCTGTTCGTCGTGAAGGCGGTCCTGAGCGGAAAGGGTGACGAGGTCATCGACCTCGCGAAGACCACTTTCTGGCGTTAGTCCCGCGTCGTACCTGGTTCGAGGGGTTCGACAATCGGGGTATTTTCGCGACCTCGGTAACACAACATCCTTGATACCGGTCCGGCGATTGCCGACATGGAAAAAATCGACGGGACAAAAGTACTTCAACGAAGGGACCGAAGTGGTGTTCGGCCGCGTGCCGGGAGGTGACAACGGTGGCAGAACTCTGCCCGAACTGTGGAGGTTCCTTCGCGACTCCCGCGGAGCTGATGGTCCATGTGAAGAAGAACCACAAATGGGCCAGTCCGATGGAGACACTCTCGATGAACCCGGAATCGGAGATGCCCGGCCTCGTCTGCGCTCTCTGCGGAACCCGATTCCCTGATCGTGAGTCGCTCGCGCGCCATAACATCCGGCCGCACATGCGGACCAATCGAACCGGCCGCAGGAACCCCGTGTACTCCTCCTTTTGACGGCGGGTCGTCGATGCGAGCGCCGCGTTCGCATCGATGAAGTTCGCCGTGGGGGGGCGCTCGGCATCGAGCACCTCGAACCCGTTCCCTATGACTCGGAAAGCCCGTTCGAAAACTATAGGTCTCCCACTAAGTCGTTCACCAAATCAACCCCTGCACCGGACACTTCCGGTTCGGTCGCCCCCCTTATGGGCGCCGAAGTCGAACGCCGTCATCGACCATCGAGCGGGAGCCGAAGCGAGTGCGCTCAGGGCGAGGGAGGAGTCCCATCCGGGCGGGACTGCGCGGTCGGTGCGGGGCGGCGCGACATCAGAAGACCAACGGCACCCCCGAGGAACGTCGCGATATAGACCGCGAGCAGGATGTCGTAGAGGTAGCGAATGTCTCCGCCGGAATACGTCACGCCGAACAGGTAGTTCGCAAAGTCGGTCGCGGAGGCGAAACCGACCTGGCTGTAGGTGAAGATCGCCCCGAGGAAGACCGCCACGAGGAGCCCGGAGCCCACCGTGCAGAGCTTGACGGCGGTCCGAGACCGGAGCAGCAGAAGAAGGGCCACTCCGATCAGGTCCGCGACGGCCGTTCCCAAGATCACGTACCAGTGAACGTAGTACCCGCTCGACACCGTACCGAAGTCGGTCTGCAGGTTCGTGTCGGTGACCAGCATCACCACGGAGAGCGCGAAGGCGAGGCCGAACGCCGCGCTGAAGAAGATCGGGTTCGGGACCGCTCGCTCGGACTCGACCATCGGCACGCACCCGGACCACCGACCGAAGAAGAGGGTCACCCTCTTTTTGGTCCAACCTCAAAATCCATTGGTCCAAGGGCGGGGAATGGCGGCCCGAAAGGCCCGGGAGAGGCCCGGTCGGTCAGCCGCCGGGGGCTCGACCTTCGTCATCCATGATCGACGAACGAGCGTCGTATTCCTCGGTCGGTTCCGCGGGGGGAGAGCTCGGTCGTCTCGGGGGACTCCGCACGGGAACTATCAGGTGCAATTCCGTCGAGCTTCGGTAGAATTCGAGCGACGGGCGACTGGCATCCACGTCGTGGGTCCGGGCCATTTCTTCAAACAGCCGTGGCAGCTCGTGAATCTTAGCTTCCCAATCTCGGAGCTTCCTTCGTGCGTACCAGCCGCCGGGAATGGTTCCCGTCTCCAGTTTCAACCTCTCGGGGTCATCGGTGTCGACCCGAGCCACGCACGCGTAGTACTCCTCTCCGAGCGGCGTCACCCGAAAGCTTCCGTAGAATCTTCGACCCTTCAAGGTCGGAAGCCGGGATTCGAGTAGATCGAAAGCGGCCTTCGGACCCTTTCCCGACATGTCGGCCTTGACGCGGAGGACCGGAAGCTCTTGGAGTTCCACGAAGGTGTCGGTCACGGCCGTCTCCTCGCAAGGCGCCGTCCTACATAGGAATTGAGAAACGGATTCGTCGTCCTGATCGTTCACCTTCGCGGTCGTGTTCCTCGAACGGCCGCGTACGCATTGGTAATTTCGATGCGGGCAAGGAACGCGCCTTGGGCGAGCATTCCCCGTTCAGGACCAGAGGTGGATTCCTAACGCATGCGCCAGTAGCGTGTCCGCACCAATGACCGGGAGGGCGCACGCGAGGGGGAGGAAGTAGGCCAGGACGTAGTGGAACCAGCGCGGAGGGACGGCTCTCGCCCTGGTCGGTAGGCTGTAGGCGGGCAAGAAGACCATGAGCCCGTAGACAAAGAACCAGAATCCCGAGATGAAGGCGGTGGGGCTCAGGCTGGCCTCCATCGTGGTCCCGAGGAAGCCGTAGAGCAGGAACACCTCGTTGGGAGTGAACGAGTACCGGCGGAGCAGCAGGACCCAGCCGGCGAATTCCGGAACGAAGACGACCACGCTGCTGAACGCGATGACGATCAGGTAGTTGTTCGAGGCGGTGATGTACGCCATGCCGATCTGCGACCCGAACTCCGGAGCCAGGTTGGTCATCGTTGTGGTGATGGCTTCTTCGATGAGCGCAAGAGCGGTGGCGAGGAGGAAGAACGTCCACTCCCATCGCAGGGGGATTCGCAGGAGCCGGAGGCGGATCCGGTCTCGGAATCGAAGGGTGATGAGACCTCCCAGAAGAACCCAGAGAACGACGAGACCCGCCGCCATCAGGATGATAGCCCGTGCCCGCGGGTCGTGGGAACCAATCAGAACGACCGCGACGATGAATGAGACGAAGATCGCGCTGTAGACGGCAAGAAGCTTGATCAGAACTCGAGGGATCCTCTCGCGCGCGTTCTCGGCCCGTGTTCTGGTCGTCGGCGCGACCGAATTCGCGGTACGGTCGGGTCGTTCGGTCTCGACCACGACCGGGAGAATCTCGTCGTCTCCCTTGCGGTTTGCGTTCGGTTCCGGCGGGACGGCTCCGGCGGGACGGCTCCGGTCGGGGTCATCTCTCTTCAGTTCGGAGGACGGCCCGGCATTGCGGTCCCGCCGGGATGCAATCTCTCCGCCTTATTCGACCAACTCGGGTGAATCGAACAGACTCCGGAGCGTGCGCTGATCGCTTCCGGCGCCCAGGGGGGTCGGTAATCGCGCGGGTCGGTCGAGTTCCGAGTTTCCCAAGGACCGTTTGACGGCTGCGAGGGCGCCGCGGGCCGCCGAGTCGGTGGCGCCGATGGCGAGAGAGCCCACCGCCTGAACGAGTGCGTCAAAAAGGCGAGCGCCGGCATCGGAGACCAACCGCACGGCCCCTTCTCCTTGCATCAGTATCGAGCGCGGCGGAGTATCTTGAGGTCGGGTGGTCCTCAGCAGTTGGATCAGCTTCGCCTCCGAGTGTTGGTCTCTGAGGCGCCCCAGGGCCCATATCGTGGCCAATCGAACTTCCGGGTCCGGATCGTCCATTCGGACCCGGATATCCGGCAACTTCTCCGAAGCACCGAGCTGCCCCAGGGCGTACACGGCTCCGCGTCGAACCCACGGACTGGAATCATCGAGGAGCGGTGCGAGAGCTCCGGAATCGGAGGAGTGGCCGGCTCGCCCAAGGGCTAGGGCGGCGGCTCCGCGAACGGCCCAGGACGAATCGTTGAGCTTGGAAAGCCCTACTCTTCGGGTCAGAGGGGAGCGCATCTCCGAGAGTCCATGGAGAGCGCAGACTCGCACCCAGAGGGCGTCGTCCTCCGCGGATTGAGCCAGGGCCTCTCCGCACTCGGGCGTCCCGATCCGCCCGAGAGCAATCAAAAGCGCCGGCTTTTCAAACGTGTGCGAACGACCCAACAGGTCGAGAAGAGACTCTACCCCCTCGCGATCGCGCCGAAGCCCAATGACGAGCGTCGCAGCGATCCTCACCCTTCGGGCGGGATCCCGCAGGAAACGACGAACCTTTTCGGCCGCATCCGGGTCATGAGAACGCTCGAGAGCAAGGACCGCCTCGCGGCGGACGCGGTCCGACGGGTCGTCGAGCGCGTGTTCGAGGGTCGGGATGGCCCTCGGGTCCCCGATTCGGCCGAGAGCGAGTGCGCAGGCATTCCGCACGAGGGCGCTTTCGTCACGGGAGAGCGTTTCCGTGAGCACCCTCGTGGACCGGTGATCGTGCAGGCGGGAGAGTGCGTAGGCCGCCTGAGCTCGCACCCGCCAGTCGGGGTCCGAGACCGCGGATTCGAGCGCCGTTCGGCTCTCCGTTCGCCCGAGTGAACCGAGGGCCGACGCGGCACCGACCCGTAGCCCGACCTCCGGACTTTTGAGGGCCGCCTCCAGCGCGACTCGGGCGCGAGCTTCCCGCAGGTGCCCAATGCGCAACGCGGCCTGACGCGCCGCGAGAGGGTCCCCGCCCGAAAGCTCCGCGATCAGTCGATCGGTTTCTCGCTTCGTTGACGAACGGGCGGAGTCGGTGCGCCCCGTGGTTCGCGAACTCTGGCGGACTCGCGTTCCCTTCCCCGACTTGAAAGCGGTCGCCCGGGTTCGAGGCACGCTGAAGGAACGGAGAGAGGGACCTATGACTGTTCCCGAATCCCGGAAGTCGGTGGATCGCGCGGCGTCCGCATAGTCTAAATGACCCCCGGTGCTGCCCGCGAGCGAGGTTGGCACGCGTGGTCGAGGTCGTTGTCGTCATGGAAAAGTGCACCGGTTGCGCCCACTGTCGAGACGTGTGCCCGGTGAACGTCTTCGAGCTCAAGCCCCGAGACCAGTTCCCCGACGTCGTCGACGACCCGACCGTGGGAGCGAAATTTCAATTCCGGGGCGAGAAGTCCCTCGTCATTCACGGCCCCGACTGCATCGTCTGCGAGGCCTGCCTGTTCGAGTGCGAAGGCGAGTGCATCACGATCACCGACGACGAGGGAAAGATCCATCTCTCGACGTACAAGTGATCCGCGGCACCGACCCCCGCCCCGCTCCGGCCGCTGTCGCGAACTCGGCCGAATTGACCTGTGGGTCGGGATCCGCGATGCCGCCTCGGACGACGGTTCGACTCGCTCGCGGGGACCGGGACGTGGAGGCTGCCCGTTTTCTCTTCCTCGAGTACCGGAAATGGCTCGCCGAGCACCGAGAGGTGACCGCCTTCGAAGACTCCGTGCTGAAGACCGGCCTCCGCTACTTCGACGAGGAGATTCGAACCTTGCCCGGAGCGTATGGACCACCACGCGGCGCACTCTGCGTGGCCTTCGACGGGTCGGCCCCTGTCGGATGCGGCGCACTCCGGCAACTTCAGCCGGATGTTGGTGAGATCAAGCGACTGTATGTGCGCCCCGGCGCTCGGGGTGCTCGTCTCGGACGTCGCATCACTCGTGCACTATTGAATCGGGCGCGCCGGTTGAGGTACGACCGGGTGGTCCTGGACACGCTGCCCAACATGAAGGCGGCTATCGCAATCTACCGGGAGATGGGGTTCGTGCCCATCCGCCCGTATTGGGCCCATCCGTACCCGGACGCCCTCTTCTTCGAGTACCGACTGAGGTGTCGGGACGTATCTTCGGGCTCTCTGCAGGACTAGGTGCACTTACCCACCAGCTATCTCGCGGTGGCGGAGCAGTACTCCAGGATTCTCCTTACGTTCTGTTCGGCAGAAGCGGTCCCATCGACGGAGAGGACCGGCTCCCCCCACGGTCGGTAGTCTCGATGGACCACTTCGCCCCAGGTAGGCGACGGGAGAGGCGGAGTTTGCTCTGTGCGGGATTCCACGCGTTTTCGGTGAACCTCGAGATCAGGACACGTCACTTCCACGACGTAACGAGTCACCCCCAGCGATTCCGAGAGGTCCCTCCACATCTTCCGGGCGGGCTCGACTCCGTTCACCGCGTCGATCACTACGTTCCGACCCAGCTCGAGTTGTTCTGAAGCAATATCACGGACCCCGATGTAGGCCGCTAACCCGGTTTCAAAAGAGCGTGCCAGTCCCGCCTTCAACAATGCGGCCTCGACCGTGTCGACACGTAACCAAGCGGCATCCAATCGCTCGGCGACCTTTCTCGCGAGGGTCGATTTTCCCGTTCCGGGAAGACCCGCGAACACGAGGAGCTTCGGTGGGGGCGACACGTCGTGTTCCCCAATCTAAACCGCAGACTTGAGCGTTCGGTGCGTGATTCCAATCCGTGCCAGGATCAACTATTCCGGCCGTCAACTCGTAGTTCGTCGGCACAATTATCCCGAAAGAGGCGGTGGGTATCCCGAGGCTCTCGTTTTGACGCGAGATCTGAACACCATCGACACAGGGTCGTTTTCCCGGGCGGCAGCCGCGCCCGCGACCCCTCCCTCTACGTCCGTGCCGGCCGCATTGATGCCACCCCCGCGAGGATCCCGCCTAGGAGCGATCGTCTTTGAGTTGGGGGTGGGACTATTCGCGGTTAGTTTTCTCATCTCCGCGTCCATTTACTACACTCTTGTCAACTCTTCCGGAATCCCCAATTATCAGACCATCGAACTGGAAATGGCCATTGCAGAATTGTTGATGGCCATCGGAGCCTTGGTCGCGGGCGCCGGGTGGGTGCTCGACAAGCGCGAACTCGCGCGCGTCCTCGGGCTTTCGACCCAGGGCGGTCAGAAAACACGAAGACTTGCTGGACAAATCATCGTGGTCCTCGGCGCCCTCACATTCTTCGGCGGAGCCCTTTACTTCAGCATCCTCGAATTCCTCCCATACTACAATATCACTGTCACCCTCCCCTCGTGGACCCTTTCGTTTATCTACGCGCTCGAGGGCGTCGGCGTCCTGGTCGTCGCAGTGGGCTGGTCGATCCAACGCAGTGGGTCTACCTTGGACAAGGCCCACGTGGCCTAACCGAGAATACTCGCAATTCTCTGCCTCTACTCAGGACGGGCCCGTTGGGGTCGTATCGAATTCGCTGACACCGTATGCCTTTTCTAGGTCGCCGGTGCGGAACGGGGGCGGTTGAGTTCCGTCAACGTCCGTGAATCCGTACAGTTTGGCCAGGTCGCCCACGTAGAGGAGCTGACCGGACTTCGCGAGAACCCTGGGGTCTCCGCCCAACGCCACGACGGCTCTTCCTAGGTACGCGGGGGACTCCGTCCCGGAGAGGTCGAACGGATGGGCCGCGTGTGACGTCATGACCCGTTCGGTTCGCATGAACCCGGGAACGAGGACGATCGCCGCGACGTGGTGAGCTCGCAATTCTCTCGCCATCCCTTCGGTCATCCGGATGATCGCGGATTTCGCGGTATCGTAGTAGAGGTTCCCGAGGTACTCGCCCTGCAACCACGCTACGATGTTGATCACGCACCCACCCTGGGACGCCATCAGCAGGGGGGCGAGCTGGGCGGAAGTAAGCAATGTCGGTCGGACCCCGGCCGTGAACATCCGGTCCCAATGGTGCGTGGGCTGCTCCCAGAACGGACGCCCGAACCCCTCCAGGTCGTGCTCCTCGTATCCGCCCCAGGCGCTGTTGACGAGGAGGTCGAGGTGGGCATAATCGTCCTGGATACTCTTCCTCAGGGCGATCACGTCCTCCTCCCGGGAGTGGTCGCAGCGGACTGGGATGGCTTTCCCTCCGGCAGCCTCGACCGATGTCGCGGTCTCCTCGATCGTACCCGAGACGCCCTCTCTGCTCGGCGACTGTCGAGTACTTCTCGCGGTCACCACGACCGTCCAACCGGCCCGGCCCAGTTCGATCGCAATCGCCTTCCCAGCCCCTCGGGAGGCGCCGGTGACCACCGCAATCCGAGGGTTGCTCACGACCTTGACAGGGGCCTGCTGGATTAAGGACTGTCACCCCCCGGCTATTATTCCGCGCGTACCTTGGCTCGAACATGCCACGGGTACCTCCCCGGGACGTCCACATCGCCTCGGTCGTCGGCGGCGGTGTGATCGGACTGGTCCTGATGGTCGTCGGCGCGCTACTTTTCTCGGCGGCGTCTGCCGTCGGCGGCTCCGACGTGCTCCCCGACTTCTTGGGAGGCGCCGCCGGGTTCGGCGTGGGGGCGGCCTTAGTCATCGTCTCGGTCATCCTCCTGCCCGGGCGTCGAGCGCGACAGTCGGAAAGGGCCCCGTCGACGTGAATGTCCCGACGGGGTCGGATTCCCCGGGGGCAGAGCGATCGGCTGGCCCTCGCCCTCACTCACTTTGATTGGCGAAGCGAGAATTCAAACGTGGAGCGCTCAATCGGTCATTCGCGATGACCAGCCTCAGCCCGACCTGCCACCGATGACGAGGACGATTCGGATCGCGCTCGCGACTTTCATCGTCGGGTTCGTGGCGGAAGCGGCCACGGAGATCTATCAATTCGTGAGCTATGGGATCAGCCAACCGGGATGGATCGGATTCTACTACGTCGGGCTCGTCACGACAGGACTCGGGTTCTACCTCATGTACCGGGGCCGGCACGAATGGACCGACCTCCATCGTCGCAACGTGCGTCGCGGACACCGTCTCCTGTGGGCCGCCCTCGCGATCTTTGGGGGTGCGGTCGTGACGATGGCCATCCTCAGCAGTGCGCTCGGGAGTTCGGAGAGCCCGGGCGTCTCGCCGGTGTTCGCGTGGTTGATCGGGGGGCTCGTGGCGCTCGCATTCGGGAACTTCTTCCTCGGTCTCGCGGTTCTGGTCGACCGACTGGCGGGCCCCATTGGTCGACTCCTTGCCTGGATCGGATTCGGGTGGTCGCTCGGTGTGGCGGTGCTGACCGGACTCATTGTGGGCGGAGAGATCTCGTCTCTCGTCCGGCAATTCTTCACGAACCCTCTGGGATTGATCGTCTCCTTCGCCCCTCTGGCTTTCGTGATCGCTCCGCTGTTCGTGAGTTACCTTCTCTTCGCGGCGGCGTACACCGAGGCATACCTTCGGCTCCGGAAATCTCCGAAGCACCACCGTTCGGAGATTCCCGCTCCGGCCGATCCGGTTGCGACCTAAGCCAAGGAGTTTTCAAGAATCTGCCGAGTCCGGTTGCCGGACGCGAGATTCCTCGTCAATCGGTACGATTAGAGATGACGAACTCGTTGCCGTCCGGGTCCGCGATGACGGCACGAACGAACTTCACGCCCGGAAACTCGATGACCTTGGGTCCGACCGTCACGGTCCCGCCCCGTCGAGTGATCTCCTCACACGCGGACGTCGGGTCCGGAGTTCGAAAGACCACGCCCGAGACCGTGCCCGGGTCTCTCCCTTCTTCCCCGGGCGCTTGGATGTGCATCGTCAGGAAAGTCGAAGTTCCCGGGAGCGCAAAGACGGCCCGGCTTCCCTTCTCGTCAAAGGAGACCTCGCGGAAACCGAGAACCTCCCGGTAGAAGGTCCTGGCCTTGCGAATATCCCGAATGTGGATCGTTACGGAATGAAGCCCGGTGATCATTTCGCCCATGGGAGGACAGTTGGGCAGCCGTTGTTAAGTTCTCCTCTCGGCGCGGAACGATAGGGAGAGTGCGTGCAACGAGCCCTGCGCGCATTCCCCTCGAGGTATCCGTGGGAGACGGATGTCCGTAACGGCTTCCGCTTCCAAGAGTTGAAAAGCGGAAAACCAATCCCTCGGCTAAGCGATGCCGATGGAGATCCCGAAGCCCGACCCGGGCGCGGCAAAGATCTTCGAGGAGCTGACGCCCGCGGCGACCGGCGTCAGCGCGAGGAAGGTCTTCGGTCAACCAGCCGCGTTCGTGAACGGAAACATGTTCTTCGGGGTATTCGGTGACAAGCTCTTCGTACGACTTTCGGAAGCCGACCGCGCCGACGCGAAGAAGAACGCGGGGTTCGTCACATTTGAGCCGATGCCCGGCCGAGCGATGCGTGAGTACATGGTTCTCCCCGGATCCGTGGTCAAAAATCGAAGCCGAGCTCGAGCCTGGGTGACGCGGTCGTTAGGCTACGCCGCGAAGCTACCCGCCAAGAAACCCGACAAGAAAACCAAGTGAACGGGCCACGGCCCCCCGAGCGGGGGAGGGGGTCGCGGGACTTCGGGTTCTCTGCCCGCTCCGTCTCGATCAGAAGGGATTCACGCCCGCCCGACTACCGAGACCGAGGAGACGACGGTGAGGGTGTTGTGGCTCGCCCAGACCTCCATCTCTCGGAAGAGTTGGCCGAGCTCGCGTGC
>Ga0209415_10005343_pt1 | contig 23120 bp, 17 predicted proteins | sample PeaSoiSIISIP2007_FD_187696 | JGI IMG/M metagenome (GOLD analysis project Ga0209415, IMG submission 187696) | Peat soil microbial communities from Weissenstadt, Germany - SII-SIP-2007 (SPAdes) (version 2) | ecosystem: Environmental > Terrestrial > Soil > Wetlands > Peat | place: Germany... | reverse complement strand
TTTCATTTGCGCGTGCTCCAGGGCGAACAACTCCCGGTCGCGAACTTCGACGGCAAGGACGTCATCAATCTCAGTTCGAATAATTATCTCGGCCTGACGACGCACAAGTTGCTGCGCCGCGCCGCGGTGGCCGCGCTCCGCGAATGGGGCGTGGGGGCCGGGGCGGTGCGCACCATCGCGGGCACGATGCGCCCGCACATGGAACTTGAGCAGCAGATCGCGCGGTTCAAAGGCACGGAATCGTGCGTGGTGTTTCAATCAGGGTTCACGGCGAATGCCGGCACGGTGGCGGCGATTCTCGGCAAGGACGACCTCATCATTTCCGACGAACTGAATCACGCCTCCATCATCGACGGTTGCCGCCTCTCGCGCGCCACGATCAAAGTGTACAAGCACACCGACGCCGCCGATTGCGAGCGCATCTGCGAGGAGTCGGCCGCGTGGCCGGGGAAGAAGCTCCTCATCACCGATGGTGTCTTCTCCATGGACGGCGACATCGCCCCGCTGCCGCAACTTTGTGATCTCGCCGAAAAGTACAACTGCATCATGATGGTGGACGACGCGCATGCCTCGGGCGTGCTCGGCCGCGGCGGACGCGGCACGGTGGATCATCTCGGCTGCCACGGCCGAGTGGACATTCAGGTGGGGACGCTCAGCAAAGCCATCGGCGCGATGGGCGGTTACGTGTGCGGCTCGTCCGAGTTGATCGATTTCCTCTATCACCGCGCGCGGCCATTCCTTTTTTCGACGGGCCACCCTCCGTCAGTGGCCGCAACCTGCCAGGCGGCGTTCACCTTGCTCGATTCGCCGGACGGAGAACGCTTAATCAAGAAGCTCTGGACCAACACGAAGTTTTTTCAGCGCCGGCTGCGGAAGCTCGGCTTCTCCACCGGAAAGTCGCGGACGCCGATTACGCCCATCCACGTCGGCGACGCCTCCAAGGCGCACGAATTCTCACGCCGTCTGTATGAAGCGGGCGTTTACATTTCTGCCGTGGGCTACCCGACCGTGCCCGAAGGGAAGGCCCGCTTGCGGGCGATCGTCACGGCGACGCATAAGCGCGCGGATCTTGAGCGTGCCTGCGAAATACTGGCCGATGTGGGTCGCAGCCTGGGCGTCATCGCGGCCTAGACCGGCTACAACCAGAAGCGCGGACCCAACAATCTAATCGCCCAGAGCTCCGGCCCGCTGGTTTTGTGGATGCGCCCCACGCTGGGAGGCCATCTTGTTGAAAGCATTGATTTTATTCTTGCGCCGACGCTCTTCTTATTCGGCGGCCGGAGACCGTGGGGAGACTCTTTGCTCACGACTCGGACTCATTTGCAAGTCGCTCCCGGCCGCCTGTGTTAGGGTTAGGGGGCTTCCTATGCCGCGATTTCGATGGATCACGATGGTGGCTGCGGCGTCGTTCCTGGCGCTGGCCGGCTGCGCGACGACCTCCAATGTTAGGTTGGGGTCTAACCCGCCGCAAACCGGAATCGTCAACATGGTCATGACCGATACCCCGCCGACCGGGGTGACGCCTCTTTCGTTCACGGTCATCGTCTCGAGCGCGACGCTCAATGCCGGCAACACCTCGGTGACTTTGCCGACGCCCACCGCGCCACTAGAAATCGGGCGCCTCCAAACTGAGGTGGGATTTCTCACGTCCGACGCGATTGCTCTGGGCAATTACACCAGCCTGACGTTGAAATTCTCGAGCCCCAGTCTCACGTTTGAGAACAATACCGGCGCTTCCATCACGGTGGCCGGAACGGTGTGCGCGAATGGCGCCATCTGCACGGTCACGCCGACGGTGGCGAACTCCACGATTACAATCAATTTGCCGGGCCCGGTGGCGGTGACGAGCGGCTCCTCCAACACTCTGGACGTGGATTTGAATCTTACGAATCTCTTCTCGAACACGCTTTCGGCGGACTTCGCCGCCGGCTCGAGCGTGACGACTATTTCCCCGACGCTCGGCCAGCCGCTCCCCGCGTTCGAGGATGTCGTCGCGCAAGTGACCGCGGTGGACACGACGAGCTCGACCGTCACGATTCAAAATTCGCTCGGCACTTCGATCGCGACGGTGAATTCGAGCACCGCCTTTCACGATTTTCCGTCGAGCTGCAAGTCCTCGTTGGCCACCTGCATCAGCGTCGGCCAAATCGTCTCCGCAAACATGGCGCTGCAATCGACGGCGGCGCTCATCGCGACGGACCTTTACTACAAAGACGCGACCTCAGCCGAGCCGGAAGTCGAAGGCGTGATCACTTCGGTGAACGCGCCCGCGCAGAAATTCACCTATGTCGTTCTCGAGGAGTCGGCGCCGGGCGGTGTGTCGGGTTTGTCTGTCGGGAGCGCCGCGACGGTCAGCACCACGGGTGCGACCTTCACCGCGGACGACATGGGAATCGATACAACGGGCTATCTGTTTAGCGGCGTCGCGGACCTGATGGTGGGGCAGGAAGTTTCCGTGTTGCGGAATTCGACGCTCTCCTCGGGAACCTCACTCACCGCCGATCGCGTTCTTCTGCGCGCCTCCCGCATCTCCACGACTTTGGCGATGGCCCCGGCGTGCCCGAGTTTGACGATCTCCAATTTGCCGTCCTTCATCAGCGCCGCAGGCACGGCGCAAATCTCGATCCTGACCTCCAGCTCGTCGGCCAACGGCCTCACCGAATTCGCGGGCACGGCCAACGCGTGCAGCGCCATCCCGACTCATGCGACGATCTCCGCGCGGGGCCAGTTGTTCTCCGTCGCCGGCGGCGGCCTCCCCACGTTGATCGCCTCGAAGATCGTCACCCACTAATCGCTGCGCGAAATTTCGATTAATCGTTTGCCGGGGACGGCATGAAGAGAACGGCAATAATCATATTTGAACTGAGCGGTTTTCCCTGAAACGTTGCCGGAGAGAATTGCCACTTCTTCACTGCGTCAACCGCTCTCGGCGAATACGCCGCTACCTCTTGAAGGGGCTTCACGGACTCGATGTCGCCGGAAGATTCCAGTTTCACGCGCAGGACCACGGTGGTGGTGAGCACGCTCATGACGGGGAATTCGGGTATGACGACGTCCGTCGGCAGAGGGGGGACAAAATCCGCCAGCTTGGCGTTCTTTTGAGTTTCGCGAGGATGGTCGTCGTCAGGCTGCTCGGCACGCGGAGGGAGTGAGAACGAGGGCGGGACGTTGAAACCTTGGTTGAAAACGACCACGACCGTCGTCTTCGACTCGGCCGGTTTGCCGTCCATCAAAGCGGGCCGGAATTTCCAGGCCTTCACCGCACTGACGGCCCAAGTCTCGAGGCCCGGCGTGCTGCGAATCGTCTCCACGGACTCGACTGTTCCGTCTTCGCCAATCACGGGCTCGAGAACAACGATTCCAATTCCGCCAGCGAATTTGGTGATCGCAAGCTCGCCCGCTTCGGAAAGCTCCGGCTCTCGAAATGCAGCGTCGCTTTGATTCTCCGCAGGCTCTTGCGCCGAAACGAAACTTGCAGCAAGCGCCAGCGCAGCGATTGCAGGCAGAATTCTTCGCATGGCCGTCCCTGTTCTTCCCCGGGCGTAGACTGCCCTCACGCGGCTGCGGGCACCACCGCGACTGCGCGCGACCTGTGGTAGATCGCCATCAAGAATGCGCCCGAGCCCCATGCCAGTATGACTCCCGAGGCCAGCACTCCCAGAAACGGCACCATTTCGACTCCGTGAATGATCAAGAGTCCGAGCGCTACGTGTCCCAGCTGCGCTCCGATTCCCGCCTTCTCACCCAGAATAATATTTCCCAGCCACGCGCCAACGAAGACCTGCGCCAGGTACATCATCGGCACGTACGCTAGCGCGATCGCTAGTCCTGCACCCACCCCGGCGAACAACAGTACGAGACTGAGGATGACCAGGACGATAAAAGATATAAGTGACAGGGAGCCCACGCCCATCGCCACGCCAAAGTGCCCCGCCGACCGTACTCCATCCAGATACAGCCCGGGAAGCACCGACATCAGCAGCAGCCCCATCAGCACGGCCGCGCCGTAGCGCAACACCTGATGCACTGCCGTTCGGACGTAGTCTTCGCGTTGGCGCTGATGAGGCTCCGCCTGCACGAACTGCACGGGGCTCGCCAGGTGCGCGCCCTGAGCAACGTCGGGCTGTTGCTGGCCAGTGAATTGGATTGGGCCGTCAATCACCGCCGTCGAGGCGATGGAAAGCTGGTTACCGTAAAGTTGTACGCTTCCGCCTACCGTTCCTTCGAGGTCCGTGCGGCCGTCGAATGCCAGCATGCTTCCGCCCAATTTACCGTCGAGCACGCATTCTTGCGTGAACGGCGTGAGAGTGCCGCCGATCTTGCCGTCCGAATTCAACTCCAGCGTCTGCGCGAACACGGAGACGTTCTTCGCCACAGTGCCGTCCAGTGTCAGCACGTTGACGAAGCCGCGGATGTTGCCATCCACGATCCCGCCGACGCGCAGGTTTTGCGCGAATCCAATTACGTCGCCGGTGACGTGACCGTTGACCGTGACGTTATGGCCGAACACGATTACGTCTCCATCCACCTTGCCGTCAATGCGGATGGAATCTCCGGTCACGATCAGATCGTCGTGGACTTCTTGGCCGGCGGGCAGCGCGTACGTGGCAGCTTTGTGAACCTCCGCCGCGCTCGCCGGTTGCGGCAGGCCCACCAGCAACGCGAGCGCCGCCAGCACGGCCGCAAACGTCGTGCGCCGGCGCCACTTTCCGCGCAGAAACGCGAGCGCGCCGACCGCCAGAGTCACCAATGCCGCCGCTTGAATTGTGTCAATCATCGAACTCCACCCTTTCCAGAGAGCGCCGCTGAAAAAGAGCATCGTCAGCAAACTCCCCACTCCCATGCCTGATTGGCTCGCGCTTTCCTGCCACGGCACAATCAATCCCGTCCAAACCATGTACGCGCCCGCGCCCGCCAGGCCGAGTCCCATCAGCCAGGCCCAGCGCGCCGCGCCGGACTCCTGCCGCACGTTCAACCGCGCCGGCAGCGGCTCGTCCGCTTCGCGCAACGATGCCGTGAGCAGCAGCGACTCTGCGCGAAGGGCGCGTAGCAGCGCGCCGCACTCGGCGCACTCCCTCGCATGCGCTTCGAGCTCCGTAGCGCGCGGCGAGGCCAGCTCTCCTTCGAGATAAAGCAGACACGTCATCTCGTCGAAATGATTCATGAAGCCCCCTTGCTATCCGCCGCTCCGAATTTCTTAACTTCCGCTGCCGCGCCCGTTCCCTTCAAGGCTTCGCGCAGATGATGCCGCGCGCGCAGCAACACCACGCCCACGAACGCCCGGCGCACGCCCAGCGATTCGGCAATTTCTTCGTAGTCCATATCGGCGTAGTAGCGCAGGACGAGCGCCATCCGGGCGCGTTCCGGCAATTTCGCGAGCGCAGTGCGCATGTGCTCGCCGCTCTGCTGCGCGATCAATTGTTCCAACTGGCCGGGATCGGGATGCTCGAGGGGAAGAACCTCGGAGTCTTCCGTCTCCAGGTCCTGACGCACGCGCCGCCGCCGCAACAAGTCCCAGCAATGATTCGCGGAAACCCGGTACAGCCACGCTGTAAACGAACGGCCGGGATCGTACTGGCCGAGTTTGTCGCGCAGCTTCACGAAAATCTCCATCGTGGCGTCTTCGGCATCTTCGCGAGTCCGCATGACGCGCCGGCAGAAACGGTACACGGCCGCAGCGTAGTGGCTGTATAACTCGCCCCACGCTTCGGCGTCGCCGCTTCGCGCCCGGGCGATCGTCTCCGTGGGCTCCGACGCAGCGACGGGCCGCGCACTATCAGGCGTTCTCGTCGCATCCACTGTCATAAATACGCGCCACCGCTCCCGAATCTATCACCTATTGACGTGCAACGTTATCTGCGCGGAACCGCCCCAATTGGGGTACATTGGAGTGCTGGAGACTCCCCTCCAAACCTCTATGAGCGCGTCCGCACCCTCGTTGCCGTCATCTCCGCCGATTCTGGCGCCGCTGTTGGTCATTGTGGGCCGCCCCAACGTCGGCAAATCGTCGCTTTTCAACCGGCTCACCGGGACGCGCCGCTCGATTGTGACCGATGAGCCCGGCATCACCCGCGATCGGATCTACGGCACCGCGACCTGGCGCAACCGCAACTTTGAGGTTGTGGACACCGGCGGGCTCGTTCCCGACGACAAGGCGGAGATCCCGCGCGAGATTTTGCGTCAGGCGCGCGTGGCGATAGAAGCCGCGACGCGGCTGATACTCGTTGTGGACGCCCGCGTGGGGTTGACTCCGCTGGACGCGGAGCTTGCGCGGCTGCTGCGCAAGACCGGCAAGCCGCTAATCGTCGCGGCGAACAAAGCGGACACGGGCGCGCAAGAGCCGCTCGCAGCGCCGTTCTTCGCGCTCGCAAAAGAGGTCTTTCCCGTCTCCGCCGAACACGGCACCGGCCTTGACGATTTTCTCGATTCCGCAACGTGCGACTTCCCCGAGATGGCGGCCGAGCCCGCTTCGGATGCGGCCGCCGAGGCTCCGCAACAGACGATTCAAGTGGCGATCATCGGCCGGCCCAACGTCGGAAAATCCACGCTGCTCAATCGCCTCATCGGCGCGGAACGCGCCATCGTCTCCTCGGAACCCGGTACGACGCGCGATGCCGTGGATTGCGTCGTCGAGCGCGAGGGCCGCACCTATCGCTTCGTGGATACGGCCGGGATTCGCCGCAAGGGCAAAACGCATCTGCACGCGGAAAAACTCTCGGTGGTAATGGCGCGAAAGCATCTCGAGCGCGCCGATCTGGCGCTGCTGGTGGTAGACGCGAGCGTTGGCGTCACCGCGGGCGATCTGGCCATCGCCGGTTATGCGGAAGAATCCGGCCGCTCCGTCATCATCGTGCTGAACAAGTGGGACCTCGCGATTGAGGCCGCGCGCGAACAAGTGGCGCGCGAGAATCGCGACGCGGAGACGAAAGGCAAGTCCATAAAACCAGCGAAAGGTGGCGCGCGTATTTCCGATCCCACTCACCTCGCCGTCGAGTATGAAAAATTGGTCCGCGAGCGCTTCAAGTTTCTAGACTACGCGCCGATCATTTTTCTCTCCGCGCTCACCGGCCAGCGCGTGAAGCCGCTCTACGATTTGATCCAGCGCGTCGCGGAAGCGCGCCGCCGCCGCATTTCCACCGGCGAGCTCAATCGCTGGCTGGCCGGCGTCGATCTGGGCCGCGGCACCTCGCCCACGGCACGCCGCGTCAAAATCTTCTACATCACGCAAGCCTCCGCGTCTCCGCCGACGTTCGTGCTCTTCACAAATCAAACTCACAAACTCCATTTCAGCTTCGAGCGTTTCCTCGAAAATCGTCTTCGCGAACAGTTCGATTACATCGGCTCGCCCATTCGCTTTCTGCAACGGCTGAAAGAAAAGAGATAGCGGCCCTCCGGTTACGGGAAGACGGGCGCTCTTGCCTGCCTTCTTTCACTCGCCAGCGAAAAGCCGGGACCGGCAAGAGTGCCTGTCCTACCAACTCGGGTTCCAGTCGTTGACACCCCGCAAAATCGGCATAGGATAGGAATCAAATGACGGCCGCGAGCGCTCAATTCGAGATCCCGATTTCTCCGGAGAGCCTCTACACCATCAGCGAAGTGAGCCGTCTCACCGCGACCAAACCCTTCGTCCTGCGTTTTTGGGAGAAGGAATTCCCTATGCTCCAGCCGGTGAAGAACGACCGGGGCCAGCGCCTCTACCGCCGCGAGGACGTCGAGACCATCCTGCGCATCAAGCGCCTGCTCTACGATGAGGGATTCACCATTCCCGGGGCGCGACGCCATCTGCGCGAGCAGGAGGCGCCTTCCGGCAATGGTTCCTCGCCTGCGGCCGCGCCCGCCGAGTCACTATCCGCGGCGCAGCGCAAGACATTGCTTGATTTGCGCGACGCGCTGCGGGCATTCTTGACGCTCCTCGAAGGCGAGTGATAACCTGATTTTTACCGGTCGGGACGTAGCGCAGCCTGGTAGCGCGCACCCTTGGGGTGGGTGAGGCCGCTGGTTCAAATCCAGTCGTCCCGACCATCGTTCTAACCCAGGAGACGGAAGGCTCCCCTCTCGACCCTGCGCCGGAAACGTTGGAGTGTCTCAGTCGATCGAGTTCGATACCTATGGCCCACATTCTGCTGACTAACGACGACGGTATCCAAGCTGAGGGCTTGCGCGCCTTGATCTCCGCATTCGAGGGGCTGGGCACGATCAGCGTCGTGGCGCCGCATATGGAGCGGAGCGCGGCCGCGCAATCGCTCACGCTCCGGCAGCCCATCTTTTGGGAGAAGATCGCCGAACGGGAATGGGCCGTCGAGGGCACCCCGGCCGATGCCATGGTGCTGGCGTTGCATAAGCTGCTGCCCAACCGGCCCGACCTGGTCGTCTCAGGCGTGAACCGCGGCGGGAATCTCGGCGAAAATATTTATTACTCGGGGACAGTCGGCGCGGCGATGGAGGCGACGATCAATCACGTTCCAGCGATTGCCGTCTCGGTGGCGCATCGAGGAAAAGGATTCCGCTTCGAGCACGCCGCAAGGATCGCGCGCGAGCTTGCCACGATGGTACTCGCCGAGGGAATGCCCGAAGGCGTCCTGCTGAACGTCAACGTGCCGCTCGACTGGAAGGGCGGCGCACGCTTTACCAAGCAATCGCGCAAGGTCACGCGCAATGTGTTGCAGGAGGGCGTGGACCCGCGCGGGCGAAATTTCTTCTGGCTGCATGAGCAGTTGTCGCCCGAGGGGATGGACCCGGAGAGCGATTACGCCGCCATCTACGACGGCGCCATCTCCATCACGCCGCTCGTGCTCGACCGTACTCACCCCACGTCGTTCAATGACCTTTCCCACTGGGCCAAAGCCCTCGACGCCACCGTCACCAAGTAGCCGGCTGCGCTGAACTCCGTCGAATCGCGTTCATCATTGCGGCGCTTCTTGCTTCCTTGACGTTTTGCCCCCATTCTTCTCTCCATGCCGCCTACAAAACTGGCGACTGTTCCAACCCTGATCGATCTTGGCCGGGACATCTGCGCCTCGCTGCCGGCTTCGGAATCGCGCGAATGGCTGGTGGCGAACGGCATCGGCGGATTCGCTTCCGGCACAATCTCGGGAATTCTGACGCGCCGCTATCATGGGCTGCTCATCGCCTCGCTCGAGCCGCCGGCCGGGCGCACGCTGCTCGTGAGCAAGATTGAGGAGACCGCGCAGTACGCGGGCCAGAGTTTTGCTCTCGGCGCGAACCGCTGGCGCGGCGGCGCGCTCGATCCGCAAGGCTGGATGAACATCGAACGCTTCGGCCTCGAAGGCACAATTCCCGCATGGACGTTCGCACTCGGCGATGCGCGGCTCGAAAAGCGCGTCTGGATGCAGGCGCGCGCCAACACAACTTTTGTCTTCTATTCCGTGGCCCGCGCGAGCGCGCCGATCGAGCTCGCTTTCAAAGTGTTTGTGAACTACCGCGACTACCACGGCTCGACGCACGCGGGCGATTGGCGTATGCAAATCGACGCGGTCGCGCATGGTTTGCGCGTTGCCGCGTTCGATGGCGCAACTCCATTTTTTCTTCTTAGCGACGCCGCAAGCATCACGCCTGCGCACGAGTGGTATCGCAATTTCGATCTGGCGATCGAGCGCGAGCGCGGTCTCGACGATTCCGAAGACCATCTCTTCGCGGGAACATTCACCGCGACGCTTGCGCCCGGCGGTTCGCTCACGTTCGTAGCCAGCACTGATTCCGATGCGGACCTCGACGGCGCGAAGGCGCTCGCGAAGCGTCGAGCGGGCGATCAAGCCTTGCTCGACGGATGGGGCAAAGCCCGGCCGGCACTGGCGAAAAAGGCCCCCGGCTGGGTTCGGCAACTTGTCCTGACTGCTGATTCATTTCTCGTCGAGCGATCTTCAGTCAGTCCTACGAGTCCGTCGATCCAGCCCAACCCGCCGCAAACCAACTCAGTAATCGCCGGCTACCACTGGTTCGGCGATTGGGGGCGCGACACGATGATCGCGCTTCCTGGGTTGACGCTGGCAACGGGCAGGCCCGAACTCGCGCGCGCGATCCTGCTCTCCTACGCGCGCTTCGCCGATCGCGGCATGCTGCCCAACACCTTTCCCGACCGCGGCGATCCGCCTCAGTACAACACGGTGGACGCCACGCTGTGGTTTTTCGAGGCCGCAAGGCAAACATTTGCAGCTACGAAAGATCTGTCGCTGCTTGAGGAGTTGTTCCCCATTCTCGCGGACATTATCGAATGGCACGTCCGCGGCACGCGCTATCAGATTCACGTGGACTCGGGCGACGGACTCCTCTACGCCGGTGAGCCCGGCGTGCAACTCACCTGGATGGACGCGAAAGTGGGCGATCAGGTGATCACGCCGCGCATCGGCAAGACTGTTGAAGTGAACGCGCTTTGGTTCAACGCGCTTGTCACGATGGTGGGATTGGCGCAAATGCTCCGACGCTCGACCGCACAATACGAAGAATTGGCATGGAAGTGCGCCGCGGGATTCGCGAGGTTCTGGAATCCTGCGCGCGGATACTGTTTCGACGTTCTGGACGGTCCGGGTGGAAACGAAGCGGCGCTTCGCCCGAACCAGATTTTCGCCGTGTCGTTGCCCAAGTCGCCGCTAACGCCGGAGCAGCAGCGCTCCGTCGTGGATGCGTGCGCACGGGAATTGCTCGTGCCGGGCGGGCTGCGGAGCCTTGCGCCTAGTGAAGCCGGTTACCGTGGCCGCTATCTTGGCGGGGCCGGCGAACGCGACTCCGCCTACCATCAAGGAACCGCGTGGGCATGGCTCATCGGCCCATTCGTGCAGGCGCATCTCCGCGTGTATCCCGATGCCGCCGCGGCGATGGTTTATTTGGAGCCGTTCTCGCGCCTGATCGAGACGTATGGAGTTGGTTCGCTCGCGGAGATTTTCGATGGAGACGCGCCGTTCGCGCCGCGCGGCTGCATCTCGCAAGCGTGGAGCGTCGCGGAAGCGTTGCGCGCGTGGTCGGCGGTTGCGTCGTTCAGTGGAGACCAGAAGAATAATTTGGGCGGGAGTTCGGAAACGAAATCCGTTCAGTCGCGCGGGCGCAGGAAACTTCCGCCGGAGAGCAAACCGCGCAGACCCAGCAAGAGCAAACGCGGCTGACTCAGCGCGACGTGCCACAGAACCCGCCCCGCTTCGTCGCGCGTGTACTGGCTGAGCGAGCGCCGCGTGGAATTATTCATCAAATCCACGAGGCGGCTGTAGTCCGCTTGCTGGAAGGAATGAATCGTGCGGCGGATCAGGAGATGCATGTCGAGTTCGCGGCGCAGCGATTTCAGTTCGCGGCTGTGGCCGCCATCGAGAATGGCTTCGCACGCGCCGAACGCGCCGCGGAATCCGGTGACGATGCCGCCCACCGTGGTCACTTTCACCTGAGCGGCGGCGTCGCCCACGAGGAAGACCCGGCCGGAGCCGACTTTTCGTTGCACGGGCACCCAGCCGGAATAAACGGGAATGCGCGCGCCCTGGAAGGAGAGCGGCTCCAGTTTGCGTTTTTCGAGGAAGCGTTCGAGGCAGCGGTGGGTCTGCGCGCCCTCTTCGCCGATCAAGCCGAGGGCCGCGCGTTCCGGTGATTCCGGAATGAGCCAGTAGAAATACGGCGTGTCATCCGGAACGAACCAGACCCGCACGGAGTCCGCCGGCATGTCCGCCGGCATTTTCACCACGGCCTGAATGAGGGGGACCGTCTGCTGCTTCGGCCAGCCTGCCGCGAGAGCTACGCGGCTCTGCGCGCCGTCCGCGCCGATGACGGTTTCCGCCTCAATCTCCTCCCTCTTCGCCGGTTCGGTGGATTCCATCGTGAGGCGGACGCCATGGCCGTTTCCTTCGAGGCTCAGAAAACGCTGCCCGAGGCGAACCTCGGCCCCTGCTTGTTCCGCCTCGGAGGCCAGCGTGTGGATCAGCCGGGAGCGCTCGATGATGAGGTCCGGGCGATCCAGCGAGACGGTCGCCGCCCGGCCGTCCGTGAACAGTTCGAACCGATTGATTTCGTTGGCGACTGAGGATTCCGCGGCGGGGCCCAGAAGATCCCGCATGCGACTGGTGACGATGAGCGTTCGCGGCGAGGGCGCGAGTTGCGCGGACTGCTCAAAGACCTGAACGCGCCGCCCGGCGCGTGCCAGGAGGGTTGCCGCATAGAAACCGGCTGCTGAACCGCCGACAATGGCGACATTGCGTTCGCCAGGATTTGTCGGGCACGCTTCTCTCTTGGCTTGCAGCGGAACCTTCCCGCGCCGCGCTTCTGTCCCAGGTCCCCGATGCGGCGCAACGGTAGGGGATCTAATGCGAACCTCGTCCGAAGAATGCTAATGCCGCTGGTTCAAATCCGTGCAGGCTGAGTACGTCGCCCCCCTATCCGAACGGAAGTAAGAGCGAGCAGCGGGAAAAGTATAGCCAATCGCACAGTTAAGGCAAGCTGGAAGCTGACCGGGCCGAAAGATGAGGATGAAATTAATTTTTCAACTGGCGCTCGAAAGGCGCCTTTTCCAGCCAGGCGACGGTGCCCAGCGCGATCAGCGCGAGCACGCCCCCGAGCGGCAGAACGATTGCGTGAGGGACACGGCTCACCGCCAACGCCGACATTCCGCAGAATGCGCCCAGCCCGTAGAGGACGAGCACGGCCCGGCGCTGCCCCAGTCCGAGATTCGAGAGGCGATGCGCGGTGTGATCTTTGCCGGGAGTCGTGAAGGGGAGCAACCCGCGCCGGGACCGGGAGATGGAGATGAGCGTCGTATCAAAGACCGGCACGCCGAGAATCAGCACCGGCACGAGCCAAGTCTCGTGCAGCGGGCCTGTGGGCCGCAGCTTCAAGGCCAGCGTCGCCATTAGAAATCCCAGGAACATGGCGCCGCCGTCTCCCATGAAAATCTTGGCGGGATTGAAGTTCCAGCGCAGGAAGCCAATCGCCGCGCCCATCACGGCCGCGGCCATCGTGCTGACCAGCAGTTGGCCGCTTTGGAACGCGAAAATCGCGAAGAAAAGGGAGGCGACCGCGGCGACGCCGGCGCAGAGCCCGTCCATGTGGTCGAGAATACTGAACGCGGCCGTTACTCCGACGACCCAGACCAGCGTCAGGAGCGTATCGGCCCAAACGCCAACCCAGCCGGAAACGAAATTGGAAAAGATTTGGGCACGAATTCCCGACACCAGCAGAATCACACCGGCGCAAGGCATGGCGACAAACAGTTTAATCTGGTGATGCAGCAGGCCTCGATCGTCGAGAAAGCCGACGACGACGAGCAGCGTGGCGCCGGCAAAAATGCCCACCACTTCACTCCAGGGTTGGCTTCCCATCGAAACCACGATGGCGAGAACCACTCCGGAGTAGATCGCGAGTCCTCCGAGCAGCGGAACCGGCTGCAAATGCACTTTTCTCGGGCCGGGGCGATCCACCATGCCCACGCGCAACGCGAACTGGCGCACCGGCACCGTGAGGCAAAACGATGCCAGCAAAGCGACGGAAAACGCGAGCAAACCCGAATTCAAAACTCCCCCTGCAATCTAGCGCAACGGCCGCCGAGTCAGCGCCCCGTCAGCATGCCGCCGAGACTCTTCTTAACTTGCGCGCGATCTTTCGTCTTGTAGTACCAATCGATCGTGCGTTTCAATCCCTCGCGGAACGTAAATTTCGGCTCCCAGCCCAGGAGCTTTTTCGCGAGGGAATTTTCGGCGACGCGGTTCAGCGGACCTACCGGCATGTTGGGCAGAAACTTGATGTCCGCTTTCTGGTTGGTGAGTTCGAGCACCAGGTTCACCGCGTCGATGACGCGAACGCGCTCCATCGTGCCGAGATTCACGGGCGTACCGTCGTCGATTTTTTCGCCCGCGAGGATCGTGCCGGAAACGATGTCGTCAATGTAGGTCCAGTTGCGAATCTGCGTGCCGTCGCCCCAGACCTCGAAGGGGTTTTGTCCGATGAACGCGCGGGCGATCATGGCGATGACGGCGTGGTTTTCGACGCCGCGCGGCCCGAACACCGTGAAATAGCGGCAGGACGCCGACTTCAGCCCATGCTCCTTGGCGTACGCCTGCAGCGTGAATTCGCCCATGAGCTTCGCCCAACCGTACGTGTTGTCGGCGTCGTTCGGGCCTTTGGTTAAGTCTTCGGTCAAATAGAGGATCTTGCCGGTGTCCGTTTGCAGAAAATTCGGATAAACGCAGCCCGACGACGCAAAAACAACTTTCCGCACGCGGGCCTTCAGCGCCTCAGCGAAAATCAGGCCATCGAGAAGGAAATTCGAGGCCGGGCCGGCCTGGTGCAACTCCACGTAACCGCGGCCGCCGTGATCGGCGGCAAGATGAAACACGGTGTCCATGCCTTCCATTGCGGAGCGCGCGATTCCCGGCTCGCGAAGATCGGCATGCACAAACTCGATTTTGCCGCCGGCGACGTGGCCCGCGATGTTTTCCAGGCGGCCGCTGGTGAGATCGTCCACTGTGCGGACGGTTGCGCCGCGCGCGATGAGCTGGTCAGCAAGGCTCGAACCGATAAAGGACGCTCCGCCGGTGATCAGCACCTTCTTTCCGGACCAAAACGTTTCTGTGGCTGTCATTCGCTTACGACTTCCTCCAGTGTGTTTATGAAGATTTCAAGCTGTTTCACCCTATCATAAAAAATCGAAGCGGCGCGGGCGCGCAAACTCATTTGTCCTAAGCGTTCAGGGTCGGCCAGCAGGCCGCGGACCGCCGTGGCCACCGATTCGGCGTCGTCCGGATCGGCGGATACTCCACAGCCCTTGCGCGCGATAATGCGCACCACGTCGGTTTCCGGGGGAGCGACGCCCAGAACCGGGCGGCCCGCGGCGAGCAATGGATACAGCTTCGAGGGCACGACGACGCCTTCGAGTCCGCGCTTCACGGTAACGACGTGCAGATCGCCCGACGCGAGGACACTGGACAGATCGCGCGCCGGATAAAACGGCAGAAAGCGGACCGCACGGCAGCCCGCCGCCTCCGCTTCGATCTCCGGTTTGCGGGCGCCCTCGCCGATGAAGACCAAACCGACACCTTCGGATTCGAGAAGCCGCGCGGCGCGAATCAAGGTGCTCCAGGCGCCGTAAAAACCGAGATTACCGGCGTGGACCAACACGAACCGGAAATCGCCGCGAATCTCTCGCGCGATGGGATTATCGGGGGATGGCAGCGTCTCGGGGACGGTGACGCCGTCGCGCACGATCACGATTCGCGCGGGATCGACGCCTTTGGAAAGAATTCGGTCGCGCATATCCTCTCCGAGCACAATGACGCGAGCGGCGCTGCGCAGCGCCTTGCGATGCATGCGCTCCCAGCGCTCGATCCACTTACCAGGGCGAACGATCTGTCCGCCGGTGGCCATATCAGGATAGAGATCGCGGATGTTGTAGACGAAAGGGCGTCCGGTGAGGCGCGCGACGATAGAGCCGGCGATTCCCATGATGGGCGGATCGGTCATCGCCAGGACAATGTCTGACTGGATCGCGAGCGCGCGCGGAACCGCCAACGCGAGATAGCTGAGGTAATTGCACACGCGGCCGCGCATCTGGAAACGAGGAAAAGCGGTCGAACCCACGCGCTCCACGACGAGATTTCCATGGACCTCGCGCCGCAACAAATAGGGCGGGTGTCGCTCGGTGGGATCGTACGACGGGCGGCCGCAAAGCACCGTGACGCGATGGCGCTCTGCGAGCGGCTCGATGAATTGCGCGGCGAGCTTGGCCGTGGCCGAAGTGTCCGGTGGAAAATATTCGTTGAGCAGAAGAACGTGCACGCTGCCATCCGGAGAAAAAGTTAGATAGACATATCCTTAGCCGACCTATGGCTACTGCTTCCACGCGCTCCGGTCCAACAGTTTGTCATTCGTCCGGGTCGATTGGAATAACCCCCGAATTCAGGAAGACGAAATCCGCTGAGCTACGGCTTGCGGGTGCGGCCGCGCATCGAGGATCACGGTCTGTCCGACTGCCAGTCGGCCGATGCGAGTGACCGTGCCATAGATTCCCGCGCAGTTCTGGTTCGCACGAACGACGGCCTTCATCATTTCTGGAGCGGGAGTTGCCGAATCGGGATCAAGGTTCACAATCGAGCAGCGGACGTCGCGCATCGTGACGGCGATGGCGGGGGCATCGTCGCTCTCGCCGAATGAGAGCACTCCGCCCAACCACTCGTCCTCCTGGAAAGGAACCGGACGCAGTGGACGAACCACCACATTCGGGCGAAACCGCCGCACGTCTGGATTGAGCCCTGCGAGTCGTCCGATCTCGCGCACCGTGTCGAGGGCAATCACAGAGATGCTCGCGTCATCGAAGATGCCGTGTTTCAACTCCATCATCTGCACGGGGGCCCCGTACCGGCGCGCGACCTCTGCGGCCAAATCCTCCCCAAAAACGGGCATCCTTTCGCCACCCGGCGCGAGCACGTGCGTAGGAAGATCTGCCTGAGCGCCATCTTCGCGGCGCTGCGGCGCAAACAAGAGCAGATCGGGAAGCTTGCTTGCCGATAGCCACGGGAACCCGCTGCGGTCGTCTATTCGCCGGAAGGCCAGCCGTCTGTCACCCTCGATGCCGTGCCAGCCCAGGTCGGCGAGCTCAAGTTTTTCGCCGCGCATGGACTTCACGGGATACCGGAAGACCGCCTCCACATGGCCGATTTCTATAGGCATGGCGGAATCAACGTTCAGTCCAGCACATGCGTACCGTGATTTGGAGAGCGCGGCAATTCCGAAGGAAAGCGAAGGAAGTGGAGCTCAGCGCGGCACCTCGGAATCGGCAGCGCCAGCGGGTTTGCGAATCAGAACGTCCCCAAGCACCAGCGCATCCATCTTCGTGCGCAGAAAACAATCGATCGCTTCTTCGGGCCGACAGACGATCGGTTCGTTATCGTTAAAGGATGTGTTCAAAACTACGGGCACGCCGGTGAGGTTAGCAAACTCGCGAATGAGCCGCCAGTAGCGCGGGTTGGCCTGCCGGCTGACGGTTTGCAGGCGGCCCGTCCCATCCACGTGGGTGGGCGCGGGGATCGCGCTGCGCTTTTCGGGGCGTACGGAGTAGGCCAGCGTCATGAACGGAGAAGGATAGGATCTCTCGAAGTATTCCGCGGTGGATTCTTCGAGAATAGATGGGGCAAACGGGCGAAAGATTTCGCGGTGCTTGATGCGCCGGTTCAGAATATCTTTCATTTCGGCGCGCCGCGGGTCCACGACAATGCTGCGATTGCCGAGCGCGCGCGGCCCCCACTCCGCGCGGCCCTGAAACCATCCCAGGATACGGCCTGCCGCAATTTCCTTCGCGGCTTCGCGCGCAATCTCTTCTTCGGGCCGCTCGAGGATTTCCATCCCCGATTCGGAAAGGCGGCTCGCGGCCACTGCCTGGCGAATCTTCTCGGAAGAATACTCCGGCCCCCAGTAGGCGTGCTCCATTACAAAGCTGCGCGGGCGGCGCAAAATCTGGTGATGAACGAAATAGGCTGCGCCCACGGCGAGCCCGGCGTCCCCGGCCGCAGGCTGGACGAAGACTTCCGTGAAGGGCGTGCGCTCGAAAATGAGGCCGTTTGCAACACAATTGAAGGCCACGCCGCCCGCAAGGCACACTGCCTTCTGGCCCGTCTTCCGATGCAGAGCGTTGAGCATCTCAAAGAGAACCTCTTCGAGCCGCGCCTGAAGCGTTGCCGCCGTGTCGTGATGGCGCTGCTCGAGAGGCTCCTGCGGGTCGCGCGAGGGGCCGAGGCGTTCGGACAGGAAGGGAGAAAACATCGTGCCGAGTTCGGGCGTCTTGTCCGATTCGCGCCAGGTCATCTCCGGGCCGGCGAGATGGTGGATGAAATATTCGAGACCGAGGCGGAAACCGATTCCCGGGGTGCTGCGCACAATGTGCCGGAATTCATCCATGTAGGCGGGCTGGCCGTAAGCGGCGAGACCCATGATCTTATATTCGTCGCCAAACTTGCGGAAGCCGAGATACTGCGTGACCCCGGTGTAATACATTCCCAGCGAATGAGGAAACGCGATCGAGCCGTCCACGCGAATGTGGTTCCCCTCGCCGACGGCCCACATGGTGCTGGCGAAGTCGCCCAAGCCGTCGGCGGACAGCAGCGCCGCGGAGTCAAACGGCGAAACAAAAAATGTGCTGGCGAGGTGAGCCTGGTGATGCTCGACGCGGTGAAATTTCGCGCGCAACGATTTCGGATCGCAAGCAAATGCCTGTGCCAACGCTTCCGGAATGCCGACGAAGCGGGCGAGCACTTTCGCGCGTTCCCGGGCAAATTTCGGCATGCGCATCGCGAAGAAAAGTTTCGTGCCGAGCCGCGCCCAGGGATTGCGCGGGATGGCGACGTGGTCCACTTCTGCGAGCGTGATTCCGGCGGTATCCAGACAATAGCGAATCGCGGCGGCGGGAAATCCGGCAGCGTACTTTACGCGGTTAAAGCGCTCTTCCTCGACCGCAGCAACCAGCCGGCCGTCCGATACGAGCGCGGCCGAAGCGTTGCCGTGGTACGCATTGATCCCAAGGATGTTCATGCAGTGAGTCGAAAGGCCCCTTTGACTAGAGGGCAGCGCCGGCCACGCCGCCGGCCATGGCCCGGGTGGTTTCGGGAGCGATTACCGGCTCGACCGAAGGCTTCGTCAGATGGCGGCGCACCCATTCGTTCAGGACGTAAAGCGCCCACGGCCGCGCCCAGGTAGTTTGCCCAACCAGAAAATTCTGCCACGCGCTGCGCACCGATTTCGGAACCAGAAGAGGCTTGAGCGGGTCCACGAGTTCGCCCAGGCTCACGGCAACGCGCAGGCCCAGCGGACCGTGCAGCCAGTGTTCCCACGGCAGCGTGAACGTACGTTTCTGCTGATTGACGACTTCCTCGGGGAGAATGTCGCTGAGCGCCTCGGCCAGCAACGCCTTTGGCTGATAGGAACTATGCTTCGCCGCAGTCGGCAACGCGGCGACAAACTCCACCAGGTGATGATCGAGCAGCGGCACGCGAACCTCGAGAGAATTGGCCATGCTGACGGAATCGGTGTCGCGCAGCAGGGTATTGACCATGTACGACCGCATCTCCAGGCAGGAAACTGCCGCGAACGAATCGAGCTCCTCCGCCATCTTCGCGGACTCCAAAAGCCAGGCGCGCCAGCTTTCGGCAGGATTGCCATCGCCTCCGGAGAATACGGACGGCAGCGGCTGCTCGAGAAGTTTGGAACAGCGCTCCGGCGGAAAAAGCGTGCGAGTGAAAAAATAAGCGTGCGGCAAAACGTCCGGCGAACGCCACAAGGAGACAGCCTTTCGCATGGCGTCAGAACTTTGCCCGGCACCCGCCAGCTTGATCGCCAGCGAGGCGGTCGCGGATCGAATTGACTTCGGTGTCCAATGCCCAAGCCTGCGGAGGCGGGTGGCGCGCGGAGTTTGGTCGAATGTCCGGTATCCGCCAAAAACTTCATCACCCCCCAGGCCGGAGAGAGCCACCTTCAAGCCGACTTGCCGCGCCACCCAGGAGACGAAATACGTGTTGATGCCGTCCATGGTCGGCTGGTCCAGGGCCTCGAGCGCTTCGTCGACCCGATGGAGCATCTCGTCGGCCGAGAGCATGAACTCCTGGTGCGTCGTGCCGAATTTCTCCGCCGTGTGCCGCGCCATGGGAGCTTCGCTAAAACTCTGCTCCGGGAAGACAACGGTGAAGGTGTGGAGATTCCCAGTCTCCCGGCTGGCAAGTCCTGCCAGCGCCGTGGAATCCATGCCGCTGGACAAAAACACTCCAAGAGGAACGTCCGAGATCAGATGGCTGCGAACGGTTTCCTGCAGCAGCGGGCGAAGGCGGCGCGCCGCCTCGGATAAAGTGGCAGCGGGCGAATCGTGCGGCTCGCGCGCCGCGGAAGAAATATCCCAATAGCGCTTCGGGGAGCCTGCGGCGGCGGTGACGTCCGGAATCTGAAGCAGGTGTCCCGGCGGCAGGGAGAGAACGCCCGCGACCAGCGTTTCGGGCTCGGCAACAGAACCGAAAAGAAGATAGGACTCGACGGCCGAGGGAGAAATTTCGCGGGGAACCAAATCGCTCGCGAGCAGGGCGCGCACTTCCGATGCGAAAAGCAGCACGCCGGAAACTCTGGTGTAGTAGAGAGGTTTGATTCCGAGGCGGTCCCGCGCCAGCAGCATCCGAGCGGGGTTGGTCCGGCCGTCCCAAATGGCGAACGCAAACATTCCGCGGAACCTGCGGACGCAATCCGCGCCCCATTCTTCGTAGGCGTGGACGATCACTTCGGTGTCGGAATGGGTCCGGAAAAAATGTCCGGAAGAGAGGAGCGACTCGCGCAGTTCGCGAAAATTGTAAATTTCGCCGTTGTAAACCACGGCCACGCGGGCGTCCTCATTCCAAACAGGCTGCGAGCCGCCGCTGAGGTCGATGATGCTCAGGCGGCGCATGCCCAGGGCGACGGACGGCCGCTCAAGAAGACCCTCCTCATCCGGCCCGCGATGATAGATCGCGGCCAGCATGCGGCGAGTGGCGATCGCCGCTTCCTCCTTGCGTTCTGTTCCTACGACTCCGCAGATCCCACACATAGTCTAGTGGCTGAAAAGAGTGGCGCTCGCCCGGTGAATCTGATCCCGAAATCGAATGCGTCGAATTCCCAGCCTGCGGGAACCATACCAGCCCAGCAACAGGCGAAGGGCCGTCCCGAGACAAAACACCATCGAACTCGCCAGAAACAACGCGAAAGAATCCCGTTCCAAAACGTAAGTCCAATTGAGCGATTCTTCCCAACTCGGCCAGATCCGGTTCAGTATCTGCCGAAGATGAAGGAACCGGAAAAACGGAATACGCGAAAGATGCACGTGCACCGCGCGTTCGTAAGTGTACTCCACCGGATAACCGGGAACGGCCTGAATCGCCTGGCGAAAAACCCCGGGATCCTTGAGCTGTTCCCGCGTTAGAGGCTGACCCTGCGGGTCCCGGAAAATCAATCGATAAGAAGGATCTACAACAATCCAGCGACCATCCATTTGGACTTCGGCGACGACGTGCTTGGTGTTCGATTGCGGGTCGAGCAAGAGCAGGCGTCGCGCCTGAAGACCGCTGCTCTGCGCGAGATTCACAAAGGCGTTGGTGGCCGAACCGCACACGTCCAGCAATCCTTTGTAATTCAGGGTGTCTTCCGGATTGCGCTCGGAGAGCAGCGACGATGGCATCGTCGGGTGGCGGGCCGGCCCGTGGTCCATCCACGACAAGATGGCCTCAACCTTGGCGTCGGCCGTGCCGGAAACCGGAACGACCGCGTCGGAGAACCCTTTCAAGTAACTCGTGGTGGAGTATTCCCAGACCGCGCCGTAAATAAGACAAAGCAATGAAAGAACGAGAACCACGTCCGTTGCGTACCACAGGATATGAAAGAACCGCCGAGTGGTCATTCGCGGCTCCCTTTCCCGAGAATCAACGAATACAGCGCCTCTGTCTCGGCCAGCGGCTCTTCCCACGCCAGGGCACGCGTCACTTCCGCGCAGCCGTCGCGTAAGCGCGCGCGCAAGGCGTCATCATCGAGCAGTCGCCCCAGAGCCGCGCTGAAGGCACTGCGCTCCAACGGGGCGACCAATCCCGCGCGATCTTGCACCAGCGGCGCAATCCCGCAACGATCCGTCACCAGCACGGGCGTCCCGCAAGCGATGGATTCACCAGCCGTATTTCCAAAATTCTCATTCTGCGATGGAAGCACAAAAACGTCCGCATCGCGGTAGGCCTCCCACTTTGCACCATCGTAGAGAGGGCCCGGAAAAAACACTTTGCCGCGCAGACCCAGTTTGTCCGCCAGCGCTTCCAGCGAGCCGACATATCCGATTTCCTCTGCGGGACCCGCCAGCACCAGAACTGTAGCAGTATCACCGCCGGATCCTCCCCGCCAATCGGCGAATGCCTCAATGGCCAGCTCTGGGCACTTCTTTTGTACCAGACGGCCCAAGAAAAGAACCAGTTTCGCATCGGGCCTGATGTCCAAACGCTTACGGAAGGCACCCGGGTCCGGCAAGGCATCCGGCACCTCGACTCCATTCCGTCGAATGACAATTTTGGAAGCGGGGATGCCCCCCGATTCCAATTCGGAACGCTCTTGCTCGGAAGTCGCCACAACACATCGCGCCTTTTGAAGCACACGGTCGCCGAAGAGCCGGTGGTACAGACGTTTCAAAGGAATGTTGCGCACGATCGGCCGAAACATCCCCATGGGCTCGACGACGTACGGGAGTCCCGCATGAAAGCGCACGTGCGCGGCGATGGGGCCCAGCAGATCGTAGAGCCCATAAATGTGAACGATGTCGAACGAAGAGGAATTGTTGCGGCACCAGCGCCACGCGCCACGATTCCAAGTCACCGCGCGATAGCGGCCGAGGACGGGGAGGTAGATGGTTTCGACTCCGTCTTCGCTGGCGTGGAAACCCCATGATTCGCGGACGGCGCCGATGCGCTGTTGTGTTTCTTCATCCAAGCCAAGGTCGGCCGTCAAGACGGTAACCTGGTGGCCGCGCGCTGCTAGACCACGCGCCATCGCGCGGACTTTTACAGTAGGACCTCCCTTTTCCAAAAAGGGATAGTACGCTTGGGTGACATTCAGGATGCGCATGCGGGTGAGATGGCTCGCTGCCCATCATCCCGGGGGACAGGGGCCACGATCACGGCTGAATTATAGCCAGCACCTCGTCGAGCAATTGGTTCAGACGCGCGGCGAATGTGCCAAAGCGATACTCCTGCTGGACTCGGATGCGTCCCCGTTCGCCCATCTTCGCGGCGCGAACAGGATCTGCGAGCAGCGATTCCAACGCTCGCTGAAGAGCATCCCAATCCCCATGCGGCGCCAGAATGCCACTCACACCGTCTTCGATGATCTCCGGCGTGCCTCCATGCGCGCCGCCGACTACGGGTTTGCCGCAGGCCATGGCCTCCAGGAATACCAAGCCAAATCCTTCGCCTCCGCTCGGGAGCGCAAAAAGGGTGCAATGCGCGTAGCTGGACATGAGTTCGTCCTGCGAGACGTGCGTAAGAAAATGGACTCGACCGGAAACGCCGCACTCCGCGGCGAGGGACTCGAGACGTGGCCGATCGTCGCCGTCTCCAATGGCGACGAGCGAAACATCCGGCGCGGAACCGAGCAGGCGGGGAAGC
>Ga0209415_10005342_pt1 | contig 23129 bp, 24 predicted proteins | sample PeaSoiSIISIP2007_FD_187696 | JGI IMG/M metagenome (GOLD analysis project Ga0209415, IMG submission 187696) | Peat soil microbial communities from Weissenstadt, Germany - SII-SIP-2007 (SPAdes) (version 2) | ecosystem: Environmental > Terrestrial > Soil > Wetlands > Peat | place: Germany... | reverse complement strand
TACCACGGCTTCCCCGCAGTGATCTGCACGTCGCCCAACGACATGATCGTGCACGGCATCCCCGGCGACTACGTGCTCGAGGAAGGTGACGTGATCTCGATCGACTGCGGGGCGATCATCGAGGGCTACCACGGCGATGCCGCGTACACGGCGCCGGTCGGCGAGATCTCGGCCGCCGCAGCGCGGCTGCTCGAGGTGACCGAGCGGAGCTTATGGGCCGGAATCGACCAGCTCCGCGATGGCAACCGGCTTCACGACGTAGGGCGGGCGGTCCAGGACGTGGCCGAGGCCGCCGGCTATTCGGTCGTGCGCAAGTACGTCGGGCACGCCATCGGCACCGCGATGCACGAAGAGCCGCAGGTGCCGAACTACTGGCCGGGGACTCCGGGCCCGAGGCTCAAGGTCGGGAACGTCTTCGCGATCGAGCCGATGGTGAACGTCGGGACCGCCGACACGATCGAGCTCGAGGACGGCTGGAGCGTGATCACGGCAGACGGCAGCCTCTCCGCGCACTTCGAGCACACGATCGCGGTCACCGAGGATGGTCCGGAGGTGCTGACCCAGGCCTGAGCGGCTATCATGTCTCCTGCCTCGGGTCGGGTGGCCGGCGGCTATGCTTTCGTGTGCCGCGAGCCGGTGTTACGCGCGGCATCCGGCGAAGACTCGTCGCAAGAATGTCTGCTGAGCGGCGGTTGCCGCGTCGGCGTCCAAGAATCGAATGACGTAGTAGGAGGTTGACCTGCCCAAGCCCAAAGAAGATGCGATCGTGCTGGAAGGAACGGTTGTGGAGCCTCTCCCGAACGCCATGTTCCGTGTCGAGCTCGAGAACGGGCACAAAGTGCTCGCGCACAGCTCGGGCAAGATGAGGATGCACCGAATCCGCATCTTGCCGGGGGACCGCGTCCAGGTCGAGATCACGCCATACGACCTCGCTCGGGGGCGGATCACCTATCGCTACAAGTGAACAGGGCTCCGGTGGTTGCCGAGCGCGGGAGAAGGCGGGATGTCAGAGCCGGGCGGCAGGGCTGCCGAGGCAGGAGTGGGCCGGCGGATGCCGGCGAATTGAGTGGAGCATGAGATCGTGAAGGTTCGACCGAGCGTCAAGACGATGTGCGAGAAGTGCAAGGTCATCCGCCGGCATGGCCGCGTCATGGTGATCTGCACAAACCCGCGCCACAAGCAGAGGCAGGGTTAGCACGTGGCCCGAATCTCCGGCGTGGACATCCCGCGCGAAAAGCGCCTCGAGATCGCGCTCACCTACATCTACGGCATCGGCCGCACCCGGTCGCTGCAGACCTGCGCCGAGACCGGGATCAACCCTGACACCCGGGTGCGTGACCTCACCGACGAGGAGGTCGCGCGACTGAGGGCCTGGGTCGACGCCAACCTCAAGGTCGAGGGTGACCTTCGCCGGGATGTGGCCCAGGACATCAAACGGAAGATGGAGATCGGCTGTTACCAGGGGATCCGCCACCGCAAGGGACTCCCGGTCCACGGCCAGCGCACCCACACGAACGCCCGCACACGCAAGGGACCGAAGAAGACCGTCGCAGGAAAGAAGAAGGTACGCAAGTAACCATGGCCCCCCGTACGATCACCCGCTCACCGGCTCCCCGGCGCTTCTGCGCCCAGCACGCCGCCGAGCGCCCCGTTGCCGACAGCGCGAAGGAAAGCCGCTGATGGCCAAGACCACCAAGCCCGGCGGTCGGCGGCCGCGCCGCAAGGAACGCAAGAACGTCGCCTACGGCGTTGCCCACATCAAGAGCTCGTTCAACAACACGATCGTCTCGATCACCGACCAGGAGGGCAACGTCATCGCCTGGGCCTCGGCGGGCAACGTCGGCTTCAAGGGCTCGCGCAAGTCCACGCCGTTCGCCGCGCAGATGGCGGCCGAGCAGTGCGCGCGCCGAGCTATGGAGCACGGTGTACGCCGGGTGGATGTGCTGGTGCGCGGTCCCGGCTCGGGACGCGAGACCGCAATCCGCTCGCTCTCGAGTGCGGGTATCGAGGTCACAGGTATCAAGGACGTCACGCCCATTCCTCACAACGGGTGCCGCCCCAAGAAGCGGCGCCGGGTGTAGGCGGAGACGACCATGGCTCGATACACCGGACCTGTCTGCCGCCTCTGCAGGCGTGAGAAGGTCAAGCTCTTCTTGAAGGGCCCCAAGTGCGAGACGGTGCGCTGCCCGATCGAGCGGCGCCCCAACCCACCGGGTGAGCACGGGCGCGACCGCTTGCGCCAGCCCTCGGAATACAACACCCAGCTGCGTGAGAAGCAGAAGGCCCGCCGCATCTACGGCGTGCTCGAGACCCAGTTCCGCAACATGTACGAAGAGGCGAACCGCCAGTCCGGCATCACTGGCGACAACTTGCTCCGAATGCTGGAGTCCCGCCTCGACAACGTCGTCTTTCGCGCAGGGTGGGGGGCCAGTCGCAACCAGGCACGGCAGTTGGCGCGCCACGGCCATGTGCGCGTGAACGGCCGGCGCGTGACCATCCCGAGCTACCGCGTGCGCCAGAACGACCGCGTCGAGCTCAGCCCGAAGGCCCGCGAGTTCATCGTCATCCGGCACAATCTCGACACCATCGACCGACGGCCCCCCGCGTGGCTCGAGGTCGAGGACGGCGGAAGCGCCGTCCGCGTGCTCTCGCTCCCGCTCAGGGAACAGATCGACACCCAGGTGCGCGAGCAGCTCATCGTCGAGCTGTACTCCAAGTAGCCAGCGCGGCAATCCACACAGGAGCCCCATAACCACATGCTCATCATCCAGCGTCCCACCGTCGAGCCGATCGGCGAGCCGGACCAGCACCATCAGCGTTTTGCCATCGGCCCGCTCGACCCCGGCTTCGGGCACACGCTCGGCGCGTCACTTCGCCGCACGCTCCTTTCGTCGATCCCCGGCGCAGCGGTCACCCAGGTACGTTTCGATGACGCGCTCCACGAGTTCACCTACCTCCCCGGAGTCAAGGAGGACGTGAGCGACATCATCTTGAACCTGAAGGACCTGGTGCTGCGGAGCGAATCCGACGAACCGGTCACGATGCGGATTGACGTGCGCGGCCCGGCGGACGTCACCGGTGCCGACCTGCGTACGACCGCCGACGTCGAGGTACTCAACCCCGAGGTCCACATCGCGACGGTGAACGCCAAAGGTCGCCTCGCGATCGACGTCACCGTCGAGCGAGGCAAGGGCTACGTGGCAGCGGAGCGCAAGCAGGCCGCGTCCACCATCGGTGTCATCCCGGTCGACGCCATTTTCTCGCCGGTCCGCCGCGTCGCCTTCGAGGTCGAACCGACGCGCGTCGAGGTCTCCACCGATTACGACCGGGTTGTCATGGACATCGAGACCGACGGCTCGATCTCGCCCCGGGAGGCACTCGCTTCTGCCGGCCAGACGCTTCGAGGCCTGCTCTCGCTCGTCGCTCAGCTCGCGGGTGAGGGCCGTGGCCTGGAGCTCGGCGAGGTGGGTGTAGCAACCACCGGGTCGCCGGACCTGGACTTGCCGATCGAGGAGCTCGACTTGCCCGAGCGCCCGCGCAACTGCCTCAAGCGCGCGCAGATCAATACCGTTGGCGAGCTCATCGAGCGCACGCCCGAGGACCTGCTGGCGATCACGAACTTCGGTCAGAAGTCCCTCGACGAGGTCCTCGAGCGCCTCGACGAGCGGGGCCTGTCGTTGCGCGAGTCCGGCGGCTGAGATGCCTGCCACCCCGAAGAAGGGACGCCGGCTCGGCGGTGACGCGGCGCACCAGAAGGCCATGCTCGGGAACTTGTTCGCGTCGCTCATCGCGGCGGAGGCGATCGTCACCACCGAGGCCAAGGCGAAGGCGCTGCGGCCCGTTGCCGAGAAGCTGATCACCAAGGCGCGCAAAGGTGGTGTGCACAACCAGCGCCAAGTGGTGGCGTTCATCCGTGACAAGGAATTCGCGAGCAAGCTGTTCAACGAGATCGGACCGCGCTACGCCGATCGGCCAGGCGGTTACATCCGTATCCTCAAGCTCGGGCCGCGCCAGGGCGACAACGCCCCGATGGCGCGCGTCGAGCTCGTGTGAGGCTCTTCGAGCCCGGGAATGAAGCGGCCCCGTGTGGGCCGCTTCGTCGCGTCATGCTCCTCGTCGCTTACGACGGGACCTCCTTTCACGGCTTTGCCGCCCAGCCGGGGCAGCACACCGTCGGGGGTGCGCTGGCTGCGGCCTTGGGGACGATGGCGGGCCACGAGGTCGCGCTGACTTGCGCCGGCCGGACGGACACGGGCGTTCACGCGCTCGGGCAGGTCGTCCACGCGGACCTGGACGAGGCGGTCGTCGCCAAGTGGGCGGGGCGCACGCTCGAGGCGGGCATGGAACTTGACCGGCTACCGCGCTCGCTTAGCCGGCAGCTCGGACTAGCTGCGGCTGTGATCGAGGCGCGGGTCGCGCCCGACGGCTTTGACGCCCGCCACTCGGCGATGGCTCGCTGGTATCGCTACGACCTGCTTACTACGCCGTGGCCCGATCCCCTGCTCCGCCATAGGTCCTGGCATGTGCCCGGCGAGCTGGATCTGGCAGCGATGCGCATCGGGGCCGACGCGCTGCTGGGCGAACACGACTTCGCGGCCTTCTGCCGGCGCCCGCCGGGTGAGAGTGAGCGGGCACGTATCACGCGGCGGGTGCTGTCGACGTCCTGGGGGCCGGCTCCGGGCGACGAGCGGGTCTTGCGCTTCCAGATCGAGGCGAATGCGTTCTGCCACCAGATGGTCCGATCGATTGTGGGCACGCTGGTCGCCGTCGGCCGAGGACGCGTCCGGGCCGGAGAGCTGCTCGCCATCCTGTCAAGTGGCGACCGGTCACGCAGCGCCCAGCCCGCGCCGCCGCAGGGGTTGTGCCTACTGGGCGTGCGCTACCCGGCGGAGTTGGTTCCCGGAGGGAGGTGGGAGCCCGGAGGGGGCGAATGGTGAGGCCCCGGCTTGGTGAGGCGCCCCGGCTTGCCGAGGACCCTGGCGTCTTCTATCGTTGTCTGCTGGCTCCTGCCCGCTGAGCTTGACGTCCGCGCCCTGTTACCGGCGATCGCGGGACGCTCCGGGCCGGCACTACTGGTTGGTCTCTACATAAGGACGGTTGTGCGCACGTATTCCCCCAAGCCGAGCGAGATCCACCGCGTCTGGCGCGTCGTCGACGCCGATGGCCTCGTGCTCGGCCGCCTCTCGACCGAGGTTGCCCGGGTGCTCCGCGGCAAGCACCGCCCGATCTTTGCTCCGCATCTCGACACCGGTGACCACGTGATCGTCGTCAACGCCGCCAGAGTCGTCATGACGGCCGACAAGAGCGACCGGGCGTTCTCGTACCGCCACAGCGGGTACCCGGGCGGCCTGCGGGCGACCAGCTACGCCCAACAGCTCGCCAACAGGCCCGAGGAAGTCGTGCGGCGCGCCGTCAAGGGCATGCTTCCCAAGGGCGCCCTCGGGCACAAGATGCTCGGGAAGCTGAAGGTCTACGCCGGTCCAGACCACCCACACGCCGCACAGACGCCCATCCCGCTCGACTTGCCCGCCGCCCGGCGGGCTTCCTAGCCCCCCAAAGGATCGCCTCTCCATGGCAAAGCCACTCGTCCAGTCGACCGGTCGCCGCAAGCGCGCCGTCGCCCGTGTGCGCCTGCGCTCGGGCGAAGGCGCGATCACGATCAACAAGCGGCCCTTCGAGGAGTACTTCCCCTCCGAGACCCACCGGACTCTCGCGACCGAGCCGCTTCGCATCGTTGGTGCCACGGAACGCTACGACGTGGACGCCACGATCGACGGTGGCGGGATCGCAGGCCAGGCGGGCGCGCTCCGGCTCGGCATCGCCCGGGGGCTGATCGAGCTCGATGGAGAGTCTCGCGGCAGCTTGAAGAAGGCCGGCATGCTCACGCGCGACGCGCGGGAGAAGGAGAGCAAGAAGTACGGCTTGAAGAAAGCCCGTAAGGCTCCTCAGTACTCGAAGCGCTGAGTCGCCGATGGCGCCCCGATTCGGCACCGACGGGATTCGAGGTGTCGCCGGTGCCGACCTCACCGTCGAGCTGGCGCTTGCGCTCGGGCGAGCCGTGGCCCGGCTCGTTCCGGGCACGCCCTTCCTCCTCGGACGCGACACCCGGCAATCGGGCACGATGCTGCAGGCGGCGCTCGCTGCGGGCATCGCCGCCGAGGGCGTCGACGTTGTGGATGTCGGGGTCATCCCGACTCCGGGTCTCGCCTGGCTTGCCACCGACCGGGGCACTCCCGCCGCGATGGTCTCGGCCTCGCACAACCCCTATGCCGATAACGGCATCAAGCTTCTCGGTGCCGGTGGTACCAAGCTCCCAACCGAGCTCGAGATCGCCATCCAGGAAGAGCTCGATCGGCTCTTTTCAGCGGCCGCCATCCATGAGGCGCCCGGCCTTCCCGGCGTCGACGAGACCGGGACGCCGCGCATCACGGGACCGACAGGAGCCGGGCTCGGCGTGCTTCGGGTAGATGCTGCGGCCCTCGAAGCCTATGCGGACCACCTCGTGAGCGCCGTCGCAGACGGCTCCCGTCTCGCCTCGGAGGTCGTGATCGACTGCGCGAACGGCGCGGCGAGCACCGTCGCGCCGGCGGTGCTGGAGTGCCTCGGGATCCGTCACCGAGTCCTGTCGGCCTCCCCGAACGGCACCAACATCAATGCCGGCTGCGGCTCGACCGATCTCCGACCGCTGACCGAGGCGGTCGTGGCGTCCGGGGCGGCGCTCGGTGTCGCGTTCGACGGTGACGCCGACCGGGTGCTAGCCGTTGACCATACGGGCGAGGTTGTGGACGGGGACCAGCTGCTGGCCATGTTCGCGTTCGACCTCCTCGAGCGCGGCCTGCTCACGGGCGGATCGATCGTCGTGACCGTCCTGAGCAACCTGGGGCTTCGCCAAGCCCTCGCGCAACGGGGCATACGGATCGTCGAGACGCCCGTGGGCGACCGGCACGTCAGCGACGCGATCGAGGCCAACAGCCTTCAGCTCGGCGGCGAGCAGTCCGGCCACCTCGTCTTCCGCCGGCACGGCATGACCGGCGACGGGATCCTGACCTCGTTGCTGCTGTTCGAGCTTGTGGCCCGGAAGGGCCGCCCACTGGCAGATCTGGCAGCCGAGGCGATGACGCGACTCCCTCAAGTGCTCCGCAACGTGCACGTGCCCGATCCGGCGCGCCTCGCTGTTGCCAGGGCCGTCTGGGAGGAGGTGTCCCTCGTCGAGTCGGAGCTCGGCGACAAGGGACGCGTGCTGCTTCGGGCGTCGGGGACCGAGTCGCTCGTCCGCGTGATGGCGGAGGCGCCGACCCACGATCGGGCCCGCGAAGTCGTCGACCGGCTCGTTGCCGTGGTCGTTCGAGAGCTCGACGCCACTGGGGGGGCCGACAGGCCCTAGCCTTCAAGTATGTGCGGAATCATCGGGGTCACCGGCGCGCCCGATCCCTTCACGGTGCTGCTGGACGGGCTGACACTCCTCGAGTACCGCGGCTACGACTCGGCCGGGATCGCCCTCGTCGGTGACAACCTGCTGTGGCGTGTGCGCGACGCCGTGCGCGGTCACTCGCTCGAGGCCTTGCAGGCGGCGGCTGCCGACGTCCCGGCGGGCATGGCGGCCGGCATCGGCCACACGCGCTGGGCAACTCACGGGGCTCCCGTTGAGCGCAACGCCCATCCTCACTGCGACTGCACGGGAAGCGTGGCGATCGTGCACAACGGCATCATCGAGAACTACCGGGAGCTCGGCGAGAAGCTGGCCGCCGAGGGCCACGTCCGATCGTCAGAGACCGACTCCGAGGTGGTCGCCCACCTGCTCGAGCGGGAGCTCGCGACCGGAGCGAGCCTCGCCGAGGCAATGCGTCGTGCCGTAGCCGAGCTGCGAGGTGATTTCGCCCTCGCGGCCGTGAGCGTGCACGAGCCGGACGTGATCGCCGCCGCGCGAAGGACGTCGCCGCTCATCGTGGGGCACACGGATGGGATCGGCCTGGTCGCCTCTGACATCTCGGCTCTTCTCGGCACGACCCGGACGCTCTACCAGCTCGCGGACGACGAGATCGCCGAGGTCCGCCCGGGGTCGATCTCGGTCGTGGGCCTTGACGGCACGACTCGCGACCTCAAGCCGCTCAAGGTCAGTTGGGACCTCGTCGCCGCACGCCGGGACGGCTACGACGACTTCATGTCGAAAGAGATCCACGAGCAGCCAAGGGCACTGGCGGACTCCCTACTCGGGAGGGTGCAGGCCGACGGTACAACCGAGCTGGAGGAGCTCCGCCTCGCTGAGGCCGACCTCGACGAGGTAGAGCGGGTGGTGCTGATCGGATGTGGCTCGGCCTACTACGCGTGTCTGAGCGGGCGGATCGCGCTCGAGCGTTGGGCGCGGATGCCGGCCGAGGTCGAGATCGCCAGCGAGTTCCGTTACCGCGACGCCGTGCTCGGCGAGCGCACGCTCGTGGTGGCCGTCAGCCAGTCGGGCGAGACCGTGGACACGTTCCACGCGCTACGGGAGGCACGACGCCGCGGCGCTCAGAGCCTGGCGCTCACCAACGTCGTCGACTCCTTGCTCGCACGGGAAGCCGACGGCGCTCTCTACACGAGAGCCGGCCCCGAGATCGGGGTGGCATCCACGAAGTGCCACTCGGCGCAGATCGCCATGCTCGAGCTCTTTGCCCTTCACCTCGCCCGGCGACGAGGCACGATTGGTGCAGATGAGGGACGCGACCTCGCGAGAGGGCTGCTTGCCCTGCCCGATCTCGTCGCAGGCGCTATCGCCCGGCTGGGTGACTATCTCTCGGTCGCGAGCCGGCTGGCGGAGGTTCAGGACGTCTACTTCCTGGGACGGAACATCGGCTACGGCGTGGCCCTCGAGGGAGCGCTCAAGCTGAAAGAGCTCGCGTATGTCCGCGCGGAGGCTTATCCGGCCGGCGAGATGAAGCATGGGCCGATCGCGCTCATCGACGACAGCGCCGTCGTCGTGGCCATCGCCACGCGAGGCCGTCTCTGGGAGAAGGTGATGGCCAACATCGCCGAGGTGAAGGCTCGTGGCGCGACGGTCGTCGTGGTGTGCGACGCGGGCGACGAGGCGACGAAGGCGGTCGCGGATCACGTCCTCGAGATCCCCGCCGTGCCCGAGATGTTCTCGCCGGCCGTTGCGATCGTGCCCCTCCAGGCGCTCGCGTACGGCGTCGCCCGCGCCCGGGGCAACGATGTGGACCGGCCGCGCAACCTCGCCAAGGTCGTCACCGTCGAGTGACGGGGGCAGGCAGTTGAGGCGCCGGCGAGTGATCGGGCCCGGCCGGTGATCGGGGTCGGCATCGACGCGGTCGACGTCGACCGCTTCCGGCGGCTGCTCGCACGCCGGCCGCAGATCGCGCAGCGCGTCTTCACGGACGCCGAGCGGTCCTCCATGTACGAACGGGCTGATCCGGTACCCGGCCTCGCGGCTCGTTTCGCGGCGAAGGAGGCCACGATGAAGGCGCTTGGCACGGGCCTCGGCGGCGTGCGCTTTGCCGAGGTGGAGGTCGTTCGCACCGAGGCGGGCGCGCCGCGCCTCGAGGTCTCCGGCGGAGCGGCACGTCGCGCTGCGGCACTGGGCATCCGCTCATGGCACCTTTCGCTCACCCACACCGACTCGGTCGCGGCCGCCGTCGTCGTGGCTGACTGAGGGCCGAACCGTGATCCCTGTCCACGTTCGGGATGAGCTGAGGGCCGCAGACGAGGCGGCCATCGCGGAAGTCGGTCTCGAGACGCTCGTCGAGCGTGCCGGTGGTGCGGTGGCAAACGCAGCACTCTCGCTCCTCGGCGGCGGCTACGGCAAGCGGGCCGTCGTCGTGGCGGGCCGGGGCCACAACGGCGACGACGGTCGCGTAGCCGCTGGAATGCTGCGTCGCCGCGGGGTGCGGGTCGCGATCTGTGATCCCACCTCCTTGCCGGCGGAGCTCCCAGCGTGCGACCTCGTGATCGATGCCGCCTACGGGACGGGGTTCCGGGGCGAGTACCGCGCGCCGGCGGTGCCGGCTGGAACACCGGTGCTCGCGATCGACATCCCGTCGGGTCTCGACGCGGACACTGGCCTGGCGTGCGAGGGCGCGGTGCGCGCGACCGGAACCGTCACGATGGCCGCGCTGAAGCCCGGGTTGTTGATGGGCGACGGCCCCGCGCTGGCGGGGGAGGTCAAGGTGGCGCCGATCGGTATCACCGTGGCGCCTGGCAACCTCTGGCTCATTGAGGACTCCGACCTAGCTAGCTGGCTGCCGGCTCGCGAGCACGACACCAACAAGTGGCGCTCGGCAGTCGTGGTGGTGGCCGGGTCGCCGGGCATGGTCGGAGCCGCGCGTTTCTCGACTGCGGGCGCGCAGCGAGCAGGAGCTGGCATGGTCCGCTGGTGCGTGCCGGGCGCCGCGCCGGGCTCCTTGCCGGTTTCCGAGGCCGTGGCGCGATCGGTGCCGGCCGGTGACTTCGCGGACGCCGTCCTCCAGGAGCTGCACCGCTGCCGGGCGCTCGTGATCGGACCGGGGCTCGGCTCAGAGTCCGGCGTTGCCGCCTCAGTGCGCCGCCTCGTGGCCGAGGCCGAGGTGCCGGTGGTCGTCGACGCGGACGGGTTGAGCGCGCTGGGCTCGGCTGAGCGGGCGAGCAGCGTTCTGGTGGGACGCAAAGTGCCAGCGGTGCTCACACCGCACGACGGCGAGTACAAGCGGCTGATGGGCGCGACAGCCGGCGGTGACGGCCGCCCGGGCGGCGACCGGGTCGCGGCAGCTCGTTTGCTCGCGTCCCGGACCGGGGCCATCGTGCTGCTGAAAGGCTCCACGACAGCCGTGGCCGCGCCGGACGGCGAGTGTTTCCTCGTCACGTCCGGATCGCCCCGACTCGCGACCGCCGGCACCGGCGACGTGCTGTCAGGAATCGTGGGGGCGTTCATGGCCAGGGGCGTCGACCCCTTGCGAGCCGCGGCACTTGCCGCGCACGTGCACGGGCGTGCAGCCGCCTCCGGGTTCGCCGAGGGGCTGCTCGCGGGTGACCTGCCCGAGCTCGTCGCGGCGGTGCTCTCGAACGCCCGTGGCTGAGGCCTGGGAGCGCCCCGCCTGGGCGGAGGTGGACCTCGATGCCATATCGTCCAACGCCGCCGTCCTCGCCGCCGTCGCCTCACCGGCAGCCCTCTGCGCGGTCGTGAAGGCGGACGGGTACGGGCACGGAGCGGTCCCGGTCGCGACGGCGGCACTCGCCGGTGGGGCGACCTCGCTCGCGGTGGCTCTCGTCGAAGAGGGCGTGGTCCTTCGCGAAGCGGGGATCGCGGAGCCGATCCTGCTCCTGTCGGAGCCGTCTGCCGAGGCCATGGCAGAGGTCGTCGCCCGCGATCTGGTCCCGACCGTCTACACCGTGGCCGGGCTTGCGGCGATCCGCCGGGCGGCGATTTCTGCCTCGCGCCGCGTGGACGTCGAGGTGAAGGTCGACACGGGCATGCACCGGGTGGGCGCCGGCCTCGACGAGGCGCGTGCGATCGTCGAGGAGGTCGTGCAGGCCCCGGAGCTGCGCTACGCGGGGCTCTGGACGCACCTGGCGGTGGCGGACGAGCCGGCGGACCCCTTCACCGACGAGCAGCTCACGCGGTTCGAGATGTTTCGCTCGATGCTGGGCGCGGCCGGGCTGCCGGCACCGGGGCGGTTGCATGCCGCCAACTCGGCGGGAGCAATCGCTCATCAGGCCTCGCGTTATGACGTCGTGCGCTGCGGCATCTCCCTTTACGGGTATCTGCCCTCGGCGGCCGTTGCCCCCGAGCTCGTGGAGGCAGCAGGCCGGGGTGCCCTGCGGGTCGCACTGACCTGGAAGACCCGGGTCAGCCTCGTGCGAGAGCTGGGTGCCGGGGAGCGGACGAGCTACGGCCGCGCATACACCTTGCCCGAGACCTCGGACATCGCGACCATACCGGTCGGCTACGCCGACGGGGTGCCGCGGGGTCTCTTCCGAGCCGGCGGCGAGGTGCTCCTCCGGGGCCGTCGTCGACCGTTGGCGGGCGTGGTGACGATGGACCAGCTGCTCGTGGACTGCGGGCCCGGCTCGGGCGTGCAGGCCGGCGACGAAGTCGTGCTGATCGGCTCGGTGGGTGCCGAGGTGGTCACCGCCCAGGAATGGGCCGACCGCCTCGGCACGATCTCCTACGAGATCCTCTGCCGCATCGGGCCCCGCCTGCCCCGTAGGCACATACGTAGTGGCAGCGGCTCGCGCTAGTGGCTCCTCGCGGCAAGCAGATCCTCGCGTACGCGGCCGCCGGCGCGCTCGGTGCAGCAGGGATCGCTTACGGCGTCTCGCGGGCCTACGCGTCACGACGTCAGCGCCGGGCCGCGCCCGACGATCCGGATCTCGGTGTGCCAGCCGATGTCGTGCACCACGCGCTTCTGATGCGCGATGGCGGCGAGTCGCACCTGATCGAGCGCGGCGTGGGCCCAGCGGTTCTGTTGTTGCACGGGGCCAGCCTTTCGGCGGATGTGTGGAGCTATCAGCTGCGGGACCTCGCGGAGTGGCATCGAGTGATCGCGCTCGACCTGCGGGGCCACGGGCGCTCGAGTGCGGGCTCCGAAGGCGTCACGATCTCTGCGATGGCCGGCGACGTCGCCGAAGTGGTCGCGGCGCTCGACCTGGAACGTGCCGTGCTCGCGGGCCACTCCCTGGGCGGCATGGTCTGCCTCCGCCTCGCCCGGCGGCACCCGCACCTGCTCGGCACGCAGGTCGGGGCGATCGCGTTGATCTCGACGAGCGACGGAATGGGTCTGCCGCTGCTGAGCTGGGACCGGCTCGCGAGCGCCGTCGGCCGCGTGGCCGGCTCGGGCGCGGGCCTACTGCGAGCTGGGCGACCCGCGATCCCGGCGGGCGACGTGGGCTACCTCGCGTCTCGCCTGGGTTTCGGGCGTCACCCGCGGCCGGCCCAGGTCGCCGCGACGCTCCGGATGCTCCGCGCGACCGAGCCGGGAGTGTTCACGGGACTGATCGCGGAAGTGCTCGGTTTCGAGGAGAGGGCGCCGTTCGGCGAGGTCGGGGTGCCCGTGGCGATCGCGGTCGGCACGAGTGACCGCCTGACGCCTCCGCACTTCGCTCGCCGGCTGGCCGGGAGCATCCGCCACGCCAGCTTGAACGAGTACGTCGACGCCGGGCACATGCTCATGTACGAGCGGCGGGAGGAGATCGACGACCTGCTCGACGCGCTGTGCGCGAAGGTGGCCTCCAGCTGAGCCTCAGGGCTCGAAGAGCACCTTGACGGCGCCGGTGTGCCGGGAGTCCGCGAGGGCGAGCACGGCCTCGTCCCAGCGAGCCAGCGCGAAACGGTGCGTCACCACGGCCGTCAGGTCGAGCCCGGCCTCAACGAAGTCGAAGTAGTGCTCGAAGGCATGCTTGCGGACGCCGCCGACCTCCTCGACTCCGAAGCCGTTCGAACCGATCACCCGGAGCTCCTTGAAGTACATCGGCGTCCACTCGAAGCGCTTGGGCGGCTCTACGCCGCTCACCACGAGCGTGCCGCCAGTCTGCAGCAGGCGCAGGGACGTCTCGACGGTCTCGACGCTGCCGATCGTGTCGTAGACGACGGCTGGGCCATCCTGCAGCCAGTCCTTGCCGCTCCAGGGCTTGAGCGCGGGCTTGCCCCTTCGGCGGCCGACCTCCCGGACGAGGTCGTCGGGTCGCGAGGTGAGGACGGCGTCGGCACCCAGCCTGGCGGCGAGCGAAGCCCGGAAGCCTGACCGGGTGGCGGCCCAGATCTCGAGCTCCGGGTACAGGTGGCGGAGCAGCCCGATCGCGGCGAACGCGAGCGTGCCCGATCCGTACACGAGCGCGGGCAGGGAGGGGTCGGGGGGGCAGAGCAGGATCGAGCGGAGCGAGACGCTGACGGGGTCGGACAGGACCGCTACCTCGTCGCTCAGGTCATCAGGCACGACAAAGAGCTGGCTCTCGTGGGCGCAGAAACGCTCCGCGTGCGCGCCGGCCGCGCCCGCACAGTTGCCGAGGTGGATGGCCACGGGGAGATCGCCATTCGTGAAATTCCGGCACCACGGGTAGCGCCCCGCGGCGCAGGCTTCGCAGAGCGGTTCGATACCGCGGGGCGTGCACCACAGCCACGGGTTGAGCACGACCCGTTGGCCCGTGTCGAGCCGGCGTGCCACCGCCTCGTGACCCAGGACGTGAGGGAACGAGACGAGAGCGGTGAGCGGGTTGTCGCGCTTGCCGTTCAGGAAGATCTGCTTGGCGTCCGAGCCGCAGAGACCGCTGATCACGGTTTCGCATTTCACCCAGCCGGCCGCAGGCGGGACGGGCTCGGCGACGTCCTGCAGGCTGACGGGCGCGTACTTCGAAACGAAGACCCGCTTGTCGACCCGCCCGCCGATCGTCGCTGCAGCCTCGCGGGCGAGGTTGTGTTGGAACACGAGCGCCTGCACCGGACCCCCTTGTCGGCTCGTCGTCGAGCCGGGTGCAACCTAGCCCGCCTACGGGGTTGGGGCCCCTCGGCGTGCCCGTCGCTACGATCATCTCTTGGTGACGACCCTCGCCGAGCTCGAGGCGGAGGCGCTCGCTTGCGTCGCCTGCCCGCTCGCTTCCGGCCGCACCAAGGTGGTCTTCTCGGCAGGCAATCCAGCCGCTGGGCTCATGCTCGTCGGCGAGGCGCCAGGCCGGGACGAGGACCTCGTCGGGGAGCCCTTTGTCGGGCGATCCGGCCAGCTGCTCGACAGGCTGCTCGCCGAGGAGCTCGGCATCGACCGGACCGGCTGCTACATCGCGAACGTCGTCAAGTGCCGGCCTCCCGGCAACCGCGATCCGCTCCCTGGTGAGGTCGCGACCTGTCGACACTTCATCGAGTCCCAGGTCGAGCTCGTGGGACCGAGAGTGATCGTCTCGCTCGGCAACTTCGCGAGCCGCACCCTCCTCGACGTCACCGCAGGCGTGACCTCCTTGCGGGGGCGGTCGTACCCCTATCGTGGAAGAGTGCTGGTCCCGACGTTCCACCCCGCCTATGCGCTCCGGGGGGGTCCCGTGGTGGTCGCCGAGATGCGGGCCGACCTCGTTCGGGCCAAGAAGTTCCTCCTGTGACCCCGGCGTTCGGCTTGTGAGGCAGGCGGCGACGGCCGTGTCCGGTGGCGCGGACGAGACTCGGGCGATCGGTGCCGGGATCGCCCGGCTGGTGCGCGGCGGCGACGTGGTGCTGCTCGTCGGATCGCTGGGCGCGGGCAAGACCACACTCGTCCAGGGCCTGGTGGCAGCGCTCGGCAGTGACGAGCCTGCGACGAGCCCCACGTTCACGCTGGCGCACACGTACTGCACGACACCTCCGGTCACCCATGTCGACCTCTGGCGCCTCGAGCACCTGCAGGAGGTGGTGGACCTCGCGTTGGAGGAGGTCCTCGACGAAGGCGGCGTGCTCGTCGCCGAGTGGGGCGAAGCGGCGGAGCCCTTGTACGGCGCGGACGCGCTCGTCGTCCACCTCGGTTGGGGGAGGACCGACGACGAGCGGACGATCAGCTTCGAGGCCCACGGGGGGTCCTGGGCGTCCCGGGCTGCGGGATTGAGCGAGGCGTTGAAGGCGGGCACAGGGTGAGGATCCTCGCCATCGAGACCGCGACCATCGAGGTCGGCGTCGCCCTCGCCGACGAGACCGGCCCGGTCGCGGTCGTCACGTCCCGGCCCGGTCGCCGTCAGGTCGAGACGCTGCACCCGGCAATATCCGATGCCTGCCGGATCGCGCGGCTCACGCTGGCCGACCTGGATGCGGTTGCGGTGGACATCGGCCCGGGGCTGTTCACCGGGCTACGCGTCGGCGTCGCGGCAGCCAAGGCGCTCGGCGGCGCGCTCGGGATCCCGGTCGTCACGGCGACGAGCCTCGAGATCCTCCTGGCCGCTTGCCCGCCTCGGATCGCGGTCGTCATCCCGGTGATCGACATGCGTCGCGGTGAGGTCGCATGGCTCCCAACCGACGGCCCGACCGTCGCTCCGCGGGTCGGAACTCCGGAGCAGCTCGCGGCCGAGCTCGCGGGACTGGCAGCCCGCACCGCTGGCGGCCGTCCACTCCTTCTCGTGGGCGACGGCGCGCTTCGCTATCGGCTCGAGCTGGCGGGGGACCTCGAGCCCGGGCCCGTCTTCGGCGGCACCGAGCTTGCGGCTCCGCCGGTAGCGTCGCTGGCCATGGTCGCGATGAGCGCGATGAAGAACGGGCGCTGCTCCGACCCGGCCGGCGTTCGTCCTCTCTATGGTCGCGAGGCCGACGCGCGGATCAACTGGAGCTCCCGCGAGGGACGCGCGGCGCTGGCTCAGTGACGAACGTGCGCTCCATGTTCCGCCTGCCGTCGAGTCGGGCGCGCAAGGCATCGGAGAAGGCCGAGGCGCCAGAGGAGGTCGCCGAGGTCGCCGTCGAGGTCCTGCCGATGCGGAGGCGGCACCTGAAGGCAGTGATTGCGATCGAACAGCGCATCTTCCCGAGCCCGTGGTCTCTCGGGCTTTACCTGAGCGAGCTCTCGCAGCCGACGACACGCGCCTACTACGTGGCGCGTGTCGGGCCCGAGGTCGTCGGTTACGCGGGGATGATGATGGTCGTCGGCGAGGCGCACGTGACGAATATCGGCGTCATGCCCGAGTGGCAGCGTCACAGCGTCGGTCGTCGGCTCCTCCTGCAGCTCGCGCGCGAGGCGCGGCACCGTTCGGCCCAGCACCTGACCTTGGAGGTGCGGATCTCGAATGTGGGAGCTCAGGCCCTGTACCACGAGTTCGGTTTCGTGCCGGCGGGCATTCGCAAGAACTACTACACAGAGGTGAACGAGGACGCGCTCATCATGTGGGCTCACGACATCGACACCGACGACTACGGCCTTCGCCTCGACGCCATACAGGCCCGGCTTCCGCCTGTTGCCGGCCCGGTGCCGGCGGCAGACGACCAGTGACCGGGCGCGGCCGCGTCCTCGGCATCGAGACCTCGTGTGACGAGACTGCCGCAGCCGTGGTCGACGCGGGAAGGACGGTCGTCTCGTCGGTCGTCTCGAGCCAGGTCGACGTGCACTCCCGTTACGGGGGCGTCGTGCCCGAGCTGGCTGGGCGGGCGCACCTCGAGCTGGCGCTGCCGGTCGTGACCGACGCCTTGGCGGGCGCCGGCCTCGACCGACGCGGGCGGTCGCTGGACGGCGAGGCCCGGGAGGCCGCATGCGGGATCGACGCCGTAGCGGCGACGATCGGGCCCGGGCTCATCGGCGCGCTGCTCGTCGGCGTCAGCACCGCGAAGGCGCTCGCCCTCGCCTGGGGCGTCCCGTTCGTGGGCGTCAACCACCTCGAAGGTCACCTGTACGCGGCGATGCTGGAGGCACCCGATCTCGAATTGCCCGTGGTGGTGCTCCTCGTCTCGGGCGGCCACAGCCTGTTGGTCGCGCTGGAGGCACCGGGCAGCTACAAGGTGCTCGGGGCGACGCTCGACGACGCCGCGGGCGAGGCCTTCGACAAGGTCGCCCGTTACCTCGGCCTCGGCTACCCGGGCGGGCCGGAGATCGACCGGTTGGCCGTCTCGGGCGATCCCACCTCGATCCGCTTCCCGCGCGCCTCGACCGAGGGAGTCTTCGACTTCTCCTTCTCCGGGCTCAAGACGGCGGTCGTCAACTACGTACGGGCTCATCCCGAAGTGACGAACGAGGACGTCGCGGCCTCGTTCCAGGAGGCAGTCGTGGACGTGCTCGTCGCCAAGACCCTCGCCGCCGCCGAGGACATACGGGCGAGGGGCGGGTGCCTCGCCGGGGGCGTCGCAGCCAACTCGTCGCTGCGCGCCCGTTTTGCCGAGGCCTTTGCCACCCGAGGGCTGAGCTCGTACCTGCCCAGCCGGGAGATGTGCACGGACAACGCTGCGATGATCGCTGCGGCCGGCTATTTCCAGCTCCAACGGTCCGGGCCGACACCGCTCGATGCCGGCGCAGTCCCTGACCTGCGCCTTCACAACTCGAAGTAGCACTCTCCCCCCGAGGTTGCCAGCGACGCCGACTACCGGTATCGTTGGCACTCGTAAGTCGAGAGTGCTAACGGAGCCAGACAGGAGGCCCCTGAAATGAAGTTGCAGCCCCTGGACGACCGCATCGTCGTTCGGCCGAGCGAGTCGGAAGAGACGACCGCATCAGGCCTTGTCATCCCCGACACGGCGAAGGAGAAGCCCCAACAGGGCGAGGTTCTCGCGGTAGGCCCGGGTCGGCGTACCGAGAACACCGGCGAGCTCGTCCCCCTGGATGTGGCCGTCGGTGACAAGGTCGTCTACTCGAAGTACGGCGGAACGGAGATCACGCACGACGGCGAGGAGCTTCTCATCCTCTCGAGCCGTGACGTGCTTGCGAAGGTAACCGCCTGATGGCCAAGTCGCTTGTTTTCGACGAGCACGCGAGGCGCCGGCTCGAAGCCGGTGTCAACAAGCTCGCCGACACGGTCAAGGTGACGCTCGGGCCAAAGGGCCGGAACGTCGTGCTCGACAAGAAGTTCGGCGCGCCGACGATCACCAACGACGGAGTCACGATCGCCCGCGAGATCGAGCTCGAAGACCATTTCGAGAACATGGGCGCCCAGCTCGTGAAGGAAGTCGCGACGAAGACCAATGATGTGGCAGGCGACGGGACGACGACCGCTACGGTCCTCGCCCAGGCGCTGGTCCGCGAGGGCCTCCGCAACGTGGCGGCAGGGGCGAACCCGATGTCGCTGAAGCGGGGGATCGAGAAGGCGGTCGCTGCGGCCGTCAAGTCGATCCACAGCCAGGCGAAGGAGATCGAAGGTCGTCACGAGATCGCGCAGGTAGCTGCCATCTCGGCAGCGGATGTCTCCATCGGCGAAGTGCTGGCCGACGCGATCGACAAGGTCGGCAAGGACGGCACTGTCACGGTCGAGGAGTCGAACACCTTCGGCCTCGAGCTCGAGTTCACCGAAGGCATGCAGTTCGACAAGGGTTTCCTCTCGCCGTACTTCGTGACCGATCCCGAGCGTCAGGAGGCGGTCCTCGAGGACCCCTACCTGCTCATCGTGAACAGCAAGATCTCCTCGGTGCACGATCTGCTCCCCGTGCTCGAGAAGGTCATGCAGACCGGCAAGCCGCTCTTGATCATCTCCGAGGACGTGGAGGGCGAGGCGCTCGCCACCTTGGTGGTGAACAAGATCCGCGGGCTGTTCCAGTCGGTCGCGGTGAAGGCACCCGGCTTCGGCGAGCGGCGCAAGGCCATGCTCGGTGACCTCGCCGTCCTGAGCGGTGGGCAGCTCATCTCCGAGGAGATCGGACTGAAGCTCGAGAACACCTCGCTCGACCTCCTGGGCCGGGCACGGCGCGTCGTCGTCACGAAGGACGACACGACGATCGTCGACGGTGCGGGTTCCGCGGACGAGGTGAAGGGCCGGATCGCCCAGATCAAGCGGGAGATCGAGGACACGGACTCGGACTGGGACCGTGAGAAGCTCCAGGAGCGCCTCGCCAAGCTCGCCGGCGGCGTCGCCGTCGTGAAGGTGGGCGCGGCGACCGAGATCGAGCTCAAGGAGAAGAAGCACCGTATCGAGGACGCGCTGTCCGCGACCCGTGCAGCCATCGAGGAGGGCGTCGTCGCCGGTGGCGGCACCGCCCTCATCCGCAGCCGTGCGGCCGTTCTCAAGTTGGCAGCCAGCCTCACCGGCGACGAGGCCACGGGCGCCACGATCGTTGCGCGTTCACTTTCGGAGCCCACCAAGTGGATCGCCATCAACGCGGGCTTCGAGGGTGCCGTCATGGTGCAAGAGGTCGAGCGCGCGAAGGGTGCGGTCGGGCTCAACGCCCTCACGGGCAAGCTCGAGGACCTCGTCAAGGCCGGTGTCATCGACCCGACGAAGGTCACCCGCTCGGCGTTGCAGAACGCGGCGTCGATTGCTGCGCTCCTGCTCACCACCGAGGCGCTGATCGCCGACAAGCCGGAGAAGGCCGACGGTGCTGCTGCGGCCATGGCAGGCGGCGGCGGCATGGGGATGATGTAGCTCGATCCCTCCCCGCGTCCTCAACGAACGCAAGAACCGGCAGCCGGGCCATCTGCCCGGCTGCCGGCGCGTTGCGGCTCTTGTGGTTTGCGGTCCGGCCCGGAGTCGCTAGGTGACCTTGAAGCTCGTCGTGACGACGGAGAGAACCCGGCCGTAGCCGTCCTCCGCGACGAGGTTGTACGTGCCTGTTCCAATGGAGGGCAACGTGCACGTCTCCGGGGTGATGACGCCCGCCGCGTTGGTGGTGACGCTGTAGCAGAACGCCACATTCACCGTCGGATTGTTGGCGGGCCCCGATTGAAGATAGACGTTGAACGTGTCGAGCGGCTCCCATCCCGAGCCCGAAACGGCCTCGAGCTGGCCAGGCGGGCCGTTCGAGAGGCCGAGGATGGTCGGCTTGTAGACCGTGACATCCGCGCTGGCCGAGTGGCCGCCGTAATCGGTCACGGTCACGACGTAGGTGCCTGCCGAGAGCGTGGACGGGACGGTGAACGTTGCCGGGCCGAACGCTCCATTCGTCACCACGACGGACCCGCTGAGCGCCAAATGCGTCGTACCGATCGTCGCAGTCTTGATGTTGTTGGCGAAGCCGAGGCCGTAGACGTCGAGGGGCTCGCCGGCCGCGACCACGCCCGTTGACACCTGGTCAATCCAGGTGTTCAGGGTAATCGAAGCCGTGAGGTTGAACTTGGTGATGGGAGCGATGACCGCGTCGTAGCGGTCGGTGACCTCGACGTTGTAGGTATTGAAGCGCAGGTTCGTCGGGACGGTGCAATCGGTATTCGGGATCACTCCGCTCGAAGGGATCGTGATGTCGTAGCAGCCCGTTACGAGCGTGGCCGTGAGCGGCGCCGTGACCGAGGGCCCGGTGATCAGGTAGACGTTGATCAGGTCACTGCCGGGCCAGCCGGCACCGCTGAGCACGATCGGGGCGTTCGCCGCGTCAGTCGAGGGGGAGAGGGTCGCTGTGGGCCGGTAGACCTGGACGGTCGCGCTCGCCTTGTCCGCGGCGTTGTCGAACACGGTGATGACGTGAGATCCGGCCTTCTCCGCGGCGGGGATCGTGATCGTGATGTAACCGTTCTGCGCGTTCGTGAACGTGCCGCTCGCAGTCGTGGTGGTCGGTGTGAACGGGGTGATCTTGGCACCGTCGAGCTCGACGGCGTTGATGTTGACAGAGTCGCCGAAGCCGGTGCCGTAGATGTCCAAGGCGTTGCCGGCACCCACGGTAGCGACCAAGCTGCCGAGAGCTGCCTGCGAGGCGCTGTACAGGGCCACGTTCGGCAGCACCGAGAAGGAGAAGTTGGTCGACAACGTGACCGCGTCAAAAGTGTCGGTCGCCACGATGCTGTACTTCCGCGCGCCGAGGTTGTTCGGCACCGGCGAGTTGCACGTCTGGGCTTGGACGGCCCCCGTCGAGGTGGAGGTCACAGAGCAGACGTTCTCGTTCACCGAGGCCGTGGTGAGGTTGATGCGTATCGTGTCGTTGGCCGGCCATCCCGTCCCGGCACCCACCGTGAACGGGCCACCCGAGACCCCTGATGTCGGCAGCCCGAGCGTGGGACGGAAGATGTGCAGCGGCGCGGTCACGAAGTTGTTGCTGTTGTCGGTGATCGTGACGATGTAGCTCCCGGCGGGCTCGTTGGCGGGCACGACGAAAGTTGCAGTTCCCGTATTGGGGTACTCGCCGTACGAGCCGACGACCTTCGTGCTCGGATTGACGGCAGTCTTCCCGATCGTCACCGACTTGATGTTGGCGCCGAAGCCGTAGCCCTGCATGCTGACGGTGTTGCCTGCGCCGGCGTCCCAGACCGGATACCCCGAGGTCGGGTCCGAGAGGACGATCGAGGGCGTGAGCTTGAAGCTCCCCGGGGCGGTGGCCGAGCTGGAGGCGTCCGCGGCCTTGATCTGGTAGGTGCCGGCCTTGAGGTTGTAGGGCACCTGGCACGCCTGCGGGGTGACCGTGCCGGCGCCGTTGGCCGTCACGTTGCACGCGTACTGCGCGATGACCCCCTGGTCGAAGTGGATCTGGATCGTGGTCTCGTTGGCCACCCAGCCCGTCCCGCTGACGGTGATCCAGTCATAGGCGCCCCCTGTCGCGGAGGCTCTGATCGTCGGCACTGCCGCGCTCGCGCCGCCGGCCGTGCCGGCAACAACGCCTACGACGAGGACGGCCAGAGCCGCGCTCCGTCGGACTAGAGAAGCGATCGGTAGTTTCATGACTTCCTCCCTCGCGCGGTTGGTCACTCCAAGCGGCGCCTCATTATTGCTTGAAACGCGTGCGTTCCACCAAGCTGAGACGATCGAGGGCCGTGATCCGCGCCCATCGGGCGAGGAGGCCCGAGGGCGCCCGAGGGGATCCCGGGGGCGCTGACCACGGCGCTGACTACACTGCCCCCGGTGAACCCGCCCGAATTCCCGGTGGCCGGGCGGTGGACGGGGGCGCCTCGAAATGCGGCCGAGCGGCATGTCCGCCAGGAGATACCCCGGCCGCCCTGGGTGAGGCGGGTCGAGCCGCCGGTGGACGGGCTCGAGGTTGCGGACCCTGCCGTCGAGCTCACCATGGGCGCGGTCCGGGCCGCCTTCGCGGTCGCACCGGGCTCCTCGTGCACGGGGCCGGCAGGTGTCGCCACAGGTGAAGCCGGGGCTGCGGTGCTCATCGCGCTTGTGCCGGGGCCGCAGGAGGTCGAGGACGGGCCGCAGGAGGTCGAGGACGGGCCGCGGGAGGTCGAGGACGGTCCGCCCGGGTGCGCCGGCGCCGACTCGCTGCCTGCGGCGGTCGTGCTCATACGCAGGGCGGCAGGGCTCCGCGCGAACCCCGGCGAGATCGCGTTCCCGGGTGGCCGCATCGAGCCGGGTGAGGAGCCGCTCGCCGCAGCGCTCCGCGAAGCCGAAGAGGAAGTGGCCCTTCGCGCGGACACCCTCGAGGTGCTCGGTCACCTCGCCCCGCTCGGCCAATACCGGCGCTCCGACCCCATCGTGCCCTTCGTGGCGGCGGTGCGAGGCCGCCCGGTTCTCGAGGCGAACCCCGAGGAGGTCGACCGCGTCCTCGTCGTTCCGCTCGCGGACCTCCTCGCCCCCGGCCGCTACTGGCAGGAGCGATGGGACGACCCCGGGAGCCCGGCAAGCCCCGGGAGCCCGGCAAGCCCCGGGAGCCCGGCAAGCCCCGG
>Ga0209415_10005341_pt1 | contig 23130 bp, 24 predicted proteins | sample PeaSoiSIISIP2007_FD_187696 | JGI IMG/M metagenome (GOLD analysis project Ga0209415, IMG submission 187696) | Peat soil microbial communities from Weissenstadt, Germany - SII-SIP-2007 (SPAdes) (version 2) | ecosystem: Environmental > Terrestrial > Soil > Wetlands > Peat | place: Germany... | reverse complement strand
GGGCAAGGCTGGTTGCCTTGCCGCGACCGAGGACGCCGCCAGGCGGCGTCCAGACGCCGACGTTTGCGGTGGAAGGTTTCGGGACGGCCCACTAGTACGGATGCGCTGAGAGCCAGGCGACCGAGCCGGCGTCGACGGGCATCGCGACCCCGGTGATGAACGACGCCTCCTCCGAGCACAACCACACGACGGCGGCCGCGACCTCCTCCGGTCTGCCGGCGCGCGACATCGCCTGTGGCGCCATGATCTCGCGCTGGCGCTCGGGGGGCGCCTGCGTCAACAGCGGCGTCATGATCGCGGCCGGACAGACGGCGTTGACGCGGATCCCGTCGTCGGCGTACTCGGCCGCCGCGTTCTTGGTCAGCCCGACGATGCCGTGCTTGCTCGCGGCATAGGCGCTGAGCCCGAGCACGGCTCCCAATCCGGCGTTGGACGAGGTGTTCACGATCGCTCCGCCGCCGTCGGCGAGCATCTGGCGGATCTGGTGCTTCATGCCCAGGAAGGTGCCGCGCAGGTTGACCGCGATCGTCGCGTCGAAGTCCTCATCGGTCGTCTCGTGCAGCGGGGCGTGCACACCGATGCCGGCGTTGTTGTGGGCGAAGTCGAGCCGGCCGAAGCGCTCGACGACGAGCGCGACGAGCGCCTCGTTGTCATCCGCGCTCGAAACGTCGCAGACCGCGAACTCGGCTCGACCGCCGGCCTGCTCGATCGCGCGGACGGTCTCGTCGCCGCCCTCGCGCGCGCGCTCGAGGTCGGCCACGATCACGGCGGCCCCCTCCTGCGCGAAGCGGATCGCGCAGGCCCGTCCGATGCCGCTCGCCGCTCCGGTCACGAGCCCCGCCTTGCCGGCGAGCAGGGGGCTCACGCAGCGCGGCCCTCGAGCAGCGGGCCGTGCTCCAGCGCCGTCGAGGTGGCCGCGTCGTCGCCGTTGCGCGCCGCGCCAGCCGCGCGGGCCAGGGTCGCGCGACGCACGTCACTCGGCGTCAGCTCGTAGTGCTGCTTGAAGACGCGCGCGAAATGCGCAGCGTCATGGAAGCCCCAGCGGAAGGCGATCTCGGTGACCGACCCACCGCTCGGCAGCGCCAGATCCTGGTGGCAGCGGGCCAGCCGCTCATGGCGGATCAGCCCGCAGACCGACTCGTCGGTGTCTTCGAACAGGGCGTGCAGGGCGCGCACCGACATCGCGTGTGCGGCGGCGATCGACTCGGGGCCGAGCGCCCCGTCCTGCAGGTGGGCGCGGATGTAGCGGCGCACCTCCGCGCACATCGCGGCGCGCTTGGCAGCGCGGCTCGACGGCACGTTCGGCGCGACCGCGGCTCGCAGCAGCTCGAGCGCCGCGTCCGCGGCGACGGCCCGGCCGGGCTCGTCGAGCGCGCCAAGCTCCAGCGCCAGCGCATCGAGGTAGCGGACCAGCAGCCGCACCGACGCGGTGCGACCGAGCGGCGGTAGCGACCCAACGTCCTCGAGGCGCGGGCACACGGCGAGCAGCCGGTCGCGCGGAAAGATCACCGTGCGTTTGACGAACGGCTCGATCACCTCGATCTCGACCGGCATCAGCCCGTCCCAGAGCATCACATCGCCGGCGGTGAGGCTCAACTCGCGCGATCGCTCGCGCACCTGCTCGACGCCCTTGCGAACGAACTGGAGGCCGAAGACCCCTGCGTCGCGCTGCGCGGTGGTGGCGCTCCCGCTGCGGGCCAGGAACGGTGACGATGCACAGTCCACGAGCGCCAGGTCGCCGAACCGCCGCCGCGTGACGGCACCGTAGAAGGTGCTCGGCGTGCGCTGCGTCGAGCACACGTCGAACAGCAGATGCGTCTCCGCCAGGATGTCGGTCCACTCCTCGAGCGCGCGGACGCTGAGCGCGGTGCGCAGCCGCCAGCGCTCGGGGCCGGTGCGCTCGTCCACCGGCGCGTTCGCTACCTGCTCTCCGATCACCACGTCCCTCGCCTCCCCTGGGCCGCTCGCGATTCCTGCGCCATGCTAGTGCAAACCCTGCTGCCCGGCGCCGGCACCGCTGCGCTCCACGCGGCGGCGGTCACGACGACCCACCGGCCGCTTCGCGGCGCGCGGCGTAGGCGACGAAGGCTTCGAGCGCCCGCGGGTCCGCGAGCGCGTCGCGGCTCGCAACCTCGGTGGCCGGGGTGCCGAGCAGGATCCGCTTGACCGGCAGCTCGAGCTTCTTCGCAGTGAGCGTTCGCGGGATTGCCGGTACCGCCTCGAGCGTGTCCGGGACATGCCGCGGGGACAGCGCCCCCCGCAGCTCTGCCGCGATCCGCGCGCGCAGCGCGTCGTCGACGACGACGCCCTCGGCCACGACGACGAACAGGATCAGCTCACCCGGACCGCCTTCGCGATCCTCGAGATGCACGACGAGGCTGTCGACGATCTCGTCGAGCGCCTCCACCACCGGGTAGAACTCGCCCGTGCCGAGCCGCACGCCGCCACGATTCAGCGTCGCGTCGGATCGGCCGGTGATCACAGCGCTGCCTCGCTCGGTGAACATGATCCAGTCCCCGTGGCGCCAGACACCGGGGAAGTCCTCGAAGTAGGCCGCGCGGTAGCGCCTGCCATCCGGGTCGTTCCAGAAACGCACCGGCATCGACGGCATCGGCGAGCGGATCACGAGCTCGCCGAGCTGCCCGATCACGGGCTGCGCGCCTGCGTCGTAGGCGGCGGCGTCGACGGCGAGCTCGCAGCCCGACATCTCGCCCCTGTAGACCGGCAGCAGGGGGCTGCCCTGCACGATGCCGGTGCACAGGTCGGTGCCGCCGCTGCCGACGCTGAGCAGCACGCCCGGGTCGAGCTGCTCGTAGACCCAGTCGAACCCCTCGGGCGCGAGCGGGGAGCCGGCGACGCACAGCTGCCGGATCGATGAGGTGTCGTGGTCGCGGAGGTTGACACCCGCCTTTCGGCAGGCCATCAACAGCGCGGGGCTGATGCCCATCAGGGTGGGCCGCAGCTGCTCGGCCAGCCGCCACTGCAGCTCGAGATCGGGATAGCTCGGGTTGCCGTCGAGCATCACGATCGACGCGCGCAGGAGCAGCGACGACGCGAGCGCGTTCCACATCATCCACGCGGTCGTCGTGAACCACATCAGCCGGTCGCCCGGCCGCAGGTCCCAGCTCAGGCCGTGGTTCTTGAAGTGCTCGACGATGATCCCCCCGTGCCCGTGCACGATCGCCTTGGGCAGGCCCGTCGTGCCCGAGGAGAACAGGACCCACAGCGGATGGTCGAACGGCACCTGCTCGAACTCGAGCGCGCCCGGCTGCCCGAGCAGCGCGTCCCAGGCGAGCGTGGCAGGGAGCTCGTCGTCGGCGCCGCCGCCGTAGGGCACGTGCACGACGTGCTCGAGCGTCGCGAACGCCGCCCGCAACGCGGCCACCTCGGCGCGGCGGTCGACCGCCCGATCCCCGTAGCGGTAGCCGGCGACCGCGAGCATGACCTTCGGTTCGAGCATCGCAAAGCGGTCGATCACGGCGCGCGGGCCGAACTCCGGCGGGCACGCCGCCCAGATCGCACCGAGGCTGGCGGTGGCCAGGAATGCGATCAGCGTCTCCGGGATGTTCGGCATGTAGCCGACGACACGGTCCCCCGCCTGGACCCCGAGCCGCTGCAGACCGACGCGCGCCGCGGCGACCTGCTCGCGCAGCTCGGCGAACGTCAGCTCCACCGGCGCGCGGGTCTGGGAGTGTGCGATCACCGCCACGCGACCGGAGTCCTCGTCGGTCCCCAGCATGTGCTCGGCGTAGTTGAGGCGCGCCCCGGTGAACCACTCGGCGCCCGGCATCTCGCGCGAGCCGAGCACGCGATCGTAGGGGGTGCTCGCGCGCACGCCGAAGAACTCCCACAGCGATCCCCAGAAGCCCTCGAGGTCCGATACCGACCACTGCCAGAGGTCTGCGTAGCCGTCGAAGGACCGGCCGCGCTGCTCACGCAGCCAGCGAAGGAAGCCGGCGATCTGCGTCGCCTCGTCGCGCGGCTCCGGCGGGCGCCAGAGCGTCGTGAAGGGCTCGCTCATGGTCTCGCACCATCGAGCATGTCGCGCAACCGCCGCCGTCGCGGGCTCAGAACGGGAACGGGGTCGCGACGGGACGCGACGTTCGCCACTGCCACTCGGTGAACACTCCTTCAGTTGTCTGTTCGCTGCCGTGCGCGCATCTCGTCGAGCACCGCTCAGCCTGGCGAGCCCGAGCCCGCGGTTACCCCGCGAATCAGATCTGACGCCTTCTCCGCGATCATGATCGTCGCCGCGTTCGTGTTGCCGCGCGTGATCTTCGGCATCACCGATGCGTCGGCGACGCGCAGCCCGTCGACCCCATGGACACGCAGCGCCGAGTCCAGCACCGGTCCCATCGCGCACGTCGACGTCGGGTGATAGACCGGCTGTCCCGCGCGGCGGGCCCAGGCCATGATGTCCTCGTCGGAGTCGGATGCCGGCACGCTGAAGGGCGCCCGCAATGCCGTGGAGAGCGCCGGCTGCGCGGCGATCTCCAGCGCGATCCGAGTCCCGGCGAGCATGCTCGCGCGATCCTCGTCGGTGGTCAGGAAGTTGCACAGCACGACCGGCTTTGAGTCCGCGCGCGGCGTGCGCAGCCTGACGTGGCCACGGCTCGTCGGCTTGATCACGACCGGCCCGAAGCAGAATCCGTGGTCGTGCGGTGCGGTGAGCCCCTCGTCATAGAACAGCGACGGAGCGAAGTGGAACTCGACGTCGGGCGCATCGAGGCCGGGGCGCGTGCGGACGAACGCAGCGCCCTCGGGGATGTTCGAGGTCAGCGGTCCGCGCCCCTCGCCGAGGAGCTCGAGGTTCTCGGGAGTCAGCGCCCCGAACAGCGATTGCTCGTCGGTCAGGTAGTTGAGCTGCGCCATGCAGTGGTCCTGGAGGTTCTCGCCGACGGGGAGGTCGACGCGCACGTCGATCCCCAGCGTCGCGAGATGGTCCGCGGGCCCGATCCCCGACAGCATCAGGAGCACCGGCGACTGGTAGGCGCCGGCCGAGAGGATCACCTCGCGCTCGGCGCGGATCTCGACGAGCTCATCGCCGCGCGCGATCTCGACGCCGACGGCCCGCTCGCCCTCGAACAGGATCCGCGTGCTCAGCGCCCTCGTGATCACCTCGAGGTTCGGACGCCCGAGCGCCGGGTGCAGGAACCCGTCCGCCGTGCTCCAGCGCAGGCCGTCGCGCTGGGTCAGCTGGAAGCGCCCCACGCCCTCCTGGCGAGCGCCGTTGAAGTCGGGGTTGCGCTCGTGACCGGCCTGCGACGCCGCCTCGATCATCGTGTCGACCAGCGGGTTCATCGAGCGGCTCTCCGAGACCGAGAGCGGGCCGCCGGCGCCGTGGAAGGCATCCTCGCCACGCTCGTTGTCCTCCGAGCGACGGAAGTAGGGCAGCACGTCCTCGTAGGCCCAGCCGTCGCAGCCGAGCGCCGCCCACTCGTCGTAGTCGGCGCGGTTGCCGCGAATGTAGATCATCGCGTTGATCGAGCCGCAGCCGCCGAGCACGCGCCCTCGGGGGAGGTATAGGCGCCGGCCGTCGAGGCCGGGTTCGGGCTCGCCCAGCAGGTCCCAGTCGATCCCCGACTTGAACACGGCCGGGAAGGCGATCGGCGTCTGGATCTCGGCCTGGCGATCGCTGCCGCCGGCCTCGAGCACGGCGACGCTGACGTCGGGATCCTCACTCAGGCGCGCCGCGAGCACGCAGCCCGCCGAGCCGGCGCCAACGATCACGTAGTCATAGCTGCGGCCGGCGGGATCAGTCGACACGGATGACCACTTTCATCACCTCCGCCGGGTGCTCGATTGCGAACTCGATCGCCTCCGGCGCGCGCTCGAGCGGGAATTCGTGGCTGATCAGCCGCGCGAGGATCGCGGCGTTGCGCTCGACAGCCGCGACGGCTTCGGCGAACTCGCCACCGCCGCAGCAGCTGACGCCGAGAAAGTCGAGCTCCTTTTCGGTGAGGCTCCCGATTCGCACCCCAACCCGCTCGTTCGACATCCCGACCTGGACCGCGCGGCCCGCCGAGGCGACCATCTCGACCATCGCCCCGACCGCCGCCGCCGCGCCCGTCGCGTCCACGACCACCGGCGGGCCACCGCCGCCGGCCCAGTCGCGGGCAGCGCTGACGACCGCGCTCGCGTCCGTCCACACGAGACCATCGGCGCCCATCTCGCGGCTCAGCGACAGGCGCCGCTCCTGCAGGTCGACGACGAGCACCTCGGCGCCGCGTTCGCGCGCCAGCAGGCACACGCACTGCCCGATCGGGCCGGCCCCGAGCACCACCACGCGTTCGCCGGAGGTGATCCGCGCCCGGTGGACAGCGCGGACGGCGATCGACACCGGCTCGGCCATCGCCGCGACGGCGCCGTCGTCGGTCGCGATCGGGAAGACCTGCTCCTGCGGGATGAGCAGATGTTGCTGCAGGCCGCCGTCGAGGTGGATCCCGATCAGCGTGAAGTTGTCGCAGGTGTTCGGCCGGCCGACGCTGCACGGATAGCAGTGTCCGCAGGCGTGCAGCGGGTACAGGGCGACGCGCGCCGCGACGTCGAGCTCGGGGCGGCAGCCCGGGCCGAGCGCCTCGATCGTCGCACCGACCTCGTGTCCCTGGATCTTCGGGAACGGAGACGCGCCGCCGCCTGCGGCGGCCGAGAGCTCACCGAGCAGGAAGTGGTAGTCCGAGCCGCAGATCCCGACGGCCTCGCTGCGCACGAGGACCTCGCCCGGACCGGGCGGCCCGGGCTCCGCCAACTCGACGACCTCCATCGCGCCCACGGCGCGCGTCACCGCCGCGCGCACTATCCGCCCCGCGCCACCGCGGCGTCGCGCTCGACCACGTTGACCTCGATCCGCACCCCGTCGGGATCGCTGAAGAAGAGCTGGCGCATGCCGGCCTCCGGCACGACGTTGCGAATCGCCGCGATCCCGTCGCGCTCGAGCCGTTCGGCCGCCGCCGCGTAGTCGGTCGCGGCGAACGCGACGTGGTCGATCCGGCCGCCGAGGCCGTCGTCAGCCGTGCCGAGCCCGAGGCGGCGGGCCCGCTCGTTGTACACCTGGCGGTCGGCGATGTGCAGGCACGGCCCCTCCTCGCCGAACAGCCAGTAGCCGGGGAACTCGAGCGCTGGGCGCGCGCCCACCGTCAATCCGAGCGCGCGACAGTAGAAGTCGCGGGTCGCGTCGATGTCGTCGCTGAGCAGCAGGATGTGATCGATCGCGGTGATCGTCACCTCAGCGCGCTCCACCGGCGGCGTTGACAGTCCGCAGCAGGTAGGCCGAGTGCAGCAGCTCGGGCTGCTCGCGCAGCTCGCTCGCGCTGCCGGCGAACTCGATCACGCCGCCGTTCATCACATAGGCCCGGTTGGCGAGACCGAGGGCGACGGTCGCGAACTGCTCGATCAGCAGCACGCCGGTGCCCATCTCGGTGATCGTCCGCAGCGTCGGGATCAGGCGCGTGATGATCACCGGCGCGAGCCCGAGCGAGAGCTCGTCGATGACGATGACCTTGGGACTGCTGACGAGCGCCTGGGCAAGCACGACCATCTGCTGCTCGCCGCCCGAGAGCAGCCGCGCCGGTGAGGAGAGCCGCTTGCGCAGCTCGGGGAAGAGCTCCAGCGCGCGCTCACGGCCGGCGCGGGCGTCCTCGCGTGACATCCGGTAGGTGGCGACGCGCAGGTTGTCCTCGATCGAGAGCCCGGGAAGCAGGCGCCGGCCCTCTGGCACGATCGCGAGCCCGGCTTGGCGGATCATCTCCGGGCGCTTGCTCGTGAGCTCGACGTCGTCGAGCCTGACCGCCCCGCTGCGCGGCCGCAGCACGCCGCCGAGTGCCAGCACGAGGCTCGACTTGCCGGCGCCGTTGGGCCCGAGCAGCGCGGTCACCTCGCCCGGCGGCACCTCGAGCGAGACCTCGCTGACGACGACCCGATTGCCGCGCGCCACGGTCAGCCCGTGCACGTGCAGCGTGCCGATGGACGTCGGCTGGGTCGGGCCGCCGCTGGGCGTCGCCTCGCCGGTCGCGTCCACCGTCGGCTCGCTCACGCCGCCTCCTCGGTGCCGAGATATGCCCGCATCACGTCCTTGTTGCGCAGCACCTCGGCGGTTTCGCCGGCCGCGATGACGACGCCGAAGTCGAGCACCGCGGTCACACCGCAGCAGGCCGACACGAGCTCCATGTCGTGGTCGACGAGGATCACGAGCGCGCCGGTGTGCTCGGGGATCTCGCGGATCACGCGACCCAGGTGCTCGGTCTCCTCGTCGGGCAGGCCGGCCGCCGGCTCATCGAGCAGCACCAGCTTCGGCTCGCCGACCACGGCCCGCGCGACCTCGACGAGACGCCGCTCGCGCACGCCGAGGGTCCCGACCCTGCTGTGGGGGTCCGTCTCGAGCCCGACGAACTCGACCGCGGACAGCACGTCGGCCTGACGCGACGCGCGGCTGCGGCGGGAGTGCTCGTGCACCATCGCGACGTTCTCGAAGATCGAGAGCTCCTCGATCGCCTGCTCGGTCTGGAAGGTCCGGCGCAGCCCCCAGCGCGCGCGGCGGTAGTGGGGCATCGCCAGCAGATCCTCGCCGAACGCCCGCACGGTCCCGGTGGCCGGAGCGACGAACCCGCTGAGCACGTTGAAGAACGTCGTCTTCCCGGCACCGTTGGGCCCGATCAGGCCGCAGGTGCCGCTCTCGAAGGTCACGCTCATCGAGTCCAGCGGAATGACCCCGCCGAAGCGCACGGTGAGGTCGGAGATCTCGATCATGGTGCCCGGCCGCCGGCCGGTGCGAGCCTTCGCGCCAGGCCAAACAGGAGCTTTCCGAGCTTGGCGGCGTCCCGCGGGAACTGGTGGGCGATGCCGGCCGGCGCCGTGGTGAGCACCTGCAGCACGCCGACGCCGAACAGGATCGTCGCCCAGTCGTTCGAGACCCCCCACAACGTGAAGGCGCCGGGCAGGATCTGCAGCAGCGCGGCGGCGATGACGGCGCCCCAGAGCGTGTACACCCCGCCCATCAGGACGACGGCGAACAACACGATCGACTGCGAGGTCGGGAACTGGTAGGCGTACAGGACGCGCGAGCTCGAGCCCAGCAGCGCCCCGGCGACGCCGGTGACGAACGACGCGAGCGCGAACGCCCACATCTTGTACACGGTCACGTTGACCCCGGCCGCAAGCGCCGCGGGCTCGCTCTGGCGGATCGCCACCCAGGCACGCCCCGGCTTGCCGCGGATGTGCCAGAGCGCGAGCAGGAACATCAGCAGCGCGACGATGACGCTGTAGCGGAAGAAGGCGGGGTCGGAGCTTGCGATCGACGGACGCCGGATCGAGGGCGGCGTGCCGGTCGAGATGTCGTTGTAGCCGAGGAAGCCCTTGCCGCCGTTGGGGAAGTTCGTGTCAACGAGAACGACCGTGATCGCGCCGGCGAGCATCAGTGTGACGAGCGCCAGGTAGAGCCCGCTGACGCGCAGTGCCGGAAGCCCGATCAGCGTGCCGAGCACCATCGTGATCAGTCCCGTGGCCACGAGCGCCACCGGGTAGGGCAGCGATGTCGCGAACAGCAGCTTCGCTCCTACCCATCCGCCCAGCGCGAGCACCGCCACCTGACCGAGCGAGATCATGCCGACGCGTCCCACGAGCAGGCCGAGGCCGAGCGCGACGATCGCGTAGACCACCGCCGCGGTGGCCGTGTCGATCCAGTACAGGCTGAGCATCGACGGCAGTGCGAGCACGGCGAAGAGCACGACCGCGATGACGACGACGAGGTTGATCGCCTCGCTCCGGCGCAGATGGACCGACGACGCGAGCGACGACCGCAAGCTTGTCACTGAGCCAGTTGCCTCCACGCGAGCTCCGGGGCCTAGCGGATCCCGCCGCGCGCGAACGAGTACTGGCGCCCGCGCGCGAAGAACAGGAGCGCCGCGACGGCGAGCACGAACGGCGTCATGTCGCGGAAGTTGGTGATCGAGGTGATTGGCGCGATCAGGTTGTCAACGAGGCCGATCACGATCGACGCCACGAAGGTCACCGCGAGCGATCGCAGGCGGGCGATCAGGGCAGCGGACAGCGTGAAGATGACGATGAAGGTGAGTGCGTCGGATGCGAGCGTGACCAGATCGGCGAGCAGCAGGCCCGCCGCTCCCGAGAGCAGGCCTGATCCGAACCAGGCCGCCGCCTCGACGCGGCGTACGGGCACGCCGAGCGTGGCGGTGATCTCCCGATCGTCGGCCAGTGCGCGCATCGCGGTGCCGATCTTCGTCACGCGCAGGAACACGGCCGTCCCGATCGTCATGACGATGCCGAATCCGACCGCGATGACCTGCGTCCAGACGACCGAAACCGATCCGACGTTGAAGCCGGAGCTATCGGTCGGCAGGCTGATCGAACGGGTGACCTGCGCCGGCCACAGCCGGTTCATCACGCCAAGCAGCAGCAACGCCAAGCCGAGCGTGGCGGCGGCCTTGACGAGCGGATCCCGCGCCGCCAGGAGCCGTCCGAACACCATCCCGTACAGCAGTGTTGCCACACCGCCGAACAGCACGCAGGTCGCGTAGGCGATGCCACCCGGCACGTGCCAGGTGTTGATCATCGACCACGCGATCAGGGCGCCCATCGCTCCGACCGCCCCGAAGGCGAGATTCAGCACACCGGTCGCCCGGTAGAGCACCACCATCCCGACCCCGGACAGGGCATACACCCCGCCCGCGGCCAGACCGATGGGGATGAACGGCTGAAAACTCGACCAGCTGGGCATCGAATGCGATGGACGCCGTTGATCGCTTACTTAATCTGCGTTTCCTTTCCGGTTCCGGCTAGACGCCGTGTGCCTTCTCGTAGGCGCGCACCTTTGCGACCTCAGGATCAACCGCCGAGATCGCCATGCAGCCACCCGTCTTGGGCACGAGCTGCATCGTTCCGTTCACCGGCCACACCGTCCAGTCGGTGTTGTTCGGCAGCGGACCGTAGTACCACGGTTTGCACAGCATGTCGGTCTTGAACCCCTTCAGTGCCTTGAACGCCGCGTTGACGGTCTGCACGTTGTAGACCCCGCCCTTGATCGAGAGCAGCGCCTTAACTGCGAGTTGCCCGACTGTGAATCCGAACTGGCTGAACGAGCCGGCACCACCAGCGACGTTCGAGCCGTACAGCTTGAGCACCTTCGCGAACAGCACAGCATCGGGTCCATTGTCGTCATGGAGGTCGCTCATCTCAGCATTGACGAAGAGCTTGTGATTCCACGCCGCCCCCAACGCTGTGGCGAGGAAATCGGTGTTGCACGGCGTCGCGCAGGTCCAGATGACCTTGTTCTCGAGGCCGAGCTTCTGAGCGCCCTGCAGGATCTGCAGTGCGACCGGGGGCGTGAACACGAGCACGACCGCGCCACCCGTTCCAGCTGCCTGAACTTCCTTCTCCGCCGCGGTCTCGCCGTTGATGCTCGCCGCGTTCTCGGTCAGGAACGTGATCGGGATGTGATGCGCCGCGGCGATCAGCTTCGAGCCGCCGAGGTTGTAGCCGGTGCCCGGCACGTTGGACTGGTCGAAGGCGATCTTCTTGGCGCCCTCGAGGATCGCCGTCTGGGTCGCGCCGTCAGCGCTGTAGCGCGGGCCCATGTTGACCGGCGCTTCGTTCGAGCCCGCGTAGCACTGCTCCGCGATCCCGGATTCGATGAGGTAGTAGTGCTGCGCTGCGTAGTAGGCCGAGTTGACCGCACAGTCGATGATGCTCGTGTTACCGGCGATCCCCATCACGTGATCGGTCTCGATCAACTGCTTGGCGTCAGCGGCAACCTGCGACGGGTTGGTCTGCTCGTCCAGCACCGTGTACTGAATCGGGTGACCGTTGATGCCACCGTTGTCGTTAACGCAGTTGAAGTAATCGCCCGCCATGTTCGTGATATCGGTGAAGTCCGTGCCGGGCTGCTTGGTGACGATCGCGCCGAGTGTGATCGGCGTGCCCGTCGCCTTCTGTCCGGTGCCCGCGCCGCACCCCAGGCCGGCCGCGGCGGACGCCTTCGGACTGCTGGTGGACTTGCCAAAACCGGTGGTGGCGATCGTCAAACCGACGGCCACCACCAGCAGCGCGACGGGAATGCGCACCCGCCATCCGAAATGTTTCCTCATCGAGACCTCTCCTCTCCCATCACCGTGACCGGTGGTGAACTCGCCGCCGCCGATTGGCGACGGACACGATGGACGCGATAGTACTGCGTATTTGCCGCTGCATGCAACAGGGGTCCGTCCGCGCCCGGCAGTGGCCCCGGGCAGCCCGCTTTGGGCGATCTTGCATACAAGCTCGCCGGCGGGGATACACTCTGGCCGGTGGTCCGGGCCCGGGCCACGCAATTCGCCGCAGTACCCGCGCGGCTCGCCGAGCGCGACCGATGACCACCAGCGCCACCGACACCGGCACCTCCCAGACGATGCGGGCGCTGCTGCGCCTGCGGGAGCTGATCCTCAGCGGCGAGTTCGGCCATGGCGACCGCATGTCGGAGCTGCCGCTGGTCGAGCGTCTCGGCGTCTCGCGCACCCCGGTGCGCCTGGCCCTGGCGAAGCTCGAGCACGAGGGTCTGCTGCGGGCGCTGCCGGGCGGCGGCTACGTCGTCCGCGAATTCACCCGTGCCGACATCGAGGACGCGACCGAGCTGCGCGGGGTGCTCGAGGGGACGGCCGCACGCTTCGCCGCCGAGCGGGGTCCCGCACGGCGCGACCTGCGCGCGCTCCAGGCCGTGAGCGATGAGATCGGCGAGCTCGTTCACCAGGCCGATTACGAATCGTTCGCGCGCTACGTCGGCCTGAACGGCCGCTTCCATGCGACGCTCGTGAAGATGGCGGGCAGCTCGCTGCTGCAGCGAGCGCTGGAGGTGGTCGCGGCGGTGCCGTTCGCCTCCGCGACGGCGTTCGTGCTGTCGGAGGCCGAGCTCCCCGCTTCCCGCGAGATCCTGGTTGTCGCTCACAGCCAGCACCTCGCGCTGATCCAGGCGATCGAGCACCGGGAGGGCGCACGCGCCGAGTACATCGCCCGCGAGCACGCCCGCCTGGCGCTGACGAATCTGCAACTGGTGCTGCGCCACCGCGGGATCCTCACCCGCGTCCCCGGCTACTCGATGACCACGCTCAACCCCGACGGCGAGCCGGACCTGCTGCGCGACGGCGAGCGCTGAGGGGTGCTTCGATGCGGACCGTGGCTCGTGCATCGCCTCAGCGCACCGCCACGAGTCCGAGCGTGGCGCGCACGGCCGTGCAGATCCCCGGCGCTGCCGGCAGGTAGGCGTCCTCCAGCGGCGGGCTGAGCGGCACCGGCGTGAACGGCGCGCCGACGCGCTCGATCGGCGCGTCGAGCGAATCGAACGCGGCCGCCCCGACCGCGGCGGCGATCTCGGCGCCGAAGCCGCCGAAGCAGACGGCCTCGTGCGCGATCACCAGCCGGCCGGTCCGCTCGGTCGAGCGCACGATCGCCTCGAGGTCGAGCGGCACCAGCGTGCGGGGATCGATGACCTCCAGCTCGATTCCCTCGGCGGCAAGGGTCTCGGCCGCGGCCAGCGCCTCCTCGACGAGCCGGGAGGTCGCGACGACCGTCACGTCGCCACCGGGGCGCACCGTGCGCGCACACCCGATCGGGACCGCCGGCGGATCCTCGAGCAGCTCCTCGCGCTTGAAGTACAGCGCCTTGTTCTCGACGAACACGACCGGGTTGGGATCGGCGATGGCGCTGGCCAGCAGGCCGGCGGCGTCGGCAGCCGTTGCCGGCATCACGACCTTCAGGCCCGGGACATGGGTCAGCCAGGCCTCGAGGCTCTGTGAGTGCTGGGCGCCGCCGCGCTGGCCCGCACCGCCCTGCGTGCGCAGCACGAGCGGTACGCACAGCTGTCCGCCGGACATCGAGTGCGCCTTCGCCGCCTGGTTGACGAGCTGATCGAGGGCCAGCGTGATGAAGTCGATGAACATGATCTCGAGCACCGGCCGCAGACCCGACTGCGCGGCTCCGATCGCAACGCCGCAGATCGCGCCCTCGCTGATCGGCGTGTTGCGCACGCGCTCGCTGCCGAACTCCTCGGCCAGACCGGCGGTCGCGGTGTAGGGCCCGCCCTCCGCGACGTCCTCGCCCATCACGAAGACCCGCTCGTCAGCCCGCATCGCGGCTGCGAGCGCGCCATTGATCGCCTTGACGTAGGTCGTCGTGCTCACGGCCGCGACCCGCCGGCGTAGACCAGCTCGCCCGGCAGCTCCGCTGCCGGGTATGGGCTGGCGCGGGCAAACTCGACGGCCGCCTCGATCTCTTTGCGCGCCTCGCGCTCGGCGCGCGCGACGTCCTCCGCGGAGAACCAGCCGGCCGCGGCGCCCTGGCGCGCCAAGCGCAGAATCGGATCCCGCTGCTGCCACTCCGTCGCGCTGATCGCCTCGCGATACAGCGTCGGGTCACCCTCGTAGTGTCCGCGGAGGCGGTGGGTCAGGCACTCGAGCAGCAGCGGACCCCCGCCGCGCCGAGCGACCTCGAGGAACCGGCCGAACGCCTCCCAGACCGCGGCGACGTCGTTCCCGTCCACCGTCTCGCGCTCGAGGCCGTAGGGCGCGACGACGTCGCAGACACGCTCGACGTTGGTGTGCGCCGAGCGCGGCGTGAACTCGGCGAAGCCGTTGTTCTCGCAGACGAGGACCACCCCCAGCCCCCACAGCGTGGCAAGGTTGATCGACTCGTTGAAATGGCCCGCCTGCACGGCGCCGTCGCCGAAGAACGAGACCGCGACCGCGTCACCGCCGCGCAACCGCGTCGCGAGCGCGCTGCCGAGCGCGAGCGGGATGTTGCCGCCGACGACGCCCGTGGCGCCCATCAGGCCGTGTTCGACATCGACCAGGTGCATCGACCCGCCGAGTCCGTGACAGAGGCCGTCGCTGCGCCCCATCAGCTCGGCGAGGATCCGGTCAGGCGGAGCCCCCTTGGCGATCGCGTGCCCGTGTGCGCGGTGACCGCTGTAGACGACGTCGTCGTCGCGCAGCTGGGTGCAGACTGCGGCGGCGACGCCCTCACCGCCGATGCTGAGGTGAATCAGGCCGTAGACCTCGTCGGCCCGCTTGAGCACGCCGACGCGCTCCTCGAAGACGCGGATGCGCCACATCGTGCGCAGCAGCGCCAGCGCCGCCGGCCCCTCGAGCGCGGCGCTGGACGGCACTATCGGCGCCGGGTCCCGCTCGCTCACGCCTACGCAGCCACCGGCGCCGATCCGAGGACCTGGTGCACGGCGGCGACGATCTTGTCCTCGTCGGGCAGGACGAAGCGCTCCATCGGCTCGCTGTAGGGGATCGTCGCGTCGAGCGCGGTGACCTGCTTGATCGGCGCCCGCAGTGAGTCGAACCCCTGGTCGGCGACCTCCGCGGCGATTACCGCCGAGGCGCTGCCGTGACGCGTCGCCTGGTCGACGAGCACGAGCCGCCCGGTCTTGGCGACCGACTCGAGGATCGTCGCGGTATCGAGCGGAGCGAGCGTGCGCGGGTCGATGACCTCGGCATCGACGCCGTCGGCCGCAAGGCGCTCGGCCGCCGCCAACGCGCGGTCGACCATCCAGCCGATCGCCACGATCGTGACGTCCTTGCCGGTTCGCCGGACCGCGGCCTCGCCGAACGGCACGAGGTATTCGCCCTCCGGCACCTCGCCGTGCTCGAGCGTGAGCAGATAGTGGTGGAAGAAGCAGACCGGATTGTCGTCGCGGATCGCGGTTGCCATCAGGCCCTTGGCGTCGGCGGCCGTCGCCGGCAGCACGACCTTCAGGCCGGGAACACCCATGAACATCGAGTAGATCGATCCGGTGTGCTGGCCGGCCCAGCCGGCCGTGAAGCCGTAGCCGGCCTTGAGCACGAGCGGCACCTTGACCTTGCCGCCGCTCATGTAGCGAAAGCGCGGGGCCTCGTTGACGACCTGGTCCATCGCGACCAGCATGAACTCGGCCATGTACAGCTCGACCACCGGACGGTATCCGGCGAGCGCCGCGCCGACGGCCATGCCGATTTCGGCGGTCTCCGAGATCGGCGTGACCCTGACGCGGTCGTGCCCGAAGGCAGCGAGAAACGGGTCGTCATCGGTCGTCGCGATGTTCTGACCGAAGTACAGGACGCTCTCGTCGCGCGCCATCTCCAGGTGGATGGCCTCTCCGATCGCGGCGATATAGGGCATTTCACGTGCCATGCTCTCCAGCTCCTAGGCGTAGACGTAGTTGACGGCCTCTTCAGGCTCCGGATACGGGCTCTCCCAGGCGAACCGGACGGCCGACTCCATCTCCGCCTTGGCAGCCGCGGCGATCGCGTTGGCCTCCTCGGCGCTCAGCGTGCCGTCGCCGATGAGCCGCGCGCGAAAGCGCGGCACCGGGTCACCGCGCAATGCGGCCTCGTACTCCTCCGGGGCACCGAAGACGGTGATCGCCTCGTGCTCGGGGTAGTGCAGCGGCACGCCCGGTGGCGCGATGATGTTGCCGTGGGCGCTGAGCCGGTAGACCTTCGACTCGACGAGCGTCGGGCCCTCGCCTGAGCGCGCCCGCTCGACCGCCGTGTGCATCACGCCGTACACCTCGAGCGGGTCGCCGCCGTCGACCGTGACCCCCGGCATGCTGAAGGCCTTCGCCTTGACCGCGAGCGGCTCGCCGGCGGCGGCGTTGGCGTCCTCCTGCTCGCTGCGTGTGACCACGTTGTAGTTGTTGTTCTCCATCACGAAGACGATCGGCAGCTTCCACAGCGAAGCGATGTTGAGCGATTCGGCGAACGCGCCCTGCTTGGACGCGCCGTCGCCGAAGAAGCACAGGACGACCTGCCCCTGCTTGCGGATCTGCGCTGCGTACGCGGCGCCGGTGGCGTGCGGGATCCCCTGCGCGACGATGCCCGAGGTGCCGAGAAAGCCGCGCTCGGTGTCGACGAGATGCATCGATCCGCCGTATCCCTGGCAGAGGCCGGTCTTCTTGCCGTAGATCTCGGCCATCATCGCCTCGGCGTCGCTGCCGAGCGCGAGCGGATAGCCGTGGCAGCGGTAGGTGGCGAGCACCTGATCGCCGCTGCGCAGAGTCGCGAGCGAGCCGACGATCGATGCCTCGGCACCGTCGGCGAGGTGCGTGTGTCCCCGGATCGCTCCGGGATGCTCCTCGAACGTTTGCTTGACGCGCTCCTCGAACTCGCGAATCCTCACCATCTGCGTGAGGATCCAGCTCAGCCGATCCTTGTCGAGACCGTGCGCCTGTTGGTCGCTGCTCATCTGAGGCCTCCTCTCGCTTTCGCGCTCACGCGACACCGGCGCCAAATTGCGCCGCCGTGGTTTCGTATGCCCGGTCGAAGATCTGCTCGATCGGAAGGTTGCGCAGCTCTTCCGAGAGCACCTCGACGCCCCACGGGCCCCGGTAGCCGATCTCCCGGCAGACCTCGACGCAGGCGGGGATCGGGAACTCCCCCTCGCCGGGAAGCCGGCGATGGTTGACGACCTCGTCGATCGGATCGGGCATGTTCTCGTACTGGCCATCGCTCAGCTCAACCCAGCCGAGCAGGCTCGACGGTATCTGTCGCAGGTCATCCGGGGCGATGCCGAGCTTCGCCAGATGCCAGGTGTCGACGGCGATCCCACCGTTGGCCGCGCCGGCGCCGCCGACGACCTCGACGGCCGCCTCGACGCTGTGGACGTTCACGTCGAACGGCATGAACTCGTAGACGATCAGCGCATCGTGCTGCTCCGCCGCGTCGGCGCAGAGCTCCGCGAAGCGCTCCGTGAGCGCCGGCAGCGGACACGGCGTGCCCGGGATGTTCCCGACCTTGACGTGGTGGGCGCCCAGCGCGGCGGCCGCGTCGAACAGCAGCCTGCGGCTCTTGTCCGAGGCCTTGCGGCGGTCGTCGTCCTCGTCCAGGAACCAGTCCATCAGGAACTCGAGCTCGAGGTGGCGCAGGCCGTGGTCGTCGAGCATCTGCTTCATCTCGCCCAACGTGTGCCGTTCGAGCACGTGCTCGAGGTCGGCGTGCCAGATGCCGATCCCGGAGAACCCCACGCGCTCGGCCTGGGCGCAGCGGTCGCGGAAGTCGAACAGGCTCCATTCGCGGCCGACGTGGACCTCGACCGGACCGGACACCGTCCAGTACAGGCCGACCAGATCGACGTCACTCATCTCTGTTCGTTCTCCTCTCGCCGGTCGTCGTGTCTTCGCGCCCGCGCGGCGGCAGGCTCCGCAGACGCACGCGCGGAAAACCGCCGCGCCGGCCCGATGCCCAGCCTAGCCGCGCGCCGCCGCGATGGCCTGCCTGCGAGCGCTGACCTTCTTGCGTATTCGTGCGGTCCGACATCCTCTCGTGGACAGCGTACGCGACCGTGGCGTAAGCTCGCGATCCGGATGGCTCACGACGACACTGAGCTGCGAACGCTGGACGCCGCGCAGGCGGATGCGCTCGAGCGCCTGTGCGAGCTGATCGTCCCCGGCTCGACGCGCGTCGGCCCCGTCCTCTACATCGATGCGCTGCTCGCGCAGATGCCGCCGCAGATGCAGGACGCCGTCCGAGGATCGATCGCGAGCCTCGGCGAGATCGCGCGCGAGGGGGTCGACGCGCTCGCGGCGCAGGCGCACACGCCGGACTTCCTCCACCTGCGCGCTCTGGCGATCGAGGCCTACTACAGCGACTTCGTCGCGCCGGGCGTGCAGGCACACGGGGCCTGGGATGAGATCGACTTCCACCCGCCGGCGGCCGCGCTGCTGCGCAAGGACTGGTCCTACCTCGGGATTCCCGGATGAGCGAGCGCTTCGATGTTGTCGTCGTCGGCTCGGGGGCGGGTGGCGGCGTGGTCGCCGGGGAACTGGCGCAGCGCGGACGCTCGGTGCTGCTGCTCGAGCTCGGGCCCTACCGGACGGCCGTCGACTTTGCCCGCTGGGAGGCCCGGGCGAGCCACGATCTGTGGTGGCCGATCCGCTTCGCGATGCCGGCCGGCGAGTGGGGTCCGGGTCCGGTGGCGCTGGTCGCCGGACGCTGCGTCGGCGGATCGACGACGATCAACACCAAGGTCGCGATGCGCGCCGTCGATGCCGACATGCGCAAGTGGCACGCGGCGAGCGGACTGGAGAACGAGCACGGCGAGCCATTCAGCACAACCGACCTGGCGCCCTACTACGAGCGCGTCGAGCGCTATCTCGGCGTCCGCACCCGCGACGACTGGTCAGACAGCGTACGCACCGTGGAGCGCGGCTTCAACGACCTCGGCGCGCGCCTGGAACCGGTCGAGTCCTATACCGACCCCAACTGCATGCGGCTGGGATCCTGCCTGCAGGGCTGCCCCACCAACGCCGGCAAGTCGACCCAGAACACCTACATCCAGGACGCGTGGGTGCGCGGGTTGCTCGACCTGCGCCCGGACTGCCGCGTCGAGCGGGTGCTGATCGAGGAGCGCGACGGCAACTTGGAGGCGACCGGGGTCAGCTACCTCGATGCGGCCGGTCAGCGTCACAGCGTGGCGGCCGGCGCCGTGGTCGTCGCCGCCGGGACGCTGAACACCCCGGGGCTCCTGGTGCGCTCGGGGCTCGCGGATCCGCTGATCGGGCGCAACCTCGGCTTTCACCCGGCGCGGCTGGTGTTCGGCCGCTTCGATCAGCGCCAGGACGCCCATGTCGTGTATCCGATCACCTCGCACTGCGCGGACCATCGCAGCGACGAGGACGGCGGCTTCGTCGTGGAGGCGGTCACGATGCAGGATCCGATCGGCTTCGCCGTCAACCTCCAGGACGAGCACGGGCCGATGTGGGGCGAGGCGCTCGTGCAGGCGCTGCGGCAGTATCGGTACTGGACCGGGCTGCTGGTGATGGTCAACGACGATAACAACGGCGCCGTCGTCCCCGAGGCCCCGGGCGCGGCCGATGACGCGTTCACCTGCGACTTCCAGGCGCCGGAGGTGGAGCGTCTCGATCACGCGCTGCGGTTCAGTCGCCAGGCACTCGAGGCGGCCGGCGCGCGGCAGATCCTCTGGACCGGTCTGCTCACGACGCACATCCAGGGAAGCTGCCGGATGGGCAGCGACCCCGAGCGATCGGTCGTCGATTCCAACGGCGAGGCGCATACGGTCAGGCGGCTGTTCGTCGGTGACGGCTCGGTGATACCGCGGACGCTTTCGGCGAACCCGTCGCTGACGATCATGGCGCTCGCGACCCGACTCGCCGACCACCTGCACGCCGACCGCAGCGGCTACCTCTCGGGCGTCTCGGCCACCGTCGGCTGAGCGGCCTGCAGCCCGCGCAGCGCTCGCGGGCTGCGATCGAAGTCGGGCGGCCTAGACGTCGAGCTCGATCGTCGACTGGTTCGAGCTGTTGTTCGGGTCGACGATGTGCAGCACGAACGGCCGGTCGACGAGACTCGCGTAGGGGATCTTGAAGATCAGCAGCTCGCCCTGGGTGAAGGAGGCGAACGCGTTGCTGTCGACCGCCGGAAGCTGGCCCCACGCGGGGATCGAGGTCGGCACGTAGGAGTACGGGTTCGGCGTCGGGTTGGTGAGCGGGACATAGCGATCACCGAGTGTGTCGGTGATGAAGAAGTCATTGGTCGGGGTGTGCGGCTGGCCGGTCCAGTTGTAGACCTGCAGCGACACGGCGAACCACTCGTCGGGGGGCGCGAGCGCGAGCTGGCTCTTCGTGAACCCCTGCAGGTACCCGCTGTCCTCATCGCTCCACGGATTCAGCTCACGCGAGATCTGGACCTGGTAGTTGAGCTTCGAGACCTCGACGTAGCCAGGACCGAGGTTGTCGGCGCTGCGGGCGTGCTCGCCGGCGCCGCAGGCCGAGATCGCCGCGGCGCAGATCACCCCGCCGATCAGCATCACGATTCGCTTGCCAACCATCGACGCGGCAGTCTATTCGTCAGCCGCCGGCGATCGTCACGCGAGTTCCGCGGTGCTTGCCGTCCTCGAGGATCGAGCGCAGCCGGCGCAGCGCCCGGCGGTTCTGGCGGCGCATCCAGCTCCGCGCGCCCAGCGATTCCATCAGCCGGTCGGAGATCGTCACCGGCTCGGTCTCGACGCTCAGGCGCACGCGTGTCGTGTCACCGGGCGCGGGCTCGAGCGTGTAGGTGGTCATCGAGCGGATGCGATTGTACTTCCCGCCGCGGCCGGCCTCGACGATGCGCCAGGGTGCGTCGACCTCGATGAAGCTGACGCCCATCCAGCTGAACCGTTGCAGCGGCGCGTTGACGCGAAAGCGCGCCCCGGCGCCGCGCCCGACCGGATCCTCGCGCGTGAGATGCCAGTCCTTGAGGAAGTGGTCGGTGAACTCCGCGTGGTTGGCGATGTCGACGAGGTAGTCGAACACGTCCTCGCGCGGTCGGCCGACGGTGATCGAAACGCTGACGGGATCCACGACGGCGCGCAGTCTACGCGCTCGCCGCCGGGCGGACAGTCAGGCTGCGCGCCGCAGCCGCACCGCCTGCCCGAACTCGCTGTGGCGCACGCGCTCGGCCGACAGCGGCGCCGCCGCGTGACGCGGGCGGCACAGCTCGCAGACGATCCGGTCGCGTTCGTAGAAGTAGAGCTCCTCACCGATCAGCGGCGTGCGGCCGCAGTCGCCGCAGCTCGCCCGATCGGCCGAGAGCGCGCCGACGCCGACGCGCAGCAGCTGGCGCTCAAGATCCGCCGTGTCGGCGACGCGCTCGGCGGTCAAGACGTGCGGTCCGTGGCGGCGCATGTGGTGGGATTCGGCACGTCTGGAGCGGTTCCTGCGCAGCCACGCGCTCGGATACCGACGGCTGGCTCTATCATGGGTGTTGGCGATCCCTGGAGGCAGTGAGATGGACGAGCCGCGTTCGAAGACGGTCACGGAGAACGAACCGCTTCGCTGCGCGCAGTGTGGTGAGGTCGTCGCGCTCGCCGCCGGGGACCCGGCCGGCGTCTGCACGAACTGCGGCTCCACGGCGCTCGTCCCGCTCGAGGGGCCCGGCGGCACCGCCCGCGCACCGGTCGTCGATGAGCAGCGCGGCGAGGATCGGCAGATCCCGTCCTGGCTGGTTGATCCGCCGGCACTGCTCGGCGACCCCGGCGAGTACCTCTGCTTCGAGGACGGCGAGGAGATCGTCGTGGTCCCGCTGACCCGAGAGTGGACACGGATCGGCCGCGGGCTCGCAGCTGATGTGCGCTTCGACGACCCGACCGTCTCGCGGCGCCACGCGCTGATCGTCCGCGGCGTCGACGGGGTCCGTGTACTCGACGACCGAAGCCTCAACGGCGTCTTCGTCAACGGCCAGCGCGTCGAGTGGAGCCCGCTCGCCCACGGGGACGAGATCCGCGTCGGCCGTCACCGGCTGTACTACGCGACGCTCGAACCGGTCGGCGCGGCGGCGCCGACGACGATCTAGCCGGCCTCCGGCCCGCGGGCGGCGGTCCGGCTCGGCGCTCCACTTCCCTCCGTGAGCGGCCTGAGCGATCATGCGCGGAGGTGGTGGCCGTGGAGCGGCAGCGGCCACGGCCCGCTGCCGGCGCTGCTGGTCACGCTGACCGTCGTGACCGGCCTCGTCGATGCCGTGAGCTATGTCGCGCTCGGCCACGTGTTCGTCGCCAACATGACCGGCAACGTCGTGTTCCTCGGGTTCGCCGTGGCCGGCGCGGCGGGCCTGTCGGTGACGGCGTCGCTCACCTCGCTCGCGGCGTTCACCGCCGGAGCGCTCGCGGGCGGGCGGATCGGGGCGCGGCTCGGCGCGCACCGCGGGCGCCACCTTCGAGCCGTGACCGCGCTGGCCGCCGCGCTGGTGGCGCTCGCGGTCGTCGTGTCCGCGGTCGTCGGTCAACCGGTGTCGCAGGCGGCGCGCTACGCGCTGATCGCGCCGCTCGCGCTGGCGATGGGCGCGCAGAACGCGATGGCTCGCCGGCTCGCGGTGCCCGATCTGACAACCACCGTGCTCACGCTGACGCTGACCGGAATCGCGGCCGACTCACGGCTCGCCGGAGGCAACGGCGGTCATCCCGCGCGCCGGCTGACCTCGGTGTCGGCGATGCTCACGGGTGCGCTGGTCGGCGCGCTGCTCGTGCTCCACGTGGACCTCGTCCTCCCGCTCGCGATCGCCGCGGTGCTGATCGCGAGCACCGCGATCGCGGCACACCGGCTGTCCGCTACCAGCGCCGACTGGGCGAAGCCGGCGCCGTCGCACTGACGGAGGCGGCGGTCCCGGCGGACCT
>Ga0209415_10005340_pt1 | contig 23130 bp, 25 predicted proteins | sample PeaSoiSIISIP2007_FD_187696 | JGI IMG/M metagenome (GOLD analysis project Ga0209415, IMG submission 187696) | Peat soil microbial communities from Weissenstadt, Germany - SII-SIP-2007 (SPAdes) (version 2) | ecosystem: Environmental > Terrestrial > Soil > Wetlands > Peat | place: Germany... | reverse complement strand
TGGGAGTAGAAGATGTCGACGTACTCCAGGCCCATCCGGCGCAGCGACTGGTCCAGGCTGGCCAGCAGGTACTTGCGGGAGCCCCATTCGCCGTACGGGCCGGGCCACATGTCGTAGCCGGCCTTGGTCGAGATGATCAGCTCGTCACGGTACGGCCGCAGGTCCTCGTGCATGATCCGGCCGAAGTTGATCTCCGCGCTGCCGTACGGAGGGCCGTAGTTGTTGGCCAGGTCGAAGTGCGTGACGCCCAGGTCGAACGCCCGGCGGATGATCGCGCGCTGGTCCTCGATCGGCTTGCCGTCCCCGAAGTTCTGCCACAGCCCGAGTGAAATCTCGGGCAGCAGCACACCGCTGCGCCCGCAGCGACGGTAGGGAGTCTTGCTGTAACGGCCATCGGCGGCTATGTAGGTCATGCGAGAAGTCTTTCATCCCCGCCCAGACGCCTGCCGGGCGCCGCGTACCTGTTATCGTCCAGGGGGAGAGGAGCCGCGATGTGCACGTACCTCACGGAGAAGGTCTCGATCACCGGCAGCGGGAAGGGGCCGTCAGGCTGGTTCACGGTGACCGACGCGAGCGTGTACTTCGACCACCCGGTGCATGCGCCGGCCGAGCATACCCTCAACATCGACTTCCTCGATCCCGGTGCCGGGCCTTCGGCCCGGGTGGCGGTGGAGCTCACCGCGGACTCGGCCCGGGCCCTGGTCAAGGCGATCCAGGCCACCCTGGACGCCGCGCCCCCCGGCCTGGCCACGTAGCTCACCTGGTCCCGCCGCCGCAGCTCGCGGAAATGTCAGTGCCTCATGCGAATATGCGTATGAAGGCCGATGGCTCACCCGGATGGAGGCGGCCCGGATGGAGGCGGCAGGGATGCGGTTCGTGGTGGAGCGCGATGCGCTGGCTGAGGCGGTCGCCTGGATAGCGCGCTCGCTGCCGTCCCGGCCCGTGCTCCCGGTGCTGTCCGGGCTCCTGCTCCAGGTGGCGGCCGACGGCTTGACCCTGTCCTGCTTCGATTACGAGGTATCGGCCCGGATCAGCATCGACGCGGACGTGGCCGAGCCGGGGACGGTGCTGGTGCCGGGGCGGCTGCTGGCCGAGATCACCCGCAGCCTGCCCGCGCATCCGGTCGAGGTCGACGACGCGGACGACGTGACCTTGACCTGCGGGCCCGCGGCTTTCAGCCTGGTCACGCTGCCCATCGCGGAGTACCCGCGGCTGCCCGAGCTGCCGCGGCTGGCCGGCACCGTCGACGGCGGCGTGTTCGCCACGGCGATCGGCCAGGTCACGCCCGCGGCGAGCCGGGACGACACGCTGCCCGTCATCACCGGGGTGAACGTCGAGATCGACGGTGACACGATCACGCTGGTCGCGACCGACCGCTACCGGCTGGCCATCCGGGAGCTGAACTGGAATCCCGCTCGCCCCGGGACCAGCAGCACGCTCCTGGTCCCGGCCAGGACGCTGGCCGACGCGGCCCGGATGATGGCCCCAGGCGTGCCGGTCCGGATCATGACGCGCGGCACGGACGGATCCCCCGGGTCGGGGACCGCCAGGAACGCCCACGCGGCCCCGGGGGCCGACGCGATGATCGGGTTCGAATCGGGCGGGCGTCGCCTGACCACGCGCCTGATCGCGGGGGAGTACATCAAGTACAGCTCCAAGTTCCCGGCGGACTTCGGCAGCCACGGTGACATGCCAGCCGCCTCGCTGGCCGAGGCGGTCAGGCGGGTGGCGCTGGTCGCCGAGCGGGGAAGCTCGGTCCGGCTGTCGTTCGAGCCGGGGAAGGTCATCATCGAGGCCGGGACCAAGGGCCAGGCGCGGGCCCGTGAATCCGTGGCCGCCGGCTTCTCCGGCGAGGAGTCCGCGATCGCGTTCAGCCCGCAGTATCTGCTCGACGGCCTCGCCGGGGCCCTGACCGCGGCCGCCGGCCCCCCCTCCGCCGCCAGCGCCCAGGACGTCCACGGCCCGGGCCAGTCCCAGCGGGACGCGGCGCCCGCCGAGGGGCGCATCCGCCTGCAGTTCACCAGCCCCACCAAGCCGGCCCTGATCACGGGCAGCCCGAAGGCTGACGACGAGTCCGTCCCGGACTACCGCTACCTGGTGGTCCCGCTCCGCGCGCTGGCCAGCGCCTGACGGCGGCTAGCGTCCCGGGACGGGGAACTGATACGGCCCGCCGTAGGCGTGCCGGGACATCCAGGCCATGATCAGGATCCAGGTGGCCAGTGCGAACAGCAGCAGCGCGAACACCACGAACCGGCCCGCGTCCTGGTCGGCGGCCGCCTGGGGCGGTTCGCCGCGTCCGGCGCGCGGCGGGCGCGGCAGATCGGCCATCAGGCCGTCGATCTGGCCCTGCGTCTTCGCGGCCAGCGCCAGGTCGATGCGCTCGGTCAGCTCGTCAAACGTCAGCCGGCCCGCCACGAAGTGTTCCCGCAACTGGGCCATCGTAGCGTCGCGCTCGGCGTCGCCGATCCGGAGGTCGCAGTCATAGCGGCTGTGCCCGGGCACGCGCCATCCCGGTACCAGCTGTTCACGCGGCAGCCCCGCGTCAGGGTCGTGTTCTATCATTCCGCTTCGGACGTCGTATCGCCTCGTCATCGGGTTTCCGGGTTCGCCATGCCGACTACCTTGGTTCCACGATAAGTCGGCGCGGCCCGGTGCGGAACCCGGCTGAGCAGAGAATCGTCGGCCGCCACCCCCGGGACGGTCAGCCGCGGTGGCCGGTCAGCCGCGGCGGCCGGTCAGAAGCGCGGGCCTCTCGGTCCCCGCCGCGGACCCTTCGGCCCTCTCGGGCCACCACCCCGGCGCCGCCCGCCGAACCCGAACAGCCGCTTGAGGAACGCGAGCGCCGCGATGAGCAAGACGATGGCCAGCGGCCGGTCGCCGCCGCCGATGCCGAACAGCGTCACCGCGCCGACCATCAGCGCCACCCACATCAGCACCAGCAGCGGCGCGAAGGCGGCCCGCCCGTACCGGCGGCCGTTCCCTGTGCCGTAATCCCAGCCGGACCGCCCCGCCGGTCCCGGCCAGGCCTGCCCTGGCCACGCGGTGTTGCCGAGGCCCGCGGCCGGCGCGTCAGCGAACGGCCGCGCGGCGTGCGGCAGGTCGCGCATGACGACGTCGAGGTCGGCCCTGGTCTTGGCCGCGAACGTCTGGTCCAGGCGCTCGTTCAGCTCATCCAGCGTCAGCCGGCCATCCGCGTAGTGCTCACGCAGCTGGGCAGCGATCGCATCGCGATCGGCGTCCCCGATGCGCACGTTGTATCCCGTTGCCATCGTGCCCTCCGTAGCAAGAACCGGGGAATCCCAGGTGCCTCCACGATATATCGCGAGACATCGGACGGCAAGCCGAAAGCGGTCAAGCGAGGAAGCCTGAAGGCCAGCCCGCCACAGCTTGAAGGCCAGCCCGCCAAGGCCTGAAAGCCAGCCGCAACCCGGGGGAGCCAGCCCCGCACCCGGAAGCCTCTCGCGGTCTGGCTCACCCTGGCGGCCGGGGTCACCCTGCCGCTGTGGTACTGGGCGCCGTTCGATCACTTCAACGCCCGGGACCGCTTCCTTCTCTTATCGGCCGAACGGGCCGTCCTGCCAGCCCCACCCATGAGGGTCCAGCTCACGGGTGGGGCCAGGAACCGACCACTCGCACCACATAACGGCTCAGTCCGCTCTCGCCACAGAAAGAGGTCATGATGCGCCGGTCACTCGGTCAAGTATTGCCTGTATCAGGCCCGCGGAGTCCCGGCTCCACTGGAATAGGGGGGATAAGCCCGCCCGCACCGGGTGCCAGCGCCATCGCCTGGCGCTTGCCCCGGCGTACGGGGAGGCGATCATGGGGGTCTCGATCTGGCGGCAGCGCCCGCCGCAGGCACCGCTCCGGGAGCGGGTGGCCAGCTGGCGTGCGCGTAACTGGCATCGCGCCATCCTCGCCTGGTTCGTGCTGACCCTGGCCATCATGGCGATCGCGGCCGAGCCCGCCGCCGATTTCCCCAAGGCACAGCTCAGCACGGCGCCCGTCGCGCGGGTCGTGCTGCGGACCGGCGCCGCGATCACCGCGGCCGGCGTCCCCGTCCTGCTCGCCGTCCTCCCCTAGGGCCAGCGCCGCCTTAGCTGTTCTACCTGCGCCGCGAGCGGGAGGAACGGGCCCGTGGCCGGTCGTTCCCCGAGGCGCTGCGTATCGCGGCGGGCACGTCCGGGCGCTCGATCGTGGTCTCGGGCCTCACCGTGATGATCGCCATGGCCGGGCTGTTCCTGACCGGCATCGACCAGTTCACTGGCATCGCGCTCGGCACGATCGCGGTGGTCCGCAGGCCCCCTCGCCCGCCGTGGTCGTGGTGACCGGCCCGGGCGCCACCGGTCCCCGGGTTCTGGCCGCGGTCGCCGCGCTGCAGGGGCGCGCGGCGGCCGCCGGGCCGATTCACGAGCCGGTGACCGCCACCCCGGTCGGCGGCCCAGGTAGCGGCCCGGCGCTGGTCCCCGCTGCCCTCGCCCTGCTCGGCGACCGCGCCTGGCGCGCGCCGCGCACTAGGGCGTGTCCCGTAGATTTTCAGTTCTGCCTGGTGTAGATCAAGGCGAGTGGATGATCGCCTGAATCGTCATGACCTGACTGATGAGGAATGGCAGCGGCTGCTGCCGATGATGCCTGCCGATGCCCGGCGAGGCCGGCGGTGGAGTAATCACCGGATGGTGATCGACGGGATCTTCTTCCGGACCCGGACCGGCTGCCCGTGGCGTGACTTGCCTGGCGAGTACGGGAACTGGAAGACCGTCTATAACCGGCATCGCCGCTGGTCGCTGGACGGCATCTGGGACAAGATCCTGGGCCGGCTGCGGGCTGGGTGCGATGAAGCCGAAGGGAAGGCCTGGACAGTCAGCGCCGATTCCACCGTGGTGCGGGCGCATCAGCACGCCGCCGGGGCCCGCCACGCGCTGCCCGCGGAGCTGGCCAAGGGGGGCATCACCGAATGACAAGAATCCGGCAGCCCGGCCGGGCCGGGAGGCGCTGGGCCGCTCCCGCGGCGGGCTGAGCACCAAGATCCACCTGGGCGCCGACCGCCGGTGCCGCCCGGTCAGCCGGATCCTCACCCCAGCCAGCACGGCGACTGCCCGCAGTTCATCCCACTGCTGGAGCAGGTCCGCATCGCCAGCCGTGGGAAAGGACGGCCACGTACCCGGCCCGGCCGGGCGATGGCCGACAAGGCATACTCATCGGCGGCCAACCGCTCCTACCTGCGCCGCCGCGGCATCGCCGCCGTCATCCCCGTCAAGGAAGACCAGAAGAAACACCGCCGCGGCCGCGGCCGGGCAGGCGGCCGCCCGCCCGCCTTCGACGCTGCACGCTACAAAGAGCGCAACACCGTCGAGCGCTGCTTCGGCAAGCTCAAGCAGTTCCGCGCCGTCGCGACCCGCTATGACAAGCGCGAGTTCATGTACCAGGGCACCGTTGACGTCGCCTCGATCCGGATCTGGCTACGAGATCCCGTCACATGATCTACCGGACACGCTCGAGCCCGGCACCGACCAGACGGGGCGGGCCCTGGTCGCCCTCGCCGTCGTCGTAGCGGCCGGGCAGCCTGTCTAGGTCAGCTTCCGCATCGGCCAGGCGGCCGCCGTCGGGTGGATCCGGCAGTGGCTCAGGCCCCGGCGGGCCTGGGGGGCCGGGCGGGCGGCCGCCGTCCGGCAGCGCGCCGGTCGCGTGGGCAAACCCCGCGCCGGCCACCCCCATCAGGAGCCCGATGATCGGGAAGGCAGCGCACAAGAAGGCGTAACCGGCGACGTCCTGGCTCGCGAACAGCTCCCGGCCGTAGACCGCGGAGGCGGTCAGGTGCTGCCCGTGGTACAGCAAGCCCCGCACCCAGGCCGAGTCGACCAGCAGCGCGGTCGTGCCAGTGCCGAAAACGGTGACGAACACGGCGGCAACGCCGCCGGACACCACCCCCGCGGCGGGGCCCTGCCAGGTCCGGGCGGCCGATGCCTCGCCACGGTCGCCGGGCACAGGACAGCGCCGCCCCGCGATGGCGCCCGCGACCAGCGGCGCGCCGAACAGCAGGATCCAGGTCAAGGGTGCGAGCACGCCAACCGCGGAGCCGTGCAGCCACGGCCTGTTCTGGTACTTAAGGCTGCTGGCCCCGAGCGGGTTCCAGGCGTACATCACCGCGCCCAGCACCAGGCCCGCGCCGGCGCCGATGGCCAGCGTGGCTGGTTCCACCGGTGCGCGCCGCGCGGTCACCGCGAGCACGGCCGCCAGGAAGCAGGCCGTCAGGAACAGGACCGGCACCTCGCCCGCCCAGGAGGGACCGCCTGCTGAGGTGCCCGGCACCTCATGACAGGTGGAGACAGCAACGGCCACCGAGGTAAACGGCCACGGACACTGGAAGCGCTCAAAGGTATGCAGGTCGATGCCCGCTCGCGGGACCGCGCCGAGGAACAGCTCGATCGCGGCCTTGGCCGGCATCAGGGCCAAGATCGCGGCATAGCAGCCGGCCCGGAGCCAGCGGGCCGCCCGGTTGCCCGGCGCCCCGAGCACCCGGCGGGCCAGCAGCGGCAGGCCGGCCACCAGCAGCACCGTGGCGGCGATGTCGGCCCGGGCCACGGAGGCATGGCCGCCGTGGCCCGGCCAGGCGCTCCAGGCGGCCGCCCCGGCGGCCGCCGCGAACAGCAGCAAGGTGCCGATCCTGCGCATGATCTGTGCCTCCCTCGCTATCAGCCATACACCGCCCGCCCGCCAGGCCAGCCGCGGCCAGCCTGGCGGCACCTCCTGCGCTTCGGCCCAGACCGCCTCGGCCCAGTCCCGCCGCCCGGCCGGCAGCAGCCGCGCCCCGGCCCGGCTCAGCCAGCTCATCGCACCGCGGGCGCCGCTACACCCCGCCTGATCGGCTGCCTCGCGTCCCGCCCGCCCGGACGCCTCGCGGCCGAGGCGGCCAGCGCCCCCGTCGCGCTGGCCAGCCCGCCGGCCGTCAGCCGGTACAGGTGCCGGCGCGGACGGCCCGGCCGTGCCTCCTCCTGCCAGCACGCCTCGACCAGGCCCCGGTCAGCCAGCCGGATCAAGATCGGGTACAGCGTTCCCGACTTCAGGCCCGTCATGGTTGCCAGCGCGTACCCGTGCTGCCACCGCGACGGCTGATCGCACAGCGCGCCTAGGACCGACAGGGTCTGCGGTGAGAACTCACGACGTGACATCACGGCAGGACTCTACATAAGTAGATGCAAGAGTGTCTACATAGGTAGGAGAACAGGGCCGGCGCAATCCCCAGACAGGTTGGGCCGCCACCCGTACGGTGCCGTCCGTGCTGAAGACGAGAACGGCCCCAGCCGCATCGCCCAGGTGATGCCGTTTCAGGCAGCCACTCATCCCGGCGCAATCCGACAGGAAACGACCCGCCAAGATCTACGGGACAAGCCCTAGGGCCCGGCGGCAGGCGGCCCGGCGGGGCTCGCGCTGATCTCGGTGCCGATGTTCATCCGCCAGCCGGATGGACCGCCCATCGCGATCATGTTCATCATGGACGCGTTCTCGGTGAGGCCGTCGGCGTAGGTGATCGTCACTCCGTAAGCCGTAGTGTCGACCGGGCTGGGCGTGAAGGTGGCCGTGGCCAGTCCGGCGCGGGCGTCCGCCGAATAGGTGAAATCAGCCCGGGTGATGCGGACGGGCGGGATGTCGGCGGCCACCGCCAGGAGCCCGGCGGTGTCCTGGCCGGCCAGGGCGCGCAGGTAGCAGCGGACCAGCCCGCTCTGGGCCGGATCGGCGGGACCGCGGACGGCCAGCGGCCAGGAGCAGGTCGGCGTGCCCCAGGTCTGGATGGCGTCCCAGGCGGCGTGCCCGCCCCAGGCCAGGCCGGCCCCGGCCGCGATGGCCACGGCCGCCCACGCCGCCGCCCCGCGGTGACCCCGGGTCCCGGATCCGCTCGCGGCCTCGGCCGGTGCCTGCACCATGGTGCGGATATTAGCCGCCGCGCCACAGGCGCCAGTTCCACACAATGCACTGCAGCCCCATAACGCCCCTTGCGTCTCACGCGTGCAGCCCGCCCAACCAATGGGTGTGACACCGTACCTGCTCTTCCCGGTAGAGTGCCGCACCCATTGGTACCGGCCGGGCGCCGGAAAGCGCGTGGCGAAAAGGGACAAGCATTCGCGCCGGGGCCATGATTCATGTGGTCACATATCACCACGGCGCTCCATGAAAGCGGCGAGAACAGGCGAGACCGGGGAGACCGGGGGGAAGCGACGAGAAGCGAAAGGGGGAGATCGTGGACGACGCGCACCGCGTGCTGTCCGCGTTGCGGCTGGGCTGGTCGGTCGCGGAGATGCGCGGCCGGAACTGGCCTGACGGGCCGCCCGGCGAGGTGATCGGCATGCCCGATCACGTCGATCACCCCTTGCCGCTGCGGATCGAGCGCGGCAAGACCGAACTCCGCATCGAGATCCAGTCGGTCGTCGCCGAACTGGCCCGGGAACTGCGCGTCGACACCGCCCCCGACGGCACCCGCTTCAGCACCGCCCTCGGCGACAAGGCCAAGCTGCTCGCGCACGCGCGCGCGCCCAAGGCGGCCGACGCACTCCGCCAGGCCCTCGGCATCCTCCAGCAAGCCCCGGCGAACCAGCAGGACGCCCTCGCGGTGCTGGCGGCCGGCCTGGCCACCCAGCAGGCTGTGGTGGCCAGGCGCAGGCAGGCCCTCGCCGCGGCGCAGTTCTCACACGCACCCGAGGCCACCGTGCAACTGGAACAGGCCAGCTGCGTGGGCGAGGAAGCCGGGAAAGCCGCCCTTGAGCACGTGATCGAGACCCTCGCGCAACAAGGCCCGGAGGCCGCCGCCGGGGCCATCACGCACCACCAGAGTGAGCTCGCGGACGCGGCCCGCCAGCCCTGGGCCGAGCTGGCCGAACTCCTGTGGCAGTTCGACGCCAACGCCCAGGACCGGCTCGCCGCGGTCTCGGAGACCCGGGCCATCGGCTACCAGCTGGGCCGCGGCCTGGCCGATACCTACTGGGCCCTCGATATCAGGCAGCAGAGCGGCTCGGCCAGCTGGAACTTCCTGCTCGGTGAGCGGCGCTGCGGCGAGCTGTCCCGGCTGACCGGCCGGCTGGCCGCGTATATGGGGGAGTACACGGCGTCGGCCATCGCCGGCTCGCTGGAGGTGTGGAAGGCGGTGGTCACCACGCCGGCCTGGCTGGGCCAGGCCGATCAGGCCGGCGCCGCCCTGTACAGCCAGATCCGCCGCTGGTACGAGCTGATCATCCTCGGGCAGGACCCCACCACGCTGATCGGCCCCGCGGCCTTCATCAGGAACTACCGGATGCTCGCCCGGGCCCTCAAGATCTTCTGGCCCGAGCTGGTGGCCACGGCCTTCGGCCTCGCCGCGCTGGTCACGTTGCTCTTCCTGGTCAACGTCGAAGGCGCCGCGGCCTGGGAGAAGACCCTGTCTGGAGTCCTGGCCGTCGTCGGCCTCTCGCTGGCTGGCCTGACCGGCACGCTCAAGAACTCGGCGCAGGCGCTGCTGAAGCGGCTGCGCCAGGACGCGTACACCGACCTGGTCGCCATCGCCGTGCAGACCGCGCCCAAGCCGCCGGACAAATCCGCGCTGCAAAAGGCCATCAACCGCCGCAGGCTGACCCCCGCCACGCCCAACTAAGGCCACGGGCCGCCCCGCCCGGTAGCCGATCAGCGCCGCGAGGGTGAGCGCGCTGCGCGGCGCGTAGGCGATGCGCCACAGCCCGCCGTGAGCGGCCGCATGCGCCTCGTCCTGCCAGGGGTGCGCCTGCCCCGGGCCGTCGCTGGTGTGCAGGTCGTGGACGAGCAGGGCCGCCATGAGCGTCTTGGTGGTGGCGGGCTCGAAGACCTCGACGCCGAAGCGGGGTGCGCCGGCGTACGCCGCCGCCAGCGCCCGGTTCTTCAGCACCGACCGGGTGCGGGTCGGCGGGGCCACGTTCATCGACACGCAGGCACCCGAATCCCGGGCGACCGTCGCGCGCCAGCGGTGCACGCGCTTGGCCAGCGCGTAGTTGGGCCCCTGCTGCGGGATCAGGCTGTCGCAGATACCCGGGTCGGCCCCGGGCGGGTAGGCGTGGCGCATCAGCCGCCCGCCGGAGGCCGCCCGCAGCGACCAGCCGCCGAGCCTCGCGGCCGGGGACCGGGTGGCGTACGCGCGGGCGGCCTGGGCGACCGCATCGGCCGGGACGGCGAACACGTCGGTCGGCGTGGCCAGGAACGCGAGCGCGACATCGCCCCGTGCGGCCGCCACGCGCACGATCAGCGCGTCGACGGCGGCCGACAGCAGGACGTTGGCCGCGCCGTCGGCGTAGACGTAGTTGCCCAGCACCAGGGGACCCGCCGCGGCGGCGAGCCAGTCGGCCACGGCCGGGATGTCCTCGGTCAGATCCAGCCCGGCCCGCTGCGCGAGATCCGCGTCGCCCGCGGCGGCCGGGACGAGCAGCGTCCCCGCGCCGCGCCGCGCCTCGGCCAGCACCCGCTCCCAGATGACCGGCCGCGGGAGGTCTACCCCCATCACCCGGGCGCCCCAGCTCAGCAGCACGGGCAGCGGCCCCACCTCGGCGCCCGCCCCGAGCACCGCGATCGTCTGGCCGGGCACGGCCAGCCAGTCGGGGTGCGCCGCGACCGTCCGCACGGCGTCCGCGCACGATGGCTCGATGACGCCGTCGGTCACCCACGTCTCGAGCCGCCGCTGCAGGGCGCTCCCGCGCAGTTGCTCGCCGTGGTACGGCATCGACAGCTCGCGTTCGGCCGTTCCGGTCCCCGTCACCGTGACCGTGGCCAGCCCGCCCCGCGCGGGCGCGGAGACCAGCGTGTCCAGCCCGGCCTCCTGGCCGTCGCGGCCGATGAACCGCATCCGCCGGTGCAGCGACTCCAGCCCGCCGCGGGCCACCGCCACCGCGGCCTGCCTGGAGGCCAGCCCCGCCTCGACCAGCCCGCGGAAATGCGGCAGGTAGCCCCTGCGCCAGTTCTTCTCCCGCTCCGCGGCGTGGGCCCCGGCGGGATCGATCGAGGTCAGCGCGTCCACGACGACGGCCCGGCCCAGCGCCGAGGTGCTCCGGCGCCCGCCGGCCGACACCGGGAAGGCCACCCCGGCCGGCTCGGCGCCGCTCATTCCGCTCTCGCCGTGATCACCAGACCATCATCCATGCGGGTCCCGCCGCACGCACCACGGACCGTTCGGGTAAAGATCTCATTTTTCATACCGAACGGGCCGTGGTGCACCCCCCCGGCCCCGGGAAGGACCGCTGGCGTGACGGATGTCATCCCGGGCGCATCCATGCGCTCCGGCCCATCGGCCTGAACTGGGCCGCCGGGCTCTGAGCCGGCCCCCGCAAAACCGGCTCAACTCCGCGGCAACCGCTGCCGACGCTGACCAGACCAGCCCACCTCAGTCGGGCGGTGTGGCAAGCCGATGCGGGCCGTGTGTAGTTCGTGTGGAGAGCGCGAGCCGGCCGGCCGTTCACCGGTGCCGCCGGTCGCGGCGGATGACCAGCAGGCGTACGCCGATCGCCGCCAGGCCCGCCGCGAAGACGAGCCACGGGAGGAGAATCAGCACGCTGGTGGCCGTCACGTTCGCCTCCCCGCCCGTCGTATCCACGCTCACAAACGTCTACTCTCACCAAAGTGCGCCGCGGCGCACGGCGGGTGAAGCCGCCGTGGTGATCGTGTGGAGGTTGAGCGGGACGGTACTGGGAACTCGCCCTGGCGGGAATCATTCCAGACGCCGGGAGGCAGACAGGCGGGTGAGGACGATGACGGCGACGGTGCTGCTGGTGGAGGACGAACGTAAGCTGCGTGAGCTGGTCCGGTCCTATCTGGAGCGGGCCGGCCTGTCCGTGCTGTCGGCCAGTTCCGGCGCGGAGGCCATCATGCTGGCGGCTTCGGCCGCGCCGGATCTGGTGGTTCTCGATCTCGGCCTGCCGGACGTGCCCGGCGAGGCCGTCGCCCATGAGCTGCGCGCCACAGGATCCGTGCCCATTCTCATGCTGACCGCCAAGGCGGGCGAGGAGGACCGGATCGCCGGCCTGGAACTCGGCGCCGACGACTACGTCACCAAGCCGTTCAGCCCGCGCGAGCTGGTCCTGCGCGTCCAGGCCATCCTGCGGCGCGGTGCCCCGGCCGCGGCCTCGGGACCGGTCAGCTACGGCGCCGGGACGCTGCTCATCGACACGCCGCGGCGGCAGGTCGTCGTGCGCGGCGCCGCGGCCAGCCTCACCCCGACCGAGTGGGGCATCCTGAGCGCGCTGGCCACCGTCCCGGGCCGGGTGTACTCGCGCTTCGAGCTGATCAACCGGGTGCGAGGATACGAGTTCGAAGGGTATGAGCGCACCATCGACTCACACGTGAAGAACCTGCGCCGCAAGATCGAGCAGGACCCGGGCCGTCCCCAGATCGTGCAGACCGTCCTGGGCGGCGGGTACCGGCTCGGCCTGACCCGAGATGACTGAACGCGGCAGCACGCTCGGGCTGCGGCTGGCGCTGGCCTTCCTCTCGGTCGCGCTGGCCGCGGTAGCCCTGCTCGCCGGGCTCACCGCGGCGCTCGCCGCCGCGGACGTCGCCGCCCTGACCAGCCAGCAGCGGACCGACCTGACCAGCGCGATCGCGGCCGCCGCGGCCGCCGCCTGGGATCACACGGACAGCTGGGCCTCGGCTGACCTGTCCCCGGTGCTGGACCTGGCCACCCGGACCGGCGCCGAGGCGCAGATCCGCGACCAGGCCGGCCACGTCGTCACCTCCTCGCCAGGCTTCGCCGCGCAGTCGGCGGCGCCGCAGCAGACCGCGGCGGTGCTGGTGAACGGCAGCCGGGTGGGCGAGGCCGTCGTCCGGTTCATCAATTCCGGGCTGGCCAGCGCCGACCACGCCCTGCAGTCCGACCTGCTGCGGGCCATCTTCGGCGCCGCCGGGCTGGCCGCGGTCCTCGCCTTGCTCACCGGCCTGGTCATGGCCCGGCGTATCACCCGGCCGGTGGAGCGGATCATCGCGGTGACCCGGGCCATGGGACGCGGCGACCACGCCGCCCGGGTCGGCGAGGTCGCCGCGCCGGGCGAGCTGCGCGAGCTGGCCACCGCGTTCGACCAGATGGCCGACATGCGGGACCGGCAGGACCAGCTGCGCCGTGACCTGGTCGCCGACGTCGCCCACGAGCTGCGTACCCCGATCGCGGTCCTGCAGGCGGGTCACGAGGCCCTGCTCGACGGGATCACCGAGCCGACGCCGGACCAGCTGGCGTCGCTGCGCGACGAGGTGCTGCGGCTGGCCCGCATGGTCGGCGACCTGCAGACCCTGGCCGCCGCCGACGCCGCCGCCCTGCACCTGACGCGGCGCCCCTGCGACCTGGCCGGCATCGCCGGCGCCGCGGCCGACAGCCTGGCCGGCCAGTTCGAGGCGGCCGGGATCCTGCTGGAGAGACGGCTGACCGCGGTCGGCATCGACGCCGACCCTCGCTGGCTGCACCAGGTTGTCACGAACCTGCTCGCCAACGCGCTGAAGTTCACCCCCGCGGGCGGACGTGTCACGATCGCGGCCGGACCCAGCGGGGCCAGAGAAGCCGTGCTGACGGTCACCGATACCGGTACCGGCATCCCCGCCGACGAGCTGCCCCGCATCTTCGACCGGTTCTGGCGTGGCCGTCAGGCCGCCCAGGTCTCGGGCAGCGGCATCGGCCTGGCCGTCGCCGCCGAACTGGCCCGGGCCCACGACGGCCAGCTCGCCGCCCGCAGCCAGCCCGGCCAGGGCACCGTGCTGAGCCTGACCCTTCCCCGCACCTGACGCCGGCTACCGTCCGCCGTCCGCTGACCGCACCGCCGACACCGTCCGGGCCAGCGGGATCCCCGCCACGACCCCGAGCAGCATGGCCGCGGCCAGCCAGCTCATGGTGACGGCCAGCGCGTGCCCGGAGACGGCCGGCACGTCGCCTCCCCGGCCGTCGGCCAGGGTCAGGAACAGGCTGCCGAACGTCGCCACCCCGATCGCCTGCCCGAGCTGGATCGTCGTGGTCAGCAGCCCGCTCGCGTCCGCCGCGTGCCGCAGCGGCACCCGGACCAGGGCGTGCGTGACCAGCGGGCTGAAGCCGAGGGCCAGCGCGGCGCCGGTGACGATCAGCCCTACCTGCAGCGGCACCCCGCCGGAGCCCCCCGAGCGCAGGACGGACGCCACGGCCAGGTAGCCGCCCACCGCGACCAGGCAGCCCAGCGGGGCCAGCAGGTGATGCCACGCGGCCGGCAGCCGCCGCCAGAAGTACCCGCACGCCCCGAACACCAGCGCGCACGGCGCGAAGGTCAGGCCCGCGCGCAGCGCGCTGTCACCCAGCCCGGTCTGCAGGTGCAGCGCGAAACTGAACAGGAAGCCGCCGTAGGTGATCATCAGCACGGCCACCGCGGCCAGGCCCGGCACCAGGCCGGGCGCGCGCAGCACCGCCAGGTTCAGCAGCGGATCGCCGCCCCGGTCCGCGATCCGCCGCTCGACCCCGACGAACACCACGGACAGCACGAGCCCGAGAGCGATGCACGCGAACACCCACGACGGCCAGTTCTCCTGGTGGCCCAGCATCAGCGGCAGCACCACGAGGAACACCGCGGGCACCGCGATGGCCAGCCCGGCCAGGTCCAGCCGCCGGCCCGGAGACCCGCGCCCTGGCCCGTCGCGCGGTACCGCCCGCGGCACCAGGGCCAATACGGCCAGCCCGATCGGCACGTTGACCAGGAACACCGGTCGCCACGCCTCGCCGAACAGGTTCGCGGTCACCAGCACGCCGCCGATCACCTGCCCGGCCACGAACCCGGAGGACAGCACGGCCGTGTACGCGCTCAGCGCCCGGGCCCGGGCCGCGCCGTCGAACCGCACCTGGATGACGCTCATGATCTGCGGCATCATCGCCGCCGCCCCGGCCCCCTGGACGAACCTGGCCGCGATCAGCACCCCGATGCCGGGCGCGATCCCGCAGATCAGCGAGGCCGTGGTGAACAGGGCGACCCCGCCCAGGAACATCCTTCTGCGCCCGTACAGGTCACCCATACGCGCGCCGCTGATCAGCAGCATCGCGTAGCTCACGGTGTAGCCGGCCACGACGAGCTGGAGCTCGGCTCCGGACGCGTGCAGCGACCGCCCGATCGTGGGCATCGCGACGTTGACGATCGTGACGTCAAGCAGCGCCATGAACTGCCCGGCCAGCAGCACGATCAGCATGAGCCAGCGCCCCCGCGCGGCGGTGGCCGGATCCCGCACCAGTGGATCAGTTGTGGTGGTCATGAATCCAGACTGCCCCCGGGGCCGCCACCATACTGAGAGCCTGCTGATCCTGGTGTTACCACTACCCGGCTATCTCATTATTTTCATGCCGAACGGAGCGTGGTGCGTGCTCCGGGTACCGTCATGGGCACGACGAGTGGGGGTGCTGCCATGAATGAGCCGCGGGATTTCTTTGTCACCTACAACGGCAAAGATGAGCCCTGCGCGACCTGGATTGCCGCCGCGCTGGAGGCCGCGGGATATACCACGGCCATTGCGGCCTGGGATTTCCGGCCGGGCGACAACTTCATCGCCGCGATGGATCGTGCCCTCACGACCTGCCGTCACACGATAGGCGTGCTCTCGCCCGACTATCTGGCCTCCGTATACGCCAGGGCCGAATGGACCGCGGCCTACCGGCAGACCTTGGTCGGCAAGCCGCGCGGCTTCATTCCGGTGCGTGTGGCTGAATGTGACCCAGGCCCGCTCCTGGGTGTACTGGCGTACATTGATCTGGTCGATATCGATGAAGGCGAGGCCCGCCGTCCGCTGCTCGAGGGCGTGGCCGACCGAGTCGACCGCATCCCTGGGGGGTCCAGTGCCGGATGGTGACTACGAGCGGGATTTCTTCATCAGTCACGCCGACGCCGACCAGCCGTGGGCGGAGTGGATCGCGACCGAGCTCGAGCGGGCCGGTTACGGCGTGATCAGCAAGGCGTGGGACTTCAGGCCCGGGGAAACCTCCTGTCCAGGCACGACGAGGCGCTGAATACCAGCCGGCACACCATATGCGTGCTGTCGGACGCCTACCTGAAATCCGAGACGGCGGCCCGGACCGCCGCCCACCATCAAGCGCTTCAGGGCAAGGAGCGGGCCCTGATCCCCGTCCTGGTGTCGGCCTGCGACGTGCCGCCGCTGCTGGCCCCGGTCATCGCCATCGACCTCACCGAGGTTGACGAGGACGAGGCGCGGCGCCGGCTGGTGAGCGGGATCTCCGAGCATCCGGTACGGGCCAAGCGGGGTGGTTTCCCCCGGCGGCGCGCGAACCGGGTCCGGTACCCGGGCGCGGATCCCGAGGTCTGGGAACTTCGCGGGCATCGCCCGGATCCCGATTTCGCCGGGCGGGACGACGTGCTGGCCGGACTGTTCCGCGTCCTGCGGGCCGGCCGTGTCACCTCCACCACGCAGGTGATCACCGGTCTGGGCGGGCAGGGCAAGACCCAGCTGGTCGTGGAGTACGCCATCAAGTACGCCTGCGCCTATGACCTGGTCTGGTGGATACGCGCGGAGGACCCGGCCACCATGCGAGGCGACTACGTCGAACTCGCCCAGGAGCTGGGGCTGCCCGCCGAGAAGGACGATCAGGCGATCGCCGCGCTCCGCAAGGAACTGCGGCAGCGCCGCGACTGGCTGCTGATCTTCGACAACGCCGAGGATGACCGCGAGCTGTTCCCGCCGGACAGCAGCGGGCTGCTACCCGAACGACACTCGGGCCATGTGCTGGTCACGTCCCGGCGCCGGGAATGGCCACAGGCCGAGACCTTGCACCTCGACGTCCTGCCCGCCCCGGCCGCCGCGGGATATCTCCAGCGCCGGGGCCGGATGGCCGACAGCGGCCTCGCCGCGGAAATCGCCGACGCGCTGGGCTGCCTGCCGCTGGCGCTCGTCCAGGCGGCCAGCGTCATCGCCGACGGCATGCGCGCCGCCGACTACCGCGACCTGCTGCGCCGGCAGGCGCCCAAGCTGTTCGCCGAAGGTCACACTCCCGACCGGAGGATGACCGTCGCCACCACGTGGCGCGTGTCCGTGGACCGGCTGGCTCAGCGATCCGCGGCGGCGCTGGCCTTGTTCCGCCTCTCCGCGTTCCTCGCCGCCGACGCCGTTCCGCTCGCCCGGCTGTCCGCTACCGCGCCGATGCCTCCCGAGCTCGCCGCCGCCCTGGCCGATCCGATCGAGCTCAGCAAGGCCACCGCGGCCCTGGGCGAGTTTTCCCTGGCCGAAACCGTCGACGGCCTGCTGTCCATGCACCGGCTGGTCCAGGCCGTCACCCGCGCGGAGCTGGGCGCTGACGCATCGCGGTGGGCCGGCATCGCCCTGGCCGCGATCACCGCCGCCTTCCCCGAACGGGAGCAGGACCCTGCGGAGTGAGGTGGTCGAGGCCCGGGTCAGCAGGCTGGGCGAAAACCATCCCGACACCCTGATGGCGCGGGCCAACCTGGGCGAGACGCTGTTCGCGCAGGGGGATCTGAAGCAGGCTCGTGCCATCGACGAACAGGTCGTGGCGGCCCGGATCAATGTCCTCGGCGCGAACCATCCCGACACGCTGCGCAGCCGGAGCGGCCTGGCGAGCACACTGTACGCGCAGGGCGAGCTGAGGCGGGCCAGCGCCATCGAAGAACAGGTACTGCAGGCCCTGACCGAGTTGCTGGGGGAGGACAACGCGCAGACGATCGGCGCCAAGGCAGGTCTGGCCGGGACGCTGCGCGAGCTAGGAGAGCTGAAGCAAGCCCGCAAGCTTGGAGAACAAGCACTCGAGGCCGCGATCCGAGTGCTGGGGGAGGACAGTCGGCAGACCTGCGACGCCAAGGCAGATCTGGCGGCGACGCTGTACGTCCTTATGGAGCTGGACGAGGCCCGCACCCTCGGGGAACAGGCGTTGGAGGCCTCGATCACACAGCTGGGCGAGGATCATCCGGATACCCTCCGGGCCGAAGGCAGCCTCGCGGCCACGTTGTCGGCTCAGGGGGAGCTGGATCGGGCCCGCGCCATGGAAGAACACGTGCTCCAGGCTCTGACCCAGGTACTGGGCGAGGATCACCCCGATACCGTCGACGCCGAGGCCAGCCTCGCCGTGACACTGCGCGAACTGGGCGCACTGGACCAGGCCCAGGCCATGCAAGAGCATGTGGTCCAGGCCCAGATCCAGGCGGTCGGCGAGGACCACCCCCACACCCTCGCGGCCAGGGCCGAGCTGGCGCTGACCCGGCTCGCGCAGGGAGACCCCAAGGAAGCGATCCCGGCGCTGACCGAATGCCTGGAGATAGCCGCCAGGGTCTTCGGGAAAAAGCACACGGTCACCACCGAGGCCGCCTGGCGGCTGGTCGAGAACTCCCCCAACGAGGCGCGCAGGCGGGAGTTGACGGTGCGCTATCTGTCGTGGCTCGGCCGCGAGCAGCCCGCTCGCCTGACCGCGAGCCAGAAGAGGATCAATGCGGGGATGCAGCGCCAGAACCAGCCACCCCCAGGCCAGAGGCCTTCCCCGCGTCCCCCCAGGAACCGCAGATGAGGCGCCTGGCCCGTCCCGGCCGACTCGCGGCCTGCCCGTCGGCTCGCTAGAGTCGCAGCAGGCGGCAACCAGGAGGCGCGGGAGGCCAGCGTGGTGAACTCGTATGTGACCGTCGGATCAGGTGAGCATCACGTCCTGGCCATCCACGGCTGGTTCGGCTCGGCCGGCGGCTGGGGCTCGCTGCCCGAGTTCCTGGACGGGTCGGCCTACACCTACGTGTTCATGAACCTGCGCGGCTACGGCGACCGCCAGGAGGTGCCGGGCGAGTTCAGCATCGAGGAGGCGGCCGCCGACGCGCTCGCCGTCGCCGATGACCTCGGCTGGGACCGGTTCTCGGTGGCCGGGCACTCGATGGGCGGCAAGATCGGGCATCGGGTGCTGCTGGAGGCGCCGGACCGGGTACGCAAGCTGGTCGCCCTCAACCCGGTGCCGGCCGGCGCGGTGCCCATGGACGACGAGGGCTGGGCGCTGTTCTCCGGCGCGCCCGCCGAACCCAGGAACCGGGCCGCGATCATCGACTTCACCACCGGGAACAAGCTGACCAAGACCTTCATCAACCGGGTGGTCCAGCACTCGCTGGACAACTCCACGGTCAGCGCGTTCGCCGCCTACCTGCCAGCCTGGGCCAAGTCGGACTTCACCGCCCAGGCCAAGGTGGACACCGCCACGCCGGTCAAGGTGATCGTGGGCGTCAACGACCCGGCGATGTCGGCCGACGTCATGGAGCAGACCTGGCTGGTCTTCTTCCCCGATGCCGAGCTGACCATCCTGCCCGACGCCGGCCACTACCCGATGTTCGAAGCCCCGGTGTCGCTCGCGACATCGATCGAGGAGTTCCTGGGGCGGGATTGACAGCGACGGCCCGAGCCATGAGGCCGGCCCGGCCGGACACTGAGGTCGTCTTCGACCCGGCCACCTACACCGAGGGCGTGCCCTTCGACGCCCTGGCCCGGCTCCGCCGCGCCGCCCTGGTCGCGTGGGTGGCCGAGATCCCGGTCCTGGGCTGGCCGGAAGGCCCCGGGTTCTGGCTCGTGCTCAGGCACGCCGACGTCGAGTCGGTGCTGAAGCGGCCCTCGCCGTTCTCCTCCGCGCTCGGCGCGACGCAGATCCGGGACCCGGCCACACCGCAGGCGCTCGGCTACGTCCGCCGGATGATGCTCAACATGGACCCCCCGGAGCACGCCCGGCTGCGGCGCCTGCTGAGCCGCTCGTTCACCCCGCGGGCGATCGCGAAGCTGGAGGACCGCATCCGCGGGCACGCGCGGGCCATCTGCGACCGGGTCTTCGCCGGCCCGCGAGGCGAAGCCGACTTCGCCAAGGAAGTGGCCGCGGACCTGCCCCTGCTCACCCTGGCCGACGTGCTCGGCGTGCCGGAGCAGGACCGCTGGCTGCTGTTCGACTGGTCCAACCGGGTCATCGGCTACCAGGATCCCGACTACGCCTCGTCCGCCGAGTTCGACCCGGCGCGGGGCACGCCGATGGCCAGGGAAGCGCTCGCGGTGCGCCCGGCGCGCGATAGCAGCGGCCGGATGCCCGACCCGCGCACCCGCGGGGGCATGCCCGACCTGTACGCGTACGCCCACCTGCTGGCGGAGGAGAAACGGCGCCGCCCCGGGGACGACGTGATGTCGATGCTGCTGGCCCAGGCGGACGAGGACGGCGGCCACATGTCGGTGGCCGAGTTCGAGAACATGTTCTGGCTGTTCGCGGTGGCCGGGAACGAGACGCTGCGCAACGGCCTGCCCGGCGCGTGCATCGCGCTGATCGAGCACGCCGCGGCCCAACGGGACCTGCGCGCCGATCCGGCCCTGATGCCCTCCGCGGTGGAAGAGATGCTGCGCTGGTGGACGCCGGTCATGACCTTCCGGCGCACCGCGGCCGCCGACGGCCAGATCGGCGCGCAGCCCATCCGCGCCGGCGACAAGGTGGTGGTCTCCTTCACCTCGGCCAACCGCGATCCCGCGGTCTTCGCCGACCCGGACCGCTTCGACATCCGCCGCCACCCGAACCCGCATCTGGTGTTCGGCCACGGCCCGCACTTCTGCCTGGGCGCGCACCTGGCCCGGACCCAGATGAGCGCGCTGTTCTCGGAGGTCCTGTCCCGCACATCGTCTCTTACTTACGCGGGCCAGCCGTCCTACCTGCGGTCCAACTTCCAGCGCGGCGTGAAGAGGCTCCCGATCGCCTGGACCGCGTAACTCCGCCAGCCCGGTCGGATGAGCGCACAATAAGCCACCCGCCCGCCCGGCCGTCCGCGCTGCTGACCGACAAGCAGGTGCGGCGCGGAGTTCTGACTCAGGATGCTATGTCGCCTCGTCGGCGTGGTCACTTTGGTTGTGCCCTGTCAGCTCAGCCGCAGCAGGCAGCCGGCCCTGGAGGGCTATGTGGACTTGAGCCACGGACCTCTCCCATGTCAGGGAACTCTGTCGGTCGCGTTTGCTTTCGTATCTTGCTAATGAGCTGCTGCGAGTGGTCCTCACGTCCGCTGGTGTCTGTCGCCGTCAGCGGCGAATCGTTACTCAGTTGGTTACTCGGCTCCGGGCAGCTTCGGCCGACCTCATCAGCGGATTCCTCGGCCAGACCGGCCTGACCCTCGAACCCGAACCACCCGTAGGGACAGACCCCGACCTTTCAACCTCTTTAAGCGTGGAGTGCGCATGCCCATGCCTGCGTCTTCGTTTCCTTCACCCTTACAGGCAAGCGCTGGAATAGAGCCAGATCGGTGAGAGACGGGCGACGGCGGATAACGTTGTCATACATATAGCCAGAAGTTATGAACGCAACCTCGGCTTCTGACTCGGAGAGCATCCGCCTAAGCGAGCGCGCACTAAGCAGCCTGAATAGGAGGCTGACGTCATGACCTATGAATCCATAGCCGTCGTAATGGACAGGTCCGATGTGCGTGGCGACCCGTAGCTGGATATGAGCTTCGTCGCACGACACACGGTTGTGCAGGCGGAGCAGGAAGCAGAGCTTACTAGGGATAGCGACCAACCCTGCTACGGGGATCGTGGGCGGAACGACCACCAGGACGCCGTCGCCTCGATCTTCGTGAACACAGCCAGACCATGGCACGTCTGACCGGTCGAATGCCACCTGCAGCATCTCATAGAGGGACTTGTGGACATACATCTGGATGTCGTCGTCTCGCCGCGAGCCATTGAACCCCACAATATCGACAGCCATCAGACCGCACAGCTGTCCGTTCAGTGTCACAAGTGGTGATCCATTGAGGATGCGAACCACGTCCACAACGCCATCCGGCAAGGACGCTGGATCGGGCGGATCCTCATGTTGCAGTCCTATAACTTTCGCAACATCCGCGCACATGTCGTTCGCCGCCTGACCCATGCTCATTCAGTGTTACCTTGCTAGGATGCCATCGCGCATCGATCCGTGCAAGTTTTCACGCGAAGTTGCGAACGCTTGTCAGGAGTACTAAGTTCTCTACCAAGATCGACTGCAAGTTGCCCTGCAAGTTGCTCTGCAAGGAGGTGGTCACGTTGCCGGTCAGGCGTTCCCCATCCGTGCGCGCCCACCAGCTTGCAGCCCAGTTGCGGCGGCTGCGCGAAGTCAAGAGGATAACCGCCGAGGATGTTGCCGAACGGCTCAGCTGGTCGGCGTCCAAGATGTCGCGAATAGAGACCGGTAAGAGCCGGGTTACCGCAGGCGACCTTCGGCGTCTGCTTGACCTGTATCAGGTGCCCGCCGCCCGCCGTGACCGGCTGTTCGAGCTGGCTCGCACCGCTGATCAGCGAGGCTGGTGGGATGAATACGCCGACCTGCTGCGAGAAACTTACTCGGCGATGATCGAGCTTGAGGCCGACGCAGAGTCCGCGCTTCTGTACCAGCCTTCGTTGGTACCCGGTCTGCTTCAGACCGGGGCATATATGGGAGAGATCATCCGGTCTTCTCTGTTGGTTGAGCCACCAGGGGAGGTGCCGCAGCGGGTTGAGGTGCGCCTTATCCGTCAGGCACGGCTTACACGTGACGAGGATCCGCTGGAGTTCGCCGCAGTTCTCGATGAGGCTGTCCTGCGTCGGCAAGTCGGCGGACCGGAGGTAATGCGGGAGCAGCTGCTGCACTTGGTCCAGGCGAGTGCACGCCCGAATATCACTCTGCAAGTGCTCCCGTTCGCCACGGGATCCCATCCGGCGATGGTTGGTGGTTTCACTATCCTCCGATTTCCGGGAGAACCCGAATCCGGTGTTGTGTACCTGGAAAACATGGTTAGTGACCTTTTTGTCGAGCGCGATGCTCAGGTCCATCACTACCGTCTTTCCTTCGAACGTTTGCGCGAAATAGCGCTTCAGCCAGAGCAGTCGGTCGCCCTTATTAATCAGATAGCAAGCCAGATGAAATAACGTAACGGAGACGTGATCGGTGGATAAGCAGCGGCCGTCTAGCCTGGAGTGGCGCAAGAGCAGCTACAGCGGCTCGGACGGAGGATGCATAGAAGTGGCGGGGGATCGGCCCGGATTTATTGCTATTCGAGACAGCAAAGATGTACACGGCCCTAAGCTGGCCTTCGTAGTTGATGAATGGAAGAGGTTCATAAGTCACCTCAGACCCGATTCCGCGAGTAGCGCGGTGAATCGGCTGCGTCTCCGTAAATGATCTTCACGGGCCAGGATTCCGGG